>Ga0207699_10001219_pt1 | contig 12197 bp, 8 predicted proteins | sample LARL51metaG_FD_184344 | JGI IMG/M metagenome (GOLD analysis project Ga0207699, IMG submission 184344) | Corn, switchgrass and miscanthus rhizosphere microbial communities from Kellogg Biological Station, Michigan, USA - LAR L5-1 metaG... | ecosystem: Host-associated > Plants > Roots >...
CGCCGGGCCTGATCGGGCAGCCCCTTGGACAGGCTGGCCCGGCCACAGCAACCCGCGTCCTCGAACCGGACCCGCCACCCGGCGAGCTCCAGCAGCTCGATCGCCGCCCTCCCGGCCGACGGCTCGGTGAAGGTGGTGAAGGAATCCGCCAGGTAGATCAGCTCGCCCTGGGACGCCGGCGCCGCCGGGCCCGGCCGGTGCCGCACCCAGCTGCGCAGGTCATGCCGCTGGAACCCGGGCAGTGGCCGGGCGGCGGCAATCCCCAGCCAGCGCTCCGCCGCCCGCCGGGCGGGCCGCCACCCGCCGGGGAGGTTGGACAGCGGGAACGCGGCCGAGCCCAGCCGGTTCAGCGCCCGGATGGAGCCGAGCACGCGCGAGCGGAGCGGGACACCGTGCTGATCGTGGTAGGCGGCGAGCGCCTCGGTCTTCAGCGCTGCCATGTCGACGCCGAGGGGGCACTCGCTCTTGCAGGCCTTGCATTCCAGGCAGAGGTCGAGGATGCCGTGCAGCCGGCCGTCACCGAGCGCCGCGCGCGGGTCAGGCTGGGAGAGCGCGAAGAGCAGGGCGTTCGCGCGGCCCCGGGTGGAGTGCTCTTCGTCGCGGGTGGCCATGTACGAGGGGCACATGACCCCGGTCGCCTCCTTGCGGCACAGACCGATGTTCATGCAGCGGTCGGCGGCGCCACGCATGCCGCCGGGGGTGCCGAAGTGGAGCCGCGTCGGGAGCTCTGGCTGGCCCGGCGGCGCCGCATCGCGCAGGTGATCCGTCATCGCGGGCGCGTCTACGATCTTCCCGGGGTTCATCCGGTTCCCCGGGTCGAACAGGCGCTTCGTCTCCTGCATCGCCGCATAGAGCTGGTCTCCGAACACGCGGCGGTTGAATTCGCTCCGGGCGAGCCCGTCGCCGTGCTCGCTCGAGTTGGCCCCGCCGAACTCGAGCACCAGGTCGCGCACCTCCTCGGCGACCGCACGCATGAGCTCCGCCTGCCCGGGCGCGCCGAGATCAATGAACGGGCGGACGTGCAGGCACCCGACCGAGGCGTGGCCGTAGAAGCCGGCGCGCAGGCCGCGGGAGTCCAGCACCTGCCGGAACCGGCGGGCGTAGGCGGCGAGCACGGTTGGGTCGACGGCGGTGTCCTCGACGAAGGCCAGCGGCCGGCGGGTGCCCGTGCTGGCCGCCATGAGCAGGCCCAGGCCGGCCGAGCGGACCTTCAGCAGCGCCGCCTGCTCGGCCGGGTGGACGGCCCGGAGGGTGTGATAGCCGTGGCCGTGTGCCCGCCAGCGCCCGTCCAGGCGATCAAGCCCGGCGGCCGCCTCGGCCTGGGTGCCGCCGGTGAAGGTGACGAACAGCAGCGCCTCCGGGTCGCCGTGCAGGATCGATCCGAGCGCCCGGTACTCGAGTTTCTGGCGGGACAGCTCGAGGATGGTCTTGTCGATCAGCTCGACGGCCGCGGGCTGGCCTGCCAGCGCGTCCTCGGTCGCCTCGATCGCCGCCTGCACGGACGTGAAGTGACCCACGGCGATCACCCGGTGCCGGGGCGCGGGCACCAGCTGCACGGTCGCCTCGACGACGGTGACCAGGGTGCCCTCGGAGCCCACCACGAACTTCGCCAGATCGGCTCCCGGGGACCCGGCCAGGCGGTCCAGCCGGTAGCCGCCGGCCCGCCGCCAGAACCGCGGGAACCCGGTGGCGATCGCCTCCCGGTGGCGTTCCACCAGGCGCGGCAGCTCCCGGCAGATGGCCCCGTCGAGCGTCGCCGCGGCCGCGCGGGCCAGCAGCTCCTCGCCGGTCAGCGGGCCGAACACCGACCGGCTCGCGTCGGAGAGCACGACGTCGAGCGCGAGCACATGGTCGATCGTCATGCCGTAGCGCACCGACATGCTGCCCGCCGAGTTGTTGCCGATCATCCCGCCGAGCGTGGCCCGGTTGCTGGTAGAGGTGTCGGGGCCGAACATGAGCCCGTGCCGGGCGGCGGCCAGGTTCAGCTGCTCCTGCACCACGCCGGGCTGCACCCGCGCCCGCCGCTGCCCGGCGTCGATCTCGATGATCCTGCTCATGTGCCGGGACAGGTCCATCACGATGGCCTGCCCGACCGTCTGGCCGGCCAGGCTGGTCCCGGCGCCGCGGGGCAGGACCGGAACGCCGAACTCGCCCGCGGTGGACACGACGGCGGCCACGTCATCGGCGTCCCGCGGAAACACCACCCCGATCGGCTCGATCGCGTACATGCTCGCGTCGCGGGAGAACAGGCGCCTGCTGTAGGGGTCGAACCGCACCTCGCCACCGACGGCGCGGCGCAGGGCCGCCGCGATGTCCGCTCCCTCGCCGGGCTGGCGCCGCTCATCCGGCCGGGCCGAGCCGGGACCGGCCGTCTGACCGCTGATGCCGCACCTCCTCTGGTCGTGCCTCCCGCTATCGCCGCACGTCTTCAGACCGTGCCGCCCAGCTGTCGTCTCATCTCTTCGGACCGTGCTGCCCGCTGTCGCCTCATCTCTTCGGACCGTGCTGCCCCCCTGTTGTCGCAACTCTCTGGACGTGCCGCCGCCCCCGCGCCGCTTGACGGCTGCGCCGCCCTACGCCGCCTTCCGGTACACCGCCGTTTCTGCCTCTCGTTCGGGTGGAGGGGCCGCCATCTGCTGCGCGAGCAGGTAGCAGATGATCAGCAGGCAGTCCCATACCCCGGCGAGCGCCCAGCCGCCCAGCACGTCGGTCATCCAGTGGGCGCCCAGGTAGATCCGCGTCAGCCCAACCACGAACGCGATCAAGGCGGCCCCCGCCGCCAGCAGCACCCGGGCCCGGGCCGAGCGTCCCGCCATCAGCATGAGCGCGAGCATGCCCCAGGCGGCCAGGGCCTGTGCCGCGTGCTCGGAGGGATACGACAAGCTGTGGACCACGGTCAGCCGGTCGGCTACGGGCGGCCGGGGCCGGCCGACCAGCCCCTTGATCAGCAGCGATCCCGCCCAGGCCCCGGCCAGCGCCAGCGCGGGCAGGACCGCCGGCAGCCAGCGGCGGCGCCACCGCCACAGGCCCAGGCCGGCGACGACGACGACCGGCCAGAGCACGAGGTTCGAGCCGAGCCAGGTGAGCACCTTGGCCAGGCTGGTGAGCCATGGCGCGCGGTGACCGATGACGGACGCCAGGACCCGCGGGTCGTCGCGGGCAAGGCCGGTGTGATGGACGACGCTGTACGTCACCAATGCCAGCGCCCAGGCTGACGTGGCCAACGTGAGAACGGCGGCGCTCAGCGCGAGGCCGGTGGGCGCACCCGCCTGGCAGCGGGCGGCGAGCCACCCCGGCCGGCCCGGGATGGGGGTCGGCCGCCAGAAGACCGCGGCGGCTAGCAGCGCCAGCCAGACGGCCAGCAGCACCGCTCCGCTCACGCCCAGGATGTACTCGGTCAGGCCGGTCATCGTGCACCAAGGATAGGAGCCGCCCGGCCCCTAGGCCATGCCGCCCGCCACCGCTCACCCGCCCCGCCCGTGCGCCGGACCACCGCCGAGTTCTGGGGTCGGACCCGGGTGTGGGCGACACGCGGAGAAAACGGTCACCGCCCGTGGCTGGCGCTGTCGAGCGACCAGGCCTTGGTTCCGGTTCAGCGGGTCCCCTCGAGGGGCAGTGAACCGACCTGCTCACGTTTGAGTAGCGCGGCCGCAGACAGGCCAGGCGCGGAGGCTGCGGTCAGACGCTGGCGAGGAACTGGGCCAGTTCCTCGCGGGTCGGCGCCGTGGCCGGCCCGCGCCGGGTGACCGAGAGCGCGGCGGCCGCGTTCGCACTGCGGGCGGCGGCGGCGGCGGCCGCGCCCGCCCCCAGCGCGGCGATGAACGCGCCGCTGTGGGCGTCGCCCGCGCCGTTGGTGTCGACGGCGCCCACCTTGAACCCGGGCACGGCCACGACCTCATCGCCGGGCCGGGCGATGAGGCAGCCGTTCGGCCCGGTACGCAGCAGCACCCTGGCCTGCCCGGCCGGGCCGACCCGGCGGGCCAGGGCGGCCGCCGCCGCCCGCGGGTCGGCGAGGCCGGTGAGGATGCCGGCCTCCCGCGCATTGCAGGTCAGCCAGTCGGCCCGGCCGAGCACGGCGGCCAGCGCGGCGGCCGGGATGGACCCCACCAGCGGGCCGGGATCGAAGAACACCACCTGCCCCACGCCCAGCCGGGCCAGCCAGCCGAGTAGCGCGGCCCGGTTGCTGTCGTGAACCAGGCCGTAGCCGGACAGGTAGATGGCGTCGCGGGCGGCCGGGCTGACCCGGTCGAGGTCCGCGGCGGTGAGCGTCGCCTCGGCGCCGCGGCTGGTCAGGAAGGTCCGCTCGCCGCCGGCCTCCACCATGGTGAGCACGAAGCCGGTGTCCAGGCCGGCCTTGGCCGGCTGGATGACCTTGATGCCCTCCTCCGCCAGCGCCGCCCGGGCCAGGCTGCCGAACGGGCCGGTGCCGTGGGCGCCCGCGTAGACGGCCCGCAGGCCCTGGCGGGCGGCGGCGGCCATCACGTTGAAGCCGCCGCCGGCCGCGGCCGCCGCCCGGCTCGCCAGCACGTCGCCGCCCCGCTCGGGCAGCGCCGGCACGGTCACCACGATGTCCACCACGACGTTGCCGAGGTGGAGCAGGCGGTCGAACCGGCCGGGCCCGGCCTCAGCCTGCCGCATCGTCGCCCGCTCGCGGAGCCGTCCCGGACCGTATCGCCAGCAGGCCGACGGCCAGCCCCTCCAGCCCGAGGTCGCGCGGGTTGACCCGGGTCACCGTGGACCGTGCGCTCTCGGGAAAGGACTCCAGCCCCTGGCAGGCGCCGCTGATCGCGCCGGTCATGGCGGCGATCGTGTCGCAGTCTCCGCCCAGTGAGGCGGCGATCCGGCAGGCCAGCCAGGGGTCCTGCGGGCTGATCGTGGCCACCGCGAACGCCGCGGGCACCGATTCCTGGGTGGCCAGGCTGGTCCCGACCAGCCGGTACACGACGTCCATCGCCTGCTCCCGGCCGAGCCCCTCGACCAGGCCGGCCGCCCACGTGATGCGCGAGGCCACGTCCGCGCCGGCGGCCCAGTGCCCGCAGGAGGCTGCATCGGCCGCCGCAGCGGCGGCCCGCTGGACGGCTTCCGGCACCGTGGCCCCGTCGATCCCGGCGCTGACCGCCGCGGCCACGGCGGCCGCGCCCGCCAGCGCGATCCCGGTGTTGTGCGTGACCCGGCTGGCCGCCACGACGCGGTCCACCAGGAGGCCGGGGTCGCCGGACGGGGTCGCGACGCCGACCGGCGTGATCCGCATCGCCGCACCGTTGGTGGTGCCCGACCGGCCCGTGTCCTCGACGCTGGCCCCGGCGGCGATCGCGTCGAGGGCCCGCCGCGTGGACGGGCCGAGCAGGTCCAGCGAACCGCGGGTACGCATCGATTCTTCCCAGGCCAGGAGCTGGCTGGCCAGTTCGCCCGGGTCGGGGGCGCCGCCGTCCTTGACGATCAGGCGGGCCAGCAGCACCGCCTGCTCGGTGTCATCGGTGATGGTGCCCGCGGGCAGCCCGGCGGCGATCGGATGGCCCGGCGGCCCCGGCTCGAAGCCGTCCAGCAGGAGGCCGTAGCGCGCCACGATGGCGGCCCGGGAGAGCCCCTGCGTGGGCATGCCCAGCGCGTCGCCGATCGCCAGCCCGTAGAGCGCCCCGAGCGCGCGCGAGCGGGCGCCGCTGCCCATCCCGGCCATGGGTCACGACGGCAGCGCGGCACCGGAGCCGGCCGCCTGCCCGATCGCTTCGGCCAGGCTGACCACCTCCACCAGCGGGCTGTAGAGGCGCATGATGTCCAGCGCCTTGGCGTGGGTCTCGTCGTTGAGGCCCGCGCAGGCGTCCGCGACCACCTGCACCTCGACCCCGTCGTCGGCGGCCGCCAGCGCGGTGGACAGGACGCAGCAGTCGGTGGAGACGCCGGCCAGCACGATCCGCCCGCCGCCCAGGATCGCGTACAGCTCGTCGCCCACCTTGCCGAAGGTCGTGGCCTCCACCGTCGGGCACGGCTCGCCGGCGAACTCGTCCACGAGCTCATAGATCCGCGCATCCGGCGGCTGCAGCGCGAACGGCCAGAGCTCGTAGTAGCGGCGCCACGCCCCGGCGGGGACGGCGGGAGCCACGAACCTGGTGAAGACGACGTGCGGCCGGTAGGCGTCGACAAGCCGCTGGATGGGGCCCACCACCTCGGCGAACCGGGGCGTGAACCAGGGGCTGTCGCTCTCGCCGAACACCCGCTGCATGTCGATGACCACGAGCGTCGCCGGCCCCTCCGGCAGGTCTGCCCGCGGGTCTGCCCGGCTGGTCATCGCTGGGCGGCGGCTGGCTCCAGCGGCGGCGCTCCCTCCTGGACCCGCACGCCCGCCCGGCCGTATATCCATTGCGCGACGAACCCGAGCACGAGCGCCACGAGCACGCCCAGGTTGGCGAACGCCCAGGCGCCCGTCTTCCCGCCCAGGCCGAACGGGCCGAGCAGGTAGCCCTGCCAGGTGAGCCAGCTCGCGAGACCGTTGGTGACCAGTCCCCACCCGATCACGGTGCTGATGATGACCAGCCCGACCGGGAACCACCGGATGTCGCCGTAGCGGCCGCTCGGGTTGTACAGCTCGGCCTCGGCGTAGTCCCGCCGCCGCAGCGCGATGTCGGCGAGCATGACGCCGCACCAGGCGGCGATCGGCACGCCGAGCGTGATCAGGAAGCCCTCGAACTGGCCGAAGAAGTTGCCCGCGTAGAACACCACGTAGATCGTGCCGACGGTCATCACCGTGCCGTCGATCAGGGCCGCGACGTACCGGGGGACCCGCAGGCCGAGCGAGAGCAGGGCCAGGCCCGAGGAGTAGATGTCCAGCACCGCGCCGCCGATGAGCCCGAGCACGGCCACGATGATGAACGGGATCAGGAACCAGGTCGGCAGCAGCACGGCGAGCGCCCCGATCGGGTCGTTGGCGATCGAGGTGCTCAGCGCCTTGGATGAGCCGGCCAGCAACAGCCCGAAGATGACCAGCACAATCGGGGCCACCGCGCCGCCGAAGGTCGTCCAGCCCGCCACCCCGGCGCTCGAGGACCGGCGCGGCAGGTAGCGCGAGTAGTCGGCGGCCACGTTGACCCACCCGAGCCCGAAGCCGGTCATCATGAACACCAGCCCGCCGATCAGCGCTTGCGCCGATCCTCCCGGCAGCGCCGACACCGCTGACCAGTGGATCTTGCCGGCGACCAGGATGATGAACACCACCGTGAGCACCCCAGTGATGATCGTGATGGCCGTCTGCATGCGCATGATCAGGTCGAAGCCCATCACGCCGCCGAAGATGGTCAGCCCGACCACCACGATCAGCGCGATGATCTTGGTGGGGGTTCCGCTGGGCCAGCCGAGGTGCCCGAAGACCGTGGCGATGGCCAGGACGGCCAGGATCATCAGGATCGTCTCCCAGCCGACTGTCAGCAGCCAGGAGATGGCCGTCGGCAGCTTGTTGCCGCGGACCCCGAACGCCGCCCGGCTCAGCACCATCGTGGGCGCCGACCCCCGCTTGCCCGCGATGGCGATGAACCCGCACAGCAGGAACGAGATGATGATCCCGGCCACGCCGACCACTACTGCCTGCCAGAACGAGATACCGAACGCCAGCAGGAACGCTCCGTAGCTCAGGCCGAGCACCGAGATGTTGGCCGCGAACCACGGCCAGAACAAGTCGCGCGGATGGCCCTTGCGCTCGGCATCGGTGATGACGTTGATGCCGTTCGTCTCGATCTGCAACGGACGCGATTCGGCCGCGCCGCCCTCGACGGTGCCCACGGCGCTTTGAGCATCAGCCATGGCAAACCCTCCTGCCGCCTGTGTCCTGCGTAACCATCCCGCTCTGCCTAACCATCCCCGGGCGGCGCCGAAATGCCCGCCCCGGAACCCCTCGCCTTCTCCGTACCCTCACTGATCCATGATCGCCTTGCGCTGGGCCCCATCGATAGGGATGTGGGCGCCGTTGATGAAGCTCGCCCGCGGCGAGGCGAGGAAGACGACCAGCGCCGCGACCTCGCCCGGCTCGCAGATGCGGCCGAAGGGGATGGAGCGCTCGGCCAGTTCGTGCGCGCGCTCCTGGGAGACGCCCTTGTCGCGGGCGAACGCCTTCTCGAGCGTGTCCCACCGGTCGGTGTTCACCGGCCCGGGGTTGACCGTGTTGATGCGCACGCCGTGCCGCCCGTACTGCTCGGCGACCGAGGACGCGAAGTTGATGTCGGCGGCGTTGGCCACCCCGGCGGTCATCTCCCAGTAGCTGGGCTTGAGGCCATCGTTGCCCACCACGAGGACGATGGCGCCCTCTCCCCGTTCCCGCATGTGCGGGATGACGGCGCGCACCGAGCGGACGTAGCCCATGAACTTGAGGTTGAGGCTCGACATCCACTGGTCCTCGGTCAGGTCCTCCAGCAGGCCACCGGGCGAGCTGCCAGCGCAGGTGACCAGGATGTCGATCTTGCCGAAGCGGTCCAGGGTGGCATCCACGCAGCGCCGGACGTCTTCGGTCACGCTCATGTCGCCGGCCATTGGCATGACCGTCGTGCCCGTCTCGGCGGCGATCTGCTTGGCCGCCGCCGCCAGCGGCTCCTCGGCCCGGGCGGTGATGACGACATCGGCCCCCTCGCGCGCGAGCTGCTCGGCCACCGCGCGGCCGATCCCCTTGCTCGCGCCGGTGATGAAGGCCACCTTCCCGGCCAGCTGCAGGTCCACCGCAACCCCTTCCGCCCGTCACCGGATAGGCAGTCACTGCCCCTCGTATCCGCAGGCGCCGCTGGCGGTGGCCGCCTCCGGGCTTGGCTGGATGGTATACCAAATATCACCCCTCCGGAATAGGCCGTTCGACGGCCCTCATCCCTGATCTCCGCCGGCCCTCATCCCCGTCCTGCGCGGGTACTCATCACCCGGCCGGCGCGATCGCCTGGGCCCAGGCCGACCTGTTCGCCTGCCGTTCCGCGTGCAGCCGGTCGAGCAGGCCGCCCGTCGCCGTCACGGTCTTGACCTTCGCCGCTATACCCGGGCCCCGCGCGGCCAGCTCCGCGGCGAGGGCGGCCGCGGCCGCGCCGGGATCGTCCTCGACCCGGTTGACCAGGCCCATGGCCAGCGCCTCGCCCGCCTCCACCCAGCGCCCGGTCAGGGCCAGCTCCATCGCCGTCCCGCGGCCGACCAGGTCGGTCAGCACCCACGCCCCGACGGCCAGGCCGCGGCCGGGCGGCCCGGTCCAGCGCAGCCTCGCCGCCGGGCCCGCGATCCGCAGGTCCGCCGCCGCCGCGAGCTGCGCCCCGCCGCCAACCGCCGGGCCGGTCACCACCGCGATCACCGGCCCCGGCCTGGTGATCATGATTTCGTAGCACGTGTAGAGCAGGTCAGAAACCGTGGCCCGGTCGGCGTCCGGGATCGTCAGGTCGGCGCCCGCGCAGAACACCCGGGGGTCGGTGCTGCCCAGCACCACCGGGACTGCCTCATCCTGCCTGAGGGCGTCCCGCAGCGCCCGGGCCAGCCCCACGTCCAGCGCGTTGCGGCGCTCGGGCCGTGACAGCAGGAGCCGCCGGTAGCCAGCCGGGCTGTGTTCCACCCGCAGGTGGGAAGGCGCCATACGCGGCTCCAGTGGACGCCGGTGGGGTGCCGAAATATGGTATACCAAGTGACCCGCGTGCCCCGGGCGGCGGCGCACCCCGGGCACGGGCGCACCCGGGGCACGGCGCGTTCCCGGGAGACCGGCCAGCGCACGGGAAGGATCGCGGTGAAGCCAGCCCCGTTCGCCTATCACCGCGCCGACGGCGTGGAACAGGCAATCTCGCTGCTGGCGGGGCTCGGGGACGAGGCGAAGATCCTGGCGGGCGGGCAGAGCCTGGTCCCGATGATGAACCTGCGGCTGGCGCGGCCCAGCGCGCTGGTCGACGTGACCCGCATCCCCGGCCTGAGCTACCTGCGGGCCGAGGCGGACGGGCTGCACATCGGCGCGCTGACCCCGCACCGTGCCGTCGAGACGACCCGCGACCCCGCGGTGACCGCGGGGTTCGGGGTACTCCCCCGGTCGGCCCGGTGGATCGGGCACTACCCGATCCGGGCCCGCGGCACGTTCGGGGGCAGCATCGCGCACGCCGACCCGGCCTCGGAGTGGTGCCTGCTGGCCCTGCTGCTCGAGGCGAACGTGGTGCTCCAGGGGCCGGCCGGGCGGCGCGTCCTCCCGGCCGCCGAGTTCCTCCAGGGGTTCTACACCACGGCCGCGGAGCCGGACGAGATGATCACCGAGGTGTGGTTCCCGCGGCCCACGCCGCGGGCCGCGCTGACCGAGTTCGCGGAGCGCCAGGGCGACTTCGCGGTCGTCGCCGCCGCCGTGTCGGTCGACGCCGCCGACGGCGTCTGCCGGTCGGCCCGGGTGGTGCTGGGCGGCGTCGGCCCGCTGCCCGTCCAGGTGGAAACGGGGATCCTGGCTGGCCAGCCCGCCACGGCCGAGAGCTGGCGCGCCATGGGCGAGCACGCCGCCGGCCAGATCGAGCCGCCGTCGGACACGCATGGCAGCGGCGGGTTCCGGAAGAAACTCGCCGCGACGCTGGTGTCGCGCGCGCTGGCCGAGGCGGCCGGGCTGTGACCCGGCCGGCCGGCCAGGCCCGGAGGCACGGCGCCGGCGCCGCGGTGGCCGATGGCCGGCGGGAGCAGGGCGGGCGCGAGGGGCAGCGCGGGCGGTGGGTCGGGGCCGCGATGGCCCGCAAGGAGGACCCGCGGATGCTGCGGGGCAGCGGCCGGTTCACCGGCGACCTGGCCCGGACGGGCATGCTGCACGCGGCGTTCGTGCGCAGTCCCTTCGCCGCCGCGGCGGTCTCCGCCGTCGGCACCTCGGCCGCGCTGCGGGCGCCGGGGGTGGCCGCCGCCTTCACCGCGGCCGACCTTGGCCACCCATACCTGCTGGCCACGCTGGAACGCGACGAGTTCGTGCCCACCCAGATGCCGTTGCTCGCCGGGGACCAGGTGCGCTTCGCGGGCGAGCCGGTGGCGGTGGTCCTGGCCGACGACGCCTACCAGGCGGAGGACGCCGCCGAGCTGGTGGAGGTCGACTGGGCGCAGCGGACCGCGGTCACCGGCCTCGCCACCGCCCGCGGCGCCGCCGCGCGCCAGGTGCACGAGGGCCTGGCCGGCAACTGCCTGGTCGACCTGCTGATGTTCGATGATGAGCGGCTCGGCGAGATCTTCGCCGGCGCGCCGCTGGTCGTCGACGGTGAGTTCACCAGCGCCCGGCTGGCGGCGCTGCCGCTCGAGGGCCGCGCCTGCCTGGCCGAATGGGACGACCGCGACGGGCAGCTGGTGCTGAACGTCTCCACCCAGGTCCCGCACCAGGTCCGCTCGGCCGTCGCGCAGGCGCTGCAGCTGCCCGAGCGGGCGGTGCGGGTCATCGCGCCGGACGTCGGGGGCGGATTCGGCCTGAAATGCGTGGTCGGCCGGGAAGAGGTGACCGTGGCCGCGGCCGCGCTGCGGCTGCGGCGGCCGGTGCGGTGGATCGAGGACCGGCAGGAGAACCTGGCCGCCTCGTTCCACGGCCACGAGCAGCGCTACCGGGTGCGCGCGGCGTTCGACTCCCGCGGCCGGTTCCTGGCCCTGGACGCGGACATCGAGTGCGACGTCGGCGCCTACTCCGCCTACCCGTTCACCTGTGCGGTCGAGCCGCTGATGGCGGCGGGTGAGCTGCCCGGCGTGTACAAGGTCCCGGCCTACCGCGCGCGCGGCCGGGCGATCGCCACCAACAAGGCGCCGACGGCGCCGTACCGCGGTGTGTCGCGGCCGCAGCTCGTGCTGGTCATGGAGCGGCTGATCGAGAAGGCGGCCCGGGCGCTGCACGCCGACCCGCTGGAGCTGCGCCGGCTGAACATGATCGGCCCGGGCGAGTTCCCCTATACCGGGGTCAACGGCATCACCTACGACGAGGGCAGCTACCGCGAATCGCTGGACCTCGCCGAGCGGCGGGTCGCCGACGGCGGCTGGCCCGCGGAGCGGGACGGGCTGCGCGCCGCCGGGCTGCTGGCTGGGATCGGTTACGCCTGCTTCTCGGAGCGCACCGGTTACGGCACGCCCACCATGTCGCAGCGGCGGATGCGGATGACCCCCGGCTACGACACGGCCCAGGTGCGGATGGACCCGACCGGCGAGGTCATCGTCACCACCGGCACCTGCGGCCACGGCCAGGGGCACGAGACGACGTTCGCGCAGATCGTCGC
>Ga0207699_10001222_pt1 | contig 12185 bp, 9 predicted proteins | sample LARL51metaG_FD_184344 | JGI IMG/M metagenome (GOLD analysis project Ga0207699, IMG submission 184344) | Corn, switchgrass and miscanthus rhizosphere microbial communities from Kellogg Biological Station, Michigan, USA - LAR L5-1 metaG... | ecosystem: Host-associated > Plants > Roots >...
ACATCCTGCTTCAGACGCGGGTCGCTGGCGACGCTCGCCTTGAGCGCATCGAAGGCCGCGGGGCTGGTCAGCTTGGCCACCACCGCGGTGGTGCTGGCGCCGCGGCGGTAGGTGGAACCGACCACGTCGGTGTCGGCCCAGAGTTCCGAGTCGTGCGCATCGCCGGATTCGAACTCACCGACGACCGTCCATTCCTGGCCGTTGAGCTTCAGCATCGAGCCGAGATCGAGACCCCGGAACTGCTCGTGCGCGCCCTTGCCAACGATCAGCTCGCGCAGCCCGGGCGTAAAGCGCCGGCCGGCCACGACCTTCACGTTCGGATGCACCTCCCAGGCGTGCTCACCGACGCCACGGATTTCGACGTTGGCGTCGAGCCCGTTGCTCTTCTTGGCGAGCGAGGCCACCACCACGAGCTCGGGCGAGGCGAGCGGCTGCCCCTTGGCGTTGCGCTGCACCTGCGCCTGCTGCGCGAGCAGCTCCGCGTTCTCATGGCTCAGCACCGAGTTGAGCTCGGTCTGCGCGCCGCTGCGCAGCATGATGACCGTGTCATCGCCTCCGGTCTGCTTGAGCGTCGCCTCGAAGCCGACCGCCATGGCGAGCAGCGCCACGAGTACCCCCACCACCCCGGCGATGCCCACGATGACGACCGAGGACGAACCGAGGCGCTGCGGGATGGTCGCAAGTCCCACCTCGGTCACGGACCAAGTCTGCCGACCGGTGCGGGTGAGTGCCATCCAGGCACCGAGCAGGACCACGAAAGCCACCAGCGCCCACCAGGGTGCGAGGACCAGGAGCACGAGCGCGAGCGCGATCACGCCCAGCATCGCCACCACCAGCAACGTCCGTCTCACGCGCGCATCTCCTAGCGGCCCGACAACGCATCGACGATGCGCAAACGCATGCCGCGCCGCGCCGGGAGCGCGCCGACGATCAGCCCCACCAGCAGCGCCAGCAGCAGGCCGCGCAGCCAGATCGGGCCGCCCACCGGGTCGAGGGGAATGCTGGTACCGAACTTCAGCCGCACGGCGCTGACCACCAGCCCGGCCAGCACCAGACCGATCACCGCCCCGATGAGCAGCAGCGCCGCGGCCTCCGCCAGCACCAGCGACAGCACGCTGTGGTTGGAGAAGCCGATGGTCTTCAGGACCGCCAGCTCCGGAATGCGTTCACGCACCGCCTGCGCCATGGTGTTGCCGGTGAGCAGGATCAGGGTGAAAAACACCGCTCCCATGATCGCGCCGACGATGAGGCCGATGTCGGCGAACTGGCTGACGAAGGCGACGTTGAAGGCCTGCTCGCTCTGGGTCTTGGTCTCGTGATCGGAGTCGAACGACAGCGCATCGATCGCCTGCGCGACGCGGTTGGCCTGGCCCGGGTCCCTGACTTTGGTGATGTACCAGCCGATGTTGCCGGTGCCGAACTGGCGCGCCTCGTCGAAGTAGTCCCAGTTGAAGAACATGATGTTCTCCTGGGCCACCAGCTTCGGGTCGGTGACGTGGTAGATGCCGACCAGGTCGAACGTCCAGGTGTTGGAGCCGTTCTTCTGCGGAAAGATGGTGGCCTGCAGCGGGATCTTGTCACCGAGCTTCCAGTGGAACTGCTTGGCGAGGCTCGCCCCGACCACCGCGCCGGTGCGCGTCTCGCGGAATGCCTTGCGCTCCTCAGCGGTGAGCTTCCACTCCGGGTACAGGTCGAGGAAATTCGGTGCCACCGCCTCGTTGGCGAAGAAGTTCTTCGGGTCCTGGTAGATGCCGCCGAACCAGTTCGCGTAAGTGACCTCGGCCGCGCCCGGCACGGCCCGGATGCGCTCATACAGGCTCTTGGGGAGCGACAGCGTGAAGCTCACCTTGGACACGGTCACCAGGCGGTCGACCCCCGCGACGTTGTGGCTGGCGGCATCGAAGGCGCTGTGCACCGAATCCAGCAGTCCGAACAGCAGGAACGCCGCCAGCACGGACAGCAGGGTGAACAGCGTGCGGGTCTTGCGCCGCATGAGCGCCGCCCACACCAGGTGCAGGTACTTCATGCACCGACCGCCTGGCCCACGGCGCCCGCGTCCACCAGCGTGCCCTTGTCCAGATGCAGGATGTGGCGCGCGTACTCGGCCGCCTTGGGATCGTGAGTCACCATGATGACGGTCTTGCCGTGGTCGCGGTTCAGCTGCTGCAGCAGCGTCAAAATCTCGGCGGCCGACTGGCGGTCGAGATCGCCGGTCGGCTCGTCGCACACCAGCAGCGTCGGGTCGGAGACGATGGCGCGGGCAATGGCCACGCGCTGCTGCTGGCCGCCAGACAGCTCGCCGGGCTTGTGCGACGCGCGGTCCTTGAGTCCCACCAGCTCCAGCGCCACGGACGCATTGCGGCGGCGCTCGGCCGAGGACAAGCGCGTCAGCAGCAGCGGCAGCTCGACGTTCTTGCGCGCGTTGAGCATGGGCAGCAGGTTGTAGAACTGGAACACGAAGCCGACGTTGGCGGCGCGCCACTTGGCGAGCGCCCCCTCCCCGAGCGAGTCGATGCGCTGGCCGCCCACGCTGATCGTGCCCTCGGTGGGCGAGTCGAGTCCGCCGATGAGGTTGAGCAGCGTGGTCTTGCCCGAGCCGGACGGACCCATGAGCGCCAGGAAGTCTCCCTGCGCGATATCCAGGTCGACGTGGTGCAGCACCTCGAGCCGCTCCTTGCCGCGCTCGTACACCTTGCTGAGATTGCGGGTTTCAACCAGTGTGCTCACGGATCATTCCTCACGATGTATGAACGACGACGCGCGCCCCATCCTGCAGGTCGGCAGGCGGCGTGCGGACCACGCGCGTGCCGCGCTCCAGCCCCTCCACCAGGCGCAGGTCTCCCAGGGTCTCGCCCGGCGTGACCGCGCGCTCGCGTGCCCGTTCGCCGTCGACGACGAACACGACGTTCTTGCCGGCGCGCTGCACCACCGCGCTGGCCGGTACCAGCAGACCCTTCAGCACCGGCGCGGCACCGCCGGCCTGCGGCGCCTCCTCCAGGAAGGAAACGCGCACGCCCATGTCCGGCAGGACGCGCGGATCCTTCTGATCGATGCCGACGCGCACCTTGACGGTCGCCTTGCTGCGATCGGCGGTCGGGATGATGGCGATGACGTGCGCGGGAATGGTCCAGTCGGGATAGGCGTCGAGCACCGCCTGCGCCTTCTGGTCGGGTTGCACGCGGTGGATGTAGGCCTCGTTGACGTCCACCTCGATCTCGAGGGAGTCCATGTCGACGATGGTGCCGACACCGGTGCGCGTGAAACCGCCGCCGGCCGAGATCGGCGACACGATCTCGCCGGCCTGGGCGGCCTTGGCGATGATCACGCCCGTGAACGGCGCGTGCACCACGGTGTAGCTGAGCTGCACGCGCGCGGCCTCGACCCCGGCCTCGGCGAGCTTCACCTGGCGCTTCTGCGTCTCGACCTGCGCATCGAGGGTCTCGACCTGCGTGCTCGCGGTCTCGAGCGCCTGCTGCGACACCAGATGGCGCCCGACCAGATCCTGATTGCGCACCAGGTCGCGCTTCGCCTGGGCAATCTGCGCCTGGAACTGGATCAGCGTCGCCTGCGCGGCCTGCAGCTGCGCCTGCGCCTGGGCCAGGGCGGCCCGCTGGGCAGTGTCCTCCAGCCGCGCCACGATCTGGCCCTGCTGTACGTGGTCGCCCTCCTCGATCAGCACCTGGGTGAGCGTGCCGGTGATCTGGGTCGAAACCGTCGCCTCGCGGCGCGCGGTGACGTAGCCGGTCGCCTGCAGGACCGCCGTGCCGGCGCCACCCTGGGCGGGCGGCTCGGCGCTGGCGACCTGCACCGCGACCGACGGTCCGCCGCGCAGCAGCCACACCGCGGCGAGGACTGCCGCCAGCACCACGAGCAGCGCAGCGCCGCCCAGCCACCAGGCGCGCGGGATGCCGCGACGCTCCGGGGTCGTACGGTCGATGTGCAGCTGCTGCAACAGTGCGTTCTTGTCGTCAGCGGGAGCCATCGCTCCACTCCACGGATAAAGGCGCGCAACGATATCACCAGCGGAGGCGGCCTGCTGCATGGGGCGAATATACAGGCCGGGCATGGCACGGAACCTGTGTCGGCTGCCACGCCCCGGCGCTGACAAATGTCAGCCCGCCGCACGCAGCGGCGCCCAGTCTCAGCCGGAGATTACCCGGCTCATGAGGCGGCGCGCCTGCGCGAACTGCGGCGCAATCAACAGGGCGCGCTCGAGCGCATCGCGCGCACCCACCGGGTCGCCGTGATCGAGCAGATCGTGCGCCAGGTACAGGTAGGCTTCCGCGGCGCCCCAGCCCGGCAGCCGCTCCATCCCGCCGCGCTCGGCCTCGAATGCCGCCACCGTCTGGCGCAGCTTCGGCAGCGCCCGCTCCTTGTTGCCGCCGGCGGAGGCGGCGAGCAGGTAGTCGCTCATGGCGTCGACCAGCAGTACGCGCGGGTCGCGCGGCGCGAGCTGCAGTGCGCGCTCCAGGTCCTTGTGCGCGCGGTGCCCGGCGAACGGCGCGTGCAGGGTGCCGCCGGCGAAGGGCGCGCCCAGGCACGCGGCGCGCAGCGCCAGCGCGTCGGCAAAGTCCGCCTGCACTGCGAGGGCGGCGTCGGCGCCGGCGACGCAGCTCTGTACCAGCTGCGCCGCCGTCGGCACGCTGTCCGCACGCTGCGCGGCCAGCTGCGCCCGGCGCCAGTCGATGAGCGCGGCGTAATAGCCGTGCAGCTTGTCGTGTGATTCGTCGGCGGCGATGGCATCCGCGAGGTTGTGCAGCGCGCGTGCGTCCTCGGTGTAGTAGCCGTACTGGACACGGCTCTCCAGATCACGCCAGGCGCTGTCGTCGGCGCGCGCCGCGCCGGACAGCAGCGCGAGTGCCGCGCCGGCGAGCGCCGCCCGCCAGCGGCCGGCGCGCCGGGCGTGCGCGTTCGCCCGCCGCCGCCCTGCGGTGTTCAGTAGAATGCGCGTGCGCATGCCCGACCATAACACAGCCTCCGCGTCAGCCGCCGCCACGGCCGCGGAGTGGATCGACATCGGCATCAACCTCGCGCACGACAGCTACGATGCCGACCGCGCCGCGGTGTTGGCGCGGGCGCGCGCCGCCGGCGTCAGCCAGATGGTGGTCACGGGCTCGAGCCTGGCGAGCAGCGCCGCAGCGCTGGAGCTGGCGCGCGCCCACCGCGGTACGCTGTTCGCCACCGCCGGGGTGCATCCGCATCACGCCGCCGAGCTCGATGCCGGCCGCGCGGCCCAGCTCGAGGAGCTCGTGCGCCACAACGAGGTGGTCGCCGTCGGCGAGTGCGGCCTCGACTACTTCCGCGACTTCGCGCCGCGCGCGGCGCAGCGCGCGGCGTTCCACCAGCAGCTCGAACTGGCGCGCCGCGTCGGCAAGCCGGTGTTCCTGCATCAGCGCGACGCCCACGCCGACTTCGCCGCGATCCTGCGCGAGCACGCGGCGCAGTGGCGCGGCGTGGCGCACTGCTTTACCGGCGGCGCGGACGAGCTCGAGTGTTATCTGGAGCTCGGGCTCGCCATCGGCATCACCGGCTGGATCTGCGACGAACGCCGCGGCGCGCATCTCGCCGTGCTCATGCCGCGCGTGCCGGCGCCGCGGCTGCTGCTGGAGACCGACGGGCCTTACCTGCTGCCGCGCGACCTGCGGCCGAAACCCGCCTCGCGCCGCAACGAACCGGCGTATCTTCCGCACGTTGCGGCCGCGGTCGCGCGCACCCGTGGCGAGTCGCTCGGCTCGCTGGCACTCTCCAGCACCGCCGCCGCGCGCGCGCTCTTCGGCATCGCCGCGCCGGCTTGAGAGTTCGCTTGCGAAATATTTCGTAAGCTATTGTTATAGTGAGACATTGAGGCAGTCCATGGACGCGAAGAAGCTGAGCGCTACCATCAATCGCACCTGGGACGAGTCGATCGTCGACAGGCTCGTCGCCTACGTGCGCATCCCGAACAAGTCCCCCATGTTCGACCCGCAGTGGGAGCGCAACGGCCACATGGAGGCGGCGGTTACGCTCATGGCGGAGTGGTGTCGTCGCCAGGCGCTGCCCGGAGCGCGCGTCGAGGTGCGGCGCCTGCCGGGCCGCACACCGCTGCTGCTGGTAGACGTGCCGGGCGAGCTGCCGGGCTGCGTACTGCTGTATGGTCACCTCGATAAGCAGCCGGAGTTCACCGGCTGGCTGCCGGGGCTCGGACCGTGGGAGCCGGTGCTGCGCGACGGCAAGCTGTACGGGCGCGGCGCCGCCGACGACGGCTATGCGGTGTTCAGCTCGCTCACCGCGATCGCAGCCCTCAAGGAGCAGCAGGTGCGCCTGCCGCGCTGCGTGGTGTTGATCGAGGCGTGCGAGGAAAGCGGCAGCATCGATCTGCCGGCGCACCTGGCCGCCCTCGGCGATGGGCTCGGCGAGCCCTCGCTGGTCGTGTGCCTCGATGCCGAATGCGGCAACTACGAGCAGGTGTGGTGCACGACCTCGCTGCGCGGCAACCTGGTCGGCACGCTGCGCGTGCGCGTGCTCACCGAGGGCGTGCACTCGGGCATGGCCACCGGCATCGCGCCCACTCCGTTCCGGATTCTCGAGCAGCTGCTGGCACGCATCGAGAACCCCGTTACCGGTGACCTGCTGCTCGATGAGCTGCACGTCAGCATGCCGGCCGACCGCCGCGTGCAGGCGGGCGCCGCCGCCGGGGTGCTGGGCGGCGCCGTGGCCGGCAAGCTGCCGTGGGTGCCGGGCGTACAGGCGGTCTCCAACGATCCGACGGAACTCATTATCAACAGCACCTGGCGCGGCACACTGGCCGTGACCGGCGCGGACGGCCTGCCGCCCGTGGGCTCGGCCGGCAACGTGCTGCTGCCGGAGCTGTCGGCCAAGCTGTCGCTGCGCCTGCCGCCCACCTGCGATGCGGCACGCGCCGCGCAGGCGGTGCGCGCGGCGCTCGAGCGCGATCCGCCCTATGGCGCCGAGGTGAGCTTCGAGTCCGGATCGGCGACCGGCGGCTGGAATGCGCCCGCGTTCGCGCCGTGGCTGGAGGAGTCGATCGCGCGCGCTTCGCGCGCGGTGTTCGGCCGTGACGCGGTGCACATCGGCTGCGGCGGCACGATCCCGTTCATGGGCATGCTCGGCGCGCAGTTCCCGCGCACGCAGTTCTTCATCACCGGGGTACTGGGGCCGCAGGCCAACGCGCACGGTCCAAACGAGTTCCTGCACATCGACTACGCGCGCAAGCTCACCGCCTGCGTGTCGCTGGTGCTGGCCGACCACGCGCGCACCGTCGCCGCCTGAAGCCGCCGCGCCCTAGCGCATGTCCGCCATGTAGCTCGGCTTCACCGCGCTCTTCAGGCGCTGCCAGGATTCGCCGAAGCGCGCCGCGCTCTCGGCCGGCGACTCGTAGTCGGCTGGCGGAAACTCGGCGCGCAGCGCGTCGATCATGATGGTCCACTTCGGCAGGCCCTTGGGGAACTTGCCGCGCCGCGTGAATACGATGCGGCCCTCGACCGGCACATCGCCCGCGGCGGCCTTGACGGCGGCGATGCGGTCGTAGAGCGCACCCTGCGGATTGGTGAAGGTGAAGCGGCGCGGGCCGTCCATGACGGTCCACTCGGCCATCTGGTCGCCGCCGAAGATGTTACCGCGCACGTCGCGCAGGTCGATGACCACGACGCCGCGCAGCGTCAGCAGCAGGTAGTCGACGTGGAAACCGCCGCCCATGCCGTCCGGCACCAGTGCATTGGCAAGATGATCGCTGGCCCCGCCGGTCACCGCGGCGCGCAGCGCCTTGCGGGCGCGGTAGTGCCGGTACCACCGCCAGGCCCACGACAGCCCGAACCCCACCACTGCGGCGCCGGCGATCAGCGCCCATGCGGTCGGCGGTAGTTTGGCCAGCTCGTCCACCTCAGCCCCCCTCCTGCAGCGCCTGGCGCACGGCATCCAGGGTGGCCGCGATTTCAACACATTGCGCCGGGCGGGCGAACAGTTTCACCAGCGAGTCGGGCAGCGCCACGGGACGCCCGACGAGCGGCTCGACGATCTCGCGGAACTTCGCCGCGTGTGCCGTGGACACCAACACCCAGCGGCGCGCCCGGCGTCGCTCCGGGCTCAGGCGGTACCAGGCCGCGGCGGCGGTGGCGGTGTGCGGACACCACAGCTGGCCGAAATCGTGGTAGCCGGCGCGGATGCGCTCGCGGATCTCCTCGTCGCTGATGCTGCAGGCACTGACGGCCGTGCGCAGTTCGGCGAGCCCGGGGTAGAGCGCGCGCAAGCGCTCCATGTTGCTGGGATCCCCCACGTCCATCGCCGAGGCCAGGGTGGCAACACTGGCGCGCGGGCGCCAGTCGCCGCTGTCCAGGTAGTCCGGCACGGGGCGGTTGGCGTTGTGCGCCAGGACCACTTCCGCAATCGGCAGCCCCATGCGGCGCGCCCACAGGCACGCCAGCGCGTTGCCTAGGTTGCCGCTCGGCACGATGAACGAGGCGGGCTCGCCGTAACGGCGCTGGATCGCGAGGCTGGTGGCGGCGTAGTACACCGCCTGCGGCAGCAGCCGCCCGAGATTGATGCTGTTGGCGGACGAGAGGCTCGCCCGCGCGCCGAGTTCGGGATCGAGGAACGCCTGCTTCACCAGGCGCTGGCAGTCATCGAACGTGCCGCGCACGCGCAGCGAGCGGACGTTGTCGCCCCAGCAGGTGAGCTGGTGCTCCTGGGTGGGGGAGACCCGCCCCTTGGGGAATAGCACCGCCACCTCGATGCCGGGGCGGCGGTGGAAGGCCGCCGCCACCGCACCCCCGGTATCACCCGAGGTGGCCACGAGGATGGTGATGCGCCCGGCCGCCGCGCCCGGCAGGCGGGCGAAGCAGGCCGCGAGGAAGCGCGCGCCGAAGTCCTTGAACGCGGCGGTCGGCCCATGGAACAGCTCGAGCACGGCAAGCCGCCCGTCGGCATCGAGCGGCACGAGCGGCGCTGGAAAGTTGAACGCCTCGGCGGCGATCTCCGGCAGGAGCGGCGCGAGCGCATCGCCTGCGAGCCAGGGCTCGAGCAGCGGCACGGCGATTTCCGCCAGCGCGCTGTGGTCGCCGAACTGCCGCGGCGTCAGCTGCGGCCAGCTGACGGGCACGTACAGCCCGCCGTCGGGTGCCAGGCCCTGGCGCAGGGCCGCACCGAAACCCACCAGCGCGGCGTGGCCGCGCGAGCTGGCGAACTGCGCGCTCATCCGATCACCCGCGCGCCGGTGGGCCGCATCTCGACGACCCATTCATCGGTGGCCAGCGACTGGCGCGCGAACTCGCGCCGCATGGCCGCCAGCACCGCCGGTGCGGTCGCGTCCGTACTCAGGGCGAACATGGTCGGCCCGGCCCCCGAGATCGAGCAGCCGAGCGCGCCGGCCTCCATCGCGCCGCGCCGCACGTCGTGGAAGCCGGGGATCAGCGCGGCACGCTGCGGCTCGATGACGACGTCCTCGAGCGAAGCCCGGATCATGTCGAGATCACTCGTATAGCAGCCGGAGATGAAGCCGGCGAGATTAGCGGTCTGCCAGACGAAGTCCGACAGCTCGACGCTGCCCTTGAGGATGGCGCGCGCCCGCGCCGTGGCGAGGAACATGTGGGGATGGACGATGACGGCGCGGACGCCGGCCGGCACCGGGATCTGCTTGACGCGCGGATGGTCGATGCCGACGGTCAGCACCAGCCCGCCGAACAGCGAGGCCGCGATGTTGTCGGCGTGGCGCCCGCCGCTCGCCACCGCCTCGCCCGCCAGCGCGAACTTCAGCAGCTCGAGCGGCCCGGCGGGCTGCGGCAGCAGCGCGTTCGCCGCCACCACCGCCCCGACCGCGGAGGCCGCCGAGCCGCCGAGGCCCGATCCCAGCGGGATACCCTTGTCGATCTCGATGCTGAAGCCAAAGCCCGGGCGCAGCGCCTCGAGCAGCGCCAGGACCGCCCGGCCGGCGGTGTTGTTGCGCGGCTCACGCGGCAGCTCGTCCGCCACGCCGCGCGTGGCGAGGATCTCCACCCCGGGCGTGTCGCGCACGCTCACCGTCACGCGGTCGCCGAGCGCATCCACGGAAAAGCCCATGATGTCGAAGCCGATGGCAACGTTGCCCACCGAGGCGGGGGCAAACGCCGTGGCCCGCTGGCGTGCCGGGGTGCTCACAGCTGCGCCCCGAGGTAGGCCGCCAGCCGCAGCAGGTCGGCGAACACCCCGCCGGCGGTCACCTCCGGTCCCGCCCCCGGTCCCTGCACGATGAGCGGATTGTCGCAGTAGCGCCGCGTGGCGAAGCGCACGATGTTGTCGGTCAGGGCGATGTTGGCAAAGGCGTGGCGGGTATCGAGCTCCTGCAGGCCGACGGTCGCCTGGCCCGCCGCCGTGAGCTGCCCCGTATAGCGCAGCACCTTGCCGCGCCCGCGCGCCGCCGCCAGGCGTGCGGCCATGGCGCCGTCGTGGTGGGCCAGCTGCGCCATGAATTCCTCGATCGAGCCCGCGGCGAGGCCGGCCGGCACCAGGCTCTCCACCGTGACGTCACCGAGCTCGAGCGGCAGGCCCATCTCGCGGCCGAGGATGATGAGCTTGCGCGCCACGTCCATGCCCGAGAGGTCCTCGCGCGGGTCCGGCTCGGTGAAGCCGCGCTGCCGCGCCTCGTGCACGATGCTGGAGAAGCCGGCGCTGCCATCGAAGACGTTGAACAGGTAGGCGAGCGTGCCGGAGAAGATGCCCTCGATGCCGCTGATCTCATCCCCGGTCCGGATCAGGTCGCGCAGCGTGTGCACCACCGGCAGCCCGGCGCCGACCGTCGCCTCGTAGAGGTAGTGCGAGGCGCCCGCACGCCGTGCCGTCTGCAGGTGCTGGTAGCCCTCGAGCGGCCCGCTGTTGGCCTTTTTGTTGGGCGTCACGATGTGGATGCCGGCGGCGAGCCAGTCGGCGTAGTGCGCCGCCACCTCGGCGCTCGCGGTGCAGTCCACCAGCACCGTGTGCGGCAGATAGTCGAGCCGGACGTGCTCCACGAAGCGCTTGAGGTCGGCGGCCGTCGCACTCGCCTCGTAAGGTGCGCGCCAGTCGCGCGCGGTCAGGTCGGTGTCGGCCAGCACCATGCGCTGCGAGCCGATGATGCCGCGCACCCGCAGGTCGAGCCGGAATTGCTTGCGCAGCAGCGCGGTCTGCGCGGTCAGCTGATCGAGCAGCACCCGCCCCACCGTGCCCGGGCCGATGACGCCCACCGAGATGGTGTGCGGCGACAGGTACAGCCCGGCGTGCACCGCGCGCAGCGCGCGCATGGCACTGCGGCCGTCGACCACCGCGGAGATGTTGCGCTCGGATGCGCCCTGGGCGATGGCGCGCACGTTGACCCGCGACACGCCGAGCGCGGTGAACAGCTTCGCCGCCACGCCCGGGGTGCCGGCCATGCCGTCGCCGACCACCGCGAGGATCGCCTGGTCGGGATCGACGTCGACGCTCTGGATCTGGCCGCCGGCGAGCTCGCCCTCGAAGGCGCGGCGCACGATGGCGGCCGCCTGCTGCGCCTGCTCCTGCGGGATCGCGCAGCAGATCGAGTGCTCGGAGCTGCCCTGCGAGATCAGGATGACGGAGATGCCCTCCTCGCGCAGCGCGCCGAACAAGCGGTGCGCGGTGCCCGGCACGCCGATCATGCCGGTGCCCTCGAGGTTCACCAGCGCCACGCGCTCGATGCTGGTGATGCCCTTGATGGGCAGCGCGGAGGTTGGCTGGGCGCAGATGAGCGTGCCGGCCTTCTCGGGCGCGAAGGTGTTGCGGATCCAGATGGGGATCGCATCCTTCACCGCCGGCGCCATGGTCTGCGGGTGGATGACCTTGGCGCCGAAGTACGCCAGCTCCATCGCCTCGTTGTAGGACAGCGCATCGATGACGGTGGCGTCGGGCACGCGGCGCGGATCGGCGGACATCACGCCATCGACGTCGGTCCAGATCTGAATCTCGGAGGCGCCGAGCAGCGCACCGAAGATCGAGGCGGAGAAATCGCTGCCGTTGCGGCCGAGCGTGGTCTGCACTCCGCGCGCATCGGCGGCGATGAAACCGGTGATGACCAGCGTGCCCTGGCAGTCGGCCGGCACCGCCTCGCGCAATCGTGCCTGCGACTCCGGCCACTGGACACCCGGTCCGAGCGGCCCCCACTCCGCCACGATCACGCGCCGCGCATCGAGCCAGGTCACCGGCCCGGGGCGCCGCGCGCGCTCGGC
>Ga0207699_10001228_pt1 | contig 12166 bp, 12 predicted proteins | sample LARL51metaG_FD_184344 | JGI IMG/M metagenome (GOLD analysis project Ga0207699, IMG submission 184344) | Corn, switchgrass and miscanthus rhizosphere microbial communities from Kellogg Biological Station, Michigan, USA - LAR L5-1 metaG... | ecosystem: Host-associated > Plants > Roots >...
CTCGGGTGTCGTCCCCCAGTTCGCCAGCGGAAGAGCTCCGGGTGCGAAGTCGACGATGTCTGCCTGATAGTGCGCCGACTCCTCCAGCAAGAAATTGATTCCGCCAAACAACCGCGGAAGTGGAATACCGAGCAGTTTTTGGCTGCTCCGCGGGCATGCTGGTGACGAGCGAGAGGTAGTAGCTGTTCGGGTTGGTGGAAAACGCGGCATTGGCCGCGTGGCAACCCGACAATGTGAGGTCACAAGCCAGATTATCCTTGCCGCGCACGAAAGCGTCGCGGTCAGTCCACTGCTCGAGCCATGGCTCGATCTCGGCGATTGGTAACTTCGAATATCATAAGCTCCGTCTCGCTCTACCTGCTGCTGGAGACGGGCTTTACGCTGCTGCAATTCGCGATTGTCGGGCCGCTGATCGCGCTCGCCCATCGGAGCTGAAACGGAAAGACGAGATGCCGAAATATGTGATTGCCTGTCTGGGCGGCAAGCAAATGCCGAACCCGCAGGACCGAGCCGCGCACATGGCCAAATGGAAAGCCTGGGTCGGCAGCGCCATGGTCAATCCCGGGACGCCATTGGGGCAGGGCAAGCTAGTGAGCTCGGACGGCGTGTCCGAGCGCGGGCCAAACCGTCTGACCGGATTCTCGATGGTGCTTGCCGACAACAAGGTTCCCAAAAGAAAAAGCGCGCGAGACGTTAGCGATTGAGTGTCAGATTCGGGGCCATGGTTGCGGAGTTGTCGTCCCGAAAGCCACTGAGCAGCAAATAGCAGCCGAACAGGATGACTGCCATCAAGCAATATACAAGATAGGAGGCCGTCCGGACCAGTGACCGCTCATTTCTCCGGATCCCTATCTTGGCGGACCGACCGCTCAGCTCTTTGTGGCCGTCTTTGAGAGTTCAGCTTCTACGCCGGCTGCGCACGCCTTGGCGAATGAATAGTCCATATTCGTGGAAGCAACGGTCTTCACGAATTCGCCAATTACGTTGTCCTTTGAATATGAGCCCGCCGCCTTGAACTTGGCGACGGCGCCGTCAGCCGCAGTGAACTGCGCGACGCACATCGGGACCAAGATAGACATCCGGCCGCTGCTCTCGGCCATTGCGCTCATAGTTCTGGCAGTGCCGCCGGTGACCCAGCCGCCCCAGACAAATCCGATCGTCATCGCTGCAACAGCGCCGAAAGCGATACCTTGGAGGAAGCGGGTTCGCGCCTCACCCTGCAAAATTTCGGGTATTCTCATGATGGTTTCCTTTGTTTGTGCACACAAGCGCGTTCGCAGCCGCAGACGCCGCTTGCATCCGCGCTTGGAAAATGCATCTAGCCTATGAGATTGCGCCTCCCGATGGCGCTCTAGCCGCCGCTACGACGACGAGCAGCGACTTCGGACGTCGCCGCTTCATGGACAGCTTCAAGGTGACCAACTACCTGTGCCTGAACGGTAGACCGTTGTCCTGATGCTGTCTGTATAATATCGAACACCGCCAAATAAAGTTCACTTTGCAACAGTCCCCCGGAACGAATCCCCCGCTGGCGCGGAATGGCGTCGGCGCGCTGGGATACCACGGGGACAGCAAACGTGATCGGAAAAGAGTGCTTCGTGCGTCAAGGGGCGATCCTGTTTGGGTTGGCTAAAGCAACAACCGGGCCCAAGATTTCCGCAGCTCCTTTGGACAAAGCGGCCGATCTTATTGCAAGTGGACGAACCAGGCGCGCCGCCTGACGCGAAGCCGCTCGCACCGGACATTGAGCCGCCCGCGACGTGACGGAAGTGCCGCCTCAGTTGGCGGTGCTTGCGCACGCCTCTCTCAACCGTACCTGCCGGGATCGTCGTCCCGACGTTTCCGCAGCGCTCACCACCTTGGCTTTTGACCAAAGCGGCCCGCGGTGGCTTGGGATAAACGACCTGATCGCCGAACCCGAAGGACCTACCTTCATCTCCTATAAAGTCCCACGGCGGACATGGAGCGGCTCTGTTAACTATCTCGAAAGGTGGTCCGTATTGACCAGATGTCGAGGGACAGGTGTGGAAGGCTATTCCCCATCACCGCCGTTACGGCATCTACCGGTGACTGAGAGTGTTGTGCTCCCTCCTGATGTAAGGGGACTTCATCATGGCATCGTTAGAAGTCTTGTTTGATCCAAGCAGCATTGCAATTCAGCCCCACCTCTGCCCCAAATGCTTGGGTCCGATGGTCCTGGCACGCATCAAGCCGTCGCGGATCGGCTTCGAGATGCACACGTTTCGGGGCCTCGATTGCAATCACGTCGACAAGGTCGTCACCGAGACCTATTCGATGAGGTGGATGTCTTCCGAGTTGCGCGCGCCGGTTTAGGATCGCCTTTGAGTTGGCCGCCTCTTCCCGCGTGTTAAGCGAGCGGCCCCAGCTCGCCCGGCGACGAACTGGGGCCGTCGGAACGGCGCGAGGGCGGCTCGCGACATTCATCTACAGCCGATCACATCGATCTCGCCGCCGCTGTTCAATTTTGCTCACTGTCCTGGGCGCAGCTAGGCGCGACGCACCTTAATAGTCGGCAAGGTTGCGTCGGCCGCGTTAGGAATAGTTCCCTGACTGAGCACTATTGACCAGAAGACCTCGTTCGCTTGCACCATCATCGCGGCATCCACCGACTGAGAGTATCCCGTCTGAATACTGGTGAGCATCATGCCTTCTCTTCAGCCTAAGTTTGCAGACGACCAGGCTCAGTATACCCACGCGCAACTTCTTCAATTGCGCCGCCAGATGCTTCGGTACGCGCGGTCGCTACCACGCGGATCATCTGATCGGAATGAACGTCGACAGATTGCCTCTTCTTTGCGCAACCTCTTTAGAAACAAGAAGTGGCTAGACGCCCATACCGTCGAAGGATCGCAGTCGGCTGCCTCAGTTGGCGGCCTCTTTCAGCAGAACTGCCACGGAAAGACGGCTCAGCTTTCCGACCCGGTGGCCTAGTTTGATGAGCAGTTTTGAACAGACGAGCGCATTGCGTCTCTGTTATCTCGATGTTACCGGGGGATTGCGCTGTCCGGACCTAATCCAACGCCACCAGGCATTATTGGGCTTGGTGGCGTTGTGCGTTTAAGCTGTTAACGTTTCAAGAGTGAGCAGAATCGAACAGCGCCGAGGTGGGTAGTAGTCCAAGACAACTTCACGGCATCCAGTCAGTCTTTAAGCGGCCGAGACGACGCCAAGAGTTCGCGCCGCTGGCTCCCAGAGGTGGGCTGGCGGCCGAACTAAACGGCGACGGCGCTGCCGGGGGGAGCCGGGACAGGTTTTCTTCCGGCTTTGTAGTCTTCCGCCGCGATGTTCCGGCCGGTCGTTTCGAAAATTCTGCTTTCCGGACCCGCTCGCGTATTGGCCCATCGCGACAAATGTAGCAGGTCTCGCAGAGGTCTCCTGTCGGAGGCTGAGCCGACTTGATTTGATAGCCGCAAGCCTTACGGCGCGTGACCCCAGAGCGGAGAGTTATTCGATCAAGCCGCTGTTACGGCGCTTTCATACGGGGACGACGCGGGGGTTCGCGGTCGGTGGCAAAATGACGGAGAACGGCAGAGACACTAACGCGAGGCTAGAGAGAGCTAACACTCAACGAAAATCGAAGTGCATGTGCCGAGCAGGTCACCCGCAGTCTTAACCACCCTCTGCTCAATTGCTGGTGTTCGTAGAGTAGGCAAGTCCCAGAGGTTGGGCGTAGAGCTTTATCGCGCAATCATCCGATTTGTTCGGTGGGTTTTTCGTCTCTTTCTAGCTGAGGTTTTTCATATAGGACCGCGTTCAACAAAGAACGGTGCACCTCGATGTTTCCGTTGTAGCTAATCAATCCCAGCTTACGAAATTTGTTCAGGAAAAAGCTCACGCGGGATCGGGTCGTTCCGATCATCTCCGCTAGCGTTGCTTGATTGATCGAACCATCGACTGGCGTTGGCTTTCCATTTTTTCCGAAATTGGCTAGCAGAAGCAGAAGGCGTGCGAGCCGCTTCTCGCTCGAATTGAATAACTGGTCGATCAGATCTTCCTCAATGCGGTTGCTCCTGGTTACTAAGTAAGTCACGAAAAGTTCTGAAAACCTTGGCTCCTTGCGGAGCGCCGCCAACATCGCCTTCCGCGTTATTGACGTGATAAGGCAATCCTCCATCGCCCGCGCGGTTCCAACGCGGACCGCCTGACCATTCAGACATCCCTCGCCAAAAAACTGCGCTTTGTCCAATATTCCGACGACGGCTTCTTTGCCTTGCTCGGAAACAACGGTTATCTTGACCTTGCCCGATTGAATATAAAAAATCTTATCAGCCTCTTCGCCCTGGGCGAAGATGATCCGGCCTTTACGGTACTTCAATATCGCTTTTCCGGCTCCGACTCCGGCTAGAAAAGCGTGAGGATCGAATTGTCGCTTGGCTGACTTCACAAGCCCCTCCTTTGGACCCGCGAAACCTAAAAAAATGGTGTTGTGGTCAATATTGACCAGCGCACCAGTTTCCTAGGCGAGAGAATCAACCTTAGCCGGTGTCGGGCATGCGTGCTGTGCTGTGCACCCGCCTGATCTAAAGGAGGGCCTCACATGCCCGGCTCTCATGCATTTCCAACCGGTCCGCGCTCAGCGCCATGGAGCGCCGCGCTGTCAGCACACTCAGTCCCGCACGACGCTGGCCTACTTTCGAGTGCCCAGGTGTGATCGTGTCAAGCACCTTGGTGGTCAGCGATCCCATGAACGGCGACGCGAAAGGGTGGCTTGGCGACGAGCTTAAATCTCCGGATTAGAGTTTGGCAAGCTCATGGGAGATTAAAAAAGCCCGATCAAATATTCGAACAACTGCCGTTTGCAGTGAATGTTTGTGACCGGGACGGTCTCGTTCTTCGATACAACCGCCGCGCTGCCGAACTATGGGGCCGGTCGCCCAAGACTCCGCGATACGGATGAACGATTTTGCGGATCCTATCGAATGTTCCGCCCCGACGGCAGTTTGCTCCCGCACCATCAAAGCCCCATGGCAGATGTGCTGCGCACCGCTGTCTCCGTACGCGAACAGGAAGTACACATCGAGCGACCTGACGGCTCGCGCGGCATCGCGCTCGTCATCGAGGCAATTAAAGATAGCCATGGATACAGGCTGACCCGTCGAAGCAGGTTCGAGAGTGACGGTACGCAGGACTGGTCGCGAGTTTATTCGCATCTCATGAGCATGGCTGAGTTGCGTTGGCGTCGCGGCGCCGGATCATCGTGACATTTTGGAAAGGGTAGCGTGGCTGTCGAATCTGTTTTTGCGTTGTGGGCTTCCAAGCGGTTTCGAGAAAGCCTAACATCAGCACAACTCGAAGTTTAATAGACCCTTCTAATGTTACAGGGGCCTGATGATGATCCGCTTGCCTTACGTTTCCGCAGCAGCGCTTGCCGGCGTGTGTGCGGTCTGCTTGTTTGCCACCGCGGTTGCCGCGGAAGATCGAACCACGGACATCGGCACGCTGGACAAGGAGACGGCAGATAAGGCGTTTCCGGCCAAGCCGCCCTATTCGCCATATGCGGGGCGCAATTTCCCGACACGACCGTATTTTGGCGATACGCACCTGCACACCTCTTAACTCGATGGAGCCGGCGCATTCGGTGCTCGGCTCGGCCCAAAGGATGCGTATCGTTTTGCCAAGGGCGAAGAGGTCATCGCTTCCAGCGGGCAACGCGCCAAACTTTCGCGCCCCCTGGATTTCCTAGTGGTGACGGATCATTCGGACGGCATGGGTTTTTTCCCGCAGCTGCTCGGCGGCGATCCAGGCCTGTTGGCGACGCCGCAGGGTCGGAAGTGGTACGACGAAATCAATTCCGGCAAAGGCGCGGACGCCGCCATTGATATCGTCACCAGTTTCGGCAAAGGACAAATGCCCAAGGGCTTCCCCACGCCGGGGACCCCGGCCTATCGCGGCGCTTGGCGCGAAACGATCAAGGCGGCCGAAGAAGCCAATGAACCTGGCCGTTTCACCGCCTTCATCGGCTATGAGTGGACCTCGAATGCCGGCGGCAATAACCTTCATCGAAATATCATTTGGCGCGACGGCGGAGCAAAGGCGAGTCTCGTCGAACCCTTCACCACCCTACCGCCGCTCGGCAGTCCAAATCCTCGCGATCTCTGGAACTGGATGGCGATGGTTGAGGAAAAAACCGGCGCGGAAATCCTTGCGCTAGCGCACAATGGCAATCTGAGCAACGGCCGAATGTTTCCAATCATCGAGTCGTTCAATGGCAAACGAATCGACCGCGAATATGCCGAGAACCGAACTCGTTGGGAGCCGCTATACGAAGCCACTCAAATCAAGGGCGATGGCGAGACCCATCCATTTCTCTCACCCAATGACGAGTTTGCTAATTTCGAGCGCTGGGACAAAGGCAACCTCGATCTGACCGAGGTGAAGAAGCCTGAAATGCTGGAGTTCGAGTACGTCCGTTCGGCGTTCAAAAATGGGCTCAAGATGGAAGCCGAACTGGGGGTAAATCCCTACAAGTTCGGCCTGGTTGGCAGTACCGATGCGCATACCGGGCTTGCCGCGGTCGAGGAGGACAATTTCTTCGGCAAGACATCTTCCGCCGAACCGAGTCCCGACCGGGCGATGCATCCCTTCGTCAAAACCGACAAGGCCGTCATCATGGGCTGGGAGACGACGGCAGCCGGCTACGCTGCGGTATGGGCCACTGAAAATACCCGCGAGGCAATTTTCGACGCCATGAAGCGGCGCGAAACCTATGCCACGACCGGCCCACGCATGGTGGTTCGCTTTTTCGGCGGCTGGGATTTCGAAGCCGCCGACGCCAACAACCGCATGCCGGCGCGAGTTGGCTACACCAAGGGTGTACCGATGGGCGGAGATTTGAACAACGCGCCTAACGGAAAGTCGCCTTCCTTCCTTGTCGCCGCGTTAAAGGATCCGATCGGCGCAAATCTGGATCGCATCCAGGTCATCAAGGGGTGGCTCGGAAAAGACGGACTGACGCAGGAGCGAGTCTACGATGTTGCGGTTTCCGGCGCCCGCACGATCGGCGCCGACGGCCGCAGCAGGACATCCGTCGGCAGCACCGTCGATGTCGCAAATGCGACGTGGACCAACACGATCGGCGCGGGCGAGATGATCACGGTCTGGAAGGATCCTGACTTCGATCCGGCGTTGCGCGCATTCTACTATGTTCGCGTGATCGAAATTCCAACGCCGCGCTGGACGGCCTACGATGCGAAATATTTCGGCGTAAAAATGCCGGCGGAAGTCACGATGACGACCACCGAACGCGCCTATACTTCGCCGATCTGGTATACGCCTTGATCGTCCGGCTGCTGCGAGAACCGTTACTCCAGTTCCTTGCGCTCGGTGCCATGCTGTTCGCGCTCTACGGGCTCGCCGGCAAGCGAAGCGTGGAGGCGCCCGAGAAGATCGTGGTTTCCGCTTCGCGAATCGCCAACCTTAGCGACGGATTTGCACGAACGTGGCGGCGGCTGCCGAGCGATCAGGAACTGCGGGGTCTGATCGAGGACTATATCCGGGACGAGGTATTCTACCGCGAGGGCAGAGCGGCCGGTCTGGACCGCGACGACGTCATCATTCGCCGCCGCGTCCGACAGAAGATGGAATTTCTCGCCGATGACATGTCTGTACCCGAGCCGGCTGACGAGCAGCTTGCGGGGTATCTCGCGTCCAATCCGGAGCGCTTCAGAGCCGAGGATCGGTTTACATTCCGTCAGGTATTCCTGAGTACCACGCGGCGCGCGAATACCATCGATAGCGACAGCAAACAGATGGCGAGCATTCTGGCTCAGGCCGACGGAGCCGCGGACGCGACGGTACTCGGCGATCCTTTCCTGCTTGGCGAAGAGTTTCGCGACGTTTCGCCGAGCAAGTTAACGAGCATATTTGGTGAAAGCTTCGCCAAGCAGATATCCGTCATGGAAGAGGGCCGCTGGCAGGGACCGATTTCTTCGGGCTTCGGGCAGCATTTCGTCTTCATCAGTGAACGGGTCTTGGGAAATCTGCCGCCGCTCGAAGCCGTCCGGCCGCTCGTCCACCGCGAATGGGCGAACGCGCGCCGTCTGGAGGCTGAACAAAAGCTTTATGCCTCGCTTCGGAGCCGCTACGAAATCGTGGTTGAGGCGCCTCGGGCAAACGCGGCGGAGGCCGCCAGCCGATGAATCGCTTCCGCTTGATCTTTGCCGTTGTGGCGGTGCTGCTGACGCAACCCGCACTCTCGGATGAGCTTCGGCCGGGCTATCTCGAGATGCGCCAGACCGGCCCCGGCACCTATAATCTGCTTTTCAAGATTCCCGCGCGGGGGGAAGACTTGCGGCTCGCGATCTACGTCAAACTGCCCGAGGGCACTCAAGACACAGGGCTGCCCCGCGCTTCGTTCGGCGATGGAGCCTATGTTGAACGCCGTTCCATTCGGCGGGATGGAGGACTAACCGGACAGGCGGTATCGATTGCAGGCCTGTCGGCCACATCGACGGATGTACTGGTTCGGATCGAAAGCCTTGAAGGTGCAATCCAAACCGAACGGCTTTCTCCGACCAAGACGTGGTTCGTGGTTCAAGCCGTGCCCGGTTCGGGAGAAGTGGCGGCGACGTATCTCCAGCTAGGCGTCGAACACATTCTTTTCGGCTTCGATCACTTGTTGTTCGTGCTGGCGCTGGTGATCCTGGTTCGCGACTGGCGCCGCGTCGCCGTCACCGTAACGGCCTTCACGATCGCACACAGCATTACGCTTGCCGCGGCGACGCTGGGTTTCTTGAACGTGCCGGGTCCGCCGGTGGAAGCGACCATAGCGCTAAGCATCATGCTGGTTTCCGTCGAGATCCTAAATGCACGCCGCGGAAAGCCAAGTCTGACCGCGCGTCTGCCGTGGCTGGTTGCCTTCAGCTTTGGTCTTCTACACGGGTTTGGCTTCGCCGGAGCACTTGCTGAAGTGGGATTACCTCAACATGCGATCCCCGTTGCGCTACTGTTTTTCAACCTCGGCGTGGGGATTGGACAGTTGGCTTTCGTGGCAACGGTCCTAACGGCTGGCGGCTTGTTACACACCGCAATGGCACTTCGCCTCGAACCTTCCTTGATTCAGCGGACAATCGATCGGCTCGAGGTGATCGCGGCGTACGCGATCGGCACAGTGGCCGCCTTTTGGCTCATCGAGAGGACCTCTGCCTTTTTTGTGTGAAGTCTGCGAAAGTCGCTCGGACGTCATGTCGACATGCCGTAAGGCGGAGACTTCCGCTTACGGCCCACGGCAACACATCGCGTTGCCGCACGGACTGGTCGCTATAGGGGCAAAGCGGACGTAATCTTCGTCGCATAGGCCCCCGGGTTTATGAGTACACGGCCTAGCTGGCCGGGCAGTGGCGCCGGACTTCAAGACCATCGCAGAGTTCCGCAAAGACAATGGCAACGCCATTCGTGAGGTCTGCCGCGAGTTCGTCGCGCTCTGCCGCAAGCTTGGTCTGCTTGTTGCAGCGAGCGTCGCCATCGATGGATCGAAGTTCAAGGCCGTCAATGCGCGGGACAAGAACTTCACCGGGGCGAAGATGAAGCAACGTTTTGAGCGGATCGACGAGAGCGTCGCCCGCTATCTCTCGAACTCGAGACCGCCATCGGCACGGCCATGCGGTGCCAGAGGCGAAAGTTGCGAGGTGAAGGGCAAGATCGAGAAGCTCAAGGAGGAGACCCTCCGGCTCAATGCGATCAAGGCGGAGATGATGAAGAACGAGGACAAGCAGATCTCGCTGACCGATCCTGACGCGCGCTCGATGGCGACAAGTGGCAAGGAGACCGGGATCGTTGGCTATAACGTGCAGATTGCAGTTGATAGGCAGCATCATCTCATCGTGGCTCACGAGGTGGCCAACGTGGGCACCGATCGCCGCCAACTCGCGAACATGACCGGGCAGGCGCGCGACAAGATGGCTGTCGAGACGCTCGAGGTCGTGGCAGACCGGAAGTAGGCTCGCAGCTACACTGAAGCTGCCTCAGAGATTACCGAATATATCGCGCCCGTGCGGCGCGGCGTAAGTCTGCACGCACTGCCCGAACTCGCCGCCGAACTCTCCCAACGCCCAGCCGTTCGCCATGCGGGCTCTCGGCACCTGCAGCAGCAACGAACCGATTGCAAAACCGGTGTCGACGCTGCAGGACGCCTTAATGTTCGACCCGGTACAGGCGCCATCGCTCCGGCACGCCTTTGAGTTGGTGAAGGCCACGATCCTTGAAGCGGATGCCTGACTGCGACATCAGGTCCTTGACCGCGCTCGAGACCAGGACTTCGCCGGCACGCGCTTTCGCGGCGACGCGCGCGCCGATGTGAAACGCGAGACCAAACACCTCGGCCCCGCTCGCCCTGTATTCGCCCGCGTGCAGCCCCACCCTGATCTCTAGCCCCAGCGTGCGCACTGCCTCCCGGATTGCGGTCGCGCAACGGACCCCGGCAGCCGGTGCGCCGAACGTCGCCAGCAGTCCGTCCCCAGTCGTCACGACTTCTTTTCCGCGCGAAGTCTTCAGCTCTCTACGGACGGCGGCGTAATAGTGATTCATCACCTGTGTCCAACGCGAATCCCCCAACCGCGCGGCTTTTTCGGTGGACCTGACGATATCGACAAAGAGGATCGTAGCGAGCACTTGTTCGAGCTCGGCGCCACGATCGGCGGTTCGGCGCCGGGGCGCAATATTTCCAGCCAGCGGTTCATAGCGATGGTTGCGTCGCCGGGCGATTGCGGTTTTTGCATAGTCTTTGGCACGCTGCACCGTGCCGCAACGAATTGTCTTATCCCTCGGTAGAAGCGTCCAGTAAACCTTTCGTCCATCTCCGACGCCATGGACCTCCACGGCGCCCCACTTCAGGAAAACCGTCGAGCCAACCCGTCGAACGCACCATGCCTTCGACGTGTATCCGGAAACGTTCGACTGATGGACGCCGATGCGAAGGAACTTGGGCATGAACGTGCGGCCGATCGAAAGACCGTTTGGGCCTACCTAGAGTAAAGCGTAGTCATACATTCCCGCGTTGGCAACAGTACTCCCAATCGAAAAATTGCCAATGGCTCTCGCGTTAATTCGCGCTCGCAATCACCCGATGAGAGCGCTATCGAACAGGCCTCAGTCGTGTCTCTGGTTTGCGGGCTATCCAAAACGCCGGGCAGCGATGTCCCATTCGGGGTCTCGAGCCGTAATACTTGCGACGAGCAAATCAAGTCGGCTCGGCCTCCGACAGGAGACCTCAACGGCACCTGCTACATGCCGATTCCGATGATCTCGCCCGGGTATTCCGATTTTGATCTCGCCCAGGATTCCGAGATGATCTTGCCCACCATTCCGATTTGATGTCGCTCGGGCGGAAGGCGTTCTGGCTGTCTGGTTTCTGGCTATCGGCGAAGCCGCGGGGTCAATCTTGAATTGCGGCAAGAAGGGATCGTTTTCTACTGCTGCTGTGGGCGTGTGGGCAACGCCATTGGCGTTGTCCAAGCGCAGCGGCATGTCCACAGCGCCACGGGCTCAGGCCTTGCGGCCGGGCCTACGGGCACGCCGCAGGCTCTCGCCGTTGAGGTCGATCCGGTGGGCGTTATGGACCAGGCGGTCGAAGACGGCGTCGGCGTAGGTGGGCTCGCCGATCAGCGCGTGCCAGGCCGAGCGCGTGGAGTTGATCGAGGGTCGGAAGGGTTGAGCAAGGTGTAATCTCCTAATTGTAGTAGCGCGGCCCGCGGATGTTCGGATAAAGGATCGGCGCGTCGTCCGCGGAGCGCCTGGGTGACGGACGTTGATCGAGATTATTGGCGAGGATCGATTTGACCGAGCCGTAGGTGCGGGCGCCGATATCGATCGCCCGCATGGCGGCATCGAGCCGCTCATGCCCGTAGGATCGGGCGAGCCGAATGATGCCGAGACAGGCACGAAAGCCCTGTTCGGGATGCGCGCGTTCATCGAGGATCAGGTCGCACAGCGCTGCGATAAGCGAGCGCACCGCCGTCGGAAGTAGCGCTGAAAACGACCATCGGACGCCGACTGGGTTTCATGGGGAAGTTCCATGTTCCCGCGATAGGAACGTTACACTGCAGCGCTTGTTGTCTTTCAGAAATGACCGTTGCGGTCGATCCTCCCATGATTGGAGTGGCAAATGAGCAACCGTAAACCAGCGACGGCGGCAAAACGCGCCCACACC
>Ga0207699_10001230_pt1 | contig 12159 bp, 22 predicted proteins | sample LARL51metaG_FD_184344 | JGI IMG/M metagenome (GOLD analysis project Ga0207699, IMG submission 184344) | Corn, switchgrass and miscanthus rhizosphere microbial communities from Kellogg Biological Station, Michigan, USA - LAR L5-1 metaG... | ecosystem: Host-associated > Plants > Roots >...
ACACCAGCGACTCTTTCGAGGTCCATAGGCAATGATTGGAATTATTGGCAAGAAGCTGGGCATGACGCAGATCTTCAACGAACAGGGGCAGCAGATCCCGGTGACGGTGATCGAAGCGCCACCGAATCCGGTGATGGCCGTGACGGACAAGGCCAAGGCCGGTTTCGCCGCGGTGCAGCTTGGCTACGGCCAGTCGCGCCTGCGTCGGGCGTCAAAGAAGGGCGAGGGGACACCCAAGGGCCATCGTGCGTCGCTTGCGTCGGTCGGTCACGCCAAGAAGGCGGGACTCGACGTGCCGCCGCGGATTCTTCGGAGCGTCCGTCTCGACGAGCCGGGCAACGCCAAGATCGAGATCCCGACGTACAACGTCGGCGACACGGTCAAGGTCGACGTGTTCGCGGTCGGTGACGCGGTCAAGGTCACGGGCACGACGAAAGGTCGTGGATTCCAAGGCGTCGTGAAGCGCTATGGCATCGGCGGCGGACCGAACACGCACGGCAACACGAAGCACCGTCGTCCGGGCTCCGTTGGACCCGGCACCGATCCGTCGCGCGTCATCAAGGGCAAGAAGATGCCGGGCCATTATGGCTCGGAGCGTCATACGCAGACCCACCTCCGCGTCGAGAAGATCGATGCGGATCGCAATCTGATCTACATCCGTGGCTCCGTTGCCGGTCCGACCAACGGCATCGTCGTCGTGCGGAAGCAGGGTTAAGGAACTCTCATGGCTGACAACACGACATTCCAGGCCGCGGCCTACACGGCGCAAGGGACGACGCGCGACAAGATCGCGCTCCCCGAGCAGCTGTTCGACGGCACGGTGAACATGCCCGTGATGCACCAGGCGGTGAAGGCGTATCTCGCCAACCAGCGCCAGGGTAACGCGTCGACGAAGATTCGGAAGTACGTCACCGGCGGCAATCAGAAGCCGTGGAAGCAGAAAGGCACGGGCCGCGCACGACAGGGCTCGATCCGCGCCCCGAACTGGGTCGGCGGCGGTACGGTGTTCGGTCCCATTCCGCGCAGCTATGCCCAGTACGTACCGCGCCAGGTTCGCGCGCTCGCGCGCAAGAGCGCCCTGAATGCTCGCGCGAGAGAGAACGCGATCTACGTGATCGATCAGTTCGACTTCGACGCGCCGAAGACCTCGCGCCTGGCCGGCCTCATCGACCGGCTTGGCGTCGCCGATCAGAAAGTGCTCATTCTCACCGACGGCGTGAAGACCAACGTGTTCCTGAGCGGCCGCAACTTGCCGACGGTGCACGTGATGCCGTACAGCGACGTATCGACGTACCACATTCTCTGGTCCGACGTCGTGCTGATCGAGTCTGGTGCGTTGGGCCAGTCGCTCGAGCCAATTGCGGAAGAGCGAGTGGCGGAACGCCCGTCGCGTGCGACGAAGAACGTCGCCGCCAAGAAGGCGACGAAGGCTGCCGCCCCGGCCGCGAAGAAGGCCGCCGCGAAGAAGGCTCCGGCCAAGAAAGCTGCCAAGCCCGCGAAGAAGAAAACTTCGGCGAAGAGAGCCGCACCCAAGAAGTCGGCGGCGAAAAAGTCGACTAAGAAGAAGGGGAAGTAACCAATGCCGACACTCCATCGCACGATCGTGCGGCCGCTGATCACCGAGAAGACCTCGGCGGCATATCAGGCGCGCGGCGAGTACGCCTTCGAGGTGCACTCCGAGGCGACCAAGTTCCAGATCCGTTCGGCGATCGAACAATTGTTCGGCGTCAAAGTCACCGGCGTGTGGACGTCCAACGTGCGCGGGAAGGAAAAGCGCATGGGGAAGACGGTCGGCCGCCGTCCGAATTGGAAAAAAGCGATCGTCAAGCTCCGCGAGGGAGACACGATCGACATCTTCGAGGGTTAGTCCATTGCGAGGAAGACCGCGGTCTCGCCTCGATAGTCCAGCGCCGTTCACAATGATCCGATAGTTCATATGGGCATACGTCAATTCAAGCCGGTGACAAAGGGGACTCGTTTTCGCTCGGTGTCGGATTTCTCCGACATCACGACGACGACACCCGAGAAGTCGCTGCTCGAGCCGATCAAGAAGAGCGGTGGCCGCGACAACCACGGCCACATCTCGATGCGGCGTCGCGGCGGCGGTCACAAGCGGCAATACCGCGTCATCGATTTCAAGCGCAACAAGCACGGCATCGCCGCGACCGTTTCGTCGATCGAGTACGATCCGAATCGCTCGGCGCGCATCGCGCTGGTCACCTATGCCGATGGTGAGAAGCGCTACATCATCCACGCCAAGGGGCTGAGCGTCGGCGACACGATCACGTCGGGTCCCGGCTCGGACATCCGCACGGGGAACGCGCTACCGCTCGCGGAAATGCCGCTCGGTACCGCGGTGCACAACGTCGAGCTCAAGATCGGCAAGGGCGCACAGCTCTGCCGCTCGGCGGGGATGTCGGCGCAGGTCGTCGCGAAGGAGGGCGAGTACGTCACGCTCCGCATGCCGTCGAGCGAGATGCGTCTCGTGCACGGCCGCTGCTACGCAACGATCGGTGTCGTCGGCAACGAAGAGCACGAGCTCATCTCGTGGGGCAAGGCCGGCAAGACGCGTTGGAAGGGTCGCCGTCCCAAGGTCCGCGGAGAAGTCATGAACCCGGTCGACCACCCTCATGGTGGTCGCACACGAGGCGGACGGAACGTCGTCAGTCCGTGGGGCAAGAAGGAAGGCGTGAAGACCCGCAACAAGAAGAAGTCGTCGCAGCGCATGATCGTCCGCGGTCGCAAGCGCGGCAAAGCAACACAATAAGTTGCTGGTCGCTGGTGACTGGTTGCTGGTAACGGCAACCAACGACCAGCAACCAGCAACCAGCAACCCAAACAGAGATCTTCGATATGGGTAGAAGTGTCAAAAAGGGTCCGTTCGTACAAGAGGCGCTCGGCAAGAAGGTCGAGGCACTCAACGCGAGAAGTGAGAAGCGTGTGATCAAGACCTGGTCGCGCGCGAGCACGGTGCTGCCCGAGTTCGTCGGTCACACCTTCGCGGTGCACAACGGGAACAAGTTCATTCCGGTCTACGTGACGGAGAACATGGTGGGGCACAAGCTCGGCGAGTTCGCGCCGACGCGGCTCTTCCGTGGCCACACCGGACAGAAGGCCGTCGACAAGAAGACGGCTGCACCAGCGCCGGCGGCCGCTCCCGCTCCGGCCGCGGCACCAGCACCGCGAGGAGGCAAGTAACCGATGGCCGCCCAGGCACACGCGACTCAGCGCTCGGCGCGCCAGTCGCCTTATAAGATGCGACTCGTCATCGACGAGATCCGCGGTAAGAACGTGAACGTCGCGCTCGCCTACTTGGCGTTCTCTAAGAAGCACGCCGCGAAGCAGATCGAGAAGACGTTGCGGTCCGCCGTCGCGAACGCCGAGCATTCCGCGCGCGAGAACAACACGTCGGTCGACGTCGACGCGCTGTACGTGTCGCGCGCCGTGGTGAACGAAGGTCCGAAGCTCAAGCGGTTCATGCCGGCGGCGATGGGACGCGCGACGCCTGTGCAGAAGCGCACCAGTCACATCGAGATCGAAGTCGCCGAGCGAGAGTCGAAGGCCGCGAAGGCGGGGAGAAAGCGCTAATGGGACAGAAAACACATCCGATCGGCTTCCGCCTCGGCATCTCGAAGGATTGGAAGTCGCGCTATTACGCCGGGCGCGAGCTGCCCGCGTTGCTCCGAGAAGACGAGTTGCTGCGAAAGTATCTCAAGGCGCGCCTTGGCCACGCGGCGATCGCCGACATCATCATCGACCGCAAGCCGGGCAAAGTCGTCGTGACGTTGCACACGGGCCGACCGGGCGTGGTGATCGGCAAGAAGGGCGCTGAAGTCGACAAGCTGCGCGACGAGCTCGCGCATCTCACCGGCAAGGAAGTCGGCATCAACGTCGAGGAGATCAAGCGTCCGGAGTTGAGTGCGCAGCTCGTGGCCGACAACATCTCGAGCCAGCTGGCGCAACGTATCTCGTTCCGTCGCGCCATGAAGCGCGCGGTGCAGAGCGCGATGCGAATGGGCGCGCAGGGCATCAAGATCAAGTGCGGCGGCCGCCTAGGCGGCGCCGAAATCGCCCGCGTGGAAGGGTACCACGAGGGTCGTGTCCCTCTTCATACGCTTCGCGCCGACATCGATTACGCGACGTCGACGGCGAAGACCACGTTCGGAACCATCGGCGTCAAAGTCTGGATCTTCAAGGGTGAGAAGGTCGATGACCGCCGTGGGACCACTTATTCCTCCGGCATGTAAGGAGGAGACGGATCAATGCTGAGTCCAAAGCGCGTCAAATTTCGCAAGCGGTTCAAGGGTCGGACGAGGGGCCTCGCCACGCGCGGGAGCGAGATCTCGTTCGGCACGTACGGACTGCAGACGTTAGAGCCGGGGTGGATCACGGCTCGTCAGATCGAAGCCGCTCGTGTGGCGCTCACGCGCCACATCAAGCGCGGCGGCAAGGTGTGGATCCGCGTCTTCCCCGACAAGCCGATTACCAAGAAGCCGGCCGAAACCCGCATGGGAAAGGGCAAGGGCTCGCCGGAGATGTGGGTGGCGGTCGTGAAGCCGGGCCGCGTGATGTTCGAGCTCGAGGGCGTGACGAGAGAGATCGCCGAGAAGGCGATGGCGCTCGCCGCGGCCAAGATGCCGGTGCGGACGAAGTTCGTCGCTCGCGAGGAGGCGCACACCAATGCGGGCTGAGGAAATTCGGGAAATGAGAACGGAGGACGTCGCGGCACGAATCCGCGAGCTCGAGGAAGAGCGGTTTCGCTTGCAGTTTCGGAGCGCGACCGAGCCGCTCGAGGATCCGCTTCGCCTTCGCGTGATTCGCAGGGAAATCGCGCGCTTAAAGACCGTGCTGCGAGAGCAAACCAATGGCTGAGACGACAAAGACGAACGCCGCGAGCGCGGCGAACGCTGCCGAGACCCGAAATTCGCGCAAGACGCGCGTCGGCCTCGTGGTCAGCGACAAGATGCAGAAGACGGTGGTGGTGGCGATCGAACGCCGCGTGCCGCACCCGGTGTACAGCAAGATGGTCACTCGCACCCGGCGCGTGAAAGCACACGACGAGGAGAACACGGCCAAGACCGGCGACACGGTGCGCATCGCGGAGACGCGTCCGTTGTCGAAGGACAAGCGGTGGCGCGTGGTCGAGATCGTCGAACGGGCGCGGTAAGGGAGACGATCCATGATCCAGCAAGAATCGATGGTCAAGGTCGCGGACAACTCGGGCGCGAAGACCGCACAGGTCATTCGCGTGCTGGGTGGGACCCGCCGGCGGTACGCCGGCCTGGGGGACGTCGTGATCGTGGCCGTGAAGAACGCGCTGCCGAACGGCACGGTGAAGAAGTCGGACGTCGCGCGCGCGGTGGTCGTGCGCACGGCGAAGGAAACGCGGCGGAAGGACGGGAGCTACATCCGGTTCGACGAGAACGCCGTCGTGATCATCAATGATCAGGGGGAGCCGCGGGCCACGCGCATCTTTGGACCGGTCGCGCGCGAGCTGCGCGAGAAGCGGTACATGAAGATCGTGTCGTTGGCGCCCGAGGTCATCTAATATGAGAATTCTCAAGCATCGCAAGGCCGATCGGCCAAAGGCCGTCAACCGCAAGCGCCACGCCGACAACGCCGAGCGCCTCAAGCTGCACGTCACCAAGGGCGACACCGTTCGGGTGATGCGCGGCGACGACAAGGGCAAGGAAGGCAAGGTGATGCGCGTGTACCGGAAGACCGGCCGCATCACGGTCGAGGGTGTGAATATCGCGAAGCGGCATCGGCGGGCGCGGACGCCGGACGAGCAGAGCGGGATCATGGAGTTTGCGGCGCCCATCCACGCGTCGAACGTGATGCTCCTCGATCCAAAGAGCGGTACGCCGACGCGCGCGCGCCGGCAGATCGATGAGGATGGCACCAAGGAACGCATCAGCGTGAAGAGCGGCGACGCGATTCCAAGAGCGAAATAGTTACTGGTCGCTGGTGACTGGTTGCTGGCAACGGCAAACGGCGTCACCAGAAACCAGCAGCCAGTTACCAGCAACCGATTTATCCATATGGCTACGAAGGAAAAAGAGAAAAAGAGCGGTGGTAAAGGCGGCAAAAAGGGCGGCGAAGGGAAGGCGCGCGGCCCACATGCCGGCGCCGGCTTACCGATCCCGTCGCCGCGGCTCAAGGATTTCTACCAGGCCACGGTCCGCTCGAAGCTGATGCAGCAATTCGGGTTCACCAACCCGCACCAGGTGCCGCAGCTCGAGAAGATCGTGATCAACGTCGGCGTCGGCGAGGCGATCAAGCAGCCGAAGGCGCTCGACTCGGTCGTCGAAGAGTTGGCGACGATCACCGGGCAGCACCCGGTCAAGAAGAAAGCCAAGAAGTCGATCGCGAACTTCGGGCTGCGTGAGGGGCAAGAGATCGGCGCGGCAGTCACGCTGCGCGGCGCGCGGATGTGGGAGTTCCTCGACCGATTCATCACGGTCGCGATCCCGCGAATCCGCGACTTCCGTGGGCTGGGGACACGTTCGTTCGATGGGAGAGGCAACTACTCCCTCGGCGTCAAAGAGCAAATGATTTTCCCCGAGATCAACTACGACTCGATCGAGTCGATCCACGGGATGGACATCACATTCGTCACGAGCACGAACAAGGACGATCAGGCGTACGCGCTCCTTAAGGAGCTCGGCATGCCATTCCGTTCGGATGACAAGAAAGGCGGACGAGCAATGTAGTTGCTGGTTGCTGGTGCTGGTTGCTGGCAAGGGCAAACGGCGAAGACGTAGTTACCAGCAACTAGCAACTAGCAACCAGCAACCAGTAGTCGCAAGCAACCTTTATTAGAGAGTGCACAGATGGCTCGTAAGGCCATGGTCGAGAAGAGCAAGCGGAAGCCGAAGTTCGAGGTGCGCAAGCACAACCGCTGCGGCCGGTGCGGTCGCTCGCGCGCGTTTCTGCGTCGCTTCGGGCTTTGCCGAATTTGCTTCCGCGAGCTGTCACTGCAGGGAATGATCCCTGGAGTGCGAAAGGCGTCGTGGTAGGTGCTGGTTGCTGCTCGCTGGTTGCTGGCAACAGCACACGGCGAAACAACCAGCGACCAGTAACCAATAACCAGCAACCAGCAACCATTTCCTCCACGTCTACGGAAACGAGAGGAAGCGAGGCAACTACATGAGCATGACTGACCCGATCGCCGATATGTTGACGCGGATCCGCAATGCCTGCGGATCGAAGCATCGCCGCGTCGATATGCCGGTGTCGAAGATGAAGACCGAGATCGCGCGGATCCTGAAGGAGAACAACTACATTCAGGATTATCAGACGCTCGCGACCGACGAAGGACGACAGATTCTCCGCGTCCGGCTCAAGTACGCCGGCGGACAATCCGTCATCCGTCAGCTCCAGCGCGTCTCGACGCCGGGGCTGCGCAAGTACGTCGGCGCCACGGAGATTCCGCGTGTGCGCAACGGACTCGGCATGGCGATCGTGAGCACCAACAAGGGCTTGATGTCCGACCGGGAAGCGCGACAGGCGCGCACCGGCGGCGAGCTCGTGGCCGTCATCTGGTAAGGAGACCACGACCATGTCGCGAATCGGAAAGCTTCCCGTCGCCATCCCGAGCGGAGTGACGGTGGCGGTCGAAGGAAACGTCGTGAAGGTGAAGGGTCCCAAGGGCGAGCTGTCGCACAAGGTTCCCGCGGGGATCAGCGTCGAGCACGCGGACAACACGCTCAACGTGAACCGCGCGTCGGAAGAAACGAATCACAAGTCGCTGCACGGCCTCACGCGTTCGCTGATCGCGAACATGGTCGAGGGCGTGACGAAGGGCTACAAGAAGCAGCTCGAGATCACGGGCGTCGGGTACAAGGCCGAGCCGCGACCATATGGGCTGCAGCTCGCGCTTGGGTTCTCGCACGCGGTCGAGTATCGGGCGCCCGCGGGCATCAAGCTCACGACACCGCAACCGACGACGATCGTGATCGACGGCGCGGATAAGGCGATGGTCGGACAGGTCGCCGCTGAACTACGCAATCTGCGCCCGCCCGAGCCGTACAAGGGAAAGGGGATTCGTTATGCGGGCGAAGTCATTCGCCGCAAGGCCGGTAAGGCGGGAGGCAAGTAACCATGCCAGCAATTCCAAAGTCGCGTGAGCAGCAGCGCAATCGGCGCCACCTCCGCGTTCGCAAGAAGGTCACGGGCACCGCGGAACGTCCGCGCCTCGTCGTGTTTCGTTCGCTCAAGCACATCACCGTGCAGCTCGTCGACGACACCGGTCGGGGGACGTTGATGACGATGTCTACCACCGATTCCGACACCGGGAAGAAGACCGAAAAGTCACTCGCGGTCGGCAAGCGCATCGCCGCCCGAGCCAAGGAGGCGGGGATCACGAAAGTCGTGTTCGACCGCGCCGGGTACAAGTATCACGGCCGCGTGAAAGCTGTGGCCGATGGAGCCCGTCAGGGCGGATTGGAGTTCTAAAATTATGGAAGACAATCAGAATCCAGGCTCGACCCCCAACACCGACTCGACCGTCGAACGTCAGGCGCCCGAACCGACGCAACGCGCCGGCGGGGGCGGTGCACCGCGCAGTGGACCCGGCGGTGCGCGCAGCGGTGGCGGCGCACGCGGTGGGCGTGGTGGCGGAGGTCGTGGCGGCGGTGGCGGCGGTCGTGGTGGTCAAGGCGGCGGTCGTGGTCGCGGTGGCCCGGGCGGTCCCGGCGGCCCAGGTGGTGGCGGTGACCGCGGCGGCGATCGCGGCGGTCGCGGGCGCGAGGGCGGTCGTGGTGGTGACGATCGCGGACGCGGTGGCGAAGGCAGCGAGCTCGTTGAGAACGTGATCGCGATCAACCGCGTCGCCAAGGTCGTGAAGGGCGGCCGGCGCTTTTCGTTCAACGCGCTCGTCGCGGTTGGCGACGGGCAGGGCAAAGTCGGCTACGCGTCGGGCAAGGCGAACGAAGTGTCGGAGGCGGTGCGCAAGGCCGTCGACGCGGCGCGTCGCAACATGGTGAACATTCCGCTCACGGGTGGGACGATTCCGCACGAGATCGTCGGCAAGCACGGCGCGGGGAAGCTTCTCATGAAGCCCGCGTCACCCGGTGCGGGAGTGATCGCCGGTGGTTCGGTGCGCGCCATCATGGAATGTGCCGGCATCACGGACATTCTCACCAAGAGCCTGGGCTCGACGAATCCGCACAACATGGTCCGCGCGGCGATGAACGGATTGCAGGAGTTGACCACGGTCGAGCAGGTCGCGCGTGAGCGTGGCATCGAGCCGTCGAGCCTGCAGTACCGGTCGCGCGCCAAGAGCAAGGAGGCGGTATAAATGGCACGCACATTCGTTTGGCATCCGAGTAAGGGACCTCGGAAGACCGCCAAACAAAACCTTCCCGCGAAGGGCAACGTACGCATCAAGCAAGTGCGTAGCGGCATCGGGCACTCGTGGCGCATGCGCGCGACGCTCGAGGCGATCGGTCTCAAGCATCATCAGGACGTCGTGGTCAAGGAGATCACGCCCGGCCTCAAGGGGCAACTCAAGCAGGTCCGTCACCTCGTCGAGGTGACGACGGTCGAGGAGGGTAAGTAGATGGGTCGCGAAGCGAAGAGCAGAAAGGCGGCGACGGAAGCGGGGAAGGCAGCTCCGGAGAAGATGGGGTTGCACAACCTCGTGGCCGCGCCGGGATCGCATCGCGATCGCAAGCGACTTGGCCGCGGGCCTGGGTCGGGCACAGGTAAGACGTCTGGCAAGGGACACAAGGGAATCAAGGCGCGGTCCGGACATCACGGCCCGGGTGGCGGCAAGCCACATTTCGAGGGCGGTCAGATGCCGATCACGCGACGTCTGCCGAAGCGTGGGTTCACCAATCCCTTCCGCGAGAGTTCACAGGTCGTGCGTCTGGACGATCTGGCGAGGCTCGACACGGCGGGTGTCGGCGAGATCACGCGCGACGCGCTGGTCGAGGCCGGTTTGGTCAGCTCGAGAAAGGGGCATGTGAAAGTGCTGGCGAATGGCGAGATTTCTCAAGCCGTCACGGTGCGCGGGCTGAAGGTCAGCGCTGGCGCCCGAGAGAAAATTGTCGCGGCTGGCGGCCGCGTCGAGGAGTAACGAGGGAGGATCTCATGGCCCAAAGCAACGCGGCATCGGCGGTTCAGAATCTCTTCAGAACTCCGGAGCTGAAGGACAAGATTCTCTTCACGCTGCTGTGCCTTCTGGTGTATCGGATCGGCGCCGCGGTGACGGCGCCGGGCATCAACCCGATCGCCATCCAGGATTTCATCAACTCGCAGAAGAACGGCGGCGGGTTGTTGGGCCTGTACAATCTGTTCACTGGCGGTCAGCTCGCGCGCGCGACGGTCTTCGCGCTCGGGATCATGCCCTACATCTCGGCGAGCATCTTCCAGCAGATCGCGCAGGCGGTGGTGCCGCAGTTCGACAAGATGTCGAAGGACGAAGAGGGCCGAAAAAAGATCAACCAGTGGTCGCGCTATGCGACCGTACTCCTCGCCGCCGTGCAGGGCTGGGGCTTCGCGATCTTCGCCGAGTCGCTGACGGGTGCCGTCGCGAATCCGGGCTTCGGCTTCCGGTTGTCGATGACATTCTTCCTCACGACCGGCGCGATCTTCGTCATGTGGCTGGGCGAGCAGATCACCGAGCGTGGCATCGGCAACGGCGCGAGCTTGATGATCTTCTTCTCGATCGTCGAGCGAATCTGGCCGGGGATCATGTCCGCGTTCGGCTACGTCAGCACGGGCGTGATCGGCGCGTTCTCACTGCTCGTCCTCGTGGTGATGATGGTCGGTGTGGTCGCCGCCGTGGTTGCGGTGACGATGGCCGCGCGGCGCGTGCTCATTCAGATCCCGCAGCGAACGATGGCGCGCGGCCGGCAGCGCGAGGCGTCGCGGAGCTTCATTCCGCTCCGCATCAACTCGTCGGGCGTCATGCCGATCGTGTTCGCGCAATCGGTGATCGTCGTCCCAGGCGCGGTGGCGCAGTTCGCGGGCAATCAGCGGATGCGTGATTTCGCCGACTACCTCGCTCCCGGATCGACGCTCTATTACATCTTGTCAGCGATCCTGATTCTGTTCTTCACCTACTTCTACACGTCGATCATCTTCAACCCGATCGATCTGGCGGAGAACCTGAAGAAGCAGGGCGGGTTCATTCCAGGCGTGAAACCCGGAGCGCGGACGGCTGAGTACATCGACGATGTCGTGTCGAAGATCACCCTGCCGGGCGCGATCTTCCTGACGCTCGTCGCGCTGCTTCCGATCTGGATCTCGAAGCTGATCAACGTGCCGTTCAACTTCGGTGGGACGTCGCTGCTGATCGTGGTCGGCGTCGCGCTCGACACGATCCAGCAGATGAATCAGCACTTGCTGCTTCGCAAGTACGACGGGTTCATGAAGAAGGGACGCGTTCGATTCCGCGGACGGCAGGGAGCGCCGGGAGGTTTCTAAGGTGCCGTGCTCTCATTGATGAAAGGGGTCCGGCGATGGCCGGACCTTTTTCGTGAGTTCAACTGCGAACTACTCACCGCAGAGACGCAGAGACACCGAGGAGAAGGCGCGGAGAGCTACAGGCTGTTGACCATGCGTTTGATGCCTTCGCGCATGAGCGGGACGTGGAAGTTAAGGAGCAAGCCGATTCGGTGGCCGCTCAGCTTGAGGTATGTGAGGAGCTGAGCGTCGTGGATGGGCAGCCGCTTTGCAACGGTCTTGAGTTCCACGATAATCGATTCTTCGACGAGGATGTCGATTCGGTAGGCGACATCCATCGTTATTGTCTTGTACACGACGGGAAGAGCGACCTGAGTGCGAACAAGCAGTCCGCGCTCTCGCAGCTCATAGGCCAAACATGTCTCGTACGCGCCCTCCAAGAGTCCTGGGCCCAGCGCCGAGTGCACTTGAATGGCGGCGTCCACGATGGTTCCACTCAACTCGTTGAGATCCCTCACACCAATCCTCCGCGAAGCTCTCCGCGTCTCGGCGTCTCTGCGGTGAGGCAGTCTTGCTATGCCGAAAAGCTGAGTCTCCGGACCTGCGAGCGCATCACCGCGCCATTCCCGCTCAAACCATTTCTCGCGTAGCTTTCCTGACAATGATCATCGTTCTCTTCGGAAAACCTGGCGCCGGCAAGGGCACGCAGGCGCCGCTGCTGGCGAACGCGCTCGACGTACCGATCCA
>Ga0207699_10001231_pt1 | contig 12156 bp, 5 predicted proteins | sample LARL51metaG_FD_184344 | JGI IMG/M metagenome (GOLD analysis project Ga0207699, IMG submission 184344) | Corn, switchgrass and miscanthus rhizosphere microbial communities from Kellogg Biological Station, Michigan, USA - LAR L5-1 metaG... | ecosystem: Host-associated > Plants > Roots >...
GATCGCGATGAATTTGGATCGAGGCGTCGATAATCGCTTCGGTGATGTCGTCGAGGTCTCGCATTGCTCGTCCTGCGGGTATTCTTTCCCCTCCGCGTCTCCGCGCCTCCGCGTGACAGAGTACGTCGTCCGGTATTGCTTGTTTAAGTAGATTAGCTCAGCGCCGGAGGCGAGACAGCGCGAACTGCACCGCGAGATCCGTCGTGCTCCACAGTTGAATGTCCGAGCCCGTGTCGTATCGCACTGGAACGGCGCGATCGCCGCGCACGGCGTAACTCCACAATTCGCTGTGAAACCCGGACGCGTCGACCGCGGCCTTCACGCGCGCGATGGCGCTGCGTAGTTCGCCGCTCGTCGCGGAATCGCGACCGATCGCGATCTGATTTGCCACACCCAGGAGAAACAGATTGACCTCGCGTCCCCACACGACGCGCGGACCGTGATACTGGTCGCGCTCGAACTCCGGCCAGAAAGAGGATGGTCCATAGGCATCGTTGGCGACCACTGGACCGACACCGTCGATGAGAAGGCCAACGGGATACGGCCGCGTGAATATGCGCACATCGCGTAGCAGATCGGCTTTTGACGTGTCCATCTTGGCATCGGCGAGAAATAGCCGCGTGGCGGGATCGCTGTTCGCGACGCCGATCGGATGACCGGAGGCGTCGAGCGACAAAGCGAGAAAGGGAATCGAATCCTGATCGGCCTTCGATGCGGCGAGGACGTTTGTCCAATGACGACGCTCATTCTCGGGCAGCGCCGCCAATCGCGCGCTGATGTGCGACTGCACCTCGGTCGGACTCAATGAGACGACAAAATGCTTGGACGCTGATTTCCACACATCGATCGCGTGCCGCAGTCCTCCCGGATTACGTACGTAACCGCCCAGCGGAGTCGGTGCCGCGAGCTCAGGAAGCGTGCGCGCGAGCGAGTCGACGGAAATCCCAACAGTTGGAATCGTCTCGAGAATCGTCTTCATCGACTCGAGGGCGTGCGGGACCCAGATCGCATTGATGTCCATCGCGAACCGCCCGCCGGCGTAACCCTCGTTGCTGTCGCGCCAGCTCGCCGACGCCCAGTGCGTCGAATCCCGCTGCTGAAACGATACGAGATTCGTCGCGACGGGGTTCGCGACGTAAGCCGCCGTCATGCGCGAGACGAGCGCGAGCTCGCGCAACATGCGCTTGACCCGCGGTTCGCCGTCAGTCGCATCGAGAAGGAAGGCACGCTTGCGCTCGCGTGATACACTCGGGTCGGCGAGCCAGCGCGCCTCGAGAATTGGGAGCTGGAACTCATCGTCGATCATGTGATAGTTCTCGCGGACCTTGCGATGGTCGCGCAGCACAACGGTGGCGCGCGCGAGTAGGCTGTCGGCGCGAGGTCGCTCGCCGGCGCGCCGCGCGCGGAGATTGTCGTCGATGAGAGACGCGTATTCGCTCGCCGCTTCACGATCGGCTTGGCCGCCGAGTGCTTCTTCGTGGCTCACGTCGCCGGCAGGGGAGAGCTTGCGGAGCACGCTCGCGATCACAAACGCCGACATGTCTTGGCGCCAGATGGGACGCATCATGAGCGCGGACACGAGCATGTCACGCCCGAAGTACGTCGCATAGGCGGGGAGTCCGGCCATGAGTTTTTCGTGCGACGACAGCAGTTGCACGCCGCGCACCTCGCGCTCGAGCCATCGAGCGCTCGTGGTGGTAGTGTCGCGCCGCGCCCCGGCGAGAAACCGTAGAAAATCCTCGTTGAAGATCTCTTCACGCGTGAGCGGTGTGAGCGCCCTGCCAGTCGTGTAGATCGTGACGGTGAAGGGGACGGTCTGTCCACCGCGGGCGGCGAGCGTGATCGAGTCACCGGCTTGCGCTCCGGTCACGCGCGCGGGATCGACGCGGATCTCTACGGACAGTGTGTCGCGAGCGTCGAGCGACGCCTGAACGATTTGCGCCACCCACGAAGCGCCCCGCGTCGCGGTGGTGATTGTCGGCTCGAGGCGAGTGCGCAGTGCTTGGACGCTCGATGCGTTCAACAGCGACACGTGTCGCTGTCGAGTGGAGGCGTCGAGGCGATCGAACGCCGCGAGCAGTCGCTCCATCTCGGGCAGCACGAAGCGAGGTGAGGCGAACGGTGTCTTGTGCCGGCCCGCGTACTGAAAGTCGCGCTCGACTCGCATGGAGCCGAGGAGAAACCATCCGATCGAGACGCGCGGGGCTCGAGCATCGAGATTGTATACCAGTGTGCGTGCACGCGACGAACCCGAGACCAGGGCGCGGGAGTCTGGCCACGTGATCACTGCGGGTATTCCGCGCGCATCTCGGATACTGAATCCAATGCTCTCGTTTTCCGCGTCGGCAAGTAGATGAACCACTCGGCCGCTCCGTCCGTCGACGTAGATCTGAACCGTGTTTCCCGCGAAGTCCTTAAAGAAGCGAGTGTGATAGCCCTGGTACGCCGCGGTGTCGTCGAGTGTCGCGTCGGGAAACGCCAAAACGGGCGACACTTGTCGAGCCGGCGCGGCGAGTTGGAAGAAGAGCGCGGTGGCGAAAAAGAGCATGTGACTTTTCTCGAGGGATGAACGGTTCTCTTTCAGGGCTCAAAGGCTTCGTGAATTACATCTTGCGTCCCTTTCGTGCGACAGTTATTAGGGACGAGCAGGAACTGACCCCCAAATACTGCACCCCCGCAGTACCGCCCGCTCAGCTTCCCAGCACTGGAGGACGGACCTATGGCAGCAGTCCGCAGTGTCGTTGCTTCCCTCGCCGCGCTTCTCCTGTCTACTGCGTCCCTTGGCGCACAAACCGGCAGCATCCGAGGTCGCGTCGTCGACTCGGCGACGAGCCAAGGTCTGCCGAATGTCAGCGTAGTCGTCGAAGGAACGCAAGCGGGAACATTGACCCGCAACGACGGCACGTTCGACATCGCCGGCGTTTCTGCCGGAGCGCACTCGGTCCGCGCCAGACGCATCGGCTACGCGGCGCACAGCGTGCAAGTCACCGTGCCCGCCGGTGGAAGCGTCACCGCGACGTTCATGCTCGTGCAGCAGTCAACCGTGCTGACCGAGGTCGTGGTCACAGGCTACGGCACGCAGCGCCGCGAAGCAATCACTGGATCGGTTGCGACCGTCGAGGGCGCCGACGCCAACAAGGGCGTCGTGACGAACGCGACGCAGCTCGTCCAGGGCCGCGTGAGCGGAGTCGAGATCATTCAGAACAGCGGTGAACCTGGCGCCGGCTCGCAGATTCGCATTCGCGGCGGCACGTCGATCAGCGCGAGCAACGATCCGCTCTACGTCATCGACGGCGTTCCGCTTCAGAACGAGTCCACGACGCCAGGCGCGGCGGGTATCGGAAGCATCAATCCCGCGCTGCCACGCAATCCGCTCAATTCGATCAATCCGAACGACATCGAGAACATCACGATCCTGAAGGATGCGTCGGCGACCGCCATCTACGGCAGCCGCGGCGCGAACGGCGTGATCCTCATTCAGACGAAGCGCGGAGCCAATGCCGGCAACGCCTCGGAAATGGAGTACGAGACGTACGTCGGCGCCGCGAGCCCGGCGAAAACGCTCGGCCTGCTGAACGGCGACGAGTATCGCGCGTTCGTCAACGCGAATCTCGCGACGCTCGGCGCGAACGCGGCGGCCGGCCTCGGACCGGCGAACACGGACTGGGAGAAAGAACTGACGCGGACCGCGCTTGCCACGAATCACAACCTCGCGTTCTCCGGCGGATCCGCGCAAACGCACTATCGCGCGTCGTTGAACTACTTCGATCAAGAGGGCGTCGTACAAGCGAACGGACTCAAGCGCTATCAGGGACGGCTCAACGCGGCGCACTACGCATTGAATCAAAAGCTTCGGCTTGGGTTGAACCTGATGTCATCGCGCGTGAACAACACGTTCTCGCCGAATGAAAACACCGGGGGCTTCCTGGGCGGCTTGTTCACCAACATGGTGATCTTCAATCCGACCTTCCCGGTCAAGCGCGCCGACGGGACGTATTTCGAGACGGGATGCGCCGTAACCGCCTCGTCGTGCACTCCCTCAGCGCAGGACGTCCGAAACCCGGTGGCGATGGCGAACCAGTTGTCGGACGTCGCGCCGGAAACCCGCCTGCTCGGAAACTTCAACGCCACCGTCGCCCTGACGGAATATCTGTCGACACAGACCACGTTCGGTGTCGACAACACCGATGCCGAGCGGCGCACGTTTGCCCCGCGCAGCAGTGCAGTGGGCGCGGCATACGGCGGCTATGCCAGACAAGCCGAACGCAGTCTCCAGAACCTGAACTTCCAGCAGCTCGTCACGCTCTCGCCGCACTTCGGCTCTAATGACCTCGAGGTCGTCGGCGGTTACGAGTATACGAAAGACGACAATCGAGGATTCGACGCCCAGAGCCAGGGCTTCATCACCGACGTGTTCGGGGTGAACAACCTGCAGGCCGGCACGCAGGCGAGCTCGCCGGTGCCGACTTCGTATGAGACCGAGAGTTCGCTGGTGTCGTTCTTCTCGCGGGCAAACCTCAGCCTGTCGCACAAGTATTTCCTCACCGGCGTCCTTCGCCGCGACGGGTCGTCGCGGCTCGCGCCGGGGCATCAGTGGGCCGTCTTCCCGGCGTTGTCGGCGTCTTGGCGCTTGAGCGAACAAGACTTCATGCGCGACCAGCCCTTTGGCATCTCCTCCCTCGCGCTCCGCGTGGGTTGGGGCAAGCAGGGCAACCAGGCGGTGCAGCCGTATCAGACGCAGTTGCTCCTCCGCGCGGATCCGGGGGCCAGCTACCCGTTTGGCGGCGTGATCTCCAGTGGTCTGCGCGCCGCGCAGGTCGGAAATCCGGACCTGAAATGGGAAACCGCCACCCAAACGAACTTTGGCGTGGATTACGGATTTATGCAGGATAAGATCACGGGCGCCGTCGAATACTATCAGAAGGACACCAAGGACCTGCTCCTCGAGGTCAGTGTGCCGCAGCCCGCAGTGGTCAGTACCCGCATCGAGAACATCGGCAGCCTGCGTAACCGCGGGGTCGAGGCGTACGGCGACATCTCGCTGTACAAGGCGCCCAAGCGGACGCTGACCATGGGCCTCGTGTTCACGAAGGAAAAGAACGAGGTCACGAGCCTCGGTGACACGAGCCGAAAGTTCATCAACACCGGCTTCGTGAGTGGTCAGGGTCAGTCGAACCAATACTCGCAGCGCATCATGGTCGGCCAGCCCATCGGCACCTTCTTTGGCCCGGTGTTCCTCCACGTGAATTCCGCCGGCCAGCAGGTCTTCGCGTGCACGTCGAAGAGCGCCGACTGTACCAACGGTGAAACAACCAATCCGAGCGACGACGACAAGCAGGTGATCGGCAACGCGAACCCGACCTTCACGCTCGGTGTGCGCAACAACGCCACCTGGTACAACTTCGACGCCAGCTGGCTGTGGCGTGCCGAGGTTGGCGGCGACGTGTTCAACAACACGGCGTTGGTGTATGCCTCGAAGGGCGACGCCAAACAGGGTCGCAACTTCCTTCGCTCGGCGCTCGACCAGCCCGATGCGATCAACGAACCATCGAAGTTCTCGTCGCGTTGGGTCGAGAGCCGGACGTTCACGCGTCTGCAGAACGTGACGGTCGGCTATCAAGTGCCGACGTCCTTCACGCGTGGCCGCGCGACGCGCCTGTACCTGTCGGGTGACAATCTGGTGCTCTTCACGAATTACTCAGGCTACGATCCCGAAGTGTTCGTCAGCTCCGGTCTCGCCTCGCGCGGGATCGATTACCTGGTCTATCCGCCGGCTCGACGCTACACGCTCGGCGCTCGCGTTCAGTTCTGACAGCAACCCACGGGGAAAACTGCGATATGAAGAATCATCTGACACAGTTGGCCGGACGAGTCAAGCTGGTCTTGCTCGCACCGATGCTGCTGGTGCTCGGACAGAACTGCACCAGCCTGACGGAGGTGCCGCACGACGCTCTCACGCCGGAGACCGCGTTCAAGAGTGATGCGGAGATCCTGGCCGGCGTGGCCGGCGTGTACGCGGGGCTGCGTGCCGTCGAGTGGGTCGGGTATGAGACGTTGCAAGACCTCACGACCGATGCCTCGATCGTGCCGACCCGCGGCAACGACTGGTACGACAACGGGCAGTGGCTCGATCTGCATCGGCAGACCTGGACTCCGAATAGCGCGGGCACATTGGCCTTTGTCGACGGATCCTGGAATGATTTGTTCGCCGGCGTTGCGAAGGCCAACCTCATGATCGACGTGATCGAGAAGTCCGGTCTCGCGCAGGCGCGAAAGGACTCGACGTTGGCTGAGTTGAGAACGCTGCGTGCGTGGTACTACTACATGCTGCAGGACATGTTTGGCGGAGTGCCGCTCGTTACCACGACGGAGCTCAAACAGTATGCTCGCGTATCCCGCGACTCTGTCTTCCGCTTCCTCGAGAAAGAATTGCTCGATTCCCGCGGCAACCTGCCCGACAAATGGCCTGCCGGGAGCTATGGCCGACTGACGAAGGGCGCGGCCAATGCAATCCTCGCCAGCCTGTACATCAACGCCGGCGTGTTTGACAAGAACAGCGGAGTGAGCGCCACCGCCTACAACAGCTGCAGCGGTGTGACCGTGACTGGCGGAGATGCATGCGCGGGCGCGATCGCGGCAGCGAATGCAGTGATCAACTCCGGCGTGTATTCGTTGAACACCAACTGGCTCAACAATTTCAACGCCAGCAACAAGAGCTCGCCGGAGAACATCTTCGTCATCGTGCACGCGAGCGACGGATCGGGCATCGGCGGCAACTGGCCAATGCGGACCCTCCACTACAACCAGCTCAACACTGGCCAGGGCGGCCCTTGGAACGGCTTCGCGACACTCGCGGAGACGTACAATGCGTTCGACGCGACCGACGATCGCCGCGCGATGTGGTTGGTGGGCCAGCAGAAGAGCTTCGAGACCGGACAGAATGTCACCGACCGCGCTGGTACTCCTCTCGTCTTCACGGCCAAGATCGCCGACGTCGACGCGGCGAACGAGGCTGAGGGCATTCGCTTCAACAAGTTTGCGCCGATTCCGAGCCCGCCGGTCGGCAGCGCGCAGCCGGCCGACTACACGTTCTTTCGCCTCGCCGAGATGTATCTGATCAAGGCTGAGGCGCTGCTGGCGCAAGGCAACACCGCCGCCGCGCAGACGGAGTTCAACCGCGTTCACAATCTGCACGACGCGGCGAACCCGGTCACCGTCAGTCGCGATGCGATTCTCAAGGAGCGGTTGCTGGAGTTCGCCGGCGAAGGCAAGCGCCGGTCGGACATGATTCGGCACGGCAAGTTCCTGTCATGGACCGAAGCGTCGGCGCACGGACACACCGACAAGTCGTCCCAGGCGTTCCGTCTTCTGTTCCCGCTCTCCTCGAACTCGCTCGGTTCGAATCCTCTGCTCACCCAGAATCCCGGCTACTGAGCGGTTCTGTGCAGTGGTGTGATACAGCCTGCTCCTCCTCGCGAGGAGCAGGCTGGTTTTCTTTCCGCCCCATTCTCGACGTATGAACATGCGCTGGCGCCCAAAGGGCGTGGTCGCCTTATGGGCGGTATGGCTCGCGGTGGCTTGCTCGACGAGCGACGGCGGCGCGAGTTCGTCGGGTAAGTTGCCGTCTGCCGACGGACATCTCTTCAGCAAATTGCCCCCGAGCTATACCGGAGTGCGGTTCGAGAACCGCCTGACCGAAACGCGCGATCTCAACGTTTTCACATATCGGAATTTCTACAACGGCGGCGGCGTCGCGGCGGCAGACCTGACGGGTGACGGCCTGCCCGAGTTGGTTCTCACGTCCAACCAGAGCGGGGCGCGCCTTTATCTCAACCTCGGCGCGTTTCGCTTTCGCGACGTCACGGACAAATCGGGAATCAAGTTCAAAGGCGCCGGATCGTGGGTGACAGGCGTAACCATCGCCGACGTGAACGGCGATGGCTTGCTCGACATCTACCTGTGCTACGCCGGCAACGGAACTCCGGAACAGCGGGCCAACGAGCTCTGGATCAACCAGGGCGTGGGACCGGACAGCGTTCCTCGCTTTCGCGAGATGGCCGCGCAGTACGGCGTCGCCGACCAAGGCTATTCCACTCAGGCCGTCTTCTTCGACTACGATCGCGACGGGTTGCTCGACCTTTTCGTCCTGAACAACTCGCCGCGGCCGGTGGTGAGCTTCAGCGCGAACAACACGCGCGGAGTTCGCAATGAGTTCGGTGGACACCACTTATACCACAACGTCGGCGGGCATTTCGTCGACGTGAGCGGACAGGCGGGAATCTTCGGGAGCGAGATCGCGCTTGGTCTGGGCGCTGTGGCCACCGACGTCAATCGCGATGGCTGGCCCGACCTATACGTCGCGAATGATTTCTTCGAGCAGGACTACCTGTACATCAACAACCGCGATGGGACGTTCACCGAGTCGATCGCCTCCGCGATGCCTTCCATCAGTTACTTCTCGATGGGGATGGACATCGCCGACATCAACAACGACGGCTGGCCCGACGTCTACACGACCGATATGCTGCCGGAGGACGACCAGCGTCTCAAGACCACCTCGAACTTCGACTCGTGGGAGACCTACGAGCAGCGGGTGAAGAACAAGTTCCATCACCAGTCCATGCGAAACATGCTGCAGCTGAACAACGGCAATGGAACGTTCAGCGACATCGGGCAACTGGCGGGCGTGGCGCGTACGGACTGGAGTTGGAGCGCCTTGATCGCCGACTTCGATCTCGATGGCTACAAGGACATCTTCGTCACCAACGGCATCAGGCGTGACGTCACGTCGCAGGATTACATCGCATTCCTCGGCAACGGCCAGACGATGCGCGCCGCGACAAAGGATCGTCGCGTGGATTTCATGCAGCTCATCAAGGCGATGAGCTCGACCAAGCTGCCCAACTACGCGTTTCGCAACAACGGCAACTTGACGTTCGCGAATCAGAGTGCTGCGTGGGGAATCAACACGCCAAGCTTCTCGAGCGGCGCGGCGTACGCCGATCTCGACGGCGATGGAGCCCTCGACTTGGTCGTGAACAACGTCGACGACACGGCGTTCGTCTATCGCAACAACGCGCGCGCTCTGCCCGGCAAACCGCGATTTCTGCAAGTAAAACTCGAAGGAGATGGCACGAACCGCTTTGCGATCGGCGCCAAAGTCTCACTGACCGCCGGTGGCCAGACGATGTACCAAGAGCTCGACCCGACCCGTGGCTTTCAGTCGAGCAGTGACTACGTGCTTACGTTCGGATTGGGGCAACACGACACGGCGTCGGCGCTGACGGTCGAGTGGCCCGACGGAAGAACGGGCGCGCTCGCCAGCGTCCCCGCGAACCAGCGCGTCACCGTGAAGCAATCCGAATCACGCCCGGGAACGTTGGCCTCGACGTCCGACAACGCTGCGCCTGCTCTCCTAGCGGACGTCACAGATCAAACGCACCTGGACTTCGTGCACCACGAGAATGAGTTCGTGGACTTCGATCGCGAGCCGTTGATGCCCAAGCTCGTGTCGACAGAGGGTCCATTCATGGCTGTTGCCGACGTGAACGGCGACGGCTTGGACGACATCTTCATCGGCGGCGCAAAGAATCAGCCAGGCAAGTTGCTCATTCAGCAGCGCGACGGTCGGTTCGTCAGCAGCAGCGACAAAGAATTCGAGAAGGACGCAATCTCCGAAGACCTAGGCGCGGTGTTCTTCGACGCGAACGGCGATGGGCGTCCCGATCTCTACGTCGTGAGCGGAGGCAACGAGTTCGGCGAAGGCGCACCCGCGCTCCAGGACCGGCTCTACCTCAACGACGGCGGCGGGAAGTTCCACAAGGCCGATGGTTATCTTCCTGACGAGGCGAATAGCGGCTCACGAGTGGCAGCGGCGGACTTCGACGGCGACGGGCACATCGACCTGTTCGTCGGCGGGCGCGTGGTGCCGTGGCACTACGGAATCGATCCGCCGAGCATGCTGCTTCGGAACGACGGCAAAGGTCACTTCACCGACGTCACCGACAAGGTCGCGCCCGAGCTCCGACACGTTGGCATGGTCACCGACGCCGTGTGGCGCGACGTCGATGGAGACGGCCGCGTCGATCTGATCGTCGTCGGCGAGTGGATGCCGATCACGATCTTCAAGAACACGCGCGACGGGAAGCTGGTGCGCCTGAACGCGCCGGGACTGGAGAAGAGCAACGGCTGGTGGAACCGCATCATTGCGGGTGACTTCACGGGACACGGTCGGGTCGACTTCATCGTCGGCAACATGGGGCTGAACGGCCGACTACACGCAGGCCCGACCGAGCCGACCACGATGTACGTGGGCGATTTCGCCGGGACCGGCTTTGTCGAGCAGATCCTCACCACGTACACGAATGGCGTGAGCTACCCCGTGACGATGCGCGATGAGTTGATCAAGGCGATCCCGGCGCTCGTACAGCGGTTTCCGACGTATGCGTCGTACGCGCAGAAGAAAATCACCGATATCCTTTCGCCCACTGAGCTCGGGCAAGCCGTCACCAAGAACGCGTACACGTTCGCGACATCCTTGGTGAGGAACAACGGCGATGGATCGTTTACGGTCGTTCCGCTTCCCACTGAGGCGCAGTTCGCGCCGGTCTACGGAATACTCGCCGCTGACGTCGACGGTGACGGACACACCGACCTCCTCCTCGGCGGCAACTTCGACGGTGTGCAGCCGGAGCTCGGACGCATGGCGGCCAGCTATGGTTTGCTATTGCGCGGCGACGGCAAGGGCAGCTTCACGCCGGTCCAGGGGAGGCGGAGCGGCTTCGTGGTGCCCGGGCAAACGCGCGACATTCAGCGTGTTCGCACAGCACGCGGTGATCTCTATGTAGTAGCGCGAAACAACGACCGTCCGCTGGTATTTCGCTCTAAGGCTTCTTCATTTTGATGAGGATCACGCCGTTGGCGGCTCGGCTGCCGTACATCGTGATGCTCGCCGCGTCCTTGAGTACCTCGATGGACGCGATATCGTACGGATTGATGCCTGAAAGCGCCCCCCCAGGCCCGGGAGTGATCGCCACGCCGTCAATGACGTACAATGGTTGCGCCTCGGAGTTCAGGCTCGTGGCGCCACGAATCTGCACGGTGAGCGTTCCGTCCGGGGTGCGGCCGAGACGGACGCCGGCGACGCGGTCGGCAAGGATCTTCTCGATCGGCTGGCCCGCCGAGTTGGAGATGGCTTCGGAAGTGACGGTGTTTCGTCCCTTGGCGGCCGGGGCCGGAGCTGGGGCGGCAGCCTCAGACGCCTCTGCGGGTGCGGGGGCGTGATGCACGCAAGCCGAGGCGGCTCCGACTGCGATGAGGACTACGACGGACCGCGACACGGATGGCGACATTGGATACTCTCCTTCGTCCAACACGCAATTGGTGGGATGTCTCAACCGTAAGCATAATACGAATCCAGCCGGCCCGCTGGTTCGTTCGCGCCCTTTTACTCCCTGGCACATGAATATTCGTGTTCGGCACCGTTCCGTTGTATTCCTGGCCGCCACGCTCTCGATCGGCGCCCAGCCACTCGCCGCCCAGGCGCCCCTGACCGTGGCGTCGCCCGATTCGCGAACGGAGGTTCGCTTCGAGGTTCGCGACGGCCACGCGATGTACAGCGTAACGCGCGATCGTAGCCCGCTGATCTTGCCATCGCTGCTGGGGTTCGAATTTCGAGGCGCGCCTCCGCTGCGAGACAGTCTGCGTGTGACGGGATCGTCGAGACAAAGCTACGACAGTACCTGGATGCAGCCGTGGGGTGAGGTAGCTCGCGTGCGCGACCATCACAACGAGCTCCGCATCTCGCTCGCCGAAGCGGCGACATCGGCACGAAAGTTCGACGTCGTGTTCCGCGTGTTCAACGATGGCGTGGGATTTCGCTACGAGGTCCCCGCACAGACGGCACTCACCAACTTCGAGATCCAAGACGAGCTGACGGAATTCTCACTCGCCGACGACGCCAAGTCGTGGTGGATTCCGTCCAATCGTCCCCGGCTCGATCGATCGGAGATGCTCTACTCGTCGTCGCCGGTGAGCCTCATCGATAGCGTGCAGACCCCGCTGACCATGGCGACGCGCGACGGGAAAACAGTGCTCGTCATTCACGAGGCGAATCTGGTCGACTACGCGCGCATGAACATTCGAGGCGGGCGCATG
>Ga0207699_10001233_pt1 | contig 12151 bp, 9 predicted proteins | sample LARL51metaG_FD_184344 | JGI IMG/M metagenome (GOLD analysis project Ga0207699, IMG submission 184344) | Corn, switchgrass and miscanthus rhizosphere microbial communities from Kellogg Biological Station, Michigan, USA - LAR L5-1 metaG... | ecosystem: Host-associated > Plants > Roots >...
CGTTCCCTCGAGCGGGGCACCGGCGAGTACCTTCACTCCTTTCGGCAGCGAGGCAATCGAAGAGCTTACGGCAGCCGCGGGATACATATCGATGCGGCTCACTTGTGCCAACGTCGGAAGGGTCAATGAGATACAAAAGAAAAGGACGCCATGCTTAGCAAACCGGTCGCCCAGGGCTGTGAACATTGTGTTTTTCAAGTCAACTCCTTGAGGTTAGGGCGCTCCGCCCGCTGTAACGCCCGGGTTAGAGCTCAGGCGGACGGAGCGCGGATTGACGTGAGTGATCTTTACCTTTTTGCCAATCTCATTGAGCTGGCTGGGGCGGCTCTGGACGTTCTTCCGAGCGAGAGGATCACCGCCGGCTGCGGTATCCACCGGACGTTTGCTTTGCTATGTAGATGTAAAGTGCAAGGAGTCTGCCATCTGGCGAGCTCCGATGAATCATTTGTCCCAAGACCGCGGGCGGTCTGATCTGCCAAGCTTCTGAAGTTAAAGTTTCTAAAAGCTATTGTCAGACGCGGCGTCGCTCTCGCCCTTCGCGAGAAAAATTCGTGACCCTGTGTGTTAGGGAGTTTTCTCGAAAATCCGGAACCTGCGTGTTAGGGCATTCGCTGTAGAGTTGCGCTGAGCGAGTTGAGTCAGGCGCAGAAGCGCACCGTGCGGTAGGTAACTTTTTCTCTCGAAGCGTTTTCGTGACATCGCAACGCTGTGAGAAGTTAACGTTGTGCGACCGCTACTTTTTGCCTTTTTTCACAGGCTTCTTGGGAGCGGACTTCTTCGCAGGTTTCGGTGCGGGCTTTGGTGCCGGTTTGTGCGCGGGCTTCGCGGGCGTCGGCAAAGGCTTGGCCTTCTCAGCAGCCTTCGCTTTTGGATCTGGCTTCGGAGCAGGCGCAGCTGGCTGAGGGGGAGCCACAGCAGCGGCCGGGGCCGCAGCTTTGCCCTTCTTCCCTTTCGGTCCTGGTTTCGCGGCGGCAGCAGCAGGCGCGCCGGGAGCAGCTTGTGCGGCACCTTTCGGAGCACGCCCACGACGCGGTGCCGGCGGCGGAGGTGGCGGAGGCGGTGCGAACGGCTTCAGATATTTCAGCGTCTCAGTCCGCGAACGCAGCTTGCCATCCAGCAACAGCATGAACACGTCATGCGCCAGCTTGGGATAAATCGGCAGCTGCGGCGTAATCAGCAGCTCCGTCATTTCCGGCAACGGCAGCTTTTGCTGCACCTGACGCCACTTCGTCAAATAGTTCTTGATCTTCTGCTCGACCGACTGCTGCTTCGCCGTCACTGCCAGAAACAACACCATCTCCGGCCGGGCCGAAGAAAGCAGTTGCCACGTGCGCGACGGTGTTGCCGCTTCCTTGCCCATCAAGCGCTTGGCCAGTTCCTTCGCATGATCTTCAATATCGCGCCACGCTTCCACCAGATCTTTGCGCGGTATCAGCTTCTGAATGCCGGTGACGTCATTGTCGGAGAAGTGTGATGTCAGGAAATACATCACCGCCGGACCGGCATCGGGCGTATAGCCAAGATCGACCATCTGCTGGCGCGTCTTCATCAGCGCGCTGATGCCGTTGACGTCGACCTTCGCCGAGGTCCACTTGTCGTGCAGAATCTCGAGCCAGCCTTCCTTCTCGAGCATCTTCACGACGTGCAACGGATCGTCTTCATGCGCCAACGCTGCGATCTCATGCCCGATCGAAGACTTCAGAATGTGATCGATGTACTTCCCTTCCTTCGCCGCGTCGTAGCGAGCCTGGGTGCGTTCTTCGAGCGGCCAATGGAAGCGCGCCGCAAAGCGCGTCGCGCGGATCAGCCGTGAAGGATCTTCGAGGAAGGAATAATTCTGCAGGATGCGGATCAACTTGGCTTCGATGTCGGCGACGCCATTGAAGGGATCGAGCAACAGCCCACGCGAGCCTTCATTCAGCGACAGCGCCATCGCATTGACGGTAAAGTCGCGGCGGCGCAGGTCCTCATGGATCGTCGACGGCATGACAATCGGAGGCTTGCCGGTCTTCTCGAACTTCTCGGTGCGCGCCATGCTGACTTCGGCACGCGCATTTCCGGGCAAGGCGAGGAAGATCGTACGAATATCTTCTTCGACGGCGGTGACTCGTGCCCCCGCCTTTTCGAAGTCCTTAACCAGTTTGAGAGGATTGCCCTGGACGGTGAAGTCGAGGTCGCGAATGGAGAATCCGCTGATGATGTCGCGGATCGCGCCGCCGGTAAGGTAAAGATTCATGCCCGCAGAGCGGGCTACGTCTTGCACCAAGCCGACGCCCTTCATCTGATCCGGCGTCAGCCGGAGTTCCATGGTGTAAATGTAATCAGCCATTCGCTTTCAAGCGGCTGTCAGGCCCTTGAACCAAACGCGATTCGATGCCGAATCGCCCCGGGGAGGGCTTGATTGCCGAGCTTTCCACAGAATTTCCACAGGCTAGTCCAAACCTCGTTCTTCAGCCTGGAACCACAGGGTGCAAGTGCCGTACTAACAAGTACTTATACAGAATGGAAACTTTGTGGCAAGCACAAGAAAATAACACAACGTTTACATTTTGGCTACTGCCAAGAGGGATTCCGGAAGTTCCCGGGGAAAAAGTGCGAGAATCGGAACTTCAGGAATTAGGGACTAGGGATTAGGGACTAGCAAAATCATCGCTACCTAGCCCCTAGTCCCTAGCTCTGCCTTTTCATGCCTTCTACGCACAAGAAAGTCATCGTCCGCAAGATGGACCGCGACTCGGTCTCGGGATACGTGTCGCCGACCCAGTTCATCAACGAAGGCAAGGTCGAGGTACTCAACACCTCCGGGACGGTCATCCTGATCGACCTGCGCGAGATCAAGGGCGTTTACTTCGTGCGCGAATTTGGAGAAGCCGAGTCGCTGACGCGCAAAACATTTACCACTCGGCCTCGCGCTGAGGGCTTGTGGGTGCGGCTACGATTCAAAGACTCCGAAGTCGTCGAAGGCCTGATGCCGGCCGACCTGCTGCATAGCATGCCTGAGGGATATCTGGTCAATCCTCCCGACCAGCGTTCGAACACGCAACGGATCTTCGTGCCACGCACGGCGCTCGAATCACTCACAGTGCTCGCCGTGATCGGCGCGGCACGCCGCGGACGCCGGGCTGCGGAAGATCAACGCCAGGTGCCGATGTTCGAGGAGTAGCGCCTCATCTTCCATCAGTGATCAAGAAATGGATGAGCACTAGCACTCAGGGCATGTTCCCGTCACCGTACATAACAAGAGCAAGGGGATGAAAAGCACGATCAGAACTGGTATCGATGCAACAACAAGGAAGGTTTCCCAACCCGGCATCGGGCCGTAGGGGAAATCGGCTTTGTGTACCTTGGCGTTGTACTCCACAACTGTCAGCGGAATCTGCACATTCACTTGCTCGACAGGACCCGCCGCAGAACCATCGATGGGAACCGTCTGGAACGTAAACCTCCCTTTCAGGACGCGAGAGCCGAGTGGGCCATTTCGATCAGCACGGATTTTGAAGTGGACATATGGCGCCGCAGACACTTTTACAGCTTCGCCTTGGAATTTGAAATTGCTCTTCCACACCTTCGGTCCATGAACCTCATTGATCGTGAATCCATCCAGAGATTCGAACTCGAGCTTCAGCGGCACAATGCCCGGGACTGCTGAGCCGGGGGCGGTGACAAAGCCGCCGATCGTCAGCACTATTCCGACATCTTCCTCGCTGCCCCGGCGAATTTCGTTGAAGCGTGTGTAGGCCTTATAGGAAGGCGCCACAGTACGCGTGGTGCCGGTCGGGCGGTAGAGGATCGGGTCCAGCGCGTGCGGCGAGAATCCCGGATGCACTTCGGGCGCTGCCTGCGCGACAGTCAAACTCGGAAGGAGAATAACGGCCAGAAAGCTGTGCCACATGACGACCTCCAACGAACGAGGGTAGTTTTCGCAGCTTTTGGCAGCGCCGGCAATGCACGCGGGCTCAACTGATGATCAGCCGCTAAAGTGCTGATTTACAGGCTATTGCGGAGGTATGTCGGAAAGAGATCACTAATGGAAAGAAGAATCCGAGAACTAAGGAACGCGCTGACACTCCACGCGTTGCCCGGCCAGAGCGTCGTTGCGATGTTCCATGGTCAGCCGTTGACCATCCGGCGAGAGTGACCAGCAATCGCAGAAGTAGAGCTCGCGTTCGCCGATCCTTACCCAGGATTCAATCATCAACTCGTCGCCCACCCACTTCGCCGCACCGCGTAGCTGACTCCCGTTAAAAAGCAATGTTCCCTCATCACCGATCTGGCACCCGAATACGGCGCGGTCCGTGGATCCATCTGCTTTCGTGACGACCAACTCTTGCCGAAATTCCGGGTCGCGGTGTTCGACTACGACCAGCAAGGAGGCGGGTTTCGGTCCGGCGAATGTGCTCTTCGATAAGTCCGCGGTCCAGGTGCCGCTGAAGTCAGGCTTCATGGCGCAATCGTACAGCACAGAAACGCTCGCCGGCCCCGGGACTATTTCGGCCGGCGAGCGTTCTTTCTTATTCGCGACTGTCATTCCGAGCGCAGCGAGGAATCCCTACGCTTAGCAGTACTCTGTGGGGTAGGGATGCTTCGACTCCGAACGAACTCGCTTCGCGACTTCGTTCTCCGCTCAGCATGACAAAGGTACAACGCTCAGTTCACCGGTGTGAGCACGAAGGCGTGGTTGTGCCCATTGCGGCTGCCATAACCGGTAATCTGCCCGACGTTGTTGATGGCGTTAGCGTTGATCAAAGTCCATCCCGTGCCGGAAGGAATCAGCGAATTCAGGTCGCGCATTCCCTTCCCGGCTTGCCAGATCATGGCGTGAGCGGCGTTGTTGGCAATGTTGCCGTAGCCGACGACCACGCCCGAATCGTTGATGCCGAACGCAATGCTGTAAGTCCCGCCTTTCAACAATCCCAGATCTCTGATCTTTCCGGAAGCGTCCCACGTGACGGCATGCCAATGGCCGCCCGTGTTAAGACCGTCGGACTGGCCGGCGATTACATTCAATGAATTGATCGCGTTCGCCATGCTTGAGAGGCCTCCCGAAAGTGTTCCCAAATCCTTCATGGTCGAACCATTCCAGAGAAATCCGTGCGAGACGAGAGGAGGTCCGTAACTCAAATCCGATTCACCGACGATGTATCCGTTGTCGTTGATCGCCAGTCCAGAGGTGAAGAGCGCACCCGGCAGTTTTCCCAGATTCTTGATCTTGCCATTGACCCAGCGGGTGGCGTTGACGATGCCGCTTGCCACAAAAGAGTCTCCGCTGATTTCGCCGGCGGAATTGATCTGGAACGCCGCGCTGGAGGCCCCGCCTGAGAGTGTGCCGAGGTTCTGGATGGCCTGGCCGGGCGCCCATTCCACCGCGACGAAATCGGTAACGGGTTGACCCTTGATGTTCGAATAGCCGACCACCGTTCCGGAGTCATTAAGCCCGATAGCGCCGCTGACGGTGGCTCCCGTCAAGGGGCCGAGGTCTTTCATCCCTTTGCCCGGTTGCCAGAGGAAAGCGTGCTGTCCCGCGACTAGTCCGGTGCACGGATACCCGTAAACAGTTTGTGTATCGGAGCATCCGGCGACATCGCCCAGGTTGTTGATCCAGAAGCCACTGCTCTCGTTGTCGCCCTTAAGCACTCCAAGGTCACGGATCGTGTACGTCTGCCCCAGGGCGAACACCCCGGCCGCCAAAACGAAAGATACACAGATTCCCGCCAGCTTGATTCTCATGATGTCCCCAGAAACGAATAGTATTTTGCGGTCAGTATGCCATTGGAGGCGAGATTTCAGGAACACAATAGGGCAGGTGATACGAATTCCGAACATGTGTTGCTAACGGATTCCTTCTCCGGAACCCCTTGGAAACAGGCCGAAATCATTGCGCGTTGTGCGGTTTTGATGTAGTGTGTCTGGTCCCAAGGGCTGTTGGGCCCTGGAAGAGACTCAAGCGGACGTCTTCCCTTCCTCCTGTCCGTTCGATCTCGGGCGTTGTCGATCAAAGGTAGAGGTGTAAGTATGCGCGCACTCCCTTCGTCTTCCGCGTCGTACCGGTGTGTTTTGTTTCTGCCGATCCTGATTATCCTGGCGGCTAATTTCCTGGTCACGCCTGCTTCCGCGCAGGAAAGCGCACAGGCCGCTGTAGCGACTCCGCGTCCTTTGATCACACAGGCGCTCGATGAAGCCCGGACCACCGTGCTGAAGGGCAACACTCATCCGTTAGCGCGCCGAGAATTCGATTTGGGCACTGCACCCGCGAGCTTGCCGATGGAGCGCATGCTGCTGGTTCTGAAGCGCAGTGATGTGCAGGAGACTGCCCTGCGCAAACTCCTCGATGACCAACAGGACAAGAATTCTCCCAACTACCACAAGTGGCTCACGCCGGAACAATTCGGCGTGCAATTTGGTCCCAGCGATGTCGACTTGCAGACCATCACGAGTTGGCTACAGTCGCACGGATTCCAGGTCGGGTCCACCAAGGGACGCACAGTACTGGAGTTCTCGGGATCAGCGAGCCAGGTGCAGGAAGCGTTCCACACTACGATTCACAAATACCTAGTGAATGGCGAACAGCACTGGGCGAATGCGAATGATCCGAGCATTCCTGCGGCGCTGGCGCCAGCAGTGGCGGGAGTCAATTCCCTCAATAATTTCCCGCGCAAAGCGATGAGCCGAATCCTCGGCGTGTTCTCGGGTGATAAGACTACTGGTCAGATTCAGCCCGTGGCACCGGTTTACACCCTGCCAACCGGTTGCGTGCCAGACCCGTCGTCTAATAATCCATGTTTCTTTGGCATATCTCCGTATGACTTCGCGACGATCTACGATGTTCTTCCTCTATGGAACGCTGGGATCAATGGCACCGGCCAAACGATCGCAATCGTGGGCGAGACCAATATCAACATCCAGGACGTACGTGATTTCCGCACACTGTTTGGCCTGCCAGCAAACGACCCGCAAATCATATTGAATGGGCCAGATCCGGGGATTCGTGGTGACGAGGTAGAAGCAAATCTTGATTTGCAATGGTCGGGCGCTGTCGCTCCAGACGCCACCATCAAATTCGTGACCTCGGCCTCAACCGAAACAACCTTCGGAACCGATCTGTCCGCGCTCTATATCATCGAAAACAATGTCGCACCGGTGATGAGCGAGAGCTATGGGTATTGCGAACTAGGCCTAGGTACGGCCGGCAATCAATTTTTTAATTCGTTGTGGCAACAGGCCGCTGCGCAGGGCATAACCGTCTTCATCTCGTCGGGCGACAACGGTTCGGCCGGGTGCGACGATTTCAACGCGCAATCACCGGCGCCAGCGCTCTATAAACTTCAGGTTAGCGGCTACGCCTCCACGCCATACAACGTTGCCGTGGGCGGCACGGACTTTAACGACTTCCTCAGCCCCTCCACTTACTGGAATCTTACGAACAACTCTCAGCAAGCATCAGCGAAGGGATACATCCCGGAGGTTCCATGGAATGGGACTTGCACCAACCCTATCTGGGGGCAGATCGGAGCGAGCGCCAACGCTGAAACGAACTGTAATGATCCCCGAATTTATCCGAATTTCGACGTACCTCTCGGAGGCTCGGGCGGCGTTAGCAGTTGCACAACTTCGGATGGCTCGACCACGACCAGTTGCTCCGGTGGATACGCGAAGCCTTCGTGGCAAACCGGAACGGGCGTGCCGAATGACAGTAAGCGTCACATCCCTGATGTTTCTTTGTTCGCCAGTTCCGGGTTCCTGGGAAACTTCTACATCTTGTGCGACGCGGCACACACTCCAGGCCCCTGCAGCCTCGCTCCCAACTACTACTTCCTTGCCATTGGCGGAACTTCGGCATCTTCCCCTGCATTCGCGGGGATCATGGCGCTCGTGAATCAGCAGATGGCTCAGACTACGAGCAATCCGAATGAGCGCCAGGGCAATGCGAATTACATCTTCTACAAACTGGCGGCGCAACAACCTACCGCATTCCACGATGTGAACTCGGGGACGATCGCGATGCCTTGCCTTACGGGCTCGCCGAACTGCACGACTTCGGTTGGGAGTCATCAATTCGGAGTTACGAACGGATATAACGCGACGACGGGATATGACATGGCGACCGGACTGGGATCGGTAGATGTCAACAAGCTGGTGACAAAGTGGAATACTGTGACGCTGCTCCCGTCGACGACCACGCTCAGCAGCCTGACGCCAACCACGCTCACGCACGGGCAGTCAGTGAACTTTACTGTATCGGTGGCACCGAAGTCCGGGACCGGAACGCCTACGGGGTTGATTGCGTTGCAAGGTGGGCCGACGAACAGCGGAGCCGACATTCAGGGCTTCAACCTGACGAACGGCACCGTTACGGGCACTACCCAGATGCTTCCCGGCGGGACTTATCAGGTGGTAGCACACTACCCGGGAGACTCAACGTACGCTGCGAGTGATTCGAGCCCGCTTACAGTGACAGTAAGCAAAGAGACCAGCCAGCCGCAGGTATCGTTGATGACGTTCGATACCAGCGGACATATCCTAAGTACGACTACCAACACTGCCGTGTACGGCAGCCCGTATGTTCTGCGCGCCTATGTGGCGAATGCTAGCGGGCATCTCTGCGCACCAATTGCCCCGTCGAGCCCAACACCCTGCCCGACCGGAACCGTGAGTCTTACGAATAACGGGACTACTCTTGATGCCGGAAGTTACACGTTGAACCAGTATGGATACGCGGAAGATCTGACAGTGCAACTTCCTGGCGGAACGGATTCGGTCAAAGCCAGCTACTCCGGAGATGACAGTTTCAATGCGAGCTCCGGAACCAGCACCATCACGATTACTCCAGCAACTACCCAAACGTCTTCGCCGTTCATTTCCGGAGCCGCAGTGGGGCAATCGGGAACAATGTGGGTTAATGTGAACACCAGCAGTTCCGGAGCCGCCCCTTCGGGGACGGTCACGTTCTATGGAAACGGCACAGCCCTTACTGGAAATGTTTCTTACCAAGAGAACCAGGGAGGGCCGTCTGTTAGTGCATTTACGTCTGCGACGCTGACATTCGACGCGACTGCGTTTCCAACTGCCGGAAGCTATGCCCTTACGGCCACCTACAATGGCGACGCAAATTACAGTGCTTCGACGTCCGGGCCAACCAACATCTCAGTGATGTATCCGATTCCCAACATTGTTCCTACGCCCTACAACCAAACGGTCAGTTATGGAGGAACAGCGACTATTACCGTGCTCGTCGCGTCGACTAATAAATCAACGTACCCGACCGGCACCGTGACTTTCCGCACTGCACAATTTGGAACCATCTTGGCTGGCCCGCTCACCTGTACGAATGCGAAGGATGCGAGCGGAAACTTTGCGTGCAAGGTAACAGGCACGTTTACGGTGACCTCTGGCGGCTCGATCTTCCTGGACTACAGCGGCGATTCGAATTATCCGTCTTGGTACAACTTCGCCTACATCAACATGCCTGACTTCACGATATCGCCGCAAGGAGGACTGACGATTACGGCGGGGCAGTCTCAAAATCTAACGATCGCTTTTCAAAGTAGTAGCGGGTTCAGCGGTGCGGTGACAAATCTGTCCTGTTCTGGATTGCCAGCGGAGACAACATGCGCTTTCAATCCGACGTCTGTATCCCTGCCCGCTGACGGCACCGTCAATACGACGCTCACAATCAGTACGGCCGCGATGGGGCAATCGCGCGTCCGCGGCGGGAAGGCTATGAGCAGTATCCGTTGGGGGTTGGCGCAGACGTTGTTGATCGCCGCGTGCTTCGTTGGTCTGCCATTATGGCGTAATAGAAAACACGTCGGCATGGTCCTGAGTCTTCTGGCGTTGCTGTTATTTGTGCCGAGTTGCGGCGGGGGCGGAGGAGGCGGAGGGGGACCGAGCAATCCGGTGCCTTCCATTTCCTCGCTGAATCCCGCGCAAATTGCAGCGGGCTCGCAGATCCAGAGCCTCTATATCAACGGCACGAATTTTATGAACTCGTCGGCCGTGACCTACAACGGCGTTTTGCACAACAGTTCGTTGCAGAGCGCTATGCAGCTGCAGATTGCTCTTTCTCCAACCGATGTGGCTGCGACCGGACAATACCCGGTAGTGGTGACGAACCCCAGTCCCGGAGGGGGCCATTCCGCTCCGGCAAACTTCGCGATCGTGACTGGAACACCAACTGGAATATTCACGGTAGCGGTGAGTGCGACAGTGGGACCTATCACTCACAACACCAACGTACAGCTAGTAGTGCAATAGCGCGAAGTCAGTTTGTGCTGGTGTCGCAGGTCGCCTGCGGGAACATGGACCTGGAGTGGTGTACGATTTACGTGCATCACTCCACATCCATGAAACTCTCTGCTATTGCTTCGGCTCTGGAAGTGCGTGTTGAGAACGGCTCTCCTGACACGGAGATTCGCGGGCTTAACGGGATTGAACTGGCTGGGCCCGGAGAACTCACGTTCGTTTCCAATCCAAAATATGCGGCGGCGGCGCGGAGTACGCGGGCCTCGGCTGTCATTGTGAGCGAGGACTTCCCTGCTATTGAGGCGGCCATGCTGCGCTCGAAGGATCCCTATATTTCCTTTGCGCAGGCGCTGGCGTTGTTTCATAAGCCGCTGGCGTACAAGCCAGGAGTGCATCCTACGGCGGTGGTGCATGAGAAGGCCCGCATCGGGGCGAAGGCGCATATTGGGCCCTACGTTGTCGTCGACGAAGACGTTGAGATCGGGGATCATGCCGTTCTGCTGGCGCATGTGGTGATCTATCGCGGGACGAAGATTGGAGATAATTTCTTTGCGCACTCGCATGCCGTGGTTCGCGAGAACTGCCGCATTGGGAACAACGTACTTCTGCACAATGGAGTCGTCATCGGCAGCGATGGTTTCGGGTTCGCGCGGGCTACGGGAGGACGGTGGCATAAGATTCCCCAGCCTGCGCCAGTTGTCATCGAAGATGACGTCGAGGTGCAGGCGAATTCCTGCATTGACCGGGCCAGCGTTGGTGAGACCCGTATCAAACGTGGAGTCAAGATCGACAATCTTGTGCAGGTCGGGCACGGGTCGACTGTCGGAGAAGACGCGCTGCTCTGTTCGCAGGTCGGTATTGCGGGCTCAACCGTCATCGGCAGCCGAGTGATTCTTACCGGCCAGGTTGGCGTAGTGGGGCACTGCAAGGTCGGCGACAATGCGATCGTGACTCCGCAAAGCGGCGTGGCGAATGACATCGCCGCGGGAGCCCTGGTAAGCGGCGCTCCGGCTGTGGATCACAAGTTGTGGCTGAAGTATTCAGCTATTTTGCCGCGGCTTCCCGAGATTGCTCGGGCGATAAGACAAAAAACAAAAGAATAACCACAGGGAACACAGGGGTTCACAGGGAATTCTTGGATGGCTCTGTCGTCATTGATTCATGCCGGTACTCTTCCGGCAATCCGCTCTCAATCACTCCTCGCACTTTTTCCATCAAGCAATCCCGGCTGCCGAAATCCTTTGGCTCAATTGGGGGGTGGAAGATCACCTGGACTGTCGCTGGCTTAATGGAAAAGCGCGCCTTCGGCATGGCGTAATGAGTGCCAACAATCGTCATCGGGATCACTGGCACGTCGCATTCCATGGCCAGATAAAAAGGTCCCTTTTTGAAGGGGAGCAGTTTGCCGTCGAACGAGCGCTTCCCTTCCACGTAGATCATCATGTTGAGTCCCTTGTTGATGACAGCTCTGGCGGCATTCACGGCTTCAATGCCCGCCTCTCGATTGCCGCGATCCACAGGCACCAGATCCCCCATGCGCATCGCGGTGCCAAGGATCGGAGCCTTGAACAATTCCTTTTTCACCATAACCGACGTGCGCCGCGGAATCAGCGTAACTTGAATCGGCGGATCCAGATTCGACACGTGGTTCGTCATGAAGATGTAGCTGCGGGAATGATCGAAGCGATCGAGCCCGATGGTTTCGACGCGCACTCCGGTGAGCCACACTCCCCCGGCTGCGCCCCACATGAACAGGCGATACAGAACGCGGATGTCGCCTGTGAGAAGCGTCCAGGGAAATCCGATCAACGCCGCCACGGGCGCGGCCAGGGCCCAGAATGTCAGCATGATGATCGTTCGGATCATTGTGCGAGAGTCCTGGAAGTCGGCGTCAATTCGGCTTCTCCCTTGA
>Ga0207699_10001239_pt1 | contig 12129 bp, 12 predicted proteins | sample LARL51metaG_FD_184344 | JGI IMG/M metagenome (GOLD analysis project Ga0207699, IMG submission 184344) | Corn, switchgrass and miscanthus rhizosphere microbial communities from Kellogg Biological Station, Michigan, USA - LAR L5-1 metaG... | ecosystem: Host-associated > Plants > Roots >...
CGAGGCGCAACACCGTGCACTTCGCGTTCTCAAGCGAGGGGGAATTCTGGTGTCGGCGGTGTCGCTTGTTCCCGAACCGCTGCAGGAGCAGTATGGCGTTCGAGCGACGTACTTCTATGTCGATGTGACGAACGCACGGCTAAACACAATCAGTGAATTGTTCGATACGGGAAAGCTCGTTACCGACGTGGGTACGGTGCTCCCGCTGGACAAGGCATCGCTTGCGCACGAGATGCTCGGCGGTGCGCCGCATCGGCGTGGCAAGATTGTGCTGAGCATCCGGGCCGACGGTCGAAGCGGTGCCGGGGCTCGATCGCTATTAGCGGATGACGAAGCGCCTCGCCGACAAGATCGCTGGTCTCGCGCAAGTGCTGCCGATCAAACATGTCGCCGCATGGTTCGGCGTCAGCTGGGATACTGTGAAGCAGATCGATCAGCGCGCTCTCGTCGCACGGCTCGGGCCAGTGGATCTCAGCCAGGTTCGCCAGATTGCGATCTACGGCGAGCGGGCTCGCCCCCTCATGCGCTTCGCGCGCTGGCTGAACTTCGCGGCGCGCACCGCTAGGAAGCGCCCAATGTCATCCTTCATCAAGGGAGCGGCAATGCCACGGTGGCTTGCGTGCACGCGCCGCCACAATCCTTGCCATTCGGAAAGGTCTCGTGGTACACGGGTGTAACCTCCGTCGAGGCAGTCCGCCCTTGGTAACTCACCGTAATGACCGCGTGACCCGGCGTGAAACCGCTCAACGTTGGCATTGTGTTGCAGCGCGTCGCGTCAGCGCAATCGTAGCTGTAGCTCCCCGTGCCATCTACAGTCGCCTCAATGTGAAACGGTGAGGTCGGTGTCTTGGAAAAGGCAATCGTCAAGCCACTCGTGCAGCCGAGTAGAGTGCAGAAGGTCTCGCCGCAACCCGCGAGTACGACCAAGGCCAGCAGGGGAACAAATCGCTTCATGATAAACACCAAAGGATGTCGCCATGAGATCAAAGGCCGCCCCGGGACTCGAATCCAGCCAAGGCTCCGCGCCCAGTGACGTACGTGGGAATCGAACCCACTGCGCCGGCCTTCCTCGGGACAACCACGTCGCGGCGGTTGAAAGTTAGGCCGCGGACCGCGCGCCCGGCAGATTCAGCCTTCGTTATGCAGCAGGTCCCCCGCGCCGCGCACGCGCCACATCGATGATCGCCTTCTCGGGCTTGACGCAGTAGCGGTAAGGTATTACTTACCGTTCGTGATAACTTACCTACTCGACCCCTGGACTGCCCTGGGCGACCCCACCCGACGGGCGATCTTCGAGCGCATCGCCGACCGCCCACGCGCTGTCGTCGACATCGCGCGCGAGCTGCCGGTCAGCCGCCCGGCGGTCTCGCAACACCTGCGGGTGCTCAAGGACGCCGGTCTGGTGATGGACCACCCAATCGGGTCGCGCCGCGTCTACAGTCTCAATCCGGCCGGCCTCAATGCCCTCCGCGCCGATCTCGAACGGTTCTGGAGCGGCGCACTCGCCAGTTACAAGTGGATCGTAGAACACACCGACGAGGAGGAAGCGTGAGCACAAAAGCGCCAGCGACGTCCATCAACCTGCAGATCGTCGTCGAAGCTCCAATCGAACGCGCATTTCGAGTCTTCACCGAGAAGTTCGACAGCTTCAAACCACGCGAACACAACCTGCTCGCTGTACCGATCGCCCAAACCGTATTCGAGCCGCGCGTCGGCGGATACGTCTATGACCGCGGCGTAGACGGCAGCGAATGCCGCTGGGCGCGCGTGTTGGTGTATGAGCCGCCGAGTCGCGTGGTCATGAGCTGGGACATCAGCCCGCGATGGCAGATTGAGACCGATCCCGCGAAGACGAGCGAAGTCGAGGTGCGATTCATTGCCGAAAGTGCCAAGCGCACTCGCGTCGAGCTGGAGCACCGCTACCTCGAACGGCACGGGCTCGGCTGGGAGAGCGTGCGCGATGGTGTGGCGGGCGACGCCGGCTGGCCGCTGTATCTCGAGCGGTACGCCGAGCAGGCGAACACGGAACGCTGAAGACATCGTGAATGCGCGTTCTCGAAAACCAGGAGCTTGGATGACGACGCAACTGCTTTTCGTTCAGGGCGCGGGTCAGAACGTCCACGACGAATGGGATAACCGCCTCGTTGACAGCCTTGCTCGCGAGCTCGGCGATGGCTACGAGATCCGGTATCCCCGCTTGCCCGACGAAGCCGACGCGCGATACGCGGCCTGGAGACCGGAGCTCCTCAGGGAGCTCAACACACTCCCGTATGGCGCGGTTCTCGTCGGCCATTCCGTAGGCGGGACAATCCTTCTTCACGTGCTTGCTGAGGAACACCTAAAGATGCATATCGCCGCCATCGCGCTCATCGCGACGCCATTCATCGGCGTCGGTGGTTGGCCGAGTGACGAGCTCGAACCGCGCACGGACTTTGGCGCGCGACTCCCCGAGGGCACGCCGATCTTCCTTTATCACGGGACTGACGACGAGATTGTGCCAATCGATCACCTGTCGCTATATGCCCGCGCTATACCACAGGCGACCATCCGCGTCCTTGATCATCGCGACCATCAGCTTGACAATGATCTCGGAGTGGTTGCGCGCGATATTCGCGGTCTGAATCAGAGTGCACCCGATAGCGCCCGCAACAAGCGAAGTGACTAACTGTGAGTCGCCGCTGCCATGGATGAGGCTTACCGCGACAGGCATGGAGATGAGACGTTCGCTCGTGCTCGTCCTCCACGAAAGTGCGAAACCGCCGAGCACAATCGTGTCGTACTGGAGGCCGAAGGGGCTTTGCAAACCCTAGCAGCCGTCCGATCATTTGCTACAATCAGCCGCACACCAGCAAGGGAGGACACGTGCGCAGATCGTCATCGCTTTCCATCGCTGTACTTTTCGCGTCGACCGCATGGGCACAGTTACCCGTCGCACCCAGCCGGCTTTCGGTCCACTGGGAGGAGCTGACTGCGGCCGACTTCCGTGATGCCATCACGCGCGCGCAGGGCACGTGCTTGCTCCCCTTCGGCATCATGGAAAAGCACGGGCCACACCTCCCGCTCGGCAACGACCTGCTGAACGTGCGTTACGCCGCGCTCAACGCCGCCCAGCAGGAATACGCGGTCGTGTTTCCCGAGTATTACTTCGGTCAGATTTTCGAGGCAAAGCACGAACCCGGAACCGTCGCGTACAGCCGCGGACTGCAGCTCCAGCTGCTGCAGGAGACGACAGACGAGATGGCGCGCAATGGCTGCAAGAAGATCATCATCGTGAACGGCCATGGTGGCAACAACAGCCTCCTGCCCTATTTCGCGCAGACGCAGCTCGAGGCACCGCACGACTACGTCGTGTACGTGGAGGGGCTCGCGCGCAGCGGACCGGGCGAACCGAAGCACCGGTCGAACCCGGCGACAGACATGCACGCCGGTGAGAGCGAAACGTCAATGAGCATGATCGCGCGACCCGACCTCGTGCACCTCGACCGGGCGTCGCGGGAATCGGGTGCCGATCAGGCGCGGGTGAAGCTGCCGGACGGTCTGTATACCGGCATTTGGTGGTACGCGCGATTCCCGAATCACTACGCAGGAGAAGGCGCCGCTGCGTCGCGCGAGCTCGGCGAGTTCGAGGCGAGGACGTGGATCAACGCCATCGTGCAGGCGATCCGCGCGGTCAAGGCGGACCAGGAAAGCCGACGGTTGCAGAACGAGTTCTACGAGCGAAGCAAGCACCCGCTGGAGACCCCGCAATAGACGGAGCAGCAATCGGCGTGCGAATCCTCTCACTCAATCAAGACTAGCCTCGTCCTCTGGGCGCTTGGGTTCTTCGTGTATGCCGTGGGGGGTGGGCTGATTCACATCATCCTGACTTCGCCGGCCATCCATCCGGCCGTGGCGCTCGCCGCCCCCGGCCTTCCGTTTGCGAAGGGTCGCCAGAAATGCTCATTCCAGTATTGGAATGATCGGATCGAGGCGAGGACCGTTCGTTGACAAGCCATCAGCAATCGGACGGATCGGCAACGCCGTGAGCGTCGCGAAAGCCGGATTGTCTCAGCTGAGGCGTTAACGCTTTCGGCGACTCGCCCAACGCGGAGGGGCCACGGCTACCCGATTCCGCCGGCGTTTCTGGCCGTCCGCGTGACAGACTGTTATAGTATTCGCCTCGCTCGAGTTCGAGGTGGAAGCGATGCCGCGTCCGCTCCTCGTCGTTGCGTTCATCACCTCTCTGTACGTCGCCGCCTGCTCCACGCTCGCTGACGTCGCGGGTGGTGGCGGGGACCGTTCCGCCGCCGCGATCGTGGTCTACATCAACAAGGACTCGCTCTTCGTGGGCGACACGCTCGCGATTGGAGCGAACGTCGACGACGCCAGCGGCAAAGGCGCTAAGACCGGGGATACCGTCGTCGTCTGGCAAAGCAGCAACACGGATGTCATCACGATTGACGTGAGCAATCCGCCGTTGCCGACGCCCTCGGGTTTCGCGCGGCTCATCGCCAAAGGGGCGGGGCAATCCACTATTACGGCGCACACGACCAGGATTTCAACGTCGAAGGTCGTGACGGTGGTCGGTCCCGCCAACATCGGGGCAAGCGATAACCGCCTCGGTTACGCGCTCGCAGACCAGTCGAGCGCGCCCGGCCCGTATTCGCCGGTCGACTCGAACCGCTTCAACTCAGGCGGCGGAGCGATCACCAGCACGCGGGATTCGACGGGTTGGTACAATGTGCGTTTCGTTGGTTTGGCTCGCCAACTGGGCGAGCGGGACAACGTTCAGGCGACGGCCTACGGGTCGCCCGCTGGCGTTTTCTGCAAGCTGTTGAGCTGGGGAAACGACAATGGTGACATGGTCGTTCCCGTCCATTGCCACCGCGCAGACGGCACGTCAACCGACAGCCGCTTCACAGTTCTCTTATTGGGCGCGCGCGCGTTCGACCTGACGACGCCCCTTGCGTTTGCTCAGCGCTTGCCCCAGACGCAGAACCTCGCGCTCGACACGTCGCAGACGGCATTCAATTCGGTGACCGCGCACATCAACTTTGCCCGCTCGGGTATTGGGAGCTACAACTTCGACTTTCCCGGAATCATTCAGCCGGGCCTTCCGGTGACGTTTCAGACCACCGCCGTGAGCCTATTGGCCGAGCATTGTTTGACCTTCAACTACGACACAACGAACGGCGGTATTCTGGCGACATGCGCGACGGCGGCCGGGCCAGCCGACGCTCGGCCTAGCCTCTTATGGTTCACGCGGGGCCGGGCAGGGCATCGGTACGGGTATGCGTCGACCAACAACATCTCGGCGGTCACCCCGCCGGTCGATCCCACGCTCACTTTCAACTCGAGCGGCGGCGCCGTCACGTCGCGTCGCCTGTCCCTCGGGCAGTGGACGGTGACCTTCGCCGGACTCGGACGACCCGGCGGCGGGAAGGAGACTGTGCTCGTGTCCGCACTCAAGGATTTCGACCATATCTGCACGCTTTCCTCATGGGCGACCGCGGGTCCCGATTTGACGGTCACCGTTCAGTGCTTCAACCCGTCCGGGGCGCCCGTCGACGGCCGCTTCAACGTGCTGGTCGTCGAATGACGGACTGACCAGGCCCCGCGGGGCGATTCGGTCACGAGGTGGCGAATGATCGGGCGAACAGGCGCCAGGATGCGTAAGCCCCGCGCTTGACGCGCGGCGTCGTAGGGTGTAGACATTCTTCAGCTTTGCTGTAGATTGCCTACACCTTTCGCGCGGGTCGTCCATGTCCGGCGGACAGTCACGCATCGAACTCCTTCAGGGAACGCTCGACTTCATCATCCTCCAAACCCTCCGGTGGGAACCGCAGCATGGGTTCGGGCTCGCGCAGATGATTCGCGCCCACTCGAACGACACGCTGCAGGTGGACACCGGATCGCTGTACCCGGCGCTCCATCGTCTCGAGCGCGCCAAGCTCATCGACGCCAAGTGGGACCGGTCCGACAAAGGCCAACGCGTCCGCGTCTACCGGCTCACTGCGGCCGGACGCAAACGCCTCGTCGTCGAGCGCACGAACTGGGAGCGGATGACGCAGGCGATTGCCGGCATTGTGAATCCGCCGATCGCCGAGGGCGGAGCATGAGGTGGCCGTGGCGGCGCAACGCGCGCGACTCGCGCGACGCCGAGCTTACCGAGGAACTCCAAGCGCATCTCGAGATGGCCGTGGCACAACGCATCGAGCGCGGCGAGTCGCCTGCCGTGGCTCGAGACAACGCGCGCCGCGAGTTCGGCAACGTGACGCACGTCGCGGAAGTGACACGCGAGATGTGGGGCGGCGCGTCGTGGGACGCGTTCGTTCGCGATATCCGCTATGCGGCGCGCGGCCTCCATCGGTCGCCGGCCTTCACCGCGGTCGCGGTCGCGACGTTTGCGCTCGGGATTGGCGCCAACACGGCGATGTTCACCGTCGTGAACGGTGCGCTTCTCAAACCGCTCCCGTTCCCACAGCCGGACCGGCTCGTCATTCTCTCGCATCTGCCCGCGGACTTTGCGCCGAATGGCCGGCCGGGCTTGAGCGATCACACGTTTCCCGAATTGCGCGCGGCGCCGTCGCGCGCGTTCGCGTCGATGGCCGCCTTTGCGCCGAATCAGATGACGCTCACCGGCGTCGATGACCCGGAGCAACTCAGCACGGCTCGAGTATCGGCGAATCTCACGACCGTCCTCGGCGTCCCGGCGGCGATTGGGCGCACGTTCACGACGGCCGAGGAAGAGGCTGGAAGCGATCACGTCGTGCTCCTGAGCGACCAGCTCTGGCGCGAGCGCTTCGGCGCCACGCCGTCGGCGCTCGGCACGTCGATGACCTTGAACGGTGTGCCGTACACGGTGATCGGCGTGATGCCGCCGGCATTCGACTTTCCTCATGGTGCTGCGCTCTGGACGCCGCTGTCCTCGCGGCCCGATCCGGACAATTTCATTTTCCGTCCGGTCATCGCGCGGTTGTCCCCCAGAACGTCGATCGAGGCGGCGCGCCGCGAGCTGACATCGACGCTCGCACGTTTGCCGTCAACGGCGGACGAGAAACCTGGCACGCAGATCACCGACGTTCGTCCGCTGGTCGACTTGCTCGTCGCCAAGGCGAGACCGTCGCTGTGGATCTTGAGCGGCGCCGTTTCTTTCGTGTTGCTGATCGCGTGCGCGAACGTCGCGAACCTGCTGCTCATCCGTGCGGCGACGCGCCAACATGAGATCGGCGTTCGAGTGGCGCTCGGAGCTGGACGCGTTCGAATCATCCGCCAGCTTGTGACGGAGAGCGCCCTCATGGCCTGCATGGGTGGCGCGGTGGGGATCGTGCTCGCGGTGTGGGGCGTCCGCGTGCTCCTCGCGACGGCGCCCGCTGGCCGGATTCCGCGTGGCCAGGAGATCACGGTGGACTGGCGCGTGCTCGGCGCGGCATTCGGTGTGTCGCTCGTTGCGGGGCTTGTGTGCGGGATCTTTCCGGCGCTCGCGAGCACGCGCCGCGATCCGCGAGAGGCGCTCGCGACGAGCGGACGCACGATCGCCGGAACCGACGACCGCCTCCGGCGCGTCTTCGTGGTCGCGCAGCTCGCGCTAGCGATCGTGTTGTCGACCGGCGCCGGATTGTTGCTCAAGAGTTTCGCGCGAATGCGCGCCGTGGATCCGGGCTTTCGCTCGAGTGGCGTCGTGACGTTCGGTGTGAGTCTGTCGGCCGCCGCGTTTCCGAACGCGGCGGACATTCGCACGTTCGAGGCGCGCGTGGTCGATCGCTTGCGGCAGGTGCCCGGTGTCCAGGCGGCGTCAATGGTGAACTGGATTCCGTTCGGGAATTCGCTCGTGAACGGAGATCTCCACATCGAAGGCGTGAGCGCGATGCCAAAGGGATACTCGGTCGACAAGCTCGTGACGGCACCGGGATATTTCAGCACGATGAGCATCCACCTGGTCGCCGGCCGTGATTTCGACAGCCGCGACACGCAGTCGTCGCTTCCAGTGACGATCGTGAGTCGGTCGGTCGCGCGAAAGTTTTGGCCGCCCGATGGACTCGGCGCGATTGGTCAGCGCCTGACGGAAAATGGTGAAAACCCGCAGACGCGCGAGTGGCAGACGATCGTTGGCATCGTCGACGATATTGCGCAGCAGGGCGTGACGCAGGGGCGCGAGGAGGCACAGTACTTTCCGCTGGCGCAGACGGAAACCGTCCCGTTCATCCGCAACGTCGCGTTCGTCGTGCGCACGGCACGAAGCGCGCCGGACGTAACGCCGTCGTTGCGATCGGTCATCCACGAGCTGAACCCCGTCGTGGCGCTGCGAAACATCCGATCGATGGACGACGCCACCGCCGCATCGAGCGCGGATTCACGCTTCGAGACGCAGCTGGTAACGATCTTTGCGGCGCTTGCGCTGTTGCTCGCCGCTGTTGGGACCTACGGCGTGTTGGCGTACGACGTCGCCGCGCGAACGCATGAGCTTGGGGTCCGCGTCGCACTCGGTGCATCGTCGCGCAATGTGGTTCGAGTCGTCGTGCGTCGGACGCTGGCGCTCGTCATTCCTGGATTGCTGATCGGGCTGATCGGCGCGCTGGCCGTCACGCGCGTGCTTCAGAAATCACTTTTCGAGGTCACGCCTACCGATCCGGCGACACTGGTGGCTGTTGCAGGCGTCCTCCTGCTCGTCGCGTTGATCGCCGGCCTAGCCCCGACGCGCCGAGCCATGCGAATCGATCCGATGACGGCGCTCCGGAGCGAGTGGTGTTCGCCATGACACTTCGAAGTGGCTTCGCGGCGCATTGCACGCGCCAGGTTCCGGAAGCAGGGTCCGGAGCCATGGGGCCGGCGTCGCGCGCCATTCAAGAGCAACCGCGTGAAGTCGCAACTCGTCGAAAGTCACGTGTCGATGGCGACTCCTGACGGCGCATACTTGGCGCTTCAGAAACTTGTGCGCCGCTCGCCTCGAGCGCGCACGCCGTGATGTTTCGCGCCGATGTCAGTCACCGCCTTCACGCAGGCTCCGCTTCTCATGGTCGGTGACTTCGACCGCAGCGGCGTCCGCGCGGATGTCGGGCAATTCTTGCCTTAGTGCTCGCCTGGCCACGGCGAGGGAACCAGAGGCGCAGACGGCGCTGGCAAGCGCGAACGTCGGAGCGATCGCGAGCACGTCTCCCCACGCAAGGGACGCGGCCTTGGCGAAGAGGGCCGATAGCAGAAGCCCGCCGATGGCGCCCCACCCCGCAAAGCGCGGAAGCGAGATTTGATCAAACCTGCGACGGCCCTCGGTCAACACAACGAGTCCGGAGAATGTGACGCCGGCCATGAAGCCGAGGACGGCGAAGACGAGCGGGAACGGGACGTCGGGATTGAAGCCAAGCACCCAACGCGGCACTAAGCCCGCAGCGAACCATGCTGCTGCCCAAGTGAAACCCATCCCGATTGCACCGCGAATGCGACGCAGCCACTTCCGCATGATCACCTCCGAGCCAGAGGCCGGGCACCTCGGCGGCTTCCGTCTTAAGTCGATCGCCAAGTGGGGTGAAGGACACAGTTGCTACGCTACACCATCGGCGATAGTCTAGCGTAATGCGACCGCTTCGATATTCCATCAACGTCACATTGGATGGGTGCTGCGATCATCGCACGATGATCGCGGACGAAGAGCTGCATCGTCACGCGGTCGAGAACCTCGTCCGAGCCGATGCCCTCCTCTTCGGCCGGGTGACTTACGAAATGATGGAGTCAGCGTGGCGGCAGCCGACGCGGGCGGGAGCGACGCCCGATTGGATGCAACCCTGGATGGAACCATTCGCCCGCACGATCGACGGCGCAAAGAAGTATGTGGTGTCGAGCGCACTGGACCGGGTCGATTGGAACGCGGAGCTCGTGCGCGGAGATCTGGGTGAGGCCGTCCAGCAGCTCAAGCAGGAGTCGGGTGAGGGACTGTTCGTCGGAGGCGTGAAGCTCCCGATGGCGTTGGCCGAGCTGGGATTGATCGATGAGTACGAGTTCGTGGTGCAGCCCGCGCTAGTCGGCCACGGGCCAACATTATTCGAGGGGCTATCGAAGCGTGTCGACTTGAAGCTCGTGAGCCGGCTGGAGTTCGGCTCGGGCGCTGTGGCGATGCGGTATGAGCCGACAAGGTAGTCACGGGCGGGCCGAGTGGCAGGTCGCGACGGTTGCCGGAGAAGCAACAAATTCCCATGTGCGCTTCCGCCGTCTGGTTCGTCGAATCATTCGAGGCGTCAGGAGCGCGCCGCGCATTCTTTCACCACCGGTGAACATCGGCGATTTGGTGCTACGTGAGGCCACTATCTCGGATCTGCGTCCGCTCGCTGAGCTCCATGTTCGTACGTTCAACGAGACGCACGTCGAACCGTTCGGGTCGGGACCGACTTACTCGACTCGGGAGTGGCAGTGGCGCGAGAAGCTCTCCGAGACTGACGCGACGCATTTCGTTCTCGTGCTCGAGACCGCGGCCACGCAGCTCGTCGGCTTCATCTGGTGTCACCCGACGAACGACAATCCGAAGTGGGCCGCCCGCCTGAACAAGATCTATCTCCTTCGCGAATACCAGCGGCGCGGACTCGGCACGCGCATGGTCGCCGCGGCCGTCGATCGCCTTTTGGAGCAGGGGCTCACGTCGATGGCTCTATTCACGGAAACGGACAACGAGCCGGCATGCAACTTCTATGAGCAGCTGGGCGGCGAACGTCAGCTAAATGAGCGAGGAGAGTTCGAAGGGATGTATGGCTGGGCCGATCTCCGGAAGCTCAAAGACAGACTCACGTCCCTCTGATCTCACGGCAATACCCCCGGCTGCATTGTTTGCCCCGAAAACTCTTATGAGATTCCTTGCACTGCGGCGGGGCCTGACGCGAGATCCGTTTGGCGTGTCGGCAACGCAGACCGCGCATCGAGCCGACGCCCGTCGCGTGTCATGACGAAACTCATAATCCGCACGCTTCCACTCCTGTCCGCGTGCGTTGCCGTGGCCTGTGCGAGTGGATCCCACGAGTCACGTCACGGTTCGCCACCAGCGCCGTCGGTTCGAATGACGCGGATCGCTCCACGTGTGACGCTCGAGGTTCTGGATTGGGGTGGTCGTGGCACCTCGCTCGTGTTCCTCGCTGGAGGCGGAAATACCGCGCACGTCTTCGATGATTTCGCTCCGCAGTTCACGGACAGCTTTCATGTTGTCGGCATCACGCGTCGTGGATTCGGCGCGTCGTCTGGCTCACCGTCGAGTGACCTCGACACGCTCGTCGCAGATATCACCGGTGTTCTCGATACGCTCGGTCTCCGAGAAGTCGTGCTCGTTGGTCATTCGATCGCCGGGGAGGAGATGACGCGATTCGCGGAGGTCCACGATTCGCGATGTGCGGGCCTCGTCTACCTCGACGCTGCCTACGACCGATCGGGGATCGACACGCTTTCGCGGATGCAGCCCTCCACGCCAGACCCGACGATCCGCGCTTCGGACACCGTCTCATTCGCGAGCGTGCGCGCCGTCTACGATCGAGTGATGGGCGTTCACGAACCCGAATCCGAGATTCGGGCGACGGCTCGATTCGACGCTGCAGGGCGCTATCACGGGGAGGTGACTGCCGACTCGCTCAAGGCGCGCCTCGCGAGCGGCAAGCGGGTGGCGCGATACGACCGGGTGCGCTGCCGTGCCCTCGTGATGTATGCCGTGCCGGACTCTCTTGCCGATGTGATTCCGTATTACGCGGAGTTGGACGCCGCCGGCCGCGCGCAGGGTGAAGCGTTACTCAGGTTTGTCCAAGATGTTGTCGCGGAATCGCGGGCCCGGGTGGCGCGTTTTCCGCAGAACAGAGTCGTCGACGTTCACGGCGGCAACCATTTCATCTTTCTGCAGCGTCCGCGAGAGGTTGCTCGAGCAATGCGTGCGTTCCTGTCGGTCGGAAGCGGGAGCGCAGAACATCGTCAATAATCTCTATTGCCAGACGCGTCTTCTTCGTCAGCGATGCTGAGCGCTCGATCCGCTTCTACACGGAATGGACTGCGCTGTCATCGGTCCGTCTTCCTAACATCGCAATCGTGACCGATGATGGTTTCCCGCAAGCGCGTGATCACGCTGCACTGACTGAAGGCCCGACCGCGCGGCCCGCTGAGCCAGGCGACAACCTGAATCAGCGGACCGTC
>Ga0207699_10001241_pt1 | contig 12116 bp, 15 predicted proteins | sample LARL51metaG_FD_184344 | JGI IMG/M metagenome (GOLD analysis project Ga0207699, IMG submission 184344) | Corn, switchgrass and miscanthus rhizosphere microbial communities from Kellogg Biological Station, Michigan, USA - LAR L5-1 metaG... | ecosystem: Host-associated > Plants > Roots >...
GCGATCCCGGCCAATATCTCCAGCAAGGACAACCTGCAGCAGCTGGTGGACGAGAGCAACCGCGCTTTTGGCAAGATCGACGTGCTGGTCTGCAACGCAGCGTCCAATCCTTACTATGGTCCGCTTGGCGGCATCTCCGACGATCAGTTCCGAAAAATTCTCGACAACAACATCGTCGCCAACAACTGGCTGATCTCGATGGTGGTGCCGCAGATGATCGCGCGCAAGGACGGCGCGATCGTCATCGTCTCCTCGATCGGCGGCCTCAAGGGTTCGACCGTGCTCGGCGCCTATGCGATCTCGAAGGCGGCCGACATGCAGCTCGCGCGCAATCTCGCCTGCGAATATGGCCCGCACAATGTGCGGGTGAACTGCATCGCGCCGGGGTTGATCAAGACCGACTTTGCAAAGGCCCTGTGGGACAATCCGGACACGCTGAAGGCATCGACCGCGCGCTCGCCGCTGCTGCGCATCGGCGTGCCCGACGAGATCGCGGGGGCCGCGGTGTTTCTGGGCTCGGCGGCCGGGAATTTCATGACCGGCCAGACCCTGGTGATCGATGGCGGCGCCACGATCAGTTGAGAGATGGAGAAGTTGCGAGACAGACGTTGCGAGACAGAGGAAGCAGCTAGGAGCGCAAATGCGCGAAAGCGGGTGATCCAGTAACCACCGGCAGCTCAGTTCACAACGCCGGCCGCGGCGTACTGGATGCCCCGCTTAAAGCGGGGCATGACAGTCGAAATCGTTCGGGCAGTGCCCGGAATGACATCACTCCAGCGCCGCATACGCCAGGCTGCGGATCAGGGTGCGGAAATATTCGCGCTGTCCCGGGCCCTGCGACATGAACACGGCGAACAGGTCCTCCTTCGGATCGATCCAGAAGAAGGTGCCGGCCATGCCGCTCCAGAAGAACTGGCCGAGTGTGCCGGCGAACGGCGCGAGTCCTCTATGTGTGCGCACCGCAAAGCCGAGGCCAAAGCCGTGACCTTCGGGCAGCAGCGTACCGTTCACCCTCATATCAGGGGCGAGGTGATCGGAGGCCATCAGCTCCAGCGTCTTGCGACCGATGATCCGCGTACCATCGAGGGTGCCGCCACTCAGCAGCATCTGGCAGAACCGCGCATAATCCATGGTGGTCGAAACCAGCCCGCCGCCACCGGATTCCATCACCGGCCGCTCCAGCATGTTGAACAGCGTGACCTTCTCGCCGGTCCAGGGATCGGTGGCAAACGGTTCGGCGAGCCGGGCGGCATTCTCTTTGGTCGTGAAGAAGGCGGTCTCGGCCATCTGCAGCGGCGCCAGGATGCGCTCGGTCAGGAACGCAGCCAGGCTCTTGCCCGTGACGATCTCGATGATGTGGCCGAGGATGTCGGTGGAGCGGCTGTAGTTCCATGCGGCGCCGGGCTGGCAGATCAAGGGAAGCTCCGCGACCATGGCCGCGTGCTCGGCATTGGTGATCTTGCGGCTGCGCAGCCGCGTTTCCTTGTAGAGCTGCTGCACCAGGCTGTTGCCGGTGTGGTCGTAGGTGATCCCCGAGGTGTGCCGCAGCAGATCCTGGATCGTGATCGGCCGCTCGACCGGCACCAGTTCCAGGGTGCCGTCGGTCTCGACCCCGACCTTCTGGTTGGCGAATTCCGGGATGAATTTTGCGAGCGGGTCGGTGAGCAGGAGATGCCCGTCCTCGACGAGCATCATGATGCCGACCGAGACGATCGGCTTGGTCATCGAATAGATCCGGAAGATCGAATTGTGGGCCATTGGCTGAGCGGTTTCCGGTCCTTGGCGGCCAATGGCTTCGAACCAGCCGATCTGGCCGCGGCGGGCGACCATGACGGTGACGCCGGGGATGGTTCCCTTGTCGACCTCGCGCTTCAGCGCGTCGGAGGCGCGGGCAAGCCGGGCGGTCGAGAGGCCCAGCGTTTCAGGCTTCGCCTGCGGGAGTGGCGGGGTTTCGGGGGCGGTGGCCGGTTTCTCGGCGGTTTGGGCGGTCATGGGTTCTCCCGTCTGCTCTTGTTGTTGGGGCGGGGCGAAGTCTGGCGCAGAAGCGTCGGCTTGAACAGGCAGAAGCGCGTGCGGCCCCGCTTCGCCCTTGCCAGCAGGGGACGGCTTGTGCTTCAAACGGCGCCGACCAGAGGCATCGCCGCGGTCGCACAGGAGTGTAGCTCAATTGGTAGAGCACCGGTCTCCAAAACCGGGGGTCGCAGGTTCGAGCCCTGCCACTCCTGCCACAAATAGAACACTCTCAGACATTTAACGCGTTCTCCTTTGTTCTCCACCTCCACTTTCCGTCGATTTGGGCAACTCTTTGGGCAACTCTTGTTCTGGAAGGGTTCATTTTCCGTCCACTAAACCGATGCCTCGGACATCGCCAAAAGAACGTTTGCAACCTTGGCGTCAGTCTTTTTCGTCCATCGGGCGTAGCTCGAAAGTAGGGTCATCGGATCATGGCCGGCACGCTTGGCGACGACATGGACCGGCTCGCCGGCATCCAGCCAAGCGGTCAGGCAGGAGGCCCGGAGGTTATGGAATTTCATCACGAAGCCGACCTTGGCCGCGTGCCGCTTGAAGGTCCGGCTGATCGCGTGGCCGTCACGGAGCCTCGTGTAATCGGTATCCTGACCCGGCCCAGGCCAACCGGGGAACAGCAGGCAGCCGGCCGGCAGCCGGAGCAGGCTGGTATCCACATCCGCGTCGGCCAAATGTCCGTTCGCCTCTTTCTTCATTGCATCCCTGTAGGCGCGGAGCCGCTCGACTAGCGCGGCATCAATGCCGATGGTGCGGCGCCCCTTGGCGGTCTTGGGCTCCTTGATATATTTCACCTCGACCTCCCGTACATTGAAATTCCCCAAAGTCTACAGTCGCGAAACGCTATTGCCCGTGGTCCGCAAAAACAATACAATCCTTGGTTGAGCAGTTGCAGGAGGCGGTCCCTCAGCATCGCCGCGCGGCAACGCAGCCTAACCTCCGCTCGGGGTCACGAACGGTCATTGAGGCAGTCGCGGCCCATGGTCCGGTGTGCACCAAACAGCCGACATAGCGGCTGGCCAGCGGCGCAGATCGGCGGCATCATGGGGCATGCCCACCCTGACCCGCCGCCGTGATCCCAACTCTCGCGACGAAGCCTGGCTGATCTTCTATGGCGACGTGCACGCCGGCACCATCGGCATGGGATCTGACAATCCGACCGGCGGCGACCAATGGACGTGGCAGTGCGGCTTCTATCCGGGTAGCAATCCCGGCGACGCCAGCAACGGCACCGCGACCAATTTCGATGCGGCGCGGCTGGCGTTCAAGAGCGCATGGTCGGTGTTCTTCTCGAAGCGCACCGAAGCTGACTTTCAGGAATACCGGCGCCACCGTGCGTCAACCGCGTGGAAGTATGCGATGTGGGATGCAGGCTGCAAGCTGCCGACGCAGACAGCTGACGGCCGGGCGCGCTGCTTCTGCGGCGCGGTGATCGGGATCGCGGATATGGATGAGCACATCTATGCCGCGCACGGCTGTCATGATGGGGCTGGGGGAGTGCCTCGCTGAGGAAGATGCGGCTCTCAGTTTTTCCCCTGGAGGCGGCGGTCACGGCGGTGCGGGTGGTCACGGTTCCAAAAGTTTGCCTCCTCCTCCTCGTATGCATCCCATTGCTCGTCCGTGAACATGACTTGCAAATCCACCTCTAGCTGGTCCTTGGCGTCTTCTAGCGCAGCCGTTACGCGCAAGAAGGCGCCGACGTTCCCCGAGTTTGCTGCGAGGTGTTTGTGGATCAATTCCCGAAGCTCGTCCTCGAAGGTCACGACGCCTCCGATTGCAATGCAACAATCAACACATATCCGTCGTTGGAGACAGGGATGCGGTTCTCTATAACTCGTTAACAAATTGTTTCATGTGCTCTGGGACCGTCAGCAGGTCGCCCCGCCTGGCCAGCCGGCACCGCACATCTACGCCGCGCACATGGAGGCCAAAGCCGCATGACGTTCGTCGCCGGTCGTCCCTTCGCCGATCCCAAGATCGCCGCGCGCAAGCTCTTGGAGATAGCCAACTCCGTCGAGCCGGTGCAGGACGGTCGCATCCACATCGAGAAGATCAACTGGCCGTTCCTGTCCGAGTTCAAGGGCAGGCCGGCCGAATACGGCGCCGGCCTCAAGCTCGCAATAGAGCGCGGATGGCTCTGGCTGCACGAGAGCGGGACATACGTGCGCATAACTGATGCTGGAGCGGCGCTGTTCGCCTGATCTCGCAGCCACAAACGATTGCTCGCCCTTGGCAGATTTCAGCCTGACACTTCAATCGCGCGCAGTTCCGAGTCGACTCCGAGTAGGGTGGTGCTAGCCTGCTCGGACCATTCGGTGGAGTTGCGCATGAACCAGTTACCATCGATCGTGCCGCCCGACGACGACCGGGACGTTTATCTCGTGCTCGATTGGCCGGGCCTGGGCCGAGACGGACGAGGACAACACAGACCGCGAGGTACTGCTCGATCACATGATGTCTGGTCACTGCGCCAACCCGTCTCGCGTGATCACCTTCAACCTGACACGGGGCTGGGTGAAGGACGCGTCGGAGGACATTGCAGCCGAACTCTGCCAACGATGCGTGGATCGGGGCGAGGTGCCCCAATCACTCCGCAATTTCCTGCAGCGGTACCAAAGCACTCGGCGGCCGAGCCAACTCCGGCTTAGCATCTGACAATTCGCAGTTTTCTCCGCGCACGCCTAACTTCAGGGCATGCAAACGACGTTCTTGCCCTTGCCTGCCGACTTCAGGCGCGAGCATCCCAGCGACGCCCCCATGGCGCCGCGAAGTCAAATATGACGGCTATCGCCTGATCGTTCAACGCGAAGGCAAGACCGTGCGCCTGTTCAGCCGCAACGGCAATGACTGGAGCGACCGCTATCCCTGGGTCGTGGAGCCAGCACTGAAGAACAGGCATAGCCAGTTCGTGATCGACGGCGAGGCGGTCGTGCTCGGCATCGCGACTTCAACGCGCTACACTCGCGCAAACACGTCAATCAGGCGGAGTTTCACCCGCACGCCAGTAGCTTGCCCGGTATTCGGTACCATGGCTGATCGAGATGACAGTACGAAGGCCCTGAGGCGGCCTCCCGATAAGTGGTTCGAGCAATGAAGTCCGTTTGCGCTTCCTCAAAGAGGCTGAGACGATCTCCGCATCGGTGAGATGCTTGCAGGCCAACCGCTGGATGATCGTGACGATTTCCTCCTCCGTCACGTGGCCCGGTAGCCGGGTCTGGAAGAACCGATCAAAGCGTTCATAGCCCTCGATGAGCCAGAACGGCTTTGCTGGAAGAACCTCGTCACCTTGTCCCATTAGACCTTGTCCCGGTTGAAGGGCGCCGCTCAGCGTGAGCGGTTTCCCGCCGGCAGCCGGCCGCCGAGGCCGGGATGGTACCGCTGGAACGGACCCCGTAGCCCCCACCAAACCCCGCTATTGATGCGGGTCCGTCGAAAAATAGAAATCCCTCCCTCTCGACATCCTGCCCCGCACACGTGAGCGGGGAGGGGCCCCATCCTCCCACCGGGATGCTCCATCGCTGCTCGAGGGGCCCCATCCCCGCGCGATTTGTTCTCACAACCCCCGTCATTGAGGTACCGTTGCTGCTGCCGGTGACGCTGCGGCACAAGCTTGTGGATGCGATATGCGCTGCACTACGGCAGGAGCGCCAAGCCGCTGATGTTCGCTGTCCCGAACGCGAAGTATCCGGGCATCATGTGGCGGTTGATAGCGGCGCGGCAGCTTTCGCGCCGAACCGGGTTGTCAGTCCGAGCGCGATGCGCTGGCGGGTCGAGCACGGCGGCTAAGAAGGATGAAGGAAGCGCGGTGGCGAGTCCGCTCATGCGTTTGCTGCCCCTGGCCGCCGCTCTACACCTGGCAGGGCCGAAGGCGACCTGCGGGGCTTGCCTGAGTCAGCAGCCCTGCTTGCCGAAGTTAACGGGCAGCGCGCAGCCTTGAGGTCGAGCGGACGCGGTCATCCGTAAACCTTAATGCAGGGTGGGGCGTGCACTTGAGCTGGGCTCGCTCATGCGCATGATCCAGGAGCCGTGCTGACTGACCAGCGACGCCACTCTGGCTGAGACGGGCCGCGTGCCCAGCGGATGCCAATGATTGGAGCTATTGCTCGTCGGCGCTTCGCCGGCCTTCGTGAGACAGGCTCGTCCGGTCAGCGATCCGCCTGCATCGATCTCGATGAAGACATCAACGTTCATGGCGAGAGACTAGACGGATGTTCCTCAATACTTGGTTAACGTCTGCTTTCGTAGCGCCGTATCGCGGCCTGAACCGCTTCTGCTGGTCATCGCGCACGTGGACCCGGAGGCCGCATGAGGTTTGAGGTGCAGGAAAGGCCCGGTGCAGTATTGTAACTCCGCTCCCCGTCAGTATCCGGTGATGTCGGGCACGGCAGGTCCCCATGAGTTGAGCACGTGCTCATACTATGCGTGCAGCTCCCTCGCGGCGGCAGGAGATGGAGCAGGGCGCGCTCGTCAGGTATCATCGTATCAAGGCAGGCTTGCGCGAGGATCTCGAGATCATCCGATCCGGTCGCGCGCATGGCCGCAACGGCGCGGCCGACATCCTGTGCGACGAGAAAGAGCGACGGATGCGCCACCTACTAAGGCAAGATCGTCACGAGTCTTGCGTGGGTCAGATCGACACCATCCTGCCTATTTCCTGAATACGTTCCCATGCCTTGCCTTTGCTCAATAGCCCGATCATGGCGCCACCACCTATCAATGGTAGCGGGCCGACGTCGCGGAGCAGAAGAAGCAATATGGTCAGCGCTAGGAGAAGCCACGTAAAGGGATCCTGTGCGGCATGCGGCGCCATTTGCACCAGAGACACGGCAAGTGCTCCGATGACGGCCGGTCCCACGCCCCGCATGAAGGCTCTGAGCCATTGCAGGTCTTTCATTTTCCGAAGCAGTGGCAGGATCGAGAGCATCATCAGGAACGACGGCAGGAAAATTGCCGATCCGGCGACTGCCGCACCTGCCACTCCCGCCAGCTTGAATCCGATAAATCCGGCCAGCATCAGGATTGGCCCCGGCGTGAGCTGACCCAGCGCCAGGCCGTCAACGAATTCGCGAGGTGTCAACCAATGGAATTGATTGACCACTTGCTCCTGGATAAAGGCGAGCATCGATAGTCCGCCGCCGAACGTCAAAGCACCGACTTTGAAGAAAAATGTCCCAAGCTCCCATAGACCGGGAGGTGTCGGGCTCGATCGCGATGTCACCTCAGGAACAAGCATAGCCCCCTTGATCAGCAGGACGTCGGCACCGGTGTGGACTCCAAAGAGAGCAATCAACGCGGCAAGTGCGATCAAGGCGATCCGGCGTGAATGGAAGAGCGCAATTCCAATACAACCCGCGGCGAGGAGCGGCAAGACAATGCCGACCGTGGTCAGCAGCATCACGGCGGCCGTCACTAACGCTATCGCGATCTGCGGAAGTTCCTTGATTGCTCCTCTTCCGAGTCGATAGACGGACACGGCAAAGATGCCCACGACGACCGGTCCTATCCCATAAAATGCGTTTCGCGCCGATGGCAGTGCGCCAAACGTCACATAGGCGGTCGCGAGCGCAAGCATGATCAAGAAAGCGGGCAGTATGAAACAAACGCCAGCGATAAAACCGCCGGCCAATCCTGCCTTCGCATGCCCGATGTAGATCCCGAGCTGAGTGGCACCCGGTCCCGGTAACATGTTCACGAGCGCGAGCCCTTCGACGAACTGTTGTTTTTCGATCCACCGGCGCTTTTCCTGGATCTCTGTCTGCATGATGCCCATGATGGCCGGCCCGCCATAGCTCATGGCGCCAATCTTCAGAAAAACCCGCGCGACCTCCCCCCAACCGATGCTTTGCTCGCTCATGTTAAAACCCTCATGCAAAACGGCGCGTCAGTCCTTTTTCAACCGCACAATTGTTTTCGTCCCGCCGATGTCTTCCACGGTGATTTCGACTGGATCACCGCTGCGCACCGAATCGAAAATCAAGCCGTCCTGAACCTTGAAGTCTGCTGTGACGTCCGATGCAAGGTGCACGGTGATCCGATCATTTCGCACATCGATGATCGTAACAACGCCTTTCAGAGCCTCCTGCGGGCGTGCCCGCGCCGAGAGCGTACAGCGTGTTGTCTGTGTGGGCGCCGTTGACGATGCGGCCAAACAGGACGAGGGCCGGATCGCCGGTCAGCTGGCATTTCTTCAGGATCGCCTCCAAAGAGCATTCCTTGCCATGGTGACCGAGTTCGACATCCTTGACATCGTACGGAGTGGCATCGAGCCGCTTTGCCTCCGCCATCACCTTGTCCGCCGGTGCGAAGATGAACAGGCATCCTTGTCGACGAATTTCTTGATCAGCCAAGGGCACGCCACACGGTCGACCTTGACGCGTTCGCGAGTGATCCACTTCATTTGATCCTACTCTTTAGGATTTGGTGTCTCGACTTCAGCTGTCCGCCAGAACGAGCAGTCCACCGTGCTCGGGCGAGATCACGTAGAGTTTGTCTGGCGGTACCAGCACGGTTGTGTGGGCGCCGCGGGCGGTCACGGTCGTCGCCCGCCTGCCGCTTGCCGGATGGACCGTTTCAATGAGTCCGGGCTCGCCGATCGCGACATGGACCAGGCCGCACGCCAGATTGAAGAACGTCACGTCCGGCGGCCCTGCGATCGGCCAGGTCTTGCAGATGTCTCCGCTCGAACTGTCGATCTCGATCAGCGCGCCATCGTCACAGGCCACGTAGATGCGGCCGCGACCATGATCGATGTAGAGGCCGTGCGCGCCGCCGTAAGGAAGCGCCCAGCGCGAAATGACGTTTAGCTCCGGGAGGCCGGTGACAAGCACCATCGAGGGGTCTCGGACGGCGAGAAAGAGTCGTTCGGCAACGGCATCTGTTGCGCACCAGCGCGGCCTCCCCGGCAGGCCGATCGAACGACGTCGTTCATCATCAAACCCGAATGCGTGTAGCGTCGGGCCCTCGCTCTCGTCGCCGATGCAGGCCACGACCGCCAATCCCACTCGGGCTACTATGACAGCGCCGTTGGGGCGTTGGCCCGTCTTGAATAGGTCGTCAATCTTCAACGTCTCTGCATCCAGTAGGGCCGCGGTGGCCGCGCCGCGATTGGTAACGAGAACGAGCCCGTCATCGGCGACCACGCCAGCAGCGCCCTTGAAGCCCGGCAAGGTCGCGACGTGCCGTTGCGCATCATGATCGATGACCTCGATGCAATCGCGCGCGGTATGCGCAATGAAGAGCCGCCGTGTCTTGGGATCGAATGCGCCGTGATCGAAAGCGCTTCCGGAGGCCTCCGGTATCGGCATGACACCAACCGCTCTCAGCGGAACGCCGGCACCGCCGGCGGTTCCAACCGGCGTGAATTCGGAGTGGGAAGATGTCGATGAAAATGACGTTCGTCCCATGCGCAATCTCCTCGACAAGTCGAGCGTTGCGCAGCGCTTGGACGAAATTCGTCTGACGGGGAGCCTGCGTTTCCCCGTATCGCTAACATAGCGGTGGTCGAGGCCGCCGGCAAGCTCGTCGAAGCCGCCGGTCCTCGTCAATATTTCGGGCGATGCGAGTTGGCCCACTCGCGCGCGTGCGGGCCTCGATACGGCCGGTTGGGAGTAAGGCGCAAAGCATCGTTTCTCAGGCCTGCCCCAATTTTTCTCTTGATCTGCCCGGGAGGCCTTGCGATGCATCCCCGCCTGCCACCGCTCAGGCCTTGAAGGCGTTCGAAGCCGCGGCCCGGCATGAGAGTTTTACGCGCGCCGCGGAAGAACTGTGCGTCACGCAAGGTGCCGTCAGCCATCAGGTCAAGGCGCTCGAGGCGGAGCTTTCGATCAAGCTGTTCAATCGCGAACGTCAGCGTCTTCTGATCACAGAGGCGGGTAGGGACTATCTCGCCGTGATACGCGACGCGCTCGATCGTATCGCCGCCGGCACCGAACGGCTGCTGCAACGACAAAGTGCGGGTGTCCTGACGGTCTCGACCTCGCCGGATTTCGCTGCCAAGTGGCTCGTGCACCGGCTCGGTCACTTCGCCGAAGCGCACACCGGCATCGACCTGCGCGTGTCGGCTGCAATGCACCACGTCAATTTCGCGCGCGAGGAGGTCGACCTGGCCGTCCGTCACGGCGACGGCCATTGGCCCGGACTGGATGCCGTTAGACACAGCGCCGAAGAACTGTTTGCTGTGTGCAGCCCAAAATTGCTGTCGGGCCGCAGGCGCCTCGAGAAGCCTGCCGACATTCTCAAGTTTCCGCTGTTGCATCTGGACAGCCGCGCCGACTGGACGAACTGGCTGCAGGCGGCCGGCGTCGAGGATGCCGCCGCCATCCATGGTCCGGTGCTCAACCGCGCGAGCATGATCATCGACGCCGCGATCAACGGGCAGGGGATCGCACTGGCGCGGACGACCCTGGCCGCCTGGGATGTCATCAACGGCCGGTTGGTCCGGCCGCTCGCGGAATCGTTGCGGCTTGCAAAGACCTATTGGATTGTATGCCCGAAGGTGACCGCGTCATTGCCCAAGATCGCGACTTTCCGCGAGCGGTTGCTTGCGGTGGCGTCAAGCGATCTGCGCCAGCTGAAAAAGCTCGGTTGGATATCAAAGCCGCTAAGGCCGCACGGAGACTAGCTCATTCAGAGTTGGATGCCGAAACGGGCTGCGACCCACGCCGTGAGCAGGTATAACACGAAGGTCACGAAGCAGCCCACCACCAGCGCGGGCCAGAAGGCAACGCCGCCGCGAAGCATCGCCGGCACCAGTAGGAACATCGGCAACGACGGGATGACGTACCAGAACGTGGCTTCCATATGCGAAGCTATCCGCGCGCTATCTCCAGTGTCCCGCCACAACCAGATAACCGCCATGACAGAGATCAGGGGTAGCGACGCAACGAGCGCGCCGAATGCGGGACTTCGTTTGGCAATTTCGGAGATGAGGGCGGCCAGGAGCCCGGACAGCGCCGCTTTCACTACGAGATAGAACATAACTGCCACCCACCTGCCTCAGTGTCGTCGCATGTCGGTCTGGCCGTGCCGGAAGACCAGTGCACCTTATGCCGCAATCTCCGTATTTCTGCGAACAAACATCAATCCCACGGTGACGATGCCGCTGACAAGAAGGAGCCAGTCCTGCTGCACATTTAAGAGAATCGCAGCGCTACCACCCATCAGGGACCACAGAACTGGGATGACGAGCAAAGCGATCGGGGGTGGACGCGACGTTAGCAATAGCATGCCGAATGTGAAAATCGTGACCGGGCACGGCGTGATGCCAAACATCGGCAGTTCGGGATAGCGATGTCCCGTGGCGATGCCGAGGAGCGGGTAAAGCATCGCAGCGTAAAGCACAAGGAAGACGCCTACCCAGGCTGCCGGGGTCCGATAAAGGCCGAATGTGATCCGGCTATGAAAGAGCCCAGCATGGGCAAGCGCAGCAGCTTGAACGATGAATAGGGCGCCGAATGCAAAGGCGGCCTTGTTGATGGCCGAAAAGAAGGCGAGATGATAGGCAATCCCAGTCCACGCCCACATGATCACCAGCACCCCGAGGATGATCCGGCTCGGCCGGTCACCTTTGCCGAAAAGTGCGACGACAGCGGTCGCGCCGAGCAGATAAGCAACGATCTGCGCAGGCCAGATCGCCTTATTGTATTCTGAGAATACCGAAAGGAATTGTTCGGGCGTGAATGGCAGCACGGTAGCCTCTCCGCACGCGGAGACTTGTTCCATAGGGCGCGCCAAACCGCTTTGATGAAGGTCAACCGAGGGGATGGTCGGAGTCGGTCGCGCGCTGCGAAATCAACCCCAGCGAATGACCTGAGCGGCCGCAAGAGGGGGGTTGGAAGCGAGGCCCTGAAATCATGAAACGAAGGGCTTGCCTTAATGGTTACCGCGAACGAGTTTCGGAACGCGGGGACACACAGGCTCCCCGATAGACGGCCCTCCTCCAAGCTCTGCGCAATACTCGATTCTTCGAGGCTATTGCGCATGGATAGAAGCAGGGTCGATTTTCCTTCTCAAACGCACCAATTCCTCGCATTGCGCTTTCGCGCGTGCAGCTGGACCTCCGTCCCTTTCAGGAGATCCGAGGGGTCCAATGA
>Ga0207699_10001243_pt1 | contig 12111 bp, 10 predicted proteins | sample LARL51metaG_FD_184344 | JGI IMG/M metagenome (GOLD analysis project Ga0207699, IMG submission 184344) | Corn, switchgrass and miscanthus rhizosphere microbial communities from Kellogg Biological Station, Michigan, USA - LAR L5-1 metaG... | ecosystem: Host-associated > Plants > Roots >...
CGATGTCGTGGTAAAGTACGCGGAAACGCATAAGGTAAATAACCGCATCGCGGCGTACATGGTTGCAATTGATCGAGTGGCAAAAGCGCTGAAGCTGCGCGGAATTTACGCCTGACCTGGAAGGCGAAATTGCTTGATGCAGGTGGTTCTGGCCGACCCTGCTAAAAAAAACGGTTGCAAAAACACCTAAGCGGTGGATAATGCCGCCCCAGGAAGGAGTCCGCTTGTGCGCCCGGACTCGGTTTTGGCTGGAAATCACAAAAACGAAAAGCAGCATCGGCGTGAGATATGTCTCGCAGGACGCTGGATGTACGAACGGGGCTATATTGTCGCGTGCGAAGGCAATCTCTCCGTCCGGCTGAGCGATAACCGCATTCTGACCACACCCACTTGCATGAACAAAGGCATGCTGGAGCCAGAGGATCTGGTCGTCGTGGATCTGGACGGCCGGCACCTGGAAGGCCAGCGCAAAGCCTCCTCCGAGGTCCTGATGCACTTATTGTTTTACCGTATGCGAAGCGATGTGCGGGCGATCTGCCACGCCCATCCCGCCACTGCCACCGGCTTCGCAGCTGCTGGCCGCGCACTCGATGAAGCACTGCTCCCCGAAGTGATCATCGGTCTGGGCAAAATACCCCTCGTTCGCTACGCCACGCCTGGAACTCCAGAACTCAGCGCAGCGATTGAACCGTACGTCGAACATTACGACGCCTTGCTTCTGGCAAACCACGGTGCCGTTACTTGCGGCCCCGATCTGCTGACTGCGTTTTATCGCATGGAAACCGTCGAGCACACGGCGCGAATCACGCTCGCCGCCGAAAATGCCGGGACGCCAAGACTTTTTTCCAGCAGGGAAGTGGCGAAGCTCATGGCCGCGCGCGCGCGTTATGGTGTGCAGCCTCCTCCGGGCGGCGGCGCGGAATTGCCCGTAACCAGCGATGAAGAAGGAAACGTCACCGACGAGATTACGTTGAAGCGCGACCAATTGGATGCATTAATTGAAGATGCAGTGCGCAAGGACCGCGCTCGGCGGTAAGCCCTCTCGAAACTTTCTTGATCGGAGACATTGCAATGGAGGCCGCGACCCAACTGTTCGAAGCCATTCGCGCGGCTGATGCCGGTAAAGTACGCGAACTTACTGCCGCACAACCGGCAGTCGTCAACGCCAGAAACCCGCAAGGGCAATCCGCCGTACTGATGGCGTGTTACATGGGGCGAAATGACATTCGCGACCTCTTGATCGACAATGGCGCGACCCTGGAACTGCACGAAGCTGCCGCCGCGGGCGATCTGCAACGTGTGAAAGAATTTGTAGAAGGCAATTTGCAGTTCGCAAACAATAATTCGCCGGACGGATTTCCCTTGATCGCCCTGGCCGCAGCCTTCGGACACGAAGGTATCGTCCATTACCTGCACGCGAAGGGTGCCAACCCCAACGCCGTTGCCACCAACGGAACGGGATACACAGCGCTGACCGGAGCGGCCGCGAACGGACACGCCTCCCTCGTGAAATGGCTCGTGCAAAATGGCGCCGACGTGAACTATCGCTACGCCAAAGGATATTCTCCATTGCTTGTGGCTGCCGCCAACGGTCGTCTAGACATTGTCAAAACACTTGTCGCGCATGGAGCGGACTCTCACGCACGAACCGACGACGGCAAGAGCGCTCTGGACTTTGCAACAGCGCACAGCCACAACGATGTCACCGAGTATTTGCAGGGACTTGAACCGGCCGTAAATTAAATCGACGATAACTTCGCATAAGTATCGGATAAGCATCGAAGAGTGTCGCCAGCGCCGCCTGTTTCATTCCTATAGCTTTCCGGTCTACATTCCTGTCGGCCGCCTAAACTAAGGCACCACCACTTCCAAGGAGCAGTTTCAAATGAATCCGAAGAAAATTCTGCTCACAACGTGCCTCGCAGTGTGCTGGGCAGCCTCCGTCCCGGCTCAGAACCTGACCGCTTCAAAACGGCCGGAAGATGTTGGCTTCTCAACAGAACGGCTTGCTCGCATCACGAATTTCTTTCAAGGCGAGATTGATAAGGGAGCTATCCCTGGCTCGACCTTGCTCATTGCTCGTGATGGCAAGTTGGCCTATGTCCAGACACTTGGTTATCAGGACCGCGAGAAGAAAATTTCTATGAAGGCCGACGCGATATTCCGCATTTTTTCGATGACCAAACCCATTGCCAGCGTGGCAGTCATGATGCTTGCGGAAGAAGGCAAGATCGACCTCCTTGCGCCGGTGTCTAAATATCTCCCCGAATTTAAGGACGTAAAAGTCGGCGTCGAGAAGATTGACCCCGCCACAAATAAACCAGCTCTATCACTTGAGGATGTGCAGCGCCCGATGACGGTGCAGGATTTGCTCCGCCATACGTCCGGACTGGTCTACGGTCCGTTTGGAAACTCGCTCGTCCATCAAATTTATAACAAATCAAATCTCTTCGATAACAATCAGACCTTGGCGGAGTTCGTCGCCAAATTGTCGAAGCTGCCGCTTGCTCACCAGCCCGGATCGGTGTGGGAGTACGGCATGTCAACCGACGTATTAGCTCGAATTGTCGAAGTGGTTTCCGGAATGTCATTCGACCGTTTCGTCGAAGATCGCATCACCAAACCACTCGGCATGCACGACACCGCTTTCTACCTGAGCGCCGCACAGGCGCCCCGTCTCGTCGAGCCGCAAATAAATCCTGCCAGCGGCAAGCGGCCTCCCGTAAGCACTGCTGAGAATCTCACCAAAGAGAAACAAAAATGGTTTTCCGGCGGCGGTGGCCTGCTCTCGACAGCGCCTGACTATGCTCGGTTTTGCCAGATGCTACTGAATGGCGGCGAACTTGATGGCGTTCGTTTGCTGTCACCGAAGACTCTTGCGGTCATGACTTCGGATCAGATCCCACCTGGCATCCCGCGTTCGGGCTACGAAGATATGGCGCCGATACTCGAACTAGGACAAAGCTTCGGGCTCGGATTCGCGGTCCGAATCGACGCAGGCCATAGTCCGCTTTCCGGTTCCGTCGGCGACTACTTCTGGGCGGGCGCCTTCGGCACTTATTTCTGGGTAGACCCGCAGGAAAAGTTATTCGCTGTGATGATGGTTCAAATGCCCTTCGAACAATCTGGCTATTATCGTCGCGCCTTTCGCGAACTGGTCTATGGCGCCTTGCTCCACTGATCAGGCAAAAGTCTTACCGGCTCTTCATGCTGCCAAGAATGACGAACAACTTGCGCCTAATATCGAACACAGCCTGGATATGATTCGGCAATACAATCGTACGCGGGACAGATCGTTACCGGACATGGCGTGAACTAAAACGTCGTCCATTTGATTGGGCATCCCGCTCCCTGACAGGGGAGTTTGAAGAAGTCAGACATCTCTTCGATCAAAACTTCGAGCATGATTCAACGACTCTCGATGTTCGGCACAGTAAGCCTACCTGCAACCAAGTTCAAGCAACTTCTACTGTCCGGACCTCCTTCTGCGGAAGGCGCGACGGATTCAGGCGCTCCTTCCGCAACAAGATTTCTTGATATTCTTTGATGCGTTGGAACTTTTTCTCTGCTTCCAAGAGTCCGGTGGCGGTCCAGCGCAGCGGCTGATCTCCTTCTCGCCAACGCTTTACGTTGCGCGCCACCCGCTGCACCGTGGACAGACACGATTCGATCGGGTTGGTGGTGGCCGTTTCCGACGCAGCACCGCTCCGATACCCAAGCGATGCACGGTCAGCGTTTCTTCCAGCCCTTCCTCCAGGCTCCGGGCAGCGCTCGGATTGATCCTCTCCAGTTGCCGGAAGATTTTCTTGCAACGCCTCTTTGGCCTCCGCGTAAAAGGGATTCGCAACCCGAACTCTATCCGAGTTCGGGCGAGAGCCGCTGCCTCTTGTTCTCAAGTTTCAACTAAACCCGGGGCATCCTCCGGAATCGAGAGGCCGCATACAACTACTTCTACCGTTTGCCCTTTAATACCCTCAGGTGAGCGACGCCCGTTCCGTGGCCCTTGTCTGGCGCCAGTCTTCTCGCGCACAATGACCAGCAACGGAGGAGACTGGCCTGCCATGGAATACAGAAGTTCTCCTATGCCAGCACGCATCTTCGGAATCACTTCTTATCTGATTTGGATTCTGCTTCAAGTACTGATTGCTTTGCCCGTCGCCGCGCAGACGCGAGTTCCCCTTCAACCCTTTGCGCAGCAGGTGCGTCAAGTGGAAACGAGCCTTGCTTATCTCGGGCAGCCGCTCGCACAGAATGATGGGGACGCAATCAATCAGGCTATCGGCAATGCAAACGAGGCTGCCGCAATTGATCGTCTAGAGCAGATCCTTGACAAGTACACTCTGGCGATTGTGGACATCAATGCCGAGGGGCGCGTCAAAGTGCAGCCCGGCCCCGCGAAGCCCGAACTGGTGGAAGCCGGGACGCGCATCTTTCTCGTGAAAGTCATCAATAAGGCTGGAGTAACGGCTCGGCTCGTAGCGGAGAGCCCGAATGCGCTTCCTGTTTTTGTTCAATCGGATTCCAGCCCAGAGCCGCCAAAGAAAATCTCCGCCGCCGATACACGAGACAGGTGGATGAGCCTGGAGCTCTACGACAAAGATCCTATGTCCCCGCGGCTCTCTGGTCTGTCGCTCGAATATCGAATCCTCCAAATCCACAGCCGCGACCAAGGGCAACGCTCAGCCGCGATCAGTTTCAACGTCGGGCAGGGAACGCAAGACATCGGATTTCGTAATGAGATAGTGCTAGTCTTCACAGCGGAACCCGCCCGCGCATTGCGGCTGTGGGTCCGCGACGAGAACGGCGCACCGTCGATGGCAGCCTTCACGATCCGCGACGCTTTGGGCCGACTCTATCCGAATCCCGCAAAGCGCCTGGCACCCGACCTCTTTTTCCAGCCGCAGGTCTATCGTGAGAACGGCGACACGATTCTCGTGCCCGCAGGTTTTTATGCCGTGACCTCTTCAATGGGACCTGAATATCACGCGCAAACGAAACAAGTCGAGGTAACCGCAACGGGCCCAAACGAAGTTTCATTCGCCATGCAGCGCTGGATCGATCCCGCGAAATACCGCTGGTATTCCGGCGACCATCACGTGCATGCCGCCGGCTGCTCGCACTACCAGAATCCCACGGAAGGTGTGCGACCGGATGACATGATGCGCCAAATCCTGGGCGAGAAATTGAATGTCGGCGCAGTACTGACCTGGGGGCCCTGCTACTACTACCAGAAGCAGTTTTTCAGCGGCAAGGATCATCCCCTCTCGAAGCCGGATGGGTTGATGCATTACGACCTGGAGGTTTCCGGTTTCCCATCGAGCCACGCCGGACATTTGGTATTACTCGGCCTAACGAATCAGGATTATCCGCATTGCGTCCGGATCGAGCAGTGGCCCACCTGGGATCTCCCCGTTTTGCGATGGGCGAAATCGCAGGGAGCTTTGGCGGGCTTTGCGCACTCTGGCTGGGGACTTGCGGTGAAGTCGAGCGAACTTCCAAATTATGAGATGCCGGGCTTCGACTTCATTGGCGCCAACGAATACATCGTGGATGTGACGCATCCAGACGCGGTGGATTTCATTTCCACCATGGACACACCTTACCTCTGGGAACTCAACATTTGGTATCACACGCTGAATGTTGGGTTCCGCACGCGCATCTCTGGAGAGACAGATTTCCCTTGCATCACCGACGCCCGCGTCGGGCAGGGGCGTGTCTATGCCAAGATTGACCGGTCGCTCAGTTACAGCGGCTGGGTAGAGGCGCTGCGCGCCGGTCGAAGCTACGTGTCCGATGGCAGGAGCCATCTGATGGACTTCAGCGTGAACAACATTGAGGTCGGAACGAATGCGAGCGAGGTCAGGCTGACGGGAAGAGGGACCGTGCACGCTCGCGTGAAGGTCTCGGCTTACCTCAGCCCCGTTGCGTCGGGATCTGACAGCGTCCCTTCTGACCGAGGGGATCATTTCTGGAGGGCCGCTCTCAACAACCGCAATAGCTCAGCGGACAATATCCATGATCGCCCGATAGATCAAACACCGTACTGGCATCTCGAGCGGGCGCGCATCGGAAACACGCGCGAAGTGCCCGTGGAACTCGTGGTAAACGGGAAGCCCGTTGCTCGCGAGAATATCGTGGCGGACGGAAGCGTCCAGAATATAGCCTTTGATGTGCCGGTCGAGCGCAGCAGTTGGCTGGCTGTGCGCATCCTGGGTTCTTCGCACAGCAATCCCATCTTTATTTTGGTGGACGGAAAACCTATTCGCGCTTCCCGTCAGAGTGCTCGATGGTGTCTTGCCGCTGTGGACCAGTGCTGGACTCAGAAGGCTCCTAAGATTTCCAAGGCGGAACTCGCCGACGCCCAAGCAGCTTACGACCACGCGCGCGAGGTTTATACGCAACTCGTCGCGGAATGCGCACAATAGTGGGAAGTTGGGCGAGCACTTTTTTATGGTGACCCGCCAGCTTGTTCATCTCGCAGCCGACTGTCACCTCGGCGATTGGGCCTGGATCAGTACTTTATCGGATGCGCGTTCTCGCGGAGGAGTGGAGGCAGGCACGGTTCTCCGCGCGCGTTCGATAAAGCCGCTTCAAGGAAGCCGCTGGCGTTTGCGGCGGGGCTAGCTTCTATGGGATTTTTATCATGTAGGAAGGAGTTAATCCAACCACGACTAACTCAATGGCGATTTGGGTCCGATAGTGCGTGACGCCGGGGGTATTGCACGCGAAGCGTCCGCCGCGCAAGCGGCTTCGTTCAAACGGGCCAATCGAAGCAATCCACATTGCCTGATTAACGCGGACAATCAAGTGGATTTTTCGAGTACGAAATGGGGTCTATCACTTTCCCCCTCGCTGTAACCCAACCCCCGCCCGCGTTGACGGCCCAACAGAAAGCGGCAATACTGGCGAACGATGATTGGACAGCTTCGCGGCAGGCTTTCCGATAAACGCCCTAACCAGGTCATGGTCGATGTCGGCGGCGTGGGATATCTTGTCGCCATCCCGCTTTCCACTTACGCGGCGATTGGCGAACTGCACACTGAAGTCACGCTCCTGATCCACACTCACGTGCGCGAAGACGCTTTTTCTCTCTACGGCTTTCTCTCTTCCCGCGAAAAACATTTCTTCGAGCTGCTTCTCGGCGCTTCCGGCGTGGGACCATCCCTCGCCCTCAAAATCCTGTCTGGAATGAGCGTCGAAGAACTCGTCCCTGCCATTCGCACCGCCGACGTTGGCCGCCTCACAAAAATTCCCGGTGTCGGGCGCAAAACCGCCGAACGCATGGTGGTCGAACTCAAAGACAAACTCGAAGCGGTAACCGTTGCCGAAGAAAAATTTCCCGCTTCGAAAGCCGGTGTCGAGGCCGACGTCCTATCCGCGCTTACCAATCTTGGTTACGATGGACGTGTCGCAGAGAATGCTGTTGCAGAGGGCAAGCGCGCCGTCGGTATAACAAATTTCGAAAAATTGCTGAAGGCTGCTCTCCAGGAACTGAGCGCGCCCAAAGGGCGCGCTGCCAACAGCATTTAAATGCCGATGTCAGACGCCAACAGCAATCCGGAGTTATCTCCTGACGTGCTTCGCGTGCTGCAGGAAAAATTTGCCGGACCTGAACGCGACCAAGTCGCTGAAACTTTGAGAGAATTTCACTGGAAGCTGATCGCGGACGTCGACGAACGAGTTCATCTGAACATTTTGCACGCCGCCGGTGATCTGGAAAGCGTCAGGAAACTGGTCGACCTCGCTAAAAAGGACTGGCGCGATCTCATCATGGCCACCGAGTACGAACTGCGCCAGGGCAAGCTGGTCCAGACCGAATGGTCGAAAGCAATGGCGCGCAAACGTCAGGAGCGCTACGATGCGAAGACCCCGGACGTGACACCATGGCGGGCGAAACCGCGAGACGAATGACCTCCTACAAGACGAAGGATCGCTTCGGCCGCTCAGACGATCCCGAACGGATTGTTTCCGCCGCTGCCAATGACGAAGACGCGCGCCTCGACGCCAGCGTTCGCCCCAAAACTTTAAACGAATACATCGGCCAGAATCGCGTCAAAGAAAATATCTCAATCGCTCTTGAAGCCGCTCGCAATCGTGGCGAAGCGCTCGATCACGTTTTGCTCTACGGCCCGCCCGGACTGGGCAAGACTACCCTCGCGCAAATCATTGCCAACGAACTGAATGTCCCCATCAAGACCAGCGCCGGCCCATTGCTTGAACGCAAAGGCGACCTCACCGCCATTCTCACTTCACTCGAATCGCGCGAAGTTTTTTTTCTCGATGAAATTCACCGCCTTCAGGCCGCAGTCGAAGAAGTGCTCTATCCCGCGATGGAAGATTTCCGCGTGGATCTCGTCATTGGCCAGGGGCCCGGCGCGCGCATTCATCCTTTCTATCTGAATCATTTCACCTTGATCGGAGCGACTACTCGCGCGGGTCTCATCACCGCGCCTTTGCGTTCGCGTTTCGGCATTGTGCATCGTCTCGATTTTTACGAGCCGCGGGATTTGCTCATCATTCTTCATCGCTCCGCGAAAATCCTGAATATCCAGATGGAAGAAGGCGGCGCCGAAGAAATCGCCGGTCGCTGCCGCGGCACGCCGCGCATCGCGAACCGCCTTCTCCGTCGCGCCCGCGATTTTGCCGAAGTCCGCGCCGAAGGGAAAATCACGCGCAGCGTCGCTCAGGACGCGCTCGCGATGCTTGGCGTGGACGAAAGTGGCCTCGACGAAGTCGATCGCAATCTGATGCTCGCGCTACTCGATAAATATTCCGGTGGGCCCGTCGGCCTCGGCACGCTCGCTGCTGCGCTCTCCGAAGAAGAAGACGCCATCGAGGAAATGTACGAACCTTATCTGATGCAAATCGGCATGATCGATCGCACCCCGCGCGGCCGGGTCGCAACTCCCCGCGCCTACGAATATTTCGGCAGGGAATTGCCGCGCCGCCAGCCGCGTTTGTTCTAGCGGGCTTCGCCGGACCTGATTGCGCAAAACAGGCTTAGGCTAACCTAATTGCGCAAAAAAGCAGGTTGAATTCGTCATTTCGAGCTGCCTGCCGCAGGCAGGCGAAGCGAGGAATCTCTCTTTCTTCGATTGATGCGCGCGAGAGATTCCGCATTTGCGTAAACTCATCTTGGAACGACAAACAGTAGCGTTTTTTCCGCGAGCTACTTGAGCCGTTCCGGATAGCCGCATGACACCCACAAGCATCTATTTGTCGCTCGGTTCGAATCTCGGAGATCGCGCTGCAAATCTGCTCGCAGCGATTTCCAAGCTCCCATCCGCCGGATTTCGCACCACCAAGGTTTCTTCCTTTTACGAAACTGAACCCGTCGATTATCTCGATCAGCCCTGGTTCCTCAACTGTGTCGTAGAAGGCGAAACAGATCAGCAGTCGCTCGATCTGCTAAGAGCGCTCCGCGCAATCGAATCCGAACTCGGCAGCATAAAGCCCTTCGCCAAAGGCCCGCGCCTCCTCGACATCGACATCCTTCTCTTCGGCGATCAATCGCTGCAAACGCCGGAGCTGCAAATCCCCCATCCACGCATGCTGGAACGCAAATTCGTACTAGCTCCCCTCACCGAAATCGCGCCCGAACTCCGGCACCCAAGTTGGCCAGCAAACGCACGCGAACTCCTAACCCGTTCCACCGACCACAGCCAAGTCCGCCCCAGCTACTAAGTAGCGTAGCACTCGCGGCTGCGATGCAACGTAATCCACACCACAACCAAGCCGCACAACAAAAACGCCGACACAGTTAAAGAATTGGCACAGAAACGTTTGGGAAGGTTCGTCCAGTTAGCGTGGTTCGTCTTAAGTAGCGTAGCCAATCCTGGCTGCGCGCAATGCAATCCGCACCACGTACAAACCCGCACAACAAAAACGCCGCCAGCCATCCAGCCGCATCAAAATCACTAAGCATCATCAATTCAACAAAAAAACAGCAGACTCACCCGCGAGGATCGCCCAAATTCGTAAGCGGCCTGTTCTTCTTGGAACGCGACTGCTCCGACTCCTGCTTCTCATACTCCGCCAATTCTTCTTCCGTATAAGAGTACGAATCCCGCGACGCAAACATCGTGTTCGTACGGTTCGCGTCGCGCTTTTTCTTGCGCATCCCGCCAAATTCATATCGCACTTGACGCAGCGGCGCGTCAATCGCCTTCACTTCCACCAGCAGGTCACTTACTTTCTCCAAAAAATCGTGCAAATGGTAAGGCCGGATGACATACGGCAGCTTCGCCTGTTCCAGCGTCTGCACAAACTGTCCTCCCGCCACTTCCGGAACCAGAAACAAGCATCGCACCCGGCCGCCCTCTTCGGCCGGGACCACGGCAAGCTCGCGCAGCGTCAAATAGCCCGGCGAATCGAGCCCCAGCAGCGCTATATTCGTAATCACTAGCGACCATTCGCCAGTGCGCAATTCCGTCAACAGAAGTTTTGTATCCGCGATAATGCGAACACGCCAGCCCTCTGAATCCAGCACCTGCCGCAGCGCGCCCGCGCTCGCACCTTCTTCGTCCAGCACCAGAATGTTCACTTGTTTGGGCTTAATTTCCTGAGGGGACGCCATTCTTAAAGTATAGATTGTCGCGCCGCGTACCGGTCGGAACTCGCATTTTCGCCGCTAAACCGCTACCTGTACCAACGGGCTACTGCTTGACGCCGTCCGTCTGACCTTCCACCATTTGCACCGACATATCTACTTTCGTCGGATTTCCGTGCGTAATCACATCGTACGTCGTCGAATTCAGGAACATCACTTGCCCAGCCACCGCAATTTTTGCGGTCAGTGCATACGTGTGTGCCGGATCGATCTTCGCAGCCTCATAGTGCAATTCAAACGGCAGGGGCACCTGTTGTCCCGCAAACGTAAATCGCTGTTCCGCAATCACCTTCGGAGGCGCATCGCTGTTCGAAACATCTTGTAACTGCATCGTCAGCACCGCATTTTCCGGCATTGCCATGCGCTCTCGATACGCAACCGTCCCGCTCACCACACCCGCACCGTCCGCGCGGCCGGCGCCAGTGGCGCGCACCAGCTTACAGTTCTCCGCCAACCTCACTGGCTGGTCGGGTTTTGTATCGTCCTCCAGAAATCCTTCATCCCCCTTGCTCCACCAGACCATCGCTCCATTCGAATATTTTGTGCCGGATCCAGATTCTACCTGCTTCATCGCGTAGGATTTTTCCTGGTACGTGACCCGCGCATTTCTTTCCCGCAAATACACCACAATCTCTGCGCCTCCATCACATCGATAAGAAAATTTGTGCATCACAGGCATGCGATGCGCCTTAGGAGTGGATGAAGGTGGGGGCGGCGTTTCTTGCGCCACGACTAACACAGAAAAAGCGCTCGCCGCCGCGCTAAACACGAAAGCCGCTCGCAAACCAATTTTCTTCCGCATGGCCCACCTGCAATTTCCGCTTGGCCTCCGCAACGACCCTACTGCCCAACAACCATGGAACGCCCGCCCCGCACCCGCTTATATCCCGATCCATCCCAGAAAACCCTGCAAATCACCGGCGCTTTTGCATTCTCCCGATTCGTAAAAAAAATCTGAATCGCATCGCGCGACCACTCCGCATCCTCCGCGAATGCATTTGCCGGCGTCACCGTCACTCGCCTCTTCGATCTCAATTCGTACAAAAATGCTGCGCCACCTAAGCCTGTTTTCGCGTCGGTAGGCATTCCCGCTTTTGCGTGTGGAACCGCCGCTGTCACCAGCAACAAATCCGAATTCGATGGATTCACCCGGATCGTATCGGAGCTCGTCACTTCAAAGCCGTCTCCGCATACATCCCGGAGCGGAATCGCTATCGGCGGGCTTTCCGTCTTCAAGAAATATAATGTCGTGTTGCTGGACGCCAGCACCGTGTGCGCATCCATCCAGCCATGCAAAGCCCAGACTCCGCTCGTGCTCAGTTGCGCCGCTCTGTCTGGCGAACCGGTCGGCATTGTCCACACGGTCCATGCCGGGTCCGCGAATCGCAAAAACGCAATCCGCGTATCGTCCGGTGACCAGGATGCGCTCTGCACCATTCCGCGCATCACTTCTGTGGTCCTCCCGCTCGCCACTTCATACATCAGAATGGTTCGCTCGTTGC
>Ga0207699_10001245_pt1 | contig 12104 bp, 13 predicted proteins | sample LARL51metaG_FD_184344 | JGI IMG/M metagenome (GOLD analysis project Ga0207699, IMG submission 184344) | Corn, switchgrass and miscanthus rhizosphere microbial communities from Kellogg Biological Station, Michigan, USA - LAR L5-1 metaG... | ecosystem: Host-associated > Plants > Roots >...
AGTCTTCCTTCAATCACGGCCCGCTCCTCCGGGGTGTTTCGATCAACAGGCCGGACTTCGTAGTACCTTTCGGTCGCCTGATAAGCGTGAGGTCGGTAGTTCAACTCTACCCAGGCCCATAACTTTGAAATTATACCCCGCAAGCAGTAACGCGCTTGGCGGGGTTTCTTGTATCTGACTGATGGGCCTGACGCCGATAGATGGTGTCCGCTCGGTGCACTCGATTAAAATGCCTTGATGCCGTTTCGCCGCTTCGTTGCCATCCTATCAGGTATCTGCGTTCTATCGCTCACTCCTGGACAAAGCAATGGCGGCTGCGAAAAAACCGGTGCGGTCGTGCACCCAACAGCTTCCGCTGCAATGGATCACGGCGCAGTGAATGCCGCATCGGAAGGCCGCACCAAGCATCCAAAACCTTGTAAGTCATCCGCGATAATCTGTTGCCAGGCGATGACTGCCTGCGGACTCTCCGCGCGGCTGTCTGCCACCGTCTCAACGGAAGACGCGTTTCCCGCCGACAATCAGCTCCCTACAGACCCGGGGCAGGCGGCGCTTAGCCGCATAACTCCCCCAGACCCCCCGCCTCCGAAGGCCTAGACACAAGCACGGTATTCCCGTTTCGCGCCCGCGTGAGCACTCCGCGCGCGAACCATTATGCGCCTGCGGCATCGCAGAGCGAGCACACTACAACTTCGGATGCGCAATGTTTTGGCTGTCACAACCCCAGGCATGTTGCCGCGCGTTGGCGCTCGCGCTTGTCTCTCTCTTTGCGATCACGCCTGTCCGCGCTCAGCAATCGCAGCACGCGACGCATGATACCACGAAGTCAAAAATGCCCGGGAACATGCAAATGGGCACTCAGAGCGAGAAAAAACCTTCTGGCCAATCCAAGTCGAAAACGTCCGCTGCGGCGAAGCGAAAGGCGAGCGCAAAATCTGGAAGCAAGCGAGGATCAACCGCCAGAAGGCCGGCTAAAACGATGACGATGCCGATGCCCGCCAAATCGGCCTCAAAGAAAAAGCCGTCGGTCATGTCGGGAATGCAGATGGACACGAATCTGCCCGCCGGTGACGGGGACACCGCGGCCGGAAAGACCCGCTCAATGGATATGCAGAACATGTCGCCGGCCGCCAGGGACTCGACCCCGATGCACATGCCGGCCAAGGCTGACTCTGCGCATATGAACATGCCGGGCAGGCACGGCCACACGACTGAAGACATGATGATCGGTCCGGCTGGCGTAAGCATGGAGCGAATGGGATCGGGCACGACGTGGATTCCCGACGCCGTCAGCTTGCCGAATCGCCGGAAGATGATCGGCGAATGGATGATCATGGCGCACGGGTTTGCATTCCTTCACTACGACAAGCAGAACGGTGAGAGAGGTGACGACCAATTCGGCTCTCTGAACTGGATGATGCTGATGGCCACTCACGATCTCGCCGGTGGTCGATTTCAGGCGCGAACGATGCTGAGCCTCGATCCTCTTACTGTTACTAACAAAGGCTATCCGCTGCTCCTCCAGAGCGGTGAGAGCTTCAAGGGCGAGCAGCTGCATGATCGGCAGCACCCGCACGATTTCTGGATGGAGCTCGGCGTGCTCTATCAGAGACCGATAACGAAGTCTCTGGCGTGGAGCGTTTACGCTGCCCCATCAGGAGAGCCGGCGCTCGGGCCGGTCGCGTTCATGCACCGCCCATCGGCGATGGACAACGAATCGGCGCCAATCGGCCATCACTGGCAGGATGCAACGCATGTGAGCTTTGGTGTGGTGACTGCCGGCGTATTTACCCACACGTGGCAGCTGGAGGGTTCGGTGTTCAATGGGCGTGAGCCAGACGAGCACCGCTGGGACTTCGATCCGATTCGACTGGACTCATACTCTGGTCGAATCACTATAAACCCGTCGATCCATTGGAGCTTCGCAGGCGGATACGGTTATCTCAAAAGTCCGGAAGCTGCAAATCCCACAGAATCAATGCATCGCATTACTGCGTCAGCACAGCACGGAAACACGTTCGGCAGAGATGGACAAATAGCGAGCACGATTATCTGGGGTGCGAACAAAAGCAGTGGGTTGCCAAGGTTATCAAACAGCTTCCTGCTCGAAAGCGAAGCTATTCTCGATCGCAGCAATACTCTCTTCGGAAGAACCGAGCTCGTCCAGAAAAGCGCGGAAGATCTCGTCGTAGCGAATCCCATCACTACGAGCAGAGGGGTTGTTTTGCCGGGACTGCCGGCGACGCAACTCTTCAACGTTGGTGCTGCACAGTTGGGATACATCCGCGAAGTGGCGCGGACACACTGGGCAACCATCGGGCTTGGCGGTGCCGGAACCCTCAACTTCGTACCCACAGCGCTCGAGCCTTACTATGGCTCGAGGAAGCCCGTCGGTGCGTTCCTTTTTCTGCGGCTTCGCCCTTTTCATACGGCCCGAAAGCCAATCAGCGATATGAGCGGCATGAAGATGGGGCCAGGCAATGAATAGTCGAGAGCAGCACGATGTAGCAGCAGCACCGCACGGTGCACACGCCAGTCACCATTCGAGCGGTGGACACGCCGGCCACGAACAGCACGCTGGACACGACACACACGACGGTCACGACAAGCACGCCGGTCACGACAAGCACGCCGGTCACGACAAGCACGCCGGTCACAGCGTCGCGATGTTCCGCGACAAGTTCTGGATCTCACTGCTCCTCACGGTACCAACGCTTATCTGGGGTCACATGCTTCAGAGGGCGTTCACATTTTCGCCACCACAGTTTCCAGGATCGCAGTGGATTCCCGTTGTATTTGGAACGGCGGTTTTTTTCTACGGCGGAACGACTTTCATAAAAGGTGCGATCGGCGAGCTTCGCGACCGCGCGCCCGGAATGATGACCCTGATCGCGCTCGCGATCTCAGTCGCGTTCGTCTTCAGCGTCGCCGTTACGCTCGGCTTTCCGGGAATGCCTCTCTGGGAAGAGCTCGCCACGCTGGTGACGATCATGCTCCTCGGTCATTGGATCGAGATGCGCTCGATCAATCAGGCGCAGGGCGCGGTCAAGGAGCTTGCCAAGCTCTTACCCAACGTCGCGACCCGTGTAGTGGGTGATCGCCTCGAAGAAGTTCCGGTCGATCAGCTTCGCGAAGGCGACATCGTTTTGCTCCGCCCAGGTACGAGGGTGCCTGCGGACGGGATCGTCCGCGAAGGCGCGAGCAGCGTCGACGAGTCCATGCTTACCGGAGAATCGCGCCCTATCGACAAGAAGGCCGGCGACAAAGTTATCGCGGGCACGGTAAATACTTCCGGATCACTGCGAGCCGAGGTGACGGGCACGGGCGAGAAGACAGCGCTCGCCGGAATCATGCGGCTCGTCGAGCAGGCGCAAAGCTCGCGGTCGCGCGCACAGGCCGTCGCGGATCGTGCGGCGTTCGTTCTGACAATCGTCGCGCTGGCGACGGGAATTGTGACTCTGGTAGTTTGGCTGCTGCTCGTGCCGGGGAACCCGGCGTTCGCGGTCGAGCGAATGGTGACAGTGCTGGTGATAGCGTGTCCGCACGCGCTTGGGCTCGCCGTGCCACTCGTTATTGCGATCTCGACGACACTCGGCGCGCGCGCCGGTTTACTGGTTCGAGATCGCCGCGGTCTGGAAGAGGCCCGCAATCTGAATTCGATCGTGTTCGATAAGACGGGGACATTGACGCTGGGCCAGCACCGCGTCGTCGATGTCGTGGCGGTTGATGGTGTTACGCCAGATGCTGCGCTGCGCCTCGCTGGAGCCGTCGAGCGCGACTCCGAGCATCCGGTAGCGAAAGCAATTGTGAAGAGCGCGGAGGAGCGCGGACTGCAGTTGTCCCGGTCAACGAACTTCGAGTACGTCCAGGGCCGCGGAATTAACGCCACGGTCGAAGGCCGGCGACTCACGACCGGCGGTCCGAACATGCTCGGAAGTATGAACCTCCAACCAGATGCGCGCCTCGCTGAGTTTGTCGATCGCGCATCGACGCGCGGGCAGGCAACGATTTTCCTTATCGAAGGCCAGCGAATCATCGCCGCGTTTGCGGTTGCTGACGCGATAAGGCCGGAATCAAAAGAGGCCGTCGATCGCTTGCATCGGTCGCGCATCGAGGTGGTGATGATCACCGGCGACGCCAAAGCTGTCGCAGAGGCCGTCGCGAAGGATCTCGGGATCGACAAGGTGTTCGCGCAGGTGCTGCCAGGCGACAAAGCCAAGCGCATCGAGGAGCTGCAAGCGCAGGGGAAGAAAGTCGCGATGGTCGGAGACGGCGTGAACGACGCACCTGCGCTAGTAACAGCCGACGTCGGCATTGCGATCGGAGCGGGTACCGAGGTCGCAGTGGAAGCCGGCGACATCGTCCTCGTTCGCAACGATCCCCGCGACGTGCCGCGAATCGTCGCGCTATCTCGTGCCAGCTATCGGAAGATGATCCAGAATCTTTGGTGGGCGGCTGGTTACAACATTATCGCGATCCCGCTCGCCGCCGGGATCCTCGCATCCCGTGGAATTGTGTTATCGCCCGCCGTTGGCGCGGTGCTGATGTCAGCGAGCACGGTCATCGTCGCCCTTAACGCTCAACTGCTTCGCCGCGCGAGGCTCTAATGCGCTCACCTGTACGGTCGATCGACAATCGGCGCCGATTTCGAGGTCAACAGGCGCTAGACAACGGCGCCGAGATCGTCGTTAATACCGTGACCTCTGCAGACCACTATGAACGCTTCTATCGCTGATGCGAACGGCAGCCCGATAACGCGAAACTCTCCTCCGACTCACGTGAAACCGCTTGTCGTGTTCGCCGCACTCTGCGCTGCCGTATGCGCCCCAATCACGGTCGTGCCCGCGCAACCCGAGCCCTTTCGGCCGCAGTTTCATTTCTCGCCAGAGCGGAACTGGATGAATGACCCGAACGGCATGGTCTTCTACGCGGGAGAGTGGCATCTCTTCTATCAATACAATCCGTCGGGCGACAAGTGGGGCCACATGAGCTGGGGCCACGCAGTCAGTCGCGATCTCGTGCACTGGGAGCAGCTGCCGCTAGCGCTCGCCGAGGAAGACGGCATCATGATCTTCTCAGGTAGCGCGGTCGTAGACTGGAAGAATACGAGCGGGTTTGGTAGGAACGGCAAACCGCCGCTCGTCGCTATCTACACCGGACGTCGCGAAGGAAGGCAGGACCAGCGGATTGCTTTCAGCAACGATCGTGGCCGCACGTGGACGAAAGTGCCCGCACCCGTGCTCGATCTGCACATGGCCGACTTCCGCGATCCGAGGGTGTTCTGGCACGAGGCCACGTCCCGCTGGGTGATGGCCGTAGCGCTCCCGAACGAGAAAAAAGTGAACTTCTACACGTCGCACGATCTCAAGCGATGGAAGTACGTCAGCGAGTTCGGCCCCGCTGGCGCAACAGGCGGTCAGTGGGAATGCCCCGACCTGTTCAGTCTCCCCATCGAGGGAGGTGGGAGAAAGTGGGTGCTCATTGTGAACATCAATCCCGGCGGTCCGGCGGGCGGTTCCGGCACCCAGTATTTCACCGGGAGATTCGACGGCACGCGCTTTGTCGCGGATGCGGCTGCCGGGGATATTCGCTGGGCGGACTACGGACCGGATTTCTACGCCGCCGTTTCGTGGAACGACATCCCGAAATCCGATGGGCGGCGGATCTGGTTGGGCTGGATGAGCAACTGGTTGTACGGGCAGGACGTTCCAACATCGCCCTGGCGGAGCTCAATGACGGTGCCGCGTGAACTGAGCCTCCGACGAGTACCCGGCGGTCTGCGGCTCGTGCAGAAGCCAGTGGGCGAGTTGAAGAAACTGCGTACGGGGCCGCCGCTTCAATTTGGCGGAGGCAGCTTTGCCGATGCCGCGCGCTGGCTTGCCGCACACAACGATCTTCCTCCACTGCTGGATGTCGAAATGAGTTTTACCGAAGTGGCTGGGAAGGCTCCGTTCACGGTGCAGCTGCAAACCGCGCCGGGGGAACGCACGTCGATCGCGATCGACCCCGCGCAGAACCGATTCGTATTGGATCGCGCTCACTCCGGACAGGCCGGCTTCCACCCCGACTTTTCTGCGCCGCACGTTGCGCCGTTACGCGTCGTCAACGCTGAGGTCGTTCTTCGGTTTCTGCTTGACGCGTCGTCAATCGAGGTCCTGGCGCAAGGGGGTGAAACGTCGGTAACGGAACTCATCTTCCCGACGGCGGGAACGCGCCGCCTGAGTATCACGTCCGATGGCGCGACTCCGAACGTGAGCGCGATCATCATTCGTGCGTTGACCTCGGCGAGGCGGGGTGATTGACTTGCCGACGGGTTGAGCGATTCAGAAGCAAATCAGCGTCCGAGCTGGCCCCGACATCCATCAGTCCCGCACGCAGCGGACTGAGCCATCGAGTCCTGCATAAACTGCGAATACCTGTGCAACATCTTCGGTCAGTGCCGCTGCCTGCTGTAGTATCCGGTCAGCACGCACAATCACTGGTTTTGATTGAACGCGGCCCCAAATGTGCGCTGGTGCAATTCGAGTTTCTTCTTTGCGGAAGTTCATCCCCGGGAGTCAGGAGCACCGACGGAAACCGACGATTCATCGGGTGAGAACAGCGTTTACTCTCGCCGCAGGGCAACAATCCGTCGCGACATCGAGCGCCGCCTGAGGCGCGTGTGCCCGGACTATTCAGAAGAAGAACTTGGTCAGCTCGCTGAGGAGATGACCGAAAAGCAACTCAGTGGCGAGCGTCGCGCGAATCGCTTCCCAAGCTAAGCCGCGCTTCGTCAGCATCAGATGCATCAGGCGCCCGCACCTCTGAAGCGCGCGCCCCGTCATCTTCCGGCCCGGTAGAGTTCCTCGATGAACGCGCCCACTAGTCGCGATATCAGGTCGCTTCGCTCGGAACCGTATGCGATTCGCTCTCTTGTTGCGGCCGAAGCGACGGGGACCTTGAATTCAATGAGGAGCTTCTCGCGCTCGCGTTCCTGCCGAACGATCGCGCAAAGATCGCGAATCACTGACCGCTGCCCAAGTTTGCGACTCGCGAGCACTGACGAAAAAACCCCGCACATTGAAACGTGCGGGGTTTTTTTCAAAGAGTTATCAGATGCTATTGGCCCGCGGAGCGATTCGCTGTTGGCGGCAGCATCCCATTGAGGCGCAGATAATTGGCGTATTGGCTGTAGTGGTCCGCCCAGTCGCCCGTCGTCAGCGTCATGATCGCGGCACGCGTCATCTTCCGGCCACCAAAGAACGGCAGCTGCTCTCCCATAGTGGCATCAGTCACTGAGGCGAGCGCCTGGTCACAGAAAGCAAAAGTCTCCCGCAACCTCGCCATCAAGGCATCCTTACCCTCTGTCGCCGCGACCTTGGTGCGTTGCGGGGCCTTCATCCCTCCGATGGTGCCACAGAGATAGTCGTTCCCCTGAGAGAGATGCGCGACGATGTCACCGACGCTCATCTGCGCCGGCGTCGGCTTGTAACTGTATTTGTCTGCGGGGAATGCGTCAGCGGCAGCGATCAAATTTTTCGCCGAAGATTTCGCGTAGTCGCGGAACGCATCGGACACAGGGTTCGCCGACGTCGCCGCCATCGTTGCCTGCTGTGACGTTGCGATGCGCGGTGCAACTGCCAGCGCCGCGAGCGCCACCGTGTAAATGCGGATTCTCATTGTGCGGCTCCAGATATTGGGAAGACCTCAATTCTGTCGCCGCTACCCGCCGCTGTCCAGCGATCTCTCCGCATTGTCGGACCCGTCGCCGTCGTCCGTTTGCCGCGGGCACACCATCCGCAAGTCCAGCATCCGATCCTGTCCAAGGTATGCGACCGGTTGAATGTCGTCGATCTTGCGCAGCCGTCGGAGTGTGAACGCGATTCTGCGCGCTGCCTTGAAAATCTCGTGCGCAAATCCGCTGACTGGCTCACCGCGTGAGTGCTCCACGATCAGCTCGACGTTCACCATCAACGGCGTGAGTGTATTGCCGATCTCGTGCATCGCGGCGAGCGTCGCATCGCCAAACCGACTGAGATATTGTGCGTCGACCTCGTGACCTTCAGCACAATGTGGCGGGGTGACAGCCTCGGCCTGCATCACGAAACAAGCGAGCTGGGACGAGGCTCTGCGAATTGCCGAGACCGAGAGGCGCACCCAGATTGGCTGACCGGATTTGTGGAGACAGCGTTGAACGAGCTCGTAGCGCCCAATGTCAGCCCGCCCAAGACGCTGACGCTGCTCCCATTCGGTTTGCAGATCGTCGGACTGCGTGATCACGCTGACGTTGAGCCTCTCCAGCTCATCGCGGGTGTACCCAAGCATCCCGCAAAGCGCGCGATTGACGTGCAACAAAGCGCCGTGTTCGCTGACAAGCGCCATCGCGTGCGGCGCACTGTCGAACGCGTCGGCGAACGACACCTCGAAGTCACGTTGGACAGCTGGGTTCGAACGGAGTGATTTCTCCGGACGACTCATGCGCGCTGCTCCTTCCGGGCGAGTGAACCAGAAATACCCGGGCAGATTGATAGACTCCGCGTTTCTTCAGGCTGGTCACAGCTGGCTCAGCTGTGGCGCAGTGTCATCGACCGTACACGTCAGGGCTGTGGCGGCCCCGCCTGGAGCGCCAATGACAGCCGCTCACCCTGGGTGGGATTGTCCGTCAGAAACACCGCGATCAGGTTTGCTGATCTCACAAAGGTCGGCTGCACGCCGACTCCCCATTGATTCCTCACCCCGCGAGGCCCGGCAAGCGCCGTATCCAGGCGGCTCGTTTCACTCGTAACCGCATCTGCGGTCGGATAAATGAAAACGTCCAGCCGTGAGCGGCCAAGGATGTATGGAATCGGCATCACGCTAAAGCCACTGCGTCGTTTGACGCTGTCTGGCATTCGTCTGACCACGAATCCGGACTGTGAAAGGCGCTTTTCGACGCTGCATTGGGCCCAGAGGCCAGTTCGGGGGCACGCGTCTGTGTTCTGCCTGGCGGTGCTGGAGCTAGTGCTATCGGTGCCCGGGGTCGACAGCGCAACTCCGAGGGTGTCAATCGTCGGTTCTTTTTTTGACCGACCGCATCCCAGGCTCACTATCAGCGCCACCACAATCAGTCTTAGGTTTTGTGTCATCGAAGTCAAAGATAGAGACGCAGGACGGGCACCGCGATTGCTCTTATGCCAGGCAGGAGGGATGACCCATGGCAAACATGCAAATGATACGTCGAAGCGCAGCGGTGGCCTTGATGGTGGCGGCCACGGCCTGCGCCGGAAACCTCGGCAACATTCTGGGCGGAGTCCTGGGTGGTGGCGCGGCCAGCGGGAATCAGCTGAGCGGTACGGTTCGCGGTGTCGACACACGGTACCAGCAGATCTCTATTCAGACATCCAACGGCCAGACTGTACCTGTCTCATACGACAACCAGACCCAGGTGGTCTATCAGAATCAGAACTACCCGCCCACGTCGCTCGAGTACGGTGACCAGATAACAGCGCGTATTCAGACCAACGGAAACAGCTACTACACCGATTACATCCAGGTCGACCAGTCGGTCAACAATGGCAACGGCAGTATTTCTTCGGGAAACGTCCAGTCGTTGCAGGGCACGGTCCGCAGCGTCGACCTTCGCAATGGATTCTTTACGGTCGACATCGGTAACTACAACACCATCACGGTCAACATGCCGTACAACGCCAGCAGCAATGACGTGAACCGGTTCAACAGTCTTCGCAACGGGGACTTCGTCCGATTCTATGGCGTGTACACGGGCCAATCCCAGGTGCAGCTGCGTCAGTTCAACTAGAGCGTTGCGCTTAAGGCAAAAAAAAAGGGGAGGGCATTGAGCCCTCCCCTTTTTGCACTTTCAGCTTGCGCCGAAAGTTTAGAACATGATGCCGAGGGTAACCGGCACGTACGCCAGCGAACCACCGTTGACTGAAATGCGGTTGTAACGCGCTTCAGCGAACGCATGGTAAGGCAGCTTGACACCAGCACCAGCGTTCCAGCCGAAGTGGTTCTCGGTGGTCGTGGTTCCCAGAGCCTCAACGGCCGGGATGTAGAGGCCGGCGCCCGCAATCACATAAGGCGCAACGCCAACGCTCGGCAGCTGCCAGAACGCGTTACCAGTCGCGCTCATGACGTGGAGCTTGGGGCCGTTGTTCTTCTGGGCAAACTGGTTGTACGCACCATCAACACGCAGACCAAGCGGAATGAACGGGAGCTTGATCTCCATTGCAGCCGTGGCGTTAAAGCCCATGCTGTTGGTGTTGGACAGGTCGCTCATCGGCTGGGTTGCACCACCCGCAATACCGAGCGAGAAAGGCTTGACCAGGCCGAGCTGCGCTTGAGAAACGCGCGGCATCGCGACGAGTGCGATCGCTGCGATCGCGAGGAACAGTGAACGCTTCAAAGCTTCTCCTTGTTCGAGAGTGCGTCCTTTAACTGTGCCGTGGTTCTGACACCTGGACGCTGATCTGGTTACGGGAGGGCTTCTGAACGCCGTGCCTGACCATGATGGCCCGACAGAAGAGCGCTGACGTCCCTCGCCGTCAAAAAGACGAGGGACCTCCAAGGCCAGTAACTATTGTGATTGCACTCAGGAAGTTACCGAATGGATTTGTGATTGCAGACAAGAAAAAACCGCGTCGATTGACGCGGTTTTTTCCGGTCTTTCCCGAGCCCGCAGGGCGGGCTTCGCGTTCCGTCCCCTTTTACGGAGCGACGACTGTCAACATCACCGGCTCGGAGTCCGAGGCACCGCCCATCTCGGGTGTGCGCTGTGATGCAAAACTGCGGTACACGACCATCGAAGACGCTTCGCTATTCCTATCCACCCATCTGGTAGCAGATGTCTCCTTCGACCCAATCCCCAATCTCCAATCCCTCGTTGCTCTGACTGTCACTGCTAAACCAGCTTTTCCACTCTGCGGCTGCAACTGATTCTGCGTTGCTGCAACCTGGACTCTTACTCGCGGAGGAACCGTGACTACCACCGTGTGCGTTAGGCTGACGGATCCGGCCTGCTGTGCATTCGACGCGCTCGCTGTAAGAGCGAGTGCGAGCGTTATTGCAGCAGATATGTTGCGGAGCTTAGCCATCTGCAGAGTCTCCGAGCCCCGAGTGTGAACCCGAAACGCGTCGTGATTTGATGAGGCACAATTTGCGCCTCTCTCTGTGACGGCTTTATGAAGGGATCATGACGGCTTTGTCATGATCGTCCGTTTCTTTCTAGCTGGCGGCAGCTACCGGGTGGGCGGTGAGGGTAAACCCCACGCCGCGTCGCGTCTCGATTTCGGTATTCGCACCCGCCGAGCGCAGTTTCTTTCTGAGTCGGGCGACATGAGCATCGATGACGTTCGAGCTGGGATCGAAGTGCATGTCCCAGACCTTGTCGTGCAGCTCGCTACGCGTCACGATCTCGCCGCAACGCATCATCAGATGCTCGAGCAGTTTCAGCTCCATCGCCGTCAAGGTGACCTCGTTCGCGTCGGATGTCACGCGGCGGGTTAGCCGATTGAGAACCAGGTTGCCGACGCGAATTTGTTCGTCGACCCTCGCCTTGATGCCGTGCCTGGTGAGTGTGCGCACTCTCGCCCGCAACTCTTCGTTCGACACTGGCTTTACGACGTAGTCGTCCGCCCCGGCGTCGAGTCCGCGCACGATCGATTCGGTGTCGGCACGACCTGAATAAAGGAGGACCGGTGTGTGACGTCCGTTGCGCCGCAGCTCCTGGAGTATCTCGAATCCATGACGGTCCCCGAGCTGCAGGTCCAGGATGATACCGTCGTACTCATTGACGAGGGCGAGCGTTCGTGCCTCCTCGCCAGTTGAAGCGGTATCTACGGCGTAGGCTTCGTCGCGCAGCACACGCGCGACGAGCTTTAGTATCGCCTTGTCATCATCGACTACGAGAATACGCATCCGGTTTTGGTGGAGGTTTATCCTACCGGAGACGACTACGATGACGGACTCTTAACAAAAAACGGGAGGGAGCGTTCGCCCCCTCCCGTTATTAGTCCAAGGCCGCTTTTAGAACATCACTCCGAACGTGATCGGGATGAACTTCAGCGAGCCGCCGTTGCCCTGTACCTGGTTGTAGCGAGCTTCGACGAAGGTGTCGAGACCGCTGAGAG
>Ga0207699_10001251_pt1 | contig 12092 bp, 8 predicted proteins | sample LARL51metaG_FD_184344 | JGI IMG/M metagenome (GOLD analysis project Ga0207699, IMG submission 184344) | Corn, switchgrass and miscanthus rhizosphere microbial communities from Kellogg Biological Station, Michigan, USA - LAR L5-1 metaG... | ecosystem: Host-associated > Plants > Roots >...
CCAGCCGACCCGTCCGTCCACGATGTCGAGCAGGCCCGGTTGCGCGGGTAGCCTCAGCGCCGATGATACCGGCGAGGACCGACTGTCGGTATCAATGACGATCACGTTTCTCGCTTCTTCGGCCGCCAGGGCACCAAGGTTCGCAGCGATGATCGCCGCGATTAGTGAGTTCTCACCAGAGATCGTGACCATCAGCAGCGCGGAGGATGGCGGAGCGACGAACAGCCAGACCAGCTGGTGCGCATCATTCGCGGGATCGATGTGCGGCGGCGCGACTCGATCGGCCATACGACGACCGCGCTCCGGTGACGGCGGCCGCGGCCGGATCACCGAGATGACGCGAACGCCGCCGATGCGCTCCGCCTCGCGCTCGTCGGCAATGCGAGGGCGGCGCAGCTCCTGGGTGAGCGCTGCTCCGAAGCCGAGTACCATTCCAAAGACGATTGCCGACGCGAGCATCGCGTACGGCGGAGCGCTGAGCGGATTCGCCAACGCTCGCGCACGCTCGGCGCGGCGATCGATCTCCTGCAGTCGCCGACGGGCCGCGTCGAGCTGTGCGGTGGCTGTAGCCAGAGCCCCTATCGCGGATTCATGAGCCGCGATGCGTCGCACCGTGTCCGCCTGCGCTAGCTCGCTTGCCGATGGCCGAGCGGGAGGCGCCAGGGCCGCGATCGCCGTACGGAGCGAGTCACGTCGAGCCACACCCATGCCTTGAATTGCGCGTCCGATCTCTGTCACTCGCGCGGTAAGAGCGACGAACACCGGATCTGCACCACCCGACGTCGCGGACGCGTCGCGCTCGCGCTCGATTTCGCCGAGCGAATCGAGCAGGATGCGAACGGTCGCATGTCCGGACAATTCTGGCGATTCACCGAGTGCGCGATACGAAGCCGCCAATGGTGCCGTTTCGGTGCGCGCGAGCAAAGCCTCGAGCTGAGTCAGGCGGCGATTCAGCGAGTCGCGTCGGGCGGTGAGCACCGGGTCCAGCGTGTCGAACGTCGCCTGCGAGAGCATGGCCGCCTTGACGCGAGCCGAAGATAAAGCCGCGTCGGTGGCAATGACGCGAGCGTTCGCGGCGGCCACCGCCTGGGTAAGTGGAACGGTGTCAGGTCGCTCTCCCGGTTTCGGGGCGATGGCCTGGGCAGCCTTTTGTGCCTGCTGAGGGACGACAATGAGCGCGACGAGCGCCGTGACGAAAGTGCCCACACTCACCGCCCCAATGAATATCGGGCGGTGCATGGCATTTCTCGCGCGCGCCGCGAGATAGGTCGCGCGAGGAAGGATCAGGCGGTATTCGGGAGCTGGCGTCATCGTACTTGCCTTATTCGCATGAAGCGTACACGCGTCATACGCTTCACATCACCAACGAAAAGCGGGAGCGCTCAGCTCCCGCTCGTCAATCGTGACGACGCGGCGTTCACTGTACGGTAATCGTGCCCTTCATGCCCATCGCGAGATGTGGCGTACAGTGAAATTCATACTTTCCCGGCGGCATGTTCCCGAAGGAGATGGTGTACGTCTCGTTCGGGTTCATCATCATCGGACTCGAAAGCTCCGACACTTGTTGCTGCATATTGGAGGAAAGCTGTGTCTTCGCCGCGGGTGGAATCTGCGCCGGATCGAAAGCCACATTGTGCGGGCCACCGGAGACCATGATGAACTTCACTCCGTCACCCGCTTTGATCGTCACGTCCGCGGGCTCGAAGTGATAGTTCCCCTGCGCGTCCTGAAGCATCTTGACCTCGACGGTCTGCCCCGTGATCGGCGCCGGGGAACCAGATGCAGAATTGGACGGCGTGGCCGTACTGGCAGTGGCGGGCGCAGGGGTGGAGGCTGTCGCAGCCGAATCCGTGGTCGTCTTCTTGTCCCCGCCGCAGGCCATGAGAAGCCCGAGACCAGTGACCGTCGCCAGCATCCGAAGTTGCATGTCTCAAAGACCTCCTTCGATCGATTCGAGCGCGCGGATTACTCGCTGCATTCCACGTCGCAATGACGGACTCGGGAGTTTTGCCGCGAGTTGTGAAACTATTCACAAGGAAATGGCGCGGCAATCGCTCGATTTGGCCGGTCTCCCCGTCATGCAGGACCTTCTCCAGTCTGCTAGCGTACTTCGCATGATCGTCATTCCATCCATCAAGTTGCGCGACAGCCGGACGCTCCTACCGGTCCCTGTTGCGCGAGAATTGGCTGACCTGGGCTTCACACGGCTGCACCTCTCGCGCGGCTCATCCGGTAGCGACGCCGACAATCACGTCATCGAAGATATCCTGCACAACACCGACGCCCGTGTGCAGGTCGGCGGTGTCGAGACGACGAGCGATGTCGATCAATTCATGAGAATTGGCGCCGATACCGTCGTGGTCGGCGATCGGGGAATCGAGGAGCCGGAATGGCTGGCCGATGTCGCCGACACCTATCCCGACGCGATTGCCATTACAACAGCCGTTCGCGATCGCCGAGTCGTTAGGCGAGGCTGGGTGCGTACGCTGCCAGTGGACATCATGGATCTCGTTGACGAGCTGAATGCCGTGCCGCTCCAGGAGATCATCGTCATGATCCCATCGCTCGAGGGCGCCATCCGATTCGGCGAGCTCTCGCTGCTCGAGGATGTAGCGGAGCGCTCGCGCTGCCCGATCGTCATCGCCGGCGGCGTCGCCGACGTCAATGATCTCCGCGCGCTGGACCACCGGGGCGTCGCCGCCTCCATTCTCGATGCGGAACCGCTGCTGACGGGCGCCCTGGACGGACGTGCAATCGCCGGCGAGTTCGGGATCTAACGACATAGCAACCGATGCCGACACCCGAGAAACGAACCGAGCTTTCCCTGCTGCTCGAGGCCGCGCAGGAGCTCGCGCGGCGAGCTGGCGGCGTCGCCCTTCGACACTTCCGCTCGGGATTGTCAGTCGAATCCAAGAGCGACGGCTCGCCGGTGACCGTCGCGGATCGAAGCGCCGAAGAGGCGGCGCGCGAGTGGATCACCAGACGATTCCCCGACGACGGCGTTCTCGGCGAAGAGTTCGGCGCGCATCAGCCCGCGGCGAAGCGGCGCTGGCTCATCGACCCGGTCGATGGTACCAAGACTTTCGTCCGCGGCGTACCTCTTTGGGGCACACTCATCGCCGTATGCGAGCAAGAGGCTGTGCTCGCGGGGGCTGCGTTCTTTCCAGCGGTCGACGAGATCCTCGGTGGCGCGCCTGGTCTTGGCTGCTGGTGGAATGGAAGTCGTGCCCATGTGTCCAGCATCTCCACTCTCGATACAGCGACCGTGCTTACCACCGACGAGCGATTTCCGCGAAGCGCGGAGCAGCGAAGGGGTTGGCGGGCACTCGCCGAGGCGTCGGCGGTGAGCCGTACCTGGGGCGACTGCTATGGCTATCTGCTCGTCGCCACGGGGCGCGCGGAGGTCATGGTCGATGGCATCGTCTCGCCCTGGGACTCGGCCGCGCTATTCCCACTCATCACCGAAGCAGGCGGCACATTCACCGACTGGGCCGGGTCGCCGACGGCGTTCGGCGCAAACGTCATTGCCACGAATGCAGCCGTCGGCGCGCGGGCGCGCGAACTGCTTGGCGCCGGAGCAGTCCGTGATCGTTAGGCAGCCTCAGAATTTGTCGAGGTAGTCTTTTGAGAGTCGGCCGGGATCACCGATGTAGACGAATCGGAAGTTGTGCATGTACTCGCGGGCGGCTCGGCGTACATCCTCCGGTCGCACCTGGCGCAACTCGTCGACAAAGCGATCCGCCTCGCGGTAGTCTCCCTCGTAGAGCGCTGCCCGAGCGAGAAAGGCCGCTTGATCGGCATTCGTTTCGTTTTTCAGGAAATAATCGGTGAGGAACTGCAAGACGAGACGCCGCAGCCCGGCCGGGTCGACGAGGTCGTTCTGCAATTCGTTGATTTCCTGGCGCATCAGCCGCAGCGCTTCATCTGGCGCTACGGTGGTCACATACACGCCGCCCGTCGCGATCGCGCGCTCCACGAATGGCGCGTCGACAGCGTAGCTGAGATTCCGCTTCGAGCGAATCTCCGTGAAGAAGCGACCAGACAATACCGCGGTGGCGATGCGGAGTGCGTTGTAATCGGGACTGGAGGCTGGCGGACCAGAGTAATAGCCGATGATGTAGTTCGTCGGCAACTGTTGCGGTTCGACGACGAGCGCTCGCCGGTCGTTCGGGACAGTCTGGGGCGCCGTCCAGTGATAGTTCCCGGCCGGCAGCTTTGCGAGTGTGGCACTCACGAGTGACTCGAGCCGCGATCGCTCCACGTTGCCTACCACGACGAGCAGCATGCGAGACTTCACGAACTGCGTCGCGAGATAATTTCGTAAGGCCGAACGCGTGATCGACGCGAGCGACTGCTCGGTGCCCTCCGTGGCGAGGGCGTAGGGGTGGCCGGCAAAGAGCAGACTGTCAGCGACGATGCGCAGCTCGGCATCTGGATGCAGGCGCCGCTGACTGGCGGCGCCCAGCAGCTGCGCGCGGACCAGTTCCACATCCGCGCTGTCGAGTGTTGGATTCATCACACGATCCGCGAAGATCGCCCAGCTCGAGTCGAAGGTGGTGCGGAGCGCGTGTAGGCCGAAGACGGTCCAGTCGTCCTCCGGCTCGATGCTGATGACGCTGCCCGTTCGATTCGTTGCGACACGCAGCGCGTCCTTGGGATAATTCTTCGTTCCGCGCTCTGATGTGGCGAGCAGGAAGGCTTCGATGCCTTGTGTGACAGGCGTGAGCTGTTGCACACCGCCGAGCAGAAACAGATTCGCTGCGATCACGTCGCTCGCCGTATTCCGCCGCAGAATGACGCGAACGCCTCCCACATTGAACTCGGAGGTGGACGTATCGGCGGGCGGCACAACGACCGAGGAGGTCGCCGAAATACTGCGCAGCATCGTAGGCAACGCACCTAACGATACATTGCCGACGACGAGCGTCAGCAGCATCGCCGCGCCCAGCATCGCTCTCGGATGGCAACAGAACGATTCCCGGCGGCTCATGGCTGGCCCCGCGGTGACGCCAGTTCGGCCGTCGTGAGGCCGAGCCGCTGACGCATCTCTGGCGATAGCAATACGCCGACGATGTGTGGCTTGCCAATGATGTACGTCCGCGCATAACGCCGGAGGTCGTCCGGTGTCTGCTTCGCCATCATGTCCGTATACCCATAGAAGTAGTCAAGGCCAGTCACAGCCCACCAGAACCCGAGCTGGTGCGCAAATCCGGACGCCCGCTCGAGGTTGAACATCGCGTCGACGATCCGATGCTGCTTCGTGAACTCGAGCTCTTCCGTCGTGAAGTAGTTCGGCTCTACGACCTTCGTGATCTCCTCCTCGAGCGCGGCCAGCGCCTCGCGGAGCTTTTCGGAAGTCGTCTCGCCGGCGATCGTGATCGGGCCGACATGGTTGAGTGTGTAGTAATTGACGCCAATCGACTGAAACAGCCCGCTGTCGACCAAGCGCTTTTGAAAACGTGAGCCCGGTTGATTCAGAACATCGGAGAACACGTCCGCGGCATAGGTCGCGGCGGCGTCCTTCACGGCACTCGGCCCCTGCCACTTGAGCATTACGACGACTGAGCCGACCGGTTGTTCGGTAATGATCCCCTGTGTTCGCTGCAGCGGTGGTACCGGCGGAATGGGATCAGCGGCGAAGGGATCCGGCCCGCGCTTCCAGTCGCCGAATACCGATCGCGCCAACGCGAAGACTCGCTCCGGCGAGACATCGCCGGTCACGATGATCGCTGCGTTGTTGGGGATGTAATAACGCTGCTGAATGAACCGCATTTGCTGCGGGGTCGTACGCAGAATCACGTCACGTTCGCCCAACGGATTCTTCCGGCTCCACGCCGTTGTCCAGAGCGCCTTGTCGATGGCGGTCTCGAAGTGATAGAACGGGCTCGACTCGTTTCTGTCGTACTCCCCGATCACGACCGATCGTTCGCGCTCCAATTCATCCTGGCGAAACAATGGGCCCTCGACAGGCGCGGCGAGGAATCGCATCCCTCCTTCGAGGCTGTCCGCGGGGAGAGTGACGTAGTAATTCACGATCTCCTCTCGCGTTTGTCCGTTGAACACTGCTCCGAGCTCCGATGCGCGCGCGACGAACTCGTCAGGCTCCGGATACTCGGTATTCGCCTTGAAGAACATGTGCTCGTACAAGTGCGACAGTCCTTCGAACTGCGGCCCCTGCGTGAACGACCCGTTTCGTACATCCACTTCGATCGTCACGAGCGGAACGCCGCGATTCTCGACGACGATCACCTCGAGGCCGTTCGGAAGAACCTGCCGTTGAATCCGGCGCTCGAGCTCTGCCCGCTGGCCCAGCAGCGGTGACGTGAGAGCCGTCACGAGGAGCATCAGCAGCGGCAATCGCGGTAGCGTCGGTCGCACTCCCCGTATTTCTTTCGTCGACATGTCTGCCTCATCCACTACCATTGATAGCGCGCACGATCGCGACGAGCTCCGCCGTCGGCTCGACGTTGTTGCGCGACGCATCACCGCAGCGACAGGTGAGGCATTAGCGCGCGGAACGTCGCGCTTGCGACGCGATGAGCCACTCGGCCCCTACACCACATTTCGTATTGGCGGACCTGCTGACCTCTACTTCGAAGCTAGCACCGCCAACGAGCTTGCGGACGCAGTGCTTATCGGTCGCGAGCTCGAGGTGCCGTATTTCGTGCTTGGCCTAGGCGCCAATATCCTCATCGGCGATAGAGGATTTCGTGGGCTCGTCATACGAAATACGGCTCGTCACTTCTCCTTCGAGGAACACGACCGTACCTGCACGCTGTGGACCGAAAGCGGAGCGATCGTCAAGGACCTCATTCTCGAATCGGTGAGGCGCGGCTGGTCAGGTCTGGAGCATTACGTCGGTATCCCAAGCACGGTCGGAGGCGCCGTCTGGCAGAACCTGCACTTTCTGTCACCGGCCCCCGAGCGAGAACGAACGATGTTCATCGCCGAAGTCTTCGAGTCCTGCGAGATCCTCACAGAGGAGAACGAGCGTAAGACCGTCGGGTCCGACTACGTAAACTTCGGCTATGACGACACCGTTTTTCATCATCGCCGCGATGTCGTTCTTGCCGTCACCTTTCATCTCGCGAAGGGCGATCCCGCGATTCTTCATCGCATCATGCAGGAGAACCTCAGTTGGCGTGGTGGGAAGCACCCTTGGCTGGACTGGCATCCGAGCGCCGGCTCGGTGTTCAAGAAGATCGAGGGCGTGGGCGCCGGCCGACTGATCGATCAGTGTGGCTTGAAGGGTTTCCGAGTTGGGGACGCACAGATCTCGCATATTCATGCCAATATCATGGTCAATCTCGGACATGCGACAGCACGTGAAGTGCGCGAGCTGATCAGCATCGCCCAACGAGAAGTCGAGAAGAAGCACGGGCTCCGGCTCGAGCCCGAGATCGGATTCATCGGAGAGTTCTAGCAGGGAGATCTCGTCAGTACTCCTGCCCGAATCGGAACGCGAGGCGCCATGGCGCCGCCCGATCGATCGGACGAGCTACACCAACTCCAATCAGTCCCCCGAAAAGCGTTAGGCGCGCGTCGACCGTCGCGCGGATGCCATCGGTAGCCGTCGAGAGCGGGCTCGGACAGGCGGCGAGAGAGGGGCAAGTGGTGGCAGCGGGATCGAGTTGAACCGTCGCCAGCCGAGCGGCCGCCGTGGACTGTTCGGCCCAGCCGCTCTGGATTCCGGCGGCGATGCCCGGGCTGAGCCCAGGCAACATGAGTGCTCGGACGAGGCGCCAGGGCCGCCGGAGCACGGGGAATGTGTAGGAGGCGAGAGCGCCCATGATGGCGGCGTGGTCCCCCGCGAATTGCTTGTAGTCGTAGCCTGGAAGGGCGTTCTCGCCGCCGAGCTCGAAGAGCTGCTGGGGAGGCAGGTGTGCACCCCAGACAATGCCGCCCTGCGCCCGCGAGGAAATTACGAGGTTGCTAATGTCCCCTCGCGCTGCGAGGGTGATTTCGACGCGCTGCCAAGTGAGGCGACCCGCCGCTCCTTCGTACGACGCGGCCGCTCCGACGCCCGGCTCTAGATAGAGCCCGGTTACATCGGGATGCAGCTCGACCGTCGCCGCGCCGCGCAGATAGCCGCCGGATGTGCTCCATCGATTGAGACGAAACTGTCCGCCACCGATCGGCGAACGGTTGAGCCGCGCTATTTCCGGCCGATCCGAGCCGGGGCCAGCCTCGACAACCATCAATACGCTCTGCGATCGACCGATGTAACTCGTTAGGCTCAGGGCCGCCACGCGTCGGTCGACATAATCCTGGGCGTCGTAGCCGCCGATCAGCCCGCCGAAGCCCTCCGCGCCGTCCTCGAGCGGAGGCGTGAAGTCGTTGGTCGTCGCGAGCACTCGTTCCGCCCGCGCAGCGATCGTTGTCGTGCCGTGCTCGTAGGACGCTGATGCTCCACCTCGAAAGGTGCGCTCCGTCCAGGCCCAACCGCCATATCCATGCGCGGTCACCCCAGGCAGTGCGTCGCGAAATCGCTCGCGCGCCGCAAAGCCCGTGTAGGCGCCTTCCACTCGGTTATAACGAAAGACCTGCCCAATTCTTGTCGGAGTCACGTCGAATCGCGGCGGACCACTGGCACGCCATGCGTCTGGAGCCAGGTCATCGAAGTCCGAACCTTTCACGCCCGAAGTGGACGTGCCGAGTGCCTGAGTCCAGTCGTGATATCCGCTGATGCTGTCCTCTGGTGCGTAGGACAGGTGGGGAAGGAGATCAGATGAGCCCCGCGTACCCGCCGGCGCACCTGCCAGAATCGTCCCCCCGCTATCTGCTCTCTGTTTCACGTCCAGGTCGTAGAACCGCGAGACCAGGCGAAACACCGATCGTTCGGTGCCTAACGGCGCAAAGGTCGCCTGGAACTCAGAGCGCTGGAACGCAGGCAGCCAGTAGCGGCCATCGACTTCGGCATTCACCAGCTCGACATACGCTACGGCGACAATACCAGGAAGCCGCGAAAGCGAGAAGCGGCGACGTGGTGGCGGCGTCGCGAAAAACCGCCCCCGCATCCGAACGATCTGATGTCGTATTGCGTCGAAATCGATCTCGCCCTCGAAAGCGGCGAGTCGGGTGAGGCGAGAGGAATCCAGAATTGGTACGACATGAACACGCACGATCGGAATTTCGCGTTGCCCCGAACGCAGTATCGCTATGGTATCGCCGCCACGAAATCGGTAGAACTGCTCACGATCGGCCGCCAACGGGTGAACCGCGTGAACCGTGTCGGCAGCCTTACGAGCGGACGCCGAGTCACGGGCGGTGGAGTCGCCGCGAGAGCCCCTCCGGCTGGCGCCGCCGAGGTCACCGAAATCGACGCCTAACGTCAGACGATCACCGTAGAGGTACGGGATGGTCCAGCCCCGGGCGAACGACAGTGCCGAGTACGGCACGCCAACGCTCTGCGAGCGGTAGCCGACTACGCGGAGGTCATACTCTCTTTCGCGCTCCCAGCTGGCACTCAGAGCCACCTGCTCTATCTGGGCACTCCGTTCGCGGCCCAGAGTGTCTCGGACAATCAGCGACAGCTCGGATTCCACGCGGGCCCGATAGCCGGCAAGTGCCGCGGGCGGCTCGTGATTCGATGCCGCCGCGGCGTCGACGAATTCGCGGAGCGCCGGTGAGGAGTACACAGGCATTTGTGCCGGCGATTGCGCCAGCTGCAGCAGCATCACCAGTGGGGCGATCATGATCCTCTCGTACGAGCGTCGCTGAAGATCAGGTTTCGATCGCCGCGAGCTCCCGGTTCAGCGCCTCGACCTCCTCCGTAGCTGCCGTCCATCGCTCGAGGGCGGCGTCGAGATCCTCCTTGGCGCGTGCGATCCGCGCACCAAGCGTCTTCGCTTCGCTCAGCCCGGACGGTCGGGTGTAGAGCTCCGGATTTTCGAGCGCGGCGCCGACATCCGCGATCTCCTTTTCGAGCGATTCTATTTGTTTCTCGTTTTCCTCCAACGCCCGCTGCGCCCGCCTCAGCTCGCGAGTAAGATCTCTCGCGGTTCGAGTGCTCTTCGCCGATTCCTCACGTCGCGTCCTCTCCAGTCGTTGACGTTCGTGAACGCGCCTGAGTGCAGCCTCTTCGCTCGCGCGAACCGCGGCGGCTCGCTCGCGCTCCGCGCTCACCGACTCCCACTCCGCGAACCCACCGTCGAACTCGGTGACCCGACGATCGTGCAGAACCCACAGCTTGCTCGTCAGCCCTCGGAGCAATTCCCGGTCGTGGCTCACGAGGATCACTGTCCCCTCGTAGCGGTCGAGCGCGTCCTCGAGCGCCTCGATCGACTCGACATCCAGATGATTCGTCGGCTCGTCGAGAATGAGCAGGTTGGAACGGGAAAGCATCAGCATCGCCAAGGCTACGCGCGCCCGTTCGCCTCCAGAAAGAGTCTCCGGCCGCCGTTGCACCTCATCGCCCGAAAATCCGAATCGACCAAGATGGCCCTGAATAAGACGCCGCTCCCACGCCGGCCGGAGATCAGCGATGATTTCGTAGAGGGTCTCGCCTAACGGCACCTGCGACAGATCCTGACGGTAATACCCGACGTCGATTCCGCTGCCGAGACGCAGCTCGCCCGTTTCCGTTGGAAACTGGCCGACGAGTGCCTTGAGAAACGTCGATTTCCCCGCGCCGTTGGGCCCGACAAAGCCGAGAACATCGCCCCGCCGGATCGAGCCCGTGAAGGATTCGATGAGCGGACGCCTGACGCCGACCGCAGTGTCGACACTGATCGTCGCGCGATTGGCGACCGCCACCTGATCGCCGCCGCGCTGTGCCACATCGAAACGCAGCGACATCGCGTCATCATCGGCGATCGGTGCGCTCAGTCTTGGCAGGCGGGCGAGACGCGTGCGACGCCCCTTCGCCTGGCGGCTGTTCTGACCCGCGATGTTCCGCGCGATGTAGTCCTGCTCGTGCGCGATGGTTCGCAGCTGCTTGTCGAACGCCCGCTGCTGCGACAGTCGACGTTCGTCGCGCTGTGCGACGAAGTCGGAGTAACCACCCACGTACGGCGTGGCGCTCGTCCCTTCGAAATGCAGTATGTGATCGGTGACGTTCTGCAGGAACGCGCGGTCGTGACTGATGAGCAGCACCGTCATCGCCGACTCGCGAAGGTATTGCTCAAGCCAGCGCGTCGTTTCCAGGTCCAGGTGGTTCGTGGGCTCGTCGAGCAGCAGGACGTCCCCACCTCGTACGAGCTCGCGAGCGAGGCCCAGCCGCCCTCGCTCGCCGCCGCTCAATTGCGCCACTGGTGTGGACCGGGCGAGCTGCGGTTCGAATCCGAGCCCACTCAGTACTGCGTCGATTCGAGCCGTGGCCTCGTAGCCGCCCTCTCGCTCGAATCGCTCGAGATCTCGTCCGTAGCGCGCGAGGGCGTCATCCGACGAGTCCGTCGCCAGCGCGTGGGCCTGCTCGAGCAACGACTGTTCGAGGGCGAGCAGCTCGCTCAATCCACCCGCGGCGGCCTCCCAGACGGTCTCGGCAGCGCCAAAATCGCGATGCTGGTCGAGCAGTGAGACACGAAGCGGCGACTGCTTGACGACCGTGCCGCGCGTCGGCTCCATCTCGCCTGTAATCAGTCGAAATAGCGTCGTCTTACCGGTGCCATTTCTACCGACGATGCCCCACCGTTCACCCGCGCCAATGGTGAACGTGATGTCGCGAAACAGGAGCGTCGCGCCGAACTCGACGGCGACGTTGGATATCTGCAGCTGTGTCATTACCGGGTTTCGACGATCGATGCACCGCCGTATCGCTCGTCCTCTACGTAGTCGTCCACTCGCGCCATTCGTCTTCCGCCAATCCGATCGTTAGTCCCTTCGCTCCCGGTCCAATCTGCCGAACAAGAGGCATCCGCAGCATCAGCGGCTCCTCGGAAAGCTTATCCAACCACCGTTCCTCGGACATGTTCGCATGTCGCAGTCCGAGAGAGAGATAGCTGTGCGACGTTCGGTCGACCAATGCATCCAAGCCATATCGCTGAGCAAAGCGCCGCAGTTCCTGTGGCGAGGCCGCTCGCTCGGCCAGATCGACAAAGTGCGCTCTGATTCGGCGCTCCGAGAAGAATCGCAGTGCTTTCCGTGTATCGGCG
>Ga0207699_10001263_pt1 | contig 12028 bp, 8 predicted proteins | sample LARL51metaG_FD_184344 | JGI IMG/M metagenome (GOLD analysis project Ga0207699, IMG submission 184344) | Corn, switchgrass and miscanthus rhizosphere microbial communities from Kellogg Biological Station, Michigan, USA - LAR L5-1 metaG... | ecosystem: Host-associated > Plants > Roots >...
TGCTGAGGCAGGGTGGACCGTAGGATTGCAGTAAGGCGCGAAAGGCGGAGATGCTTGTTTGAAAGCCGACGTAACAAGGATTTTACCGGGATTTACAACGAATCACACGATTCCGGCGAAACATCCGCGCGGTTCTATCGTTCTCTAGTAGGTTGTGGCGGGAAGCCATAGGTTGAGCGCGAGGCATCGGTTGAGGTGAGACATGAAATTGGATGATGGTATTTTCGGACTCTATTCAAAGTTGTATGAAAACCGGCGAGACGTCGAGCTTTCCCTTGAGGAATATCTCGGCAAGTGCTCCGACGACTCCTCCTATTATGCGGGTGCCGCCGAGCGCATGTTGAGCGCGATCGGCGAACCGGTGATGGTCGATACGAGCCAAGATCCGCGTCTCGGCCGCATTTTCATGAACCGCACGATCAAGGTCTATCCCGAATTTGCGGATTTCTTCGGGATGGAGGAGACGATCGAGCGGATTGTCGGGTTCTTCCGCCATGCCGCACAAGGCCTCGAGGAACGTAAGCAGATCCTTTATCTGCTCGGTCCAGTCGGCGGCGGCAAATCTTCGCTCGCAGAGCGGCTCAAGCAGCTGATGGAAAAGGAGCCGGTATACGTTTTGAAAGCCGGCAAGGAAGTTAGCCCGGTGTTTGAGAGCCCGCTCGGCTTATTCGATCCGCTAACCCTCGGTCCCGAACTGGAAAAGCATTATGGGATCCCGCGGCGCCGGCTGACCGGCACGATCTCGCCCTGGGCAGTCAAGCGCTTGGAAGAGTTCGGTGGCGACATTGCAAAATTCACTGTCGTTCGCATGCAGCCGTCCCGGCTGAAACAGGTCTGTATCTCCAAGACCGAGCCCGGTGACGAGAACAACCAGGATGTGTCGAGCCTCGTCGGCAAAGTCGATATTCGCAAGCTCGAATTTTTCAGCCAGAACGACCCAGATGCCTACTCCTACTCGGGTGGCCTGAACCGGACGACACAAGGGCTTCTCGAATTTGTCGAGATGTTCAAGGCGCCGATCAAAATGCTGCACCCGTTGCTGACCTCGACCCAGGAAGGCAACTACGTCGGTTCGGAGAACATCGGTGGCATCCCTTATCAGGGGATCGTTCTAGCGCACTCGAATGAGGCTGAGTGGCAAAGTTTCAAAAACAACAAGAACAACGAAGCGTTCATCGATCGTATATCGGTGATCAAGGTACCCTACTGCCTGCGTTCTACCGAAGAGCGCAAAATCTATGAAAAGCTGTTGCAAAACAGCGAGCTAGCCAACTCGCCTTGTGCGCCCTCAACCTTGGATATCCTTGCACGATTCAGTGTGCTGTCGCGGGTGAAGCCGCATGAAAATTCGAACCTGTATTCGAAGATGCGGGTCTATGACGGCGAGAGCCTAAAGGACACCGATCCGCGCGCCAAGTCGGTGCAGGAGTACCGGGACGCGGCAGGCGTCGACGAGGGCATGGATGGTATCTCCACTCGCTTTGCGTTCAAGGTATTGTCGAGCACCTTCAATTTCGACACGCAGGAGGTGGCGGCCGACCCGGTGCACTTAATGTATGTCTTGGAGCAAGCCATCTGGCGCGAGCAGTTCCCGGACGACGCCGAAAAGAAATATCTGAACTTCATCAAGGCCGAGCTGGCGCCTCGTTATGCCGAGTTTATCGGCCACGAGATCCAGAAGGCCTATTTGGAATCCTACTCCGACTACGGTCAAAACCTGTTCGACCGGTATGTAGCCTATGCCGACGCCTGGATCGAAGACTCGGATTACAAAGACCCCGACACCGGTCAACTGATGAACCGCGAGCTATTGAACCAGGAGCTCTCGAAGATCGAGAAGCCGGCGGGCATTGCGAACCCCAAGGACTTCCGCAACGAGGTCGTCAAGTTCGCGTTGCGGGCGCGGGCTAACAATGCCGGGCGTAACCCCTCATGGACCTCGTACGAAAAGTTGCGCGAGGTGATCGAGCGGCGCATGTTCTCGCAGGTGGAGGACCTGCTTCCGGTCATCAGCTTTGGCACCAAGAAGGACACCGAGACGGAGAAGAAGCACGCGGATTTCCTCGAGCGCATGGTGGCGCGGGGCTACACCGAGCGGCAAGTTCGGCGGCTGGTCGAATGGTATATGCGGGTCAACAAGGCCGGGTAAGCGGCCCGGGCTGGAGAAAACCCATGAACATCGTTGACCGTCGACCGAACCCGAAAGGCAAGAGCCTTAGCAATCGTCAACGCTTCCTGGCGCGGGCGCGGGCCGAGGTAAAATCTGCGGTGCAGGAGGCACTGCGCAAGCGCAAGGTGGCGGATGTCGGCCATGGTGAAAAAGTGGCGATTCCGACGCGCGGGATCGCCGAGCCAATCTTTCATCACAGCCGGCGCACCGGGCGGACCGAGCACGTCGTCCCCGGAAACAAGGAATATGTGAGGGGCGACGAAATTCCGCGGCCGACCGGGGGAGAAGGGCGCGGGGGCTCGCAAGGCAGCCCGGATGGGTCAGGTGAGGACGCGTTCGAGTTCACGTTGTCGAAGGAAGAGTTCCTCGACATGTTTTTCGAGGATCTCGAACTCCCCGATCTCGTCAAGAAGAGCCTAAAGGAGACGTTCGCGGTCGATCTGCAGCGTGCCGGGTACACGGTTACCGGCAGTCCCGCAAACCTCAGTATCCGCCGGACGATGCGCAACAGCATGGCGCGTCGGATCTCGCTCAAGCGCCCGAAGCAATCGGAGCTCGAAGCGCTGCGCGAAGCGATCGAGAATGCACGCGCTCGCGGGGCCGAAGAGGAGGCCGAAAGGCTTCTGCGCGAACTCGATCGCCTGGAGCATCGCAGCAAGATCATCCCTTACATCGATCCGCTCGATGTCCGCTACAACCGCTTCGAGCGGGTTCCGCGCCCCAATACCGAAGCGGTGATGTTCTGCTTGATGGACGTGTCAGGATCGATGACAGAGGCGATGAAGGACCTCGCGAAAAGGTTCTTTATGCTCCTGCATGTATTTCTGATTCGGCGCTACCGGCACGTCGACATCGTCTTCATCCGCCACACCAGCACCGCCGAGGAGGTCGACGAAGATACGTTCTTTTACAGCCGGGAAACCGGCGGCACAGTCGTCTCGACCGCTCTCGAAAAGATGCTGGAGATCGCGCGTGCACGTTATCCTACCGACCGCTGGAACATCTACGCGGCGCAGGCGTCCGACGGCGACAATTACGGCGCGGACAGTGGGCGTTGTGTTTCCCTGCTCGGTGGCGAGGTGCTCCCGCTTTGCCAGTACTTCGCCTATGTCGAAGTCGGGGACGGTATGGGAGGTAGCCTTACGGGATTGTCGAGAGACAGCGACCTGTGGAGAGCTTATAGCGAGGTGGCGCCGGCGCATCCCCATTTTGTAATGCGTCGGGTCAGCGACCCATCGCAAATCTTCTCGGTCTTTCACGAATTGTTTGCCAAGGGGGGTATCCGTGCCTGACTCCGCCGCGCTGCGCCTCGAAACCGCAACTCCGCTCTTCGCCGGCCCGAATTGGGATTACACTGGGCTGCGCCGGGTCTATGACGCCGTCGAGCGCATCGCGCTCGACGAGCTCGGGCTCGACGTCTACCCCGTTCAGATCGAGGTGATCACCTCCGAGCAGATGCTCGACGCCTACGCCTCGGTCGGTTTGCCGCTGATGTATCGGCATTGGAGTTTCGGCAAGCGTTTTGCCTATCACGAGACCCTCTACCGCAAAGGTCTGCAGGGTCTCGCCTACGAGATTGTCATCAACTCCAATCCCTGTATCTGCTATATCATGGAAGAAAATTCCATGACGATGCAGACATTGGTGATCGCGCACGCTGCGTTCGGGCACAATCATTTCTTCAAAAATAATTACCTGTTCCGGCAGTGGACGGACGCCAACGGGATTCTCGACTACCTGAGCTTTGCTCGCGATTACGTTCAGAAATGCGAGGAACGGCATGGGGCCGAGGCGGTTGAGCGCGTGCTCGATGCCGCTCATGCGCTAAAGGATCACGGTGTCAACCGCTATGCCCACCGCACCAAGCCAAATCTGGCGGAGGAACGCCGCCGGGCCGAAGAGTGGCGGGCCCATTTCGAAGCCACCTACAACGATTTGTGGCGCACGGTGCCCAGCGCCGGAAAAGACAAAGAGGACCGCGACGGTGACGAGGCGCGGCTCCAGGAGATCAAGCGCGAACTCGGTCTGCCAGAAGAAAACTTACTCTATTTCATCGAGAAACGCGCCCCGCGGCTTGACGATTGGCAACAGGAGCTGGTCCGCATCGTCCGCTTAGTCTCGCAGTACTTCTATCCACAGAAGCAAACGCAAATGATGAACGAGGGGTGCGCGACCTTCGTGCATTACGAAATCATGCGGCGCTTGCACGACAAGGGGCTGATCACCGAAGGATCGATGCTCGAATTTCTACATTCGCACTCGAGCGTCGTTTTTCAGCCGGATTTCGATGACCCGCGGTTCAGCGGCCTGAACCCTTATGCGCTTGGGTTCGCGATGATGAGTGACATCCACCGCGTCTGCGAGGAGCCGACCGAGGAGGACCGGGAGTGGTTTCCCGAAATAGCCGGCTCGGGCGACGGTTTTGGCGTATTGCGTCACGCCTGGGCGAATTACCGAGACGAGAGCTTCGTCCTGCAGCACTTGAGCCCCGCCATGATCCGGCGGTTTCGGCTGTTTCATGTCTCTGACGACAGCACCAAGCCGGCGCTGCGCGTCGAAGCGATTCACGACGATGTCGGCTATCGCAAAGTTCGCAGCGCATTGTCCCGGCAGTACGATCTGTCCCGGCGTGAGCCCGACATCCAGGTGGTCGATGTCGATCTCAGAGGCGATCGCTGCCTCATACTTGCGCATTATGTCCACAATGGCGTGCTACTCGAAGAAAAGAGCTGCCGGGCCGTAATCCGCCACGCCGCGACATTGTGGGGCTATTCCGTCAAGCTGCTCGAAATCGACGCAGCCACCGACAAGACCCTCAAGACCTACGAGGTAGCACCGCCCAGCTAAGGTCGGGCCGCTCGGGGGCGTGAACCGTCTCCCGAGCGGTAATAGGCGCATGATCGTCCTGGGCATCGAAACTAGCTGCGACGAAACCGCGGCGGCTGTTGTGGCCGAAACAGCGTCTGGTCCGAAGGTCTTATCCAATTTGGTCCAAGCGCAGCTCACGGAGCACTTGCCTTATGGCGGTGTCGTACCCGAGATTGCAGCGCGCGCTCATCTCGACCATCTCGATCCACTCATTTCGCGTGCACTCGCCGAGGCAGGCGTTACGCTCCATGACGTAGACGGGATAGCCGCTGCGACGGGTCCCGGTCTGATAGGAGGCCTGATCGTCGGCTCGACAATGGCAAAGGCGTTGGCCTGGGCCGCAGACAAGGCGTTTCTCGCCGTCAACCATCTGGAAGCACACGCTCTGACAGCCCGCCTGACCGACCGAGTGGGGTTCCCATATCTCCTGCTCCTTGTCTCCGGAGGACATTGTCAGCTCCTGGTCTGCATCGGGATCGGCCGCTACAACCGCCTGGGGACGACGCTCGATGATGCAGCAGGCGAAGCATTCGATAAGGCTGCAAAGTTGATGGGACTCGGCTATCCCGGAGGGGCCGCGATCGAAGGGGCCGCGCAGGATGGCGACCCCTATCGTTTCGTCCTGCCGCGGCCGATGAAAGGCAGACCAGGCTGCGATTTCTCATTTTCCGGTTTGAAGACGGCGGTACGTCGGACCGTCTCGGAATGCGGCGGTCTCGATCCCCGCTGCCAGGCGGATCTCGCGGCTTCGGTTGAACTCGCAATCTGCGATGCGCTGACCGATCGGGTCGCGAATGCGATCGCTTGGTTTCGCTGCCAATTTCCGGAAGGAAATACGCTGGTGGTCAGTGGCGGCGTCGCGGCCAATAAAAAACTACGAACGTCCCTTGCTGGCCTTTCCGATAATGCCGGATTGCGTTTTGTCGCGCCCCCGCCATCATTATGCACCGATAATGGGGCAATGATTGCCTGGACCGGCATTGAACGGCTTCGGCTCGGACTGGTAGACGGCCTCGACGCCCCGCTTCGACCGCGATGGCCGCTAGACCCTAACGCGCCGTCGCGACCAGGAGCAGGCGTGAAGGCGTAAAGCTAATGCTTGGCAGCGTATCCCGGTGAGGCGCCTGGCGATCCTGGGAGGTGGTGCCTGGGGAACGGCGCTCGCCATGGTCGCCCGTCGCGCCGGGTCCGTCCCGGTGCTATGGGTCCGGGACCCTGATGTCGTTACGGCGGTAAATCACCATCATCAGAATCCCCTTTTCCTGCCAAGCGCGACCCTTGACCCGGTCATCATAGCAACTGTCGACATGGCCTCAGCGATCGCAGAAGCGGAGGCGGCGGTGCTGGTCGTCCCGGCGCAATTCCTACGACGAGTCATCCAAATGCTGGCGTCTCAGCTTGACCGGACGCTCCCGGTATTGCTGTGCGCCAAGGGAATTGAGACAGGCTCGCTCAAAACCATGTCGGAGATTGCCGCGGAAATCCTGCCCGGCTGTCCCTCCGCGGTGCTCTCCGGGCCGACTTTCGCCGCCGAGGTCGCGCGCGACCTGCCAACCGCAGTCACAATTGCGAGTGTCGATGCGTCGCTCGGTCGCGCGTTCATGGGAGCTCTCGGAAGCAGCCGCTTCCGGCCCTATCTATCAGCAGACCCGACGGGCGCTGAAATCGGCGGCGCAGTCAAGAATGTTTTGGCGATCGCGTGCGGCATCGTCGTCGGCCGCGGCCTGGGTGAGAACGCCAGGGCTTCTCTGATCACGCGCGGGTTGGCGGAAATGATCCGGCTCGGAGTAGCAAAGGGCGGTCGAGCAGAAACATTCAATGGTCTCTCAGGGTTTGGAGACCTTGTGTTGACCTGCAGTTCGACCCAATCACGCAACTACGGGCTTGGCCTTGCACTGGGTCGCGGGCAAGCTCTCGAGGCCGCGCTGCGCGGCAGGCGCGCCGTCGTCGAGGGTGTGGCCACGGCGGCGGCGGTCGCGCGATTAACGGAACGGTTCGGGATCGAGATGCCAATCAGCGCGGGAGTTGACGCACTGCTGCACCAGGGTGCCTCGATAGATGCCGTGATCGATCTGTTGTTGCGTCGGCCGTATCGGGCCGAGTAGGGGCGCGGGAGGTGAGTCACGGATGACTGCGGGTCCGAGATCGAAAACACTTTTCTGCACCGGCTAAAAGCCAATATCATCGAAAGAGAGCAGCGCTACCGGCTCGGACCGAAATGAGCGACAACGGAAAACGCGGCGAAGAAGGACCAGGAACGGGCGTTATCGTCAAGGCAAAGCCAAAGACGAAAAAGCCCTCTATGTACAAGGTGCTGATGTTAAATGACGACTATACTCCGATGGAGTTCGTCGTTCACATTCTTGAGCGGTTCTTCAACAAGAACCGCCAGGAGGCTACCCGCATCATGCTCCATGTGCACAAACGAGGCGTCGGGATCTGCGGCGTCTACACTTACGAGGTCGCCGAAACAAAGGTAACTCAGGTTATGGATTTTGCCCGCCAGCACCAGCATCCGCTGCAGTGCACGCTGGAAAAGGATTAGCCAAGGAAGGTAGGCAGGCGTGCTGTCACGCAATCTCGAAAAGTCGCTGCACCGGGCTCTCGGTCACGCCAATGAGCGCCGGCACGAATACGCCACGCTCGAACATCTGTTGCTGGCTCTTACCGAGGATCAGGACGCCGTTGCCGTATTGCGCGCATGCAGCATCGATCTCGACCGATTGCGGCGCGAGGTTCTCAACTACGTCGATAACGAACTCGCCAACCTGGTAGCGGCCCATGGTGATGACGCGAAGCCGACTGCGAGCTTCCAGCGTGTGCTGCAACGCGCGGCGATTCACGTTCAGTCCTCAGGCCGCGAGGAGGTGACCGGCGCAAATGTTCTGGTTGCAATGTTCGCGGAGCGGGAAAGCCATGCCGTTTATTTCCTGCAAGAGCAGGACATGACCCGCTTCGATGCGGTCAACTATATTTCACACGGCATCGCGAAGGCGCCAGGGCGCTCCGAAACGCGGCGCGTCCAAGGCGCCGATGAGGATGACCGCAGCGAAAAATCGCAGAAACGCAACCACGATGCGCTAGATGCCTATTGCGTGAACCTCAACAAAAAGGCCAAGAGCGGCAAAATCGATCCACTGATCGGCCGCGAAGCCGAGGTGGAGCGTACGATCCAGATCCTCTGCCGGCGGGCCAAAAACAACCCGCTCTATGTCGGTGACCCCGGGGTGGGCAAAACAGCAATTGCCGAGGGGCTGGCGCGTCGTATTGTCCAGCGCGAAGTCCCCGAGGTCCTGCTGAACGCGACGATCTACGCGCTCGACATGGGAGCATTGCTGGCCGGCACCCGGTATCGCGGCGATTTCGAAGAGCGGCTGAAGGCGGTTCTGTCCGAGCTCGAGGCGCAGCCCGGGGCGATCCTATTCATCGACGAGATCCACACGGTCATCGGGGCCGGCGCGACGAGCGGCGGGGCGATGGACGCCTCGAACCTGCTGAAGCCAGCGCTGGCGGGCGGCGTTATCCGTTGCATCGGCTCGACCACCTATAAGGAGTATCGCAACTATTTCGAGAAGGACCGCGCACTTGTTCGCCGTTTCCAAAAGATCGACGTCAACGAGCCGACTGTCGAGGATTCGGTCAAGATCCTGCGCGGTCTGAAGCCCTATTACGAGCGGCACCACAAGGTGCGCTACACGAGCGAAGCGTTAAGAGCGGCGGTCGAGCTGTCGCACCGCTATATCGGCGACCGCAAATTGCCCGACAAGGCGATCGACGTCATCGATGAGACCGGGGCGGCCCAGATGCTCGTGCCCGAAAACCGGCGCCGCAAAACGATAACGGCTCGTGAGGTCGAAGCCGTCATCGCGACGATGGCACGGATTCCGCCCAAGAGCGTCTCGCGCGACGATCGCGAGGTGCTGAAGAACCTGCAGCGCGACCTGAAGACCATGGTGTTCGGCCAGGACCCGGCAATCGAGGCGTTGGTGTCGGCGATCAAGCTGGCGCGCGCCGGCCTGCGCGATCAGGAAAAACCGATCGGCTCCTATCTGTTCTCCGGCCCGACCGGGGTCGGCAAGACCGAGGTGGCTCGCCAGCTCGCCCGCACGCTTGGGATCGAGATCACCCGTTTCGACATGTCCGAGTATATGGAGCGGCATACGGTGTCGCGGTTGATCGGCGCGCCGCCCGGCTATGTCGGCTTTGATCAGGGCGGGCTGTTGACCGATGCGATCGACCAGCATCCGCACAGCGTACTGTTGCTCGATGAGATCGAGAAAGCGCATCCCGACTTGTTCAACATCCTCTTGCAGGTGATGGACTACGGTAAGTTGACTGATCACAACGGCAAAACGGTCGATTTCCGCAACGTGATCTTGATCATGACGACGAACGCCGGGGCCTGGGACCTCGCCAAGCCTGCAATCGGCTTTGGCAGCGGCGTCCGGGAGGGGGATGATCAGGAAGCCATCAACCGCATGTTCACGCCGGAGTTCCGCAACCGGCTCGATGCCGTCATTTCATTCGCGCCGCTATCCTCGGAGACGATTGGACGGGTGGTCGACAAGTTTGTGTTGCAGCTCGAAGAGCAGCTCGCCGACCGGAACGTCATAATCGAGCTCGACGACAGCGCCAGAGCTTGGCTCGCCGAGAAGGGTTACGATCGGCTTTTCGGCGCCCGCCCGCTTGCGCGGGTGATCCAGGAGCACATCAAAAAGCCGCTCGCCGAGGAACTCCTGTTCGGACGATTGTCGAAGGGGGGAATCGTCCGCGTCACGCGCAAACCCGGCGAGGACAAACTGTTCTTCTCGTACGAAGAGCGCCCCACCGAGCCAGCTCGGAAGGAGCCCGAACTGGTCGAGTGATCAGTTTTCTCGGCGAGCCGTCTCTTCCCGCTCGGAGGAACGGCAGTCGGTCTCCTCGCGACGGAACGGGGAAAATTCTGCGAGCCCATCTATTTTGTGCTCGATCATCTGACGCTCGCGCAACAGAAATTGGGCAACGGCCCGGCGAAAACCCGGATCGGGAATCCAATGGGCGCTGTAGGTCGGCACTGGTAGGTAGCCGCGCTGAATCTTGTGCGGGCCTTGCGCCCCGGCCTCGACGCACTTTAGTCCGTGCGTGATGGCAAACTCGATTGCCAACTTGCCCTTCTTCATCTCAGCCGATTCGGGAATCAGGTGATACCAGTTCTCTCGAACGTCCTGAACAATTCGCTGGATGTATGGCCCGAAGTCGACGCCCTGCGTGTCGCTAAGGATATCGAGCGCGCCGAGTTGCCGACCGTGCGCCCCGGTGCCGAGTCCGAAGTCGCCCTCTTGCCCTCCGCCACCCATCCCGCGCCGTGCAGCTGCGGCCTGCGCCGCCTGCTGAATCGCCGATCCCGCGCTCAGGCCTTGCGTGTACTTGCCGAAAGAATTTTTCGGCTGGACAGGCATCTGCAGCTGCGCCGTCTGATTCGTGTCAAACTGCGGACGCTGTTGCGCTTGCCCTCCTTGCTGCGGTAGAGGAGGCGCCTGGTTTGGAGCAATCTGTTGCTGCGGAGCTGGCTGCGCCGAGCGAGGACCTTGCAGTCCGGGTGCTCCCGGCGGCGGCGTGGCGAGAATCTTCCGCAACTCTTTCGGATCGAGCTCAGGATGCCGTGATGTAGCAATCCGATCCTTGTCTGACAACACATTCGTGTTCGGTTTATGCGGCACTTTCTGCAGATCGGGCGGCAGTGCCAGGAATGTCGTGTTGTCCTTGTTAGCGTTAAAGGGCACAACGACGGCTGTGTGAATGGGAATGAACTTCTCGATGTACTTGAAATTCCACAGCAGGATTACCAGCACAAGATGGACGATGATGGAGAGCCATACCGCTTCCCGCTTGCGCGAGCGCGCCAGATCGTCCTGCAACTGGATCAGCAGGTGCGGAACGCGCGCATCCAAATGCCGATAGGCCTCTTCCCAGTCCTGCTGGTCGTAGAGTCCAAGTTGTTCCGGCTGGGACTTTTCAGGCGGTGCTACCGGATCCTGAAATGGAATTTGCGTTATGGGCATGCGCTGCTTGTGACTTTACCTGGCCTGTCCGCCTGTCGTTTAGACACGAAATGCACTCGCGGCGTTGCATCCGGCTCGTATGGGAGTAATCGCAAACGTCGCGCGCTGCTCTACTACCAATTAAGTCTATTCTCGCATCTTTTGTGGGAATACGCTCCCCACAATTGCGAGATGACTTTGGTCTGTAAACATATGTAAATGAGGAGACTTACAGGTGGGAAGCCTTCCACGCAAAAGGAAATTTCGCTTCTCGCTTTGAGATCAGCGTGAATCCGCGTATATCCGCGGAGAAGAAGTTGAAGTTAAGCCCGAGCCAACCCAACCTTCTTTGCATGTTCGCGAATGGCGGCAAGAATCTCCAGCGCCAACGCTAGAGCGCGACGTCCTTCGTCAAGAGAGACCTCTGGCGTAGATCGCTCTCTCACCGCTCGCAAAAACGCTTTCAGTTCCGCGTGCAGCGGTTCCTCTGAGGCGACTGCGGGCCTGGCGACTCCGATCTGCGGGTTCACGGACGGATTCGCGGCAGCAGCGCCGCCTGACTCGACGGTGAACACCAGCACTTCCTGACGCCCGTAATCGATCGAGACATACTGCTTCGGCTGGAAAAACCGCACCTTACGCACCCGCTCGGTCGAGACGCGGCTCGCGGTGAAGTTTGCGATGCACCCCGACTCGAACTCAAGCCGTACGTTCGCAATGTCTACTTTGCCCGAAAGGATCGGCAAGCCCACCGCGCGCACTTCTTTCACTGGAGACTTGGCAAGCGCCAGCACAATGTCGAGATCGTGAATCATCAAGTCGAGCACGACATCGACGTCCAAAGACCGCGGCGTGAAGACGCTAAGGCGGTGCACTTCGAAAAACATCGGGTGAGTCAGGATCGGCAGTGTCGCCCGCACGGCGGGATTGAAGCGCTCCAGATGTCCTACCTGCGCGACGCGCTTCTTTT
>Ga0207699_10001267_pt1 | contig 12016 bp, 8 predicted proteins | sample LARL51metaG_FD_184344 | JGI IMG/M metagenome (GOLD analysis project Ga0207699, IMG submission 184344) | Corn, switchgrass and miscanthus rhizosphere microbial communities from Kellogg Biological Station, Michigan, USA - LAR L5-1 metaG... | ecosystem: Host-associated > Plants > Roots >...
CCTGCAGGACACCGAGGCGGTCGAGCGGGAAGCCGCCGCCGCGCTGGCGCTGCCCACGGCCACCGAACCGGTCAAGACGATCGTGGTCCCCAGCGCCAGGGCATGGGCCCGGTTCGAGGCCGGCCGCCTGGCCGACGCCGAAGCCGCCGCCCGCACCGCCGCCGCCGCCGCCGGGCGGCTGGGGTTCGAACGGCACTTCTTCGCCGTGGACTACCTCCGCGTCCAGGCCGGCCTGGCACTGGAACGCCGCGACCTCGACACCGCCGAGCACCTCACCGAACAGCACCTGTCCATTGCCGAGCACGGCCGTCCGATCTTCGAATACCTGGCCCTGCTCGACCGGGCCGCGATCTGGGCTGCCCGCGGACACTACCGGGAAGCCCTGGCCACCGTCAGTGCCGCGCGCGACACACTCCCCGGCACCCGGTCGCCGCTGCTGGCCCGGGCCGACGAAGCCGAGGCACTGCTGCGCCTGGCCTTGGGCGACCTGCGCACCCCCGCGCAGCTAGCCACCGCGCTGCCCCCCGCCAGCCGCGCCATGCTGAACGCCAGGATCGCCCTCGCGGCCGGCGACCACCACACCGCACACCAGCATCTGCACGCACCCGCCCTGACCAGCCTCTCGCCCCGCCGGGCGCTGATCCGGCAGGTCCTGCTCGCCGCCACCTCCATCGAACGCGGCGATCCCATGACCCCCAGCACGCTCGGCAGCGTGCTGCACGCCGCGCGTGGCGAGGGCTTCCTCAACACCGTCGTCACCACCGCCCCCCAGGTGACCAGCTACCTCATCGAGCACGCCACCCAGCTACGGCCGGACCCGTTCATCAAGCAGTTGATCAACGCGGCCGTGGAGGTGCACACCGGCCAGCCCGATTCGCCCCGGCCCCGCCGCGGGCTCGCCGAGCCCCTGACCGCTGCCGAGCAGCGCATTCTGGAACTCCTGCCGACCAGCACCTATCTGCAGATGGCGGACACCCTCGCGGTGTCCCGCAACACGGTGAAGACCCACCTGCGGTCCATCTACCAGAAGCTCGGGGCGACATCACGCTCCCAGGCCATCGAGCGCGCGGTCGAACTGCGGCTGCTCTGAGCGCGGGCGATTCACCCTCGGAAGGGTGACGACACTCCCGGGCGCCCCGAACAAGATGCGGGCGTGGCGAGCACACACGGGAAGCACGCGGCGCCTGACGCGTCACCGTGAGCCGACCAGAGGTGAGTCATGGCGGATGAGGTTCAGGTTACCGGGCCTGCCGGTGACACAGCCGAAGCGGAAAAGCCCAACCAGTTCGGACTGACCGCCGCGATCGCGCTGATCGTCGGCAGCATCATCGGGGTCGGGATCTTCAACCTGCCGAGTTCGCTGGCGGCCTATGGCCCGATCACGTTGGTGTCGATGGCGCTGACGACCGTGGGCGCGCTCGCGTTCGCACTACTTTTTGCGTCGCTTTCGCGGCGGCTGCCGGCCGATGGCGGGCCGTACGCCTACGCCAGGGTCGCGTTCGGCAACCGGCTCGGGTTCATGAACGCGTGGTCGTACTGGATCACCGCGTGGGCGGGCAACGCGGCGATCGCGGTCGGCTGGGTCCTGTACGTGGAGCACTTCATCAACAAGGGCCAGAACAAGCTGTACTCGGTGCTGCTGGTGCTGGTCGGGCTGTGGATCCCGGCGGCGATCAACCTGTCCGGGGTCAAGAACATGGGCTCGGTCCAGGTGATCACCACGATCATCAAATTCGCGGCGCTGGCGTTCATGTCGATCGTGGGCCTGTTCTTCATCTCGAAGGCCAACTTCACCCCCTGGAACGTCAGCGGGGAGAGCGCGCTGAACGCGATCGGCGGCGGGATGGCGATCGCGTTGTTCAGTTACCTCGGCGTCGAGACCGCCTCGGTGGCCGCCGGCAAGGTCCGCAACCCCGACCGCAACATCCCGCGGTCCACCGTGCTGGGCACGATCGCCTGTGCCGTGGTCTACATGCTCTCGCTCACCGTGGTGTTCGGCATCGTGCCCACGAGCAAGCTCGCCACTGCGAACGCCCCGTTCTCCGACGCCGCCAACGCGATCTTCGGCGGCACCTGGGCCGGCAACGTGCTGGCGATAGCGGTCATCATCTCCGGCTTCGGTGCGCTGAACGGCTGGACGATGATCTGCGCCGAGATGCCGCTGGCCGCCGCGAACGACGGCCTGTTCCCCCAGCGGTTCAAGCGCATTTCGAAGAACGGGGTACCCGCGTTCGGCATCATCGCCTCCACGGTGCTCGCCTCGGTCGCGATGATCATCAACTACCTCGGCGCAGGCGGCGCGACCGTCTTCACCACCCTGGTGCTGATGACCGGCATCACCTCCGCCATCCCCTACGGCTTCTCCGCGCTCGCCCAGATGAAGTGGCGCTGGATCGACCACAGGGCCACGCAGACCCCGCGCTTCATCCGCGACATGATCATCGCGATCATCTCGCTGCTGTTCTCGATCCTGTTCATCTGGTACTCGCGCAACACCGGCCACAGCGTCTGGGAGGTCTGGGCGCCGTTCTTCCTTGCCGCCGCCGCGCTTGTCCTCGGCATTCCCGTCTACCTGGCACAACGCCAGCACATGACCCAGCCCGGCCGGGTACCGGACTACCGGTGATGTCCAACGTAGGCACCGCCTGGCATGCGCTTAGCACGGACTCGGTCCTGTCGGCGGAACAGGTCGATGAGCGGGACGGCCTCAGCTCTGCCGAGGTGCAGGCGCGCACCCAGTGGAGGTTGCGGAGTCCGCGCTGACCAGGGAGAGCCGGCCGGTCGCCAAGGGCACCGAGCCTGTCGATGGTGCCGACACCCCGCTGGGCGACCGGACCGACATGGTGTACATGAACACCAACTTGACGTCCTCCCCGCGGTGAACGACGGGGATTCCTCCTGCGCGGCTCACGCCGCGCTCCGGTGAGTTCCTGCTTCACCGGCAGCCGCCACCGCAAGCGATGGTCTTACGCCGCCTCCACAGGCGTTTGCCTTGTCCGCCCGCCCGGCGGCCAAGATGTTCCTTGCTGCGTTCACGTCCCGGTCATGCACCACACCGCAGGCGCCGCACGTCCAGGTGCGCACGCTGAGCGGCTTGGGGCCGTCCTTGACCCCGCAGGCCGAGCACACCTGGCTGGTTGGCTCGAACCGGCCGATCCGGCGGAACCGGCGCCCATAGCACTCGGCCTTCTCATCGATCAGCCGCAGCAGTTGCGACCACCCGGCATCGTGAATGGACTTGGCCAGGCGGGTGCGGGCCAAGCCGGACACGGCCAGGTCCTCGGCGTAGACCGCTTGGTTATCGCGGACCAGCCGCAGCGCCGTCTTGTGCGCGTGATCGAGCCGGGCCTCCCGCACCTTACGGTGTAGGACCGCCACTCGGTGCCGGGCCCGCGCCCGGTTAGCGGAGCCTTTCCGCTTGCGGGACATGGCCCGCTGTGCCCTGGCCAGGTGGCGTTCTTTCGCCCGCAAGAACCGTGGACTTGCCACGATTTCGCCGTCCGAGGTGACCGCCAGCCGGTCCAGGCCTAGATCGATGCCCACCTCACGATCACAGGGCGGAAGCGGGACGGTGCCGCGTTCCACCACGAACGAGGCGTAGTACCGGCCATCCGCCTCCCGGATCACCGTGACCGACGACGGCTCGGAGGGAAGCTCACGCGACCAGCGAACCTTGACATCACCCACCTTTGCCACGTACAGCCATGACCCGTGCAAGGCGAACCCGTTGCGGGTGAGCCGGATGGACTGGCGGCCGTGCTTGCGACGGAAGCCCGGGTGTCCCATCCGGCGGCCCTTGCGCTGACCGGACAGGGAATCGAACCAGTTCCGGTAGGCGCGCCGGGCGTCGTTGCACGCCTGCACCAACGCCACCGACGAGGCCTGCGCGAGCCATGCCCGCTCTGGGGTGAGTTTGGCCAGGGTGATCACCTGTCGCTGGACCTCGCTGTCGCTGACCCTCTCCCCGGCAGCATGGCAGGCGTCCCGCAGCCGCAGGCAGTCGTTGAACACCACCCGCGCACAACCGAACGCCCGCGCCAAGGCCTGCTGCTGACCTGGCGATGGGCAGAGGCGGTAACGGTAACGGACCAGCACAAACAAGAACCTAGCGTTGACCTACGACAACTAATGGTGAACACCGCCGGCCCATGGTTTCTGCGCTTCCCGTTCACCCGGTCTTCGTGACGAACTATCAGCGCAGCGTGCCGGGCGGGGCCATGCTCCAGTGCTGCGAAGCTGGGACGCGGAAGGGATGCAGCGACGCCGGCGCCGTACTGCGGGCGTCCAACGGCGAGAGCGAGCACGTACACCCGCTGGCGGAACCACCGCCAAAGGTTGCCGGCTTCACGCCGGTGAACTCCCTTAAGGCAGTCTCGGCCCGGCGGTTACGGAGGCGTCACCGGGCTGGTGAACCCGCATATCATGCACAGGCACTTCTGGTTCCTCCTATTTCGCCGCATCCTGCGGCGGCACGTCAGCGGACACGTTCTCGGACCGGACGTTCAACCTCGCGACGATCGCCTCGGTGCTGACGCTGATCCTGGCCACCGTGCTCGGGCTGCTGGAGACCACCAGCCTCGACGTCCAGCAATGGCTCATCTGCAGCTGCGTTGGACTGGCGATCGTCGTGGTCTCTGAGATCCGCAAGGCCATCCGGCGCCGGGCCGGTGTGCCCGCGGCGGCCGGGCCGGAATCACCCGCGGAAGGGTGACGACGTTCCGGGACGGCGCGGACAGCATGAGAAAACCGTTTCAAAACAAACGTCAAAGAGTCGGCGACCCACGCGTCGCCGCCGATCGTGATGTCGGCCGGTTTCACCTGCCTGGAGGCTGCAAGTGCGGATTGTGATCGCCCTCGGTGGCAACGCGCTGCTGCGGCGCTCAGACCCGATGACCACCGAGGTGCAGCGCAAGAACATCGAGATCGCGGCCAGGGCGATCGCGCCGCTGGCCGCAGAGCACAGCATCGTCGTTGTCCACGGCAACGGGCCGCAGGTCGGCCTGCTGTCGCTCCAGGCCGATGCCTACCGTGGCGCCGAGCCATACCCGCTCGACGTGCTCGATGCGGGCACCCAGGGCATGATCGGCTACCTGATCCAGCAGGAACTCAGGAGCCTGCTGCCGCCGGAACACCAGGTCACGACCCTGCTCACGATGATCCTGGTCGATCCGGACGACCCGGCGTTCGGCGACCCGACGAAGTTCGTCGGCCCCGTCTACCACAAGGAGTCCGCCGACAAGCTCGCCAGGGAGAAGGGCTGGTCGTTCCGGGAGGACGGGGAGAGCTGGCGCCGGGTGGTGCCCTCCCCCGAGCCCAGGACCATCGTGGAGATCCAGCCGATCACCTGGCTGCTCGACCGGGGCGCCGTGGTCATCTGCGCCGGCGGCGGGGGCATCCCCACGATGCACCCGGCCGAAGGCGGGCCCGCCATCCTCGGCGTTGAGGCGGTCATCGACAAGGACCTGGCCGGCGAACTGCTCGCCCGGGACGTGGGCGCGGACCTGTACCTCATGGCCACCGACGTGGACGGTGTCTACCTCGACTGGGGCACTCCGCAGGCGCGCAAGCTCGGCCAGGTGTCTGCCAGCGAACTGACCAGCCATCAATTCGCGGCCGGCTCGATGGGGCCGAAGGTCAAGGCCGCCGCGCGATTCGCGGGGAAAACCGGCAAGCGGGCCGCCATCGGCTCGCTGGATGACATCACCGCGATCGTGGCCGGGGAGGCCGGCACGAACGTGGTGGCGTAGAAAGGGGCCACCGCGTTGCCAGAACAAGCGGAAGGGGTGCCAGCACCAGCCGAGGTCACCCACCTCAACGTGCGCCAGGCCGCGTTCATCGGCGTCGGGTCGATGGTGGGAGCCGGGATCTTCGCGCTGCTCGGCGCGGCCGGCGCGGTCGCGGGCGCGGCGGTGTGGCTGTCGTTCCTCCTCGCCGGGGTGGTCGCCATACTGCAGGGATACTCCTTCGCCAAGCTGGGCGCGCGGTATCCGAGCGCCGGCGGCCTGCTCGAGTATGTCGCGAGGGGGTTCGGCGACGGCCATTTCACCGGGACGAGCGGGTGGCTGGTCTACTTCGTGAACGCCATCGTGACCGCGATGGTGGCGGTCTCGTTCGGCAGCTACGCCAGCGCCGCGGTCGCCGGCGAGAACCAGGCCTGGGCAAAGGTCTTCGCGGTGCTGATCATCATCGTGATGACCGGCGTGAACATCGTCGGGTCCCAGCTCGTCGCGAAGGCGCAGACCGTGGTCGTCTACGTCGTGCTCAGCATCCTTTCCCTGTTCGCGATCGTCACGCTCGTCAACATGAACCCGTCGCTGCTCGCGTTCTCCGGCTACCCGCCGCTGAAGGACATCGTTTCCAGCGTCGCGCTGACCTTCTTCGCCTTCCTCGGCTTCGGCATCATCACGTTCACCGCCAAGGATCTGGCCAAGCCGTCGCGCCAGTTGCCCAGGGCGATGTACCTCGCACTCGGCATCGCCACGGTCATCTACGTGGCCATCGCGCTCGGCGTGTTCGGCACGCTCACCGTGGAGAAGGTGATCGCCTCCGGGGGGACCGCGCTGGCGGTGGCCGCGGAACCCACGCTCGGCCAGGCGGGCTACTGGCTGATGATCATCACCGCGCTGTTCGCCACCGCCGGAGCGACCAACGCCGGGCTGTACCCCGCGGTGGGGCTGTCTGACCGGCTCGCGGAGACGGGCCAGTTCCCCCCGCTGATGGCCCGGCAGGTGGGCGGCCGAGCCTCATCCGGGCTGTTGATCCAGGCGGCAGTCTGCGTGGTTATGGCCCTGTTGTTCAAACTGGACGCGATCGCCTCGATCGGCAGTGCCGTCGCCCTGCTCATCTTCACGCTGATCACCGTGGCTCACCTGCGGATCAGGGGCGAGACCGGGGCCAACGTCCTGATCCTGATAGCGGCGATCGTGGCGGCCGCCGTGGTCCTGGTGACCTTCGTGTTCACCACGCTGATCCACGAGCCCGCCTCTATCGTCACGCTGCTGATCATTCTCGCGCTGAGCATCGGCCTGGACTACTGGTGGAAACGGTCCAGCGCCGGCAAGGCCCCGCATGTCCAGGTCGCGCACTAGGTCAATGGAGCCCCGATGACTACCACCAAGCCCCCGGACCAGGCCGTCACCTGGTACACGCTCTCGGCGGACGATGCCGCGGCGCAGCTCGGCGTCAGCCCCGACCAGGGCCTGTCCGCCGAGAAGGCGGCACAACTGCTGGCCGAGTACGGGCCCAACGAACTGCCCACCGAGCCACCGCCGAGCGTCTGGGTGGTGGCGCGTGCTCAGCTGTCCAACCCGATGAACATCATGCTGCTGATCGTGTGCGGCGCCAGTTTCGCCATCGCGCAGTGGGCGACGGCCGTGGTGGTGCTCGGGCTGGTCCTGTTCAACGTGGTCATGGGCACGGCCCAGGAGCTGAAGGCCCGGGCCAGCGTGGAGGCACTGGCGCAGCTTCAGGTACCGCGGGCCCGGGTGCGGCGGTCCGGCCAGGTCGAGGAACTCGAATCGACCAACCTGGTCCCCGGTGACGTGGTGCTGCTCGAGGCCGGCGACGTGGTCCCGGCGGACGGCAGGATCCTTACCTCCGCCACCCTTGAGGTCCAGGAGGCGGCGCTCACCGGCGAGAGCGCACCGATCCCCAAGGACCGGGGGACGCTGCCCGAGGGTGAGATCCCGCTGGGGGACCGGACGAATCTGGTGTTCCAGAACACCCAGGTGACCCGCGGCTCGGCGGCGGTTGTGGTGACCGCGACCGGTGTGGCGACCGAGATGGGCAAGATCGCCGGCCTGGTGACGGCCACCAAGCGTTCACGTTCGCCGCTGCAGCGCGAGCTCGACGGCATGACCAAGGTGTTCGGCACGATTGCCTTTGTCGCCGTAGCGGTCATCGCCATATTCGGCATCGCGCGGGGCCAGGACACCACGACCCTGGTGCTGCTGTGCATCTCGACCGCGATCGCGGCCATCCCGACCGGCCTGCCCACGTTCGTGCAGGCGATGCTGTCCTCGGGGGCGCGCCGTCTGGTGGAGGCCAAGGCGGTGGTCAAGTCGCTGTCCGACGTGGAGACCCTGGGCGGGACGACGGTCATCAACAGCGACAAGACCGGCACGCTGACAATGAACGCGATGACCGCGACCACGATGCTGGCCGGCGGCGACTGGTTCAAGATCGAGGGCCCCGGTTACCAGAAGGCCGGCGCGATCCTGGGCGTGGCAGGAGGGGAGCTGCCTGACTTCCGCCGCCTGTCGCTTGGCCTGGTGCTGTCCACTGATGCCACCGTCGGTGATGACGGGTCGGTCATCGGCGATCCGACGGAAGCGGCGTTCGTGGTGCTCGCCGCAAAGATGGGCGCCGACGCCGCCGAGACGCGGGAATCGCTGCCGCGCCGGGCCGAGGTGCCGTTCGATTCCGAGTACAAGTTCATGGCCACCTTCCACGACCGCCCCGCCTCGCTCGCTGGCGGGATGCTGCATGAGCCGCACTTCGCCACCGTGAAGGGCGCGCCCGACGTGGTCGTGGAGCGGTGCGGCCGGGCGCTGTGGCACGGCGAGCAGGTGCCGATCGGCACCGTCCGCGACGAGATCCTCGCCGGCAACCGCAAGCTCTCCGAGCGAGGGCTGCGGGTGCTCGCGTTCGCCGCACGTGACATGGACGACGCCACGATGTCCGCGGCGATGGCCGACCCGATGGCCGCGGTCACCGATCTCGTCTTCGTCGCGCTGGTGGGGATCGTGGACCCGCTGCGCACCGAGGCCAAGGACGCCGTCCACGTCGCCCTCAGCGCCGGCATTGATGTGCGGATGATCACCGGCGACCACACTGTGACCGCGCGGGCCATCGCCGACGAGCTTGGGCTGGGGCCGGGCGTGATCACCGGCACGGAGTTGCAGCACCTGGACGACGCCGTGGTGCTGGAACGGCTACCTGACCTGCACGTGTTCGGGCGGGTGGCGCCCGAGGACAAGCTGCGGCTGGCCCGGCTCATGCAGGAGTCCGGCGAGGTTGTCGCGATGACCGGCGACGCCGTCAACGATGCGGCCGCGCTCAAGCAGGCCGACGTCGGCGTGGCCATGGGCAGCGGTTCCGAGGTCTCCAAGCAAGCGGCGAAGATCGTGCTCACCGACGACAACTTCGCCACGCTGGTACGTGCCGTGGACCTGGGCCGCGACATCTACCGGCGGATCTCCACCTACGTCAGGATGCAGCTCACGATCTTGTCGGCGGTGCTGCAGTTGATGGTGTACGCCACGATCCTCAACATCAACGGCGGCGTCGCCCTGTTCCCGCTCCAGTTGCTGTTCTGCAAGTTCTTCGTGGTCATCACCGTGGTGATCGGCTTCATCGTGGATGCGCCCGACCCCGGGGTGATGCAGCGGCCGCCGCGCAAGCCCGGCACGAAGATCGTCAACCGGCCACAGGTCATCCGCTGGTTCATCACCGGGTTCGTGATCGCCGCGTGTGCACTCGCGGTGCTCGCCTTCGGCCCGGGGAACCCGAGCACGACGCACGCGTCCCAGTCCATGACCATGGCGTTCGCCATCGTCTCGTTCAGCGCGGTCAACATCGGCCTGGTCATGCGGCGCGAGCGCCAGGTGCCCTGGGCGTCACCGCTGTTCCCCTACCTGGGCTGGATCATCCTGGGCTGGGTCCTCACCTGGGCCGCGGTGGAACTCAACATGCTCCAGCGCCTGCTCGACACCACCTCGCTCACCGGAGGAGAGTGGGGGACGGTGCTCGGCCTGTCGCTCATCGCCCCGGCCATCGTAGGGGCAGATAAGGCCATTCAGCTGCGCCGTCAGCGCACGCCCCATGGGGCGACAAGCCAGCAGCCAACGCCGGCCGGGCACGCGGCCCAGGCATAGCTGGCCAGATCGGAGGCACGGACATGGCGATTCAGGCCGATACCCGGGGGCAGCCTGCCACGGCGGGCCGGAACTGGTATGCGCGCTCGCCCGAGGAGGTCGCCTCCGAGCTTGGCGTGGACGTGGCCGCCGGGCTGCCGGGCGCCCGGGCCGCCGAGCTGCTGGCCGCGCACGGCCCGAACGCGCTGCCGGAGGAGAAGCCGAAGCCCGGCTGGCGCCGGTTCCTTGATCAGTACCGGACCTACATGCAGATCATCCTGATCGTGGCTGCGGTGGTGTCGCTGGTCATCAAGGAGTGGAGCACCGGGATCCTGCTGATCGGCCTGACCGTGCTGAACGCGGTGATCGGGATGCGGCAGGAGGGCAAGGCCGAAAGCGCCATGAACGCCCTGAAGTCGATGATGAAGGCGACCGCCAGGGTGCGCCGCGACGGGGCCGAGGCGCAGATCCCCGCCGACCAGGTGGTGGTGGGCGACGTCGTGCTGCTCACCGCGGGCGACGAGGTGCCCGCCGACGGCCGGATCGTCGCGGCGAGCGCCCTGCAGATCGACGAGTCGGCGCTGACCGGGGAGAGCACGCCCGCCGCCAAGGGACCCGGCACCCTGCCGGACACCGAACTGGGCGCAGGTGACCAGGTGAACATGGCGTTCATGAACACCCCGGTCACCCACGGCAGCGCCACGATGATCGTGACGGGCACCGGGAGCGGCACCGAACTGGGGAAGATCTCCGGAATGCTGGCGGCCACGGCCGTCGAGGAGTCCCCGCTGACCAAGGAGATGAACCGGCTCACGCTGTGGATCGCCGGGGCCGCGGGCCTGACCATGGTGGTGATGTTCGTGCTCGGCCGGGCCCGCGGCCGGGCGTGGGATGACCTGTTCACCGCCGCGGTGTCGCTGGCGATCGCGGCCATCCCCGAGGCGCTCCCCACGGTGGCGCAGACCATCCTCTCCATCGGCGGGGCGGACCTGGCCAAGCGCAACGCGATCGTGAAGGACCTGCCGTCGGTGGAGACGCTGGGGTTCACCTCGGCGATCAACTCCGACAAGACCGGCACGCTGACCATGAACCAGATGACCGCCGTGGAGGTGGTCGCCCCGGCGGACCGGTACACGATCTCCGGCAGCGGGTACGGCCTGGAGGGCCAGGTCCAGCATGCGGCGGGCGCCACGGCCAGCATCGAGGACGCGATCCTGCCCTACCTTGTGGCCAGCGACGCGAAGCTGGTGGACGGCAAGGTGGTCGGGGATCCCACCGAGGGCGCCCTGCTGCTGCTGGGCCATAAGGCCGGGCTGGACATCGAGGGCACCCGCGAGCGGCTGCCCCGGCTGGCCACCCTGCCGTTCGACCCCACCTACAAGCTGATGGCCGCGTTCTGCTCGGCCACCGACGCCTCCGGGCGGCCGGTGGTCCGCTGCTTCGTCAAGGGCGCCGCGCCCGCGGTGATGGACCGGGCGGCCACGGCGCTGTCGGAGGGGTCGAGCCTTCCCTGGGATGAGGCCCTGGCGCGGACGCACACCGAGGAGATGGAGCGGATGGAGGGCGAGGGCCGGCGGGTGATGGCCGCCGCGGTCCGCGATCTCGATCCGGCCGAGTTCGACCCCGAGGGTGACCTGCTCGGGTACGTCACCGGCGTGCAGATGACCAGCCTGGTCGGCATGGTCGACCCGCCCCGGGAGGAGTCCAAGGCGGCGGTGGAAGCGGCCCAGGCCGCTCACATCCGGGTCAGGATGGTCACCGGGGACGACGTCACCACCGGCGCCGCGATCGCCCGCCAGCTTGGCATCGACGGTGAGGCCATCCTCGGCGCGGACTTCGCCGCCATGTCCGAGTCCGAGCGACTCGACCGCATCGATGACATCGGTGTGGTCGGCCGGGTTGCCCCCGAGCACAAGGTGCTGCTCGCCGACACGCTCAAGCAGAAGGGCGCCGTGGTGGCGATGACCGGCGACGGCGTCAACGACGCCCCGGCCATCAAGGCCGCCGACATCGGCATCGCCATGGGCAGCGGCACCGAGGTCGCCAAGAACGCCGGCCGGATGATCCTGTCCGACGACAACTTCGCCACGATCGTGTTCGCGGTCGAGCAGGGCCGCAAGATCTACGACAACCTGACCAAGTACATTCGGTTCGTGCTGGTG
>Ga0207699_10001274_pt1 | contig 11973 bp, 10 predicted proteins | sample LARL51metaG_FD_184344 | JGI IMG/M metagenome (GOLD analysis project Ga0207699, IMG submission 184344) | Corn, switchgrass and miscanthus rhizosphere microbial communities from Kellogg Biological Station, Michigan, USA - LAR L5-1 metaG... | ecosystem: Host-associated > Plants > Roots >...
TTCCCGTAAAAACAATTTCCCGTCCGGCAACGGTCAGCCGCTTCAACTCCGGCCCATCATTCAAACTCAGAATCCGGCACTCCATCCCGCGGCTCGCCGCGAATTCCGTTATCACGGAAGCCAGATGCCTCCCGGCGCGTTGCACTCCGCCAGCCGCGTCCAGTTCCGGGAAAAGTCCAATCAGCACGCGCAGAGTCTGCCTTGTGCCAGACTCATTGGCAAGCTCTTCCCCTCTTCTTCATTCCACACATCGACCATTCTCGGTCGCGACAATTAGGCCGTTAGCGAAAGCCATCAGCAACCAGCGGCACCAGCTCTTCCATCCGGTCCACATAAATGTCGGCAGGATGCAATTTGCGGTCATGCATGCCGAATCCAAAATTCACAATCACAGAAATCATTCCCGCGTTGCGTGCCGTCTGCACATCCACTTCCGAATCACCCACCATGGCAGCGTGCGCGCCGGCAATCCCTAGTTCTCCCAGAATCGTGTTAGCTCCCAGCGGATCGGGCTTCTTGGTCGCAAAACTGTTTCCGCCATACACTGCTCTGAAAAATTCCGCCAGGCCTAGCTTTTCCAAAATCTGCAAGCTAATGTTCACCGGTTTGTTCGTCAGCACTGCCATTGGCGCGCCGCGAAGCTGCTCCAGGGCCTCGCGCACTCCCGGATATTCCTTGGTGAAATCCAGTTTGTGCTTTTCGTAATGCTCCAGAAAAAACGCCAGTGCGTTTTGCAACTCTTCTGGAGACGCCGCCCCGCCCAGCGCCCGGCTGATCAGCACCGGTGCGCCCGATCCTACGTAGCTGGCTACCAGAACTTCCGGCAACTCTGCGCGACCCATTTCGCGCAGCGTTGCGTTCACGCTCTGCACCAGATCCCGCTTGGAATCGATCAAAGTGCCGTCCAAATCAAAAAGCAGCGCTTTCACATCGCCGCGAAATTTATCGATCATATCGCTCGATTTTAATACGCGCGTCGCATTCCCCGCACTTCTTAACGTAAACTATTTAATTCAACTACCGTGCAGGAAAGCACTGGAGAATTCATGGCCCAGGTATTCCCGTTTCGCGCTTACCGTTTCAATCCGCAGGTCGCTCCTTACGATCGTGTTCTCACGCAGCCTTACGACAAAATTTCTCCGGAGCGCCAGGCCGAATACTACGCCATGCATCCGCAAAATCTCATCACCGTGGAAAAGGGCCGCGCTTTTCCCGAAGATTCGCCGCAAAACAATGTCTATTCCCGTGCCGCCGCAAAAGTCGATGAATGGATTCGCGATCACATTGTCCTGCAAGATCCCGCGCCCGCCTTTTACGGCTATACGCAGGAGTTCACCGTCCCCGGCACTTCAGAAAAACGCACTCGCCGCGGCTTTATCGGTGCTGGCCGCCTGGAAGAATACTCGGCCGGTGTGATTTTTCGTCACGAGCACACGCTCTCGGGACCCAAGGCCGATCGCTTGGAGCTACTCCGGCATACGCGCACGCACACTGGCCAGCTTTTCATGCTCTATTCCGATCCGCAAAAGCGCGTAGACGCAATTCTCGTCGAAGCGGAATCGACGTCCGCTCCCGCGACTGAGCTCACCGACGAATACGGCGTGATCCACCGTCTCTGGGTGATTGCCGAGCCACATCACCTAGAGTCCATCCAGCAAGCCATGGCCGATCAAAAGCTCGTAATTGCCGACGGCCACCATCGCTACGAAACTGCTCTCAATTACCGAAACGAACGCCGTGCCACCGCCGCTTCACCCGATCCGAATGCGGACTATGAGCGCGCCATGATGACTTTCGTCAACACGCGGAACGAAGGTCTGGTCATTCTCGCCACGCATCGCGTGGTCGCGAACGTTCACGACTTCTCCTGGTCCGCCGTTCGCCGCTATCTGGAGCCCTGGTTCGCCAGCGAGGTTTTCTCGTTCACAGACGACGCCGAAAAAACGCAAGCTCAGGAAAAATTTCTTTCGCGCCTCGCCGCCACTGCGAAGCAGCGCTCCGTCGGAGCCTATCCCGCTCCGGCCAAGCAGCGCGCTTTCTGCCTTTTTCATTTGCGTCCCGGTGCCGACCTCGCTCAGCTACTTCCCAATGTTCCGTCCCTCCAACGCGATCTGGATGTCGTCCTTCTCCACGAAGGCATTCTCGAGCCCGCGCTAGGCATCACGCTGCAGGCCGCCACCAAAGAAATGAATCTCACCTACGAGCGCGAAGCTACGGCGGCAATCAACGCCGTGGACTCCGGCCGCGCGCAGGTCTCTTTCTTTCTCAATCCTGTGGACGTGGAAAAAGTCGTGCAAATCGCCACCTCCAACGAAGTCATGCCCCAGAAGTCCACCGACTTCTACCCCAAACTCCTAAGCGGCATCACCATGTACCGCATCGAACCCTAGCCCGCCCTCGCCGCGTCGTTCAGGTACCGCGTCGAATCGATTTTGTAGCGGCCGCCTTCTTAGGCGGGCGGTGCTTGAAGTTTATCCTGCAACTCAATATTCCAAAAAAAAAGAGGCGCGCCATAGCGCGCCTCGCTCAAAACTAAAATCTCAGCCAACCAAACGCGACGTTACTTCGAAAAGCTCGCCACCGCCTCCGCCTCCGTATTGCAAACGTCAAACACCGTCAGCAGTTTCGTGATCTGCAGCACTTCCTGAAACTTGCTGCCCAGATGGCACAGCCGCAGCGACGCTCCCTCTTTCTTCGCCGTGTGATGCGAAGCCACCAGCGTGCCCAGCCCCGCGCTATCGATAAACGTAATATTGTCCATGTTCAGCACGATCTTTTTCTTGCCATCGGCCAACAGGCTCTTCACTTTTTCGCGCAGCGCGTTGCTCTCTTCACCCAGCACGATGCGACCATCAAGTGCCACCACCGTCACGCCGTCCACTTCCCGTTGACTAATTTTCAATGCCACGTTTGTTTCCTCCTCGTCCTCAAGCGGGTCCGGCGGCAACCTCTTCCGGAGCCCAAAAGCATACCATCACTTAGTAGTAGTCCGCGCAAGACATGTAGTAACCGCAGACGTTGCACACCAGCTTGCAGCGCCGCGATTCCAGCCGCTGCGAGCAGACTGGGCAAAACCGCGAAGCATCCTCATGACCTGTCCTTGCGGGGACCGCACCGGGATCAGAGAAACCGCAGCCTGGATCTTCGACCCGTTCCTCAGGTGCGTTGGATGCGTTAATTGGCTTCACGCTCCACTCAAGCCCCACTTCAAGTCTTGCTCCGCGGAGGCACCGTTATAGCACAACCTGTCCAAACCCGGTAGCGGGGCAAGCCGTTACTCCGCATAGAGCGAGCCCGAATGGTTTCATTCCTCGTACAAACAATGCTGATCCGTAGATACTCTCAACGTAAGAGTTTTCTACACATCTGCAGGCGGTCTGATCAGTCTTTCGGCGTCCACGCATTCCGAATCAAGCTGCTCGAAAATCCGTTCGGCACCGTCTGATCGCATGCGTAGCGATACAACGCCGCGTTGAAAATCCCTTGTACCGCGGAACTCATCACCGAAAGCAACAGGAAATACGCGCCCATCAGCATACCGCCAACAGGTATCGCGCCCGGACCGTACAAACGCACCGCCACAAGCCACAGCGCAAATCCGGGTATCATCAAAACAAAAAACACCATGCCCAGGCTGAATCCTCCCGCCACCTTCTCGCCCCACGTTTCGCGAAATAATTCCGAGGAGCGATAGAGCGCCGCGCCCGGCGACAAATCCTCGAACGCCAGCACTGGCACAACGAAATAATTCGCCAGGTTCCACGCAATTCCAATAATGCCGATCACCATGCGCCCGATAAATCCGGCGCGCTCGGATAAAATTCGCAGCGCTATTCCTACCGTGGCTGCCACAAACGCCCACTGCAGGATCAGCCACTTGCGTTGCCAGGCCAGTTGCAACCCCTGGTCGAAAGTCCAACTCCCGCCCGTCAACCGGCTATTGGCCACACCGACCAGCGCTACGTTGAAGAACACAATCACGAAATAATTCGCCAGGTACAGCGTGAATATCGCCGCCCCGAACTCTGGCGAGCGCGAGAAATGCTGAAAATTTTGCGGAGTAATTCCCGCCGCCCGCAGCGCCGGCAAAAAAATCGCGATCCCGCTCACTCCCAGCAGCAACGTCACGATCAGGCAACTGATTCCAGACAGCACCGGAAACAGCATCAGCTGCTTATCCGCCCACAAAATCGCGAAGCTCTCTTCGACAAGCTCCCAGCTTCTAGAAAATCTCCCCATGGATTCCTCCGTCACAAGTCGCCCGCTTCCCCGCGAAGTGGGGGCAAGCAGAAAGCGACTGCCACAAAGACGCAGCTTGTTTTGCCGTGAATGCCGCGGGAACTGCCGTCATCTTCCCAACTTTTTCCGTAAAAAACCAGCCCTCTAAAGCCACCACGCGTAATCCACAATGACCTGTGCTGCGTCTGGTGTTATTCGAGGGGCTCTGTCCGGCCCTCTTCGGAGTCGCGTTTGGAATCGCTGGCAGCGTCGCAGCCGCGCAACTCATCCGCTCCATGCTGTATGGCACGGGTCCACTCGATCCGGCTGTATTTTTGACGGTGATTGCTACTTTGTTGGCGGTCGCCAGTGCGGCATGCCTCATTCCAGCCTGGCGTGCATCCAGACTCGACCCGATGATCGCCCTACGAACAGAAATCTCTCCATTCGTGTATCACCTTTGCGTCAAGCACAGAAATCCAAAACTCAAGCAGGGTGCCTCAGGTTCGCTGTGTGAACCTGGGGCCTGGGTCGAACTTCTCCAAATTCACCGCAAACAGAAGCTTATTGCTCGCGGCATCACATACCGGGCTATCGGCACTCCCACCCGTTATCCCGAGAGAAGCTTTGCGCACGACCCCGCTCGTTCCGCGATGCCCGCCTTCAAACGGTCGACGATCGCGTGTTTCAGCCTTTCTCGCTTCACGCGACTGCGGTTTCCGCCGCGTAGTCGGCAATTTCGCCAGCCAGCGCCCGCAGTCGTTGCGAGACATCTCTTTCACTTAACCACTCAATGTCCGTGGGTGTCGTCCGTTGCAGCGCCTCGACTCTCTCCGGCGGCAAAAACTGTGCCGCTCCCGGACAGTCCTCCCCAACCCGAGAAAATCAGTCCGAAGGCGTTTCGTGATGATAAATCTCCGGCCCCATTCCTCAAGTACGCGCCCGTTGTCCGGCAGCAGTCCCCATAGAAATGGCGCAATCTTTTTATTTCCGTGTTCTGTCAGCAGCAGCGGCTTGGAGCGTGACAGGGCGACTGCGCCATTTCCGTTCGCCAGCCCTCGTGCGCCTCTTCTTTGTATTCGATCTGTGGGAAGGTCTTAGTCTCTCGCCGGTTCCGGCATCACATACCCGGACTGCGCCGGCAGTCCCGCACGTTCCAGCTGCACGGTCACATGCCCAATCGAAAAATCCTGCGCCAGCAGCTCCTTAATCGAACTTAAAAGACTCTCGCATTTATCCAAATGCATGTCCGGCACTCGCGCGTGACAGGACATCGCAATCTCTCCGCCACCCAGCGACCATATATGCACGTCGTGCACTTCCATCACCCCTTCTACTTTCAAGATCGCGCGCGCCACTTCTTCAATTCCCATTTCTTTCGGGCGCCCTTCCAGCAAGATGTGCGCGGAGTCGCGCAGAATTCCGATGCTCGACCACAGCACCAACAATCCAATCGCGAGTCCCAACACGGGATCGATCCAGTGCCAGCCGGTCACACCAATCACGATTGCGCCTACGATGATGGCCACATTGGAAAGAGCATCTCCAAAGTTGTGCACCAAAATGCTGCGTAAATTTAAGTCGCTCCGACCGCGCACCAATGCCAGGGTGATTCCGCCATTTACAGCCAGTGCCGCCACGGAGGTCCAGATCATCCACGATTCGATCACGTCCACTGGGGCACGCAACCGCACAATTGATTCCCATCCCAGCCACAACGCAAGAATCACCAGCAGCACGGCGTTTGTGAACGCAGCAAGCACTCCCGCTCTGCGGTATCCGTACGTCTTCTCGCTGTCCGCCGGCCGCTGCGCCCAGCGCATCGCAAGCCAGGAAATCCCCAGCGCCGGCACATCAGAAAGGTTGTGCACCGCGTCGTTCAGCAGTGCCACGCTGCGCCCAAGTAGGCCGCCGAAAATTTCTGCAACCACCAGCCCCAGTGTTGCCGCCATCGCCCATGCCAGCACCGCAGGCTGCATCGGCGGACGCGCGTGCCCCGCGTGCCCACCGTGTTCGTACGTACCATGATCGTGCGAATGTCTATGCGAATGGCCGTCGCCGTGACTAGGTGGGTGCGAATGCACAATTCCGCCGTGTTGGTGTGAATGGTTATGCGAATCGTCGTGCATCGTTCCGCCTACTTCTTCGCCATACGGTCGTATTGTACTCGCCCCAACGAGTCTTCGCCGCTTTCGGCAATCTCACCGAGCAACCTTTTAGGCACCCTTATTGGGCACTTTGACACTCCTCCAAGCGAATCCGTTGACGCTCCTCGTCGCCGCTGCGAGTATCAGTAAACAGTATTGTAATAATTTGCATGGAGCGCGCAGGAGCAAAACCGGCATCACGGTAGGTTGACTACTTAGGTTGACGTTGGACCACTAGGTTGACCCCTTAGGTTGATAATGATCGGCGCGGTTACAAAACTGAGCTTCTGGGGGGTTCGCGGCTCCACGCCGACCGTGGATCCCGCAACCTGGCGTTACGGCGGAAACACGCCCTGTCTCGAACTTACCACGCCTGATGGCACACAATTTATTCTGGATTGCGGCACCGGTCTTCGCATGCTCGGCAGCCGCTGGACCGCTCCGTCCTCCGACGACCTCGCGGCGGAAGTGCGAAATCCGGAAACGCACATCCTGGTCACGCACTATCACTGGGATCACATTCAGGGCGTCCCGTTTTTCGCGCCACTCTACGCCGAGAATAATGCCTTTCATTTTTACAGCTTTCGTTCCAAACACCTCGGCCGCGACAGCTTAAAGCAAGTATTTGAAACGCAAATGGCCACTCCGTATTTTCCCGTGAACATGTCCGCCATGACCGCAAAAAAGAAATTCATGGAAATCAGCGGCGGCGATTCCTTCACCATAGGCAAAAACAAAATCACCGCCCGCCACATCAATCACCCGCAGGGCTGCCTGGGATTTCGCATCGAAACTCCCGCCGGTACCGTGGTGTACGCCACCGACAACGAACCCGGCGATCCCAAACTCGATGAAGCGCTACGCGAACTCGTCGCGGGCGCGGACATTTTTATCAACGACGCGCAATACACTCCGGAACAGTTGGCGACGGTGCGCAAAGGCTGGGGACATTCTTCCTGGCGCGAGGGCGTGAAAGTTGCCCGCGAAGCCGGCGCAAAAAACCTGGTGCTTTTCCACCACGATCCGGATTCCACAGATCGCATGGTGGATGGTCTGCTCCGCCAGGCGCGCGAAGAATTCGATTCCGTGTTCGCGGCCAGCGAGGGCATGGTCATCAAACTTGGCGCGCCAGACGGAACGCTGGAAGCGCACATGCCCGTGACACGCACGGCGTTGCGGCGGGAAGCACATTTCAAGGCGCAGATACGCGGCATCACAGAAGGCGGGCACGCGTTTGAGGAAGAAACTGTGGTGCGCGATCTAGCCTTGCAGGGCGCGCTGATTTCCATGCAGCATTGTCCGCGGCTGCAATCGGAATTGCAGATTACGATGGAGACTCCTGGAGTGGCCGGACTGAGAGCGATGAAGCTGCGCGGCTACGTGGTGCGCATTGAGTCGAGCGAAGAAAACGGGCACGCCGTGGGTGTTGTTTTTACGGAATAGTGCAAACTGATTTAAAGCTCTTTGTCATTCCTAAAACATTTCTTGCTAAAAGATTCGGCAATTCAAAAACGTTCGCTGATTGTCGAACAATTTTGCCAATGGCTCCCAAGATTTTCTGGCTAGAAGATTTTCCCGCTGGATGATTGTAATAGACTTCAAAAAAATAATCGGGAAATCGCGGCAGAGATTTGTGCAAATGATTCCGTAAAAAAGAGTCCTGGTAAAAATAAATTCGGCAGGTTTGCTATTTCAACTGTTCCAATTTTTGATCTAGGTGCGCTAACGCTGCTTCCAGCTGTTTTTTGTGATTCGGATGCGTCGCTGTTTCCAGATCGTTGAGAATATGCTTGCGTGACAACTCGACGTTCGCGCGTTCGCGGTCTTTTTCCAATTGATCCTGAGCTTTCTTGGCTTGGCTTGGTGCCGCCATATTCTCCCTGCTCGCTACCTGAGATTCAACATCCTTGCTCTCCCAGCCGCGCGCCATACATAAATTGTGCCACATTTTGCGGCACAATCGGCAAAGCAGAATTGTCTTTATTTGTCCAGAATTGCATCATGCGCCGGCGGCCTTGGCGCGGGCGCGCGGAGCTTCCGCCTGCTGGATCAGGTGGCGCAGGCCGGCTTCGGCAATGCGCGCACGGCGCTCCGCAAAAAATCCGTCAAAAATAAATTCCGCTGAATTCTGCTGCCAGCGCACACGCAGGATCCAATCGCTCTCCGATGGAAACGCGGTGGCCATGGAAATTTCATTCGCCGGCATCACGACAAGCGGACGAAGTTCGCCGTCAAGGGCCCAGATACGCGTCGGAGTCAGATAAAAATTCACGGCCTGAGATTTTTCCATGCCGCCGGATTCGGTGGGAGCGGAACCGCTAGAACCGGAAAAGGTTCCGGCGTCCAGCACCAGGTACGCACCGAGTTGTTCGATGGTTTGCTTGGTGCCGCGATCCCGCCGCAGGGGCGGGAGGAGCACCGCCAGCATAAAAAGCACCAGACCGACGGGAGCGAAAGCCCAGGCGTTCCACAGACTAAGCGGGAGCACCACCAGCGCCGCGCCCGCAGCTCCAAGCAGAATTCGGAGCGCGGTCCACGCGCGCGGAGTTGAGCGCAGTGTCCAGACCCTTGGAAAGTTGCGCGTGACGAAAAATACAGAATCGGCGACAGATTCACGAAAGCGAGCGAAGGAAGACAGAACTTCAGCGGGAGGCATTTCGCCGGGAAGCATTGGGGGAATGGGACCTGTGCTCATACTGGTCTGGGGAGAGATAATGTTAGCAGGTGAAGCCAAAATTCTTGCAATAGAATTTCCTTATTTGATTTTGAATGGTTCCAGTACCCGCGACGTGCAGGGCATCGATGACCTCTCGCAAGTGCAGTGAAGCGCAGAAGGAATACAGTGGAAGTGGATAGATTGCTTCTGAACGAGGTGCGGCGAAGTTAACGTGACGTCAGATAGGCTCGGAATGACGCGTACGTGTGGGCTGGTCGTCGCGAGTGGAGGCGGACCTCAGCGGTTAAAACCCCTCAGTGAGGAAACGGCGCGGCGCGGCTAAAGCCGTGCACTCCCGAATGCGCGCCGTTACGGGACGGGAAGAGGAAGAGCGATTCCCGGGCGGTCCGCCACGGCGGCAAACGGCGGGCAGGCTCGCTTCGCGGACTCGGTGCGAAATGACGGGGTTGGGAGGATTTTGGTTTGGGTAGAGAACGCCAGCGTCGGCGCGGTGACGAAGAGGAAGCGAGATTCCTCGCTTCGCTCGGAATGAAGGGCCGCAGAATTTTGATCTGAGGCCTTAATCCTGATGCAGGGCGGACATGGGATCTACGCGGGAGGCACGGCGTGCGGGGATGTAGGTGGCGAGCAAAGCGACGACGAGGATGGTGATGGGCACTAGGAAATAGAGGCGAGGCTCGCGCAGGTGAAGGCCGTAGAAGATGGCGTCGAAAACTTTTGGCAGCGGAAGCGCCAGGGCTAGACCGACAGCCGCGCCGATGGCGGTCATTTTCATGCCGTCGCGGAGAATCATGCGCAGGACGTCAGGTCTTTTGGCTCCGAGGGCCAAGCGAATAGCAATTTCGTGCGTGCGCTGTCCCACCGAGTAGGCGATCAGGCCATATATTCCTATGGCGGCGAGGATGAGTGCGAGAAATGCAAAGCTGGCGAGGACACGAACGAAGAATGGATTTCCACCTTTTTGCCGCTCGATCAGCGCCGACATACTCATCACACTGGCAAGCGGAAGTTCGGCGTCGAGCTGAGCAACGGCGGTGCGAAGCGGCGAAGCCAAAGCAGCGGGATTGGCTGCTGTCCTGAGCATGAGAGAAAAGGAAGAAATGGGCCGTTGCAGAAATGGCTCATAAACTTGCGGATCGTCGATGATGCCTTCGGAATAAGTTTTAACGTTGCCGACAACTCCGACGATTTCACTCCATTGAGATGCCGTGCCGCTAACGTTCAATTGAATTTGTCTGCCGAGGGGATTCTGATCGTGAAAATGGCGATTCACGAATTCCTGATTCACGACGATCACCGGCGGCGCGTGAGGAGTGTCCTGTTCGGTGAATGCGCGGCCACGCAACAACGGGATTCCGGCAGTGCGAAAGAAATCGCTGGTTACGACATTGTCGCTGGCGCTGAGTTGTTGGTTGGCAGGCGCTTCAGGCTGGCCCTGGATGCGAAAAGTGACGGTGCTGGGTCCGGTTGCGGGCAAGTCGGAAGTAGCGGCGACGGATTCCACGCCTGGAAGCTGCGCGAGTTGCGGAAGAAGATTGCGGACGAAGAGGCTTTGCTGACTGGCGTCCTTGTAGCGAGCGTCATCGAGGGTGACGTTGGCGGTAAGAAGAGGATCCGCGCGGAAACCGAGATTCTGGTGCTCAATCATGAAGATTCCGCGGAAGAGCAGTCCAGTTCCGACCAGAAGAAACAACGCTACCGCGATTTGGCAGGTGACCATGGTGGTGCGCAGACGACTGTGCGAGTGGCCGGAGGAGGAACTGCGGCCTTCTTCTTTGAGATTGTTGTTGACGTCGGTTCGCGAAGCGTTCAGGGCAGGCGCGAGGCCGCAGAGCAGCGCGCAAAGCGCGGAGGCAGCGAGCGCGAAGAGTAGAACGTTCGAGTCAAGGCTCAATGGCACCGCGCTTATCGCTTCGTTGAAATTCATATTTGCGCGGACGAAAGCAATTCCCCAATAGGCGAGCAGCAGACCGAGAGCGCCGCCGAGGAAGGCAATCAGCAGATTTTCGGTGAGCAATTGGCGGATGATGCGCAGACCGCCGGCTCCCAGGGCGAGGCGGATGGCCAGTTCCTTGCGGCGTCCGGCGGCACGCGCCAAAAGCAGCCCGGCTACATTGGCGCAGGCAATCAGCAGAACAAAACCGACAGTGGTCATCATGACGGCCAAGCCGTTGCGAATTCCGAAATCGTAGAGGATGAAATCGGGCAGTGTGCGGACGGCGGCTCCCCAGCCTTTTTCAGTTTCGGGGAAATCCTGTTCGGCGCGGCGCGCGAGGGCGGAGAATTCGGCGCGAGCCTGTTCGATGGTTATGCCGGGTTTGAGTCGAGCGAACAGAAACAACGAACGATCTTTGCGGGCGTTAGCGGTCTCGTTGGCTGCGGTCACTTCGAGGGGTGTCCACAATTCCGGCGTAAATCCGAGCAGATGGAAACTTGAGGGCATGACGCCGATGACGGTGTAATCTTCCCGATTCAGGCGGATGGTGCGGCCGACGAGTGAAGCGTCGGATGCAAACTGGCGCTCCCAGAGTTCGTGGCTGAGGATCACGACGCGGCTGCGGCCTGGCTGGATTTCTTCGTCGTTGAAGGTACGGCCGAACTCGGGAGAAACGCCGAGCACGCTGAAATAATTTGGCGAAACGGCGGCAGAGCGGATCGCTTGCGGCTGGCCAGCGGTGGATTGGCTGAGGGCAGTGAGAGTCACGGCGCGATATTGATCCGCGGCGGCAGTGTCCGCGAAGACCTGGTTCGCTTCGCGCCATGCGAGGAAATTGGGAATGGAGACGGGATTGGCGTCAGGAAGAAAACCATTTCCTGGATTGATGGAAGTGACTACTGCGACGCGTTCGGGATCGCGACCCGGCGGATGCCGCAGCATAAAGGCGCTGACGAGGCTGAACATCGTGGCGTTCACAGCGATGCCGAGGGCGA
>Ga0207699_10001275_pt1 | contig 11969 bp, 8 predicted proteins | sample LARL51metaG_FD_184344 | JGI IMG/M metagenome (GOLD analysis project Ga0207699, IMG submission 184344) | Corn, switchgrass and miscanthus rhizosphere microbial communities from Kellogg Biological Station, Michigan, USA - LAR L5-1 metaG... | ecosystem: Host-associated > Plants > Roots >...
GAACGCCGACGCGGCCAGCGCCACCCATGCCGTCCTCGCCGACGTGACGGGCCCGCCACTGGCGCGGGCCCTCGACGGGTTCTGGACGCCCGGCCTAAGCCAGGCCCGCCTGCGCGCCCTCGCCGCCCCGTCCGCGACGCCAGCGACCCCGGACCTGCTGCTGCGCATGTTCGAGCCGCCAGCGCTCACCGTGCGAGACAAGGACCTCCGCGACGTCCTGGCCCTCGCCTACGAGCAGTTCCCCGCGGACGACTAATCCGCGCAACGTGCTCGATGCGACATCGTCCACACTCTTACGTGGCCGATGTGACATCGTCTACGTTCGGTCGGGGCGGCGGGCCGGGCTACTCTGACCAGGCGCGCTGCATGGCCTCGGGGAGGCCCCACCAGCCGAGCGGGGTCAGCCGGTCGTCTTCGTCGATCGCGCCCAGCACGCTCCACATGGCGGTGACGTGCAGGAACAGGCCTTCCACGCTGAGCTCGTCGAATTCGTCGAACTCCTCGAGGTCGTCGGCATCGTCGAAGTCCCCGAAGCCGGCGGAGTCGGGTTCCTCCTCCAGGTCGACTTCGTCCTCGTCCTCGTCCTCGAAGCCTGCCAGCTCGCTAGGGTCGAAGTCGCTTACGTACCTGGCGAGGTCCGCGGCCGACGCTGGCGTGCCGGGTCCGCCGGTGATCAGCGCCGACATGACCGCCAGCCAGTCAAGGTGATCAAGGGCGGCGACCGCGGCCATCGCGGCGGACATCTCGTCGGGCTCGTCGTCGTCTTCGTCGCCGGGGCCGTTGTCCTCGTCGCCGAAGTCGAGGTCTTCGTCTTCGGCCCACTCCATGGCGCGGGCGAATTCCTTGTCCTCTTCCGAGAGCGGGTCACCCTGCGGCGAGGCCACCGAGGTGGCGAGCGTCAGCCACATCTCCGCGTCATCCGGGGGCAGCGCATCCTCGTTCCGCCCGCTGAACGAGATGAGCATCTGCCCGGGCCAGCCGGGGCGGGCGATGTCCGTGCGCAGCCTGGCGGCTGCCGACGCCAGGTCATCGGCGGGCAGTGGCCTGTCGCCTGCCGTCTGGAGCATGGCGCGCAGCGCGGACAGGGCCTCCGCGTCGGCCGCCGCCCAGTCGGCGAGGAACGCCTCGTCCTGCTCGTCGAGCAGCGCCGTCATCGGCACCCGGCCATCGGGCAGCGGAGTGGTCATCCACTGTTCCTGCAGCGTGAGGTATTCGCGGCGTTCCCCGGCGTCGCCCGCGGCCAGCTTGTCGGGGTCTATCCCCCCGGAGGCCAGGCACTCTTCCAGGTAGCTCACCAGCCGGGCGTGCATCTCCTCCTGGAGCGGACTGCGCTGGGAAGGCTCCTCCCAGACATGCAGGCCGATAATCCCCGTCGGTTCCGTTCCGGTGGCTTCAAGCCAGCCGTGAACGTCCCCGAACGTCGCCTCCTGATCCCTGATCTTCTGCAGAATGGCTTCCGCCGAGTCCCAGAACGGCGCGGACAACGGGTTGCCGGCCGCGAGCAGGCCCCGCCTGATGCCGGGAAGCGACCTGAGCGCGTCGTCCGGCGCCACGCTGAGTAGTGCTATTGCGACGTCGCGCCGCCGGAGTTCACCGAGCGGGCGCCCGGCGAGCTCAGCGACGCGGTCAGCTTCGAGTTCCACGCCTCGCAGCGTACGACGCCCAGGTCCCACCGCGCACTGCCCTCCGTCTTCCGGTAGCTCTTACAGCTCGGTCCTGCCGCCCAGGTACGGGCGGAGAACCTTCGGGATCTGCACCTTCTGGTCCGCGGTCTGATAGTTCTCGACGAGCGCGGCGAGCAGCCGCGGCGTTGCGATCGCCGTGTTGTTGAGCGTGTACGCGAACTTCACGGTCCCGTCGGTGTCGCGGTACCTGATGCTGGCCCTGCGGGCCTGCCAGTCGTGCAGCGACGAGCAGCTGTGCGTCTCGCGGTACGCGCCAAGCGACGGCATCCAGGTTTCGATGTCGTTCATCCGGTACTTGCCCGCGCCCATATCGCCGGTGGAGATCTCTACCACCTGATACGCCAGGCCGAGACCCTGGAGCAGGTGCTCCGCGGCGCCGAGCAGCTCGGCGTGCCAGCGGTCGGATTCCTCGTCATCGGCCCTGCAGATGACGAACTGCTCCACCTTCTCGAACTGGTGCACACGCAGCAGCCCGCGAACATCGCGGCCGGCGCTGCCCGCCTCCCGGCGGAAGCACGGCGAGATGCCGGCGTACCTGATCGGCAGCGCCTTCGCGTCGAGGATCTCACCGGCGTGCAGCCCGACGAGCGCGACCTCCGCGGTGCCCGCGAGGTACAGGTCGTCGGCGGGGATCGCGTAGGTCTCCTCGCGGTGCGCGGGGAACTGCCCGTTGCCGATCAGCGGCTCCTCCCGGACGAGCGCGGGGACCGAGATCGGCATCAAGCCGAGCTCGATGAGGTAGTCGAGCGCGTAGGACAGCATCGCCCGCTCGAGCAGCACCATCTCGCCTTTCAGCGCGTACGCTCGCTCGCCCGACGCCTTCCTCGCCCGGCTGAACTCAGCCCAGTCCCGGCTTTCCAGCAGCTCGACGTGATCCTTGGGCTCGAAGTCGAAGGCCGGCCGCTCGCCCCACGTCCTGATCGTGAGGTTGGCCGACTCGCCGCCCACCGGCGCTCCCGTCCACGGGATCATCGGGGTGAGCAGCAGCAGCGCCTGCAGCCGCTCGTTGACGTCGGTGAGCTGCTCGCGGACGCTCCTCAGGTGGAGGTCCTGCTCCTCGTGCTCGGCCTTCAGCTTCTCCCTGGTGGCCTCGTCGGCCCTGGCGAACTCCCTGGCGAAGCTCTTCCGCTGGGTCTGCGCCTCGTCAAGCTCGCGCTGCAGTTCACGGCTGGACCGATCCAGGCGGAGCAGCTCGTCGACGTCGAGGTCGATGCCCTTGACCCGGACCGCGGCCTTCACGGCCTCGGGATTGTCCCTGATGAATCGTCTGTCCAGCATGGTGACGTGTCAGTCCTCGGTGCGAACTTGGCGGACAACTGTTGCGACCAAAACGCTACCAGGAGTGGCGGCCCGCGCGCTGACGCTGGCGATGCCAAGCCGAGCACTCCTCCTGGGTACGTTATGGGCATGCTGGTGACCAATCACGTCTTGTCTGGCGCGCTTATCGGCGGCGTCGTCCGGCACCCGCTGCCCGCCTTCACGCTCGGCGTGGTTTCGCACTTCATGCTCGACGCCGTGCCGCACTGGGGAAAGTTCGGCAGCCTTTCCGGTGGCATGCTGCGGGTGGCCGTGCCCGATGGCCTGGCGGGCCTGGCGGTCATCGGCACCTTCGCCGCCATCGCGCCGCGGGACCGCAGGCTGTCCGTACTGGCCGGGATGGCCGGGGCCGCGCTGCCCGACATCGAGAAGCCGTCACGGCTCTTTTTCAACCGGTCGCCCTTCCCGCGCGCTGTGGACGCGTTCCATTCGGCGATCCAGGACGAGGCGCCGGACCGTGCCCACTACGAACTCGCCGCGGCGGCGGTTTTCGCCGTCGCGGCCCTCGCCGTGCTCCGCAGGCGGTCCTAGCCGGACGGCGCTCAGTTCAGGAGTTGTCCAGCGCGGTCCCGAGGGCGTTGAAGTCCTGGTCGAAGCGGTCGAGGCTCTGCTGCAGCCCGAGACGGTTGAACGTGTCCTGGTACGTGGCGACGTTCGCGGCCTGACTGAGCTGGGCGTACTCCTGGGCGACGCGGGTGGCGTCGGAGTAGACCCGGTTCGCGGCGGCGGTGGCGCCGGACGGCATCGAAGTGGCGTTCAGCTCGCTCGCGAAAGCGGAGAAGTCCGTCGCGGCGTTCGCGTCCGCCCTCGTGACGCAGGTGAGGTTCTGGTCGCACGCCGACACCGTGTAATGCCACTGGTTCATCCTGGTCTGCAGCGTGGTGTACGAGCTGTTCACCGCGCCGATCGCGTTGTTCGCCATGCTGGCGTCCTCGGCGCGCTGCAGGGCGCCTGACAGCGAGAAGGCGTTGCTGGCGCCGTTGAGGATGCCCATGAGCACGCCGAGCACGATGAACAGGATCACCAGCTGCCGCGCGGCCTTGCTGAGGACCAGCTGCCAGCTCGCCGGCTGGAATACCGTCTGCCCCGGGCCGTAGCCGCCGGGAGCGCCGTAGCCGCCCGGGGCGCCATAGCCGTAGCCATAGCCGCCAGGGTTGCCGTATACCGAGGCTGGCGTGCCATAGCCGGGCGTGTAGCCGGGGTTGCCGTAGCCGTATCCGCCGTACTGTGGCGTGTATCCGGGGGCCGCGGGCGGCATGTCCGGTGCGTCGCCGAAGAGCCCCCACGGATATGCCGGGGTCAGCATCCAGTAGTAGCAGTAGAACCGGAGCTGGTACCTGAGCAGCGCGGTGAGCGCCTGGTGCAGCGGCCGTGGCAGGTGGCCGTTGACGAGGGCGATCAGCCACGCGACGAACAGCACGAGCGAGCTGGCGCCCTCAGTGGCCACGGTGGAGACGATCAACCCGGGAATGGCCAGGATGAACCGGAAGAACACCGCGGCCCTGTTGAGCCGCTGGCGCTCGGGTATCGCGAGGCGCACCGGGTACTCGGGCACATCGTCGAGCGTGAACGGCGGGTACACGTCGGTCAGCAAGTAGAGGTACGCCTGGTACCGCAGCACCCACCGCATGAACCCGGACAGGTAGTTCACCGCGAACTCCGGCAGCCGGCCGGTGAACAGCGCGCCCCACCAGCCGAGGAACGCGACCACGAGCGCGGCGATCCCGAGGAAGAAGAGCAGGAACATGTGGGGGACGACCAGGATCAGCCGGAACGCCACCGTCGCCCTGCGCTGCCGGGCCGGTTCCGCGGCGGCGACCTGCACTGGGTCCGGCTCGGCCAGCTGGAGCCGCGTCCCTGGAGTGCCTGCCGGGTACGCGGGATACGACGGATAACCGCTCATCATGGTCCCCTGGTTGCTGGTTATGTTCGGCTGGCCCCCCGAGCGCAGACCACGCGAGCTTAGTAAGAAGCGACCCGCGCTGACATCGGCGTTAGATAAAAGTTGTACATCGGTCTCGATATCCGCGCACCGGCCGCGGCTCAGGCCGCAGGCAGCGGGTACTCAAGCCCCACCAGGCCGGCCAGGTCGCCAAGCGTCAGCTCGAACATCGGGCCCGGGTCGTCGAGCGCGAACCCGAGATGACCGAAGACCTCCATCGACACCGCGCCGTAGAGCAGCATCCAGCACCGGAGGAAGACCAGGATCGCGCCGTCAGGGGCACTGGTGCGCAGCTTCTCGCCGAACCGCCTCAGCTGCCGGCGCAATACGGGATCGATGTCCGCGTCGGCGGGCACCGGGAAGCGGCTGGCGTTCCAGAGCTCAAGGAACAGAACGTAGAAGGTCCCGGCGAAGTCCAGCGCGCACTGTGAGGCGATGTCGAACCGCCCGTCGTCCAGCCCGGGCACGGGCACGCCGAACAGCAGCGCGAACTCGTCCTTGTGGTTCAGCGCCCAGCGGCGGAACTCACGGCAGGCGGCGACCAGCTTCATCGCGAGGTGCGTCCGGCGGCTGGCATCGCTGGCGTAGCCCGACGCCGGCTTCGGGTCGGCCGCCTCGATGGCCCCGCGAATGTCCCCGGCCAGCTCGCGGAACATGGACGCGACCACGTGCCGCAGCAGCTCCTCGCGGCTGCTGTAGTACCGGTACAGGCCGGGCGCCGTCATCCCCATCTCGCGCGCGATCGCGCGCAGCGACGCGGCATCGGGCCCCTGCTCGACCAGCAGCCGCCGCGCGGTGGTGGTGATCTCCTCCATCGTCGCCGCGCGCAACCGGTCCCGGCGGGTCAGACCGGTTATCTCTGTCACGAATAGACCTCCCGACTCAGTTGTACAGCCTCATGGCCATGGCAGGGAAGATCCTTCGCGAACCCCCTTGACGAAAGTAAACGCTGTATGCAAAGTTAGCTCTGTACGCAGTTTACAGCGTTTACTCAGGGGGCGTGATGTTCGAGGCATGGGGACGTGGCCTGTACCGGGCCCGGCGTTTGACGCTCGTCCTCGCGGTTCTCTTCGCGGTGGCCGCCGGCGTCTGGGGCACGGGCGTCTTCAGCAAGCTGACGTCAGGCAACACGTTCACGCCGCCGAACAGCGAGAGCAACAGGGAAAGCGCGCTCGCGACCAGCGTGTTCGGGCGGAACGAGGCGGATGTCGTGGTGCTGTACCACAGCGCCGCGATGACGGTGGCCGATCCCGCGTACCGGCAGGCCGTCGCGGCCGAGCTCGCCGCCCTGCCGGCGGCGGACGTGCCGCACACCACCACGTACTGGTCGAGCGGGCAGGCCAGCCTCGTCTCCGCCGACCGGCACTCTACTTACGCCGTGCTGCAGCTCGCGGGCGCCGACGACGCCGCCAGGCAGGACACCTACAAAGCCATCAAGAATGACCTCGCCAGCGGGCCGGGGGACGGGATCTCCGCCGAGGTGGGCGGTGCCGTGCCCACCGAGGTCGCGGTCAACAGCGCGGTCACCGGCAGCATCGCCCGCGCCGAGGGCATCTCGCTGCCCGTCCTGCTGATCCTGCTCGTCCTGATCTTCGGCAGCGTGGTAGCCGCCTCACTTCCTCTCGCCATCGGGGGCCTGGCGATCCTCGGCTCATTCACCGTGCTGCGGCTGCTCTCCCTGACCACCACGGTCGCCATTTACTCGGTGAACATCACCACGATCCTGGGCCTCGGCCTGGGCATCGACTACGGCCTGTTCATGGTGACGCGGTTCCGTGAGGAGCTGCGCCGCCAGCCGACGGTGGAGGCCGCCGTATCCCGTACCGTCGCCACCGCGGGCCGCACCATCCTGGTCTCCGGCGTCACCGTCGCGCTCGCCCTGACCAGCCTCATGCTGTTCCCCGAGGTCTTCCTCCGCTCGATGGGGTACGGCGGCGTGGCGACAGTCGCGGTGGACGTCATCGCCGCGGTCACCGTGCTGCCGGCGATGCTCGCGGTGCTCGGCCACCGGGTCAACTCGCTGCGCGTCCGCAAGAGCGTCGGGGCCGCGCCGAAGGCAGACGAGGGCGCCTGGTACCGCCTCGCGCACAGCGTGATGCGCCGCCCGGTCGCCTTCGCCAGCGTGATCGTGATCGTGCTGCTCGCGCTCGGCGCGCCGTTCCTGAAGATCTCCTGGGGCGGCACCGACTCGACGGTGCTGCCGGCGAGCTCCACCGCGCGGCAGGTGTCGGACACGCTGGCCAGCGAGTTCCCGGCCAACTCGACGACGCCGATCGAGACCCTCGTCAGCAACGTCACCAGCCGCGACGCGCTGACCGGCTACATCAGCAAGATCGACGCGATCCCTGGCGTCACCGGCACCCAGGTGACCGGCGAGCGGGACGGCACGGTACGGCTGGACGTCGGCTTCAGCCCGCAGTACTTCTCGTCGCAGGCGCGGCAGATCGTCACTGAGATCCGGGCCCTCGCACCCCCGCCGCACGCCACCGTCCTCGTCGGCGGGGCGACCGCGGGACTCGTCGACGAACTGAGCAGCCTCGGCTCCACCCTGCCCTGGATGGCGCTGCTCACCGGGGTGGCGACATTCGTGCTGCTGTTCCTCGCCTTCGGCTCGGTGGTGCTGCCGCTGAAGGCGGTCGTGATGAACATCTTGTCGCTGTGCGCGACATTCGGCGTGATCGTATGGGTCTTCCAGTGGGGGCACCTGTCCGGGCTGCTCCAGTTCACGCCGGGCAGCATCGACCCGACCATGCCGATCCTGCTGCTCGCGATCGTGTTCGGCCTGTCGATGGACTACGAGGTGTTCCTGCTGTCGCGCATCAGGGAGCGGTACGACGAGACCGGCGACAACACGGTCGCGGTGGCCAGCGGCCTGCAGCGCACCGGCGGCCTGATCACGAGCCTCGCGCTGCTGCTGATCATCGTCGTCGGGCTGTTCTCCGCCTCCAGCATCACGTTCCTGAAGCTGCTGGGCGTCGGCATGATCGTCGCGCTCATCGTCGACGCCGCCGTGGTCCGGGTGCTGCTCGTCCCCGCCACCATGCGGCTGCTCGGCCGCGCGAACTGGTGGGCGCCGCGGCCGCTGCGCCGCCTGTACGCCCGCTACGGGATCAGGGAAGCGGAGGGAGCGGAGTCGCAACCGTACGTTCCGGTTAACTAAGAGCGTCGCTCGTGGCGACCCGCGGCTAGCCAGCACAGCAACCCGAGGGCGGGAAACGCGGCGGCGGCCACGCAAGCGCCCGCCCAGCCCCACCGTTCGTAGGCGTGCGCGCCGGCCCAGGAGCCGAGCGCGCCGCCGACGAACATGGTGGTCATGTAGACGGCCGTGATGCGGGACCGCGCCTGCGGCAGCAGCCCGTAGATCACGCTCTGCCCGAGCAGGTTCGACGCCTGCACGGCGGCATCCATGAACAGCGTCCCGGCCACCAGCAGCGCCAGGGCGAGCCAGCCCAGGTGCGCGCCGCCGGCCGCGATCAGCGCGTAGGAGGCGAGCAGCGTGCCCTGCGCGATGCCGGTGGCCGGCCAGCGGAGCCCGAGCCTCCTGTCGATGTGCCTGCCGCCGAACGCCGACAGCAGCGCGCCGGCGGCGCCCGCGAGCGCGAACAGGCCGATCTCCAGCTGGTTGAAGTCGTACGGGGGGCGGGCGAGCAGGAACGAGACCGTGGTCCAGAACGCGGTGAACGAGCCGAACGAGCACGCGCCGATCAGGGCGCGCCAGCGCAGCGCCGGCTGGGTGCGCACCAGGCTGAGCGCCTCGCGCAGCTGGGCGGCGTAGCCCGTCTCGATCTCCGGCGGCAGGTCGGGCAGCCGCCGGTAAAGCGTGACGGTGGTCGCCGCCATAAGGACCGCGGCGACGGCGTAGACGCCGCGCCAGCCGGCGACCTGCGCGATGGCCCCGGCGAACGTCCTGGACAGCAGGATGCCGGTGAGCAGGCCGCTGAGTACCGTGCCGATCGCCCAGGTGCGCTCGTTGTCCGCCGCCAGCGTCGCGGCGAACGGGATCAGCATCTGGATAACCACCGACGTGAGCCCTATGACGAAGGCGAACGCGCCGAGCGCCCGCAGATCTGGCGCCGCGGCGCTCGCGGCGACCGCCACCGTGTCGATGCCGAGCAGCAAGGTGAACAGCGTGCGCCGCCTGGTGATGTCCGCGGCGGGGACGAGCAGCAGCAGGCCGACGCCATAGCTGAGCTGGGTGATGGTGACCAGCAGGCTCGCGCTCGTCTGGGAAACGTGCAGGCTGGCGGCGATCGTCGGCAGCAGCGGCTGCGCGTAGTACAGGTTCGCGCATGTCGCGCCCGCGGTGAAAGCGAGGAGCCGTGCCTGGCCTCTGGTCAGCGTGCGCGGCGCCGTCGTCACTGCATCGGTCACGGTGTAGCCAAATGCGCGACGCCCGGACGTTGTTCCCGCTGCATCCTCTAGTGTTAGCGCAGCAGTAATGGCCCCTTGAGCCGCAGAGGAGAACGATCGTGTTTGAGTCCGACGATGCCCAGGCCGCGGTGATGTCGGCGGACCTGCCGGCTGGGATCTACCTCCTCGACGTCCGCGAGGACGACGAATGGGCCGCCGGGCACGCGCCGGAGGCCGTGCACGTCCGGCTCAGCGAGCTGTCCGCCCACACCGAGGAGATCCCCCGCGACCGCGAGGTTTTCGTGATCTGCCGTTCCGGGGCGCGCTCGGCCTACGCGGCGCAGGCGCTGGCCGGCGCCGGGTGGCAGACGGTCAACGTGTCCGACGGCATGACCGGCTGGGCCGTCGCCGGCCGCCCGATGATCAGCGAGACCGGCGCGGAACCCTACGTGGCATAACCCCTCCCCGCCGTTACGCCCGGCCTTTGGGTCACTACACTGAGCTAGGTGAGAAGCGCGACGGGCCGGAAGGTCGGGGTGCTAGGGCCTATCCCTCGCGACGTGGTCGTTACCCCTGCCGGTGAGCGATTCGAGAAGTACGGATGCGTTATCTACACGGCGGCTGCCCTCTCGTCTCTGCTGGATGCAGGCGACACGATCGTCCCGATATCACACGTCCGCGAGCGGGACGAGGCTCCTCTCAAGCAGATCCTGGGATCGTTCCCGAACATCGACACCTCCGGCATCACGTCGGCTGCCGACCAGGGAGACGTCGTCGAGCTGCGTTACATCGACCAGAATCGCCGCGTCGAGCGGCAGGCGAGCTTCATGGCCCCGATCCTGCCGGACGATGTCGGCAAGGTGCTCGATGCGGACATCATCGTCTGTGTCCCGATCACGGACTACCAGGTAGGGCAGCCGACGCTGCGCCACATCAAAGAGCACAGCGATGCGACCGTGGTGCTGGATGCCCACGGCCCCACGATGACGCTGGCCCGGGGCGGCGAGCGCTATCCAAGGGCGTGGGCTGACCTGGACGTATGGCTTCCGTACGTCGACATCCTGAAGATGAACCTCGAGGAAGCGGGGTCGGCGTGGCTCGGCAAGTCGGTGCAGGTGGCGGCTGATCCACCGAAGCCGAGTGATGAAGAACTGCGCGATCTCGCGCATTATTGCCTGGACCGCGGCGTCGCCGCGGTATGCGTGACCCTCGACGAACGCGGCTGCGTCGCCTTCTACCGGGATCGTTCGGGCCGCGTTGCCGAGGAGTTCGTCGACCGGATCGAGGTGGAGCACGTCGTCGACACGACCGGTGCCGGCGATTCGTTCGCCGGGGGATTGGCCTACGGCTACCTCGCCTACCGCGATTACGTCGCCGCCTGCCAGTACGGGAACGCGATGGGCGCTCAGCGTTGTACCGGCACGGAACTGAAGGTTTACCTGCCGCGAGAGGAAACGGAGCGGCAGATCCGCGAAGCATACGGACCTCGTAACCGAAAAGACTGACGGCCGCCGGGGGTTGCAGTGGACGGTTTCTTGCTCGCCTATGACGGCTTCGATCCGCGGACCGAGGGGTTGCGGGAGGCGCTGACCTCCACGGGGAACGGTTACCTGTGCACGCGCGGCGCGGCGGAGTGGGAGGATGCCGACGGCGTACACTATCCGGGCACGTACGCGCATGGCGGCTACAACCGCGAGACGACGATGATGGGCGGCCTGCCCGTCCTCAACGAGGATCTGGTCAACCTGCCGAACTGGCTGGTCCTCCAGTTGCGTGTCGAGGGTGAGGATGCGATCAGGGTCGACGATGTCGAGCTGCTCGGTTACCGCCACGAATACGACATCAGGAACGTGACCGTTCTCCGGCGCCTCCGCTTTCGCGACCGCGCCGGCCGGGAGACGACGCTGACAAGCCGCCGGTTCGTCAGCATGGCCGACCCGCACCACGCCGGGATCGAGTGGACCCTCGTACCGGAGAACTGGTCCGGGCGCGTCGAGGTCATCGCGGCGCTCGACGCCCGGGTGACAAATAGCGGCGTGGCCCGCTACCGGCGGCTCGAGGGCCGCCACCTGAACCCGGTTTCGCCGCGGACGTTCGGGCCCGAGGTCATCGCGCTGAAGGCCGAGACCCGGCAGTCCAATCTGTACATCAGCCAGGCGACGCGCACGCGCGTGTTCCGGGGCGGCGAACAGCTGCCAGCGACCAGGACGCTGTACCAGGTGGAGGACTACATCCAGCAGATCCTGGCCTTCGACGTGCGCCAGGGCGAGGCGACGCGGGTCGAGAAGATGGTCGCCTTCTATACGTCACGAGACCCCGCGGTCAGCGACACGCTGGTCAGGGCTGCCAGGTCCGCGGCGCGCCACAGCGACTTCCCCGCGGCGCTCGAGCGCCATCGCGCGGCATGGGACGAACTATGGCGCACGTGCGACGTACGCGCGTCAGGAGACGAGCAGGTCCAGTTGCTGCTTCGGCTGCACATCGCCCACCTTCTCCAGGTCTGCTCCCCGCACACCGCCGACCTCGACGCCGGGCTTCCCGCGCGCGGGCTGAACGGCGAGGCCTACCGCGGGCACGTGTTCTGGGACGAGATCTACGCGTTCCCGTTCTTCAACGTCCGGCTGCCCGAGGTCACGCGGGGGCTGCTGATGTACCGCTACCGCCGGATCGGGGAG
>Ga0207699_10001280_pt1 | contig 11952 bp, 7 predicted proteins | sample LARL51metaG_FD_184344 | JGI IMG/M metagenome (GOLD analysis project Ga0207699, IMG submission 184344) | Corn, switchgrass and miscanthus rhizosphere microbial communities from Kellogg Biological Station, Michigan, USA - LAR L5-1 metaG... | ecosystem: Host-associated > Plants > Roots >...
TCCGGGCGATGCGCGATCTCGGTGCGGCCCACCGCCTCCAGCGGCTCGCCGTCCGCGCGCCACACCGTCCCGGTCGAGGTCCACACCGCCGGCTGGAACAGGAAGGTGTGCGTCATGCGCTCATTATGGCGCGCGCCGCCGGTTCCGGGGTACGTTGCAGGGACGTTACATAAAAGGACGGGCCCATGCTCACGGAACGCATCTGGTCGGGAAACGCGCTGCGCAATTTCCACTACCTGATCGCCTGCCCGGAGACCGGCGAGGCGCTGGCCGTGGACCCGCTCGAGTGGCGGCTGTGCCTGGAGGCGGCGCGGGTGCGCGGCTGGCGGATCACGCAGATCGTGAACACGCACGAGCACGGCGACCACACCGGCGGGAACGCCCCGCTCAAGGCTGCGACCGGGGCCACCGTGGCGGCGCATGCCGGGGCCGCGAGCCGCATCGGCGGCGTCGATCGCGGCCTCGCGCGCGGCGACCTGATCCGCGTCGGGCGCACGGTCGAGCTCGAATGCCTCGACACACCCGGACACACCATGACGCACGTGTGCCTGCTGTCACACACCGAAGAGCCGGCACTGTTCTGCGGCGACACGCTGTTCAACGCCGGCGCCGGCAACTGCTATAACGGCGGCGCGCCCGAGGCGCTCTACCACACCTTCGTCACGCAGCTGGCGCGCCTGCCGCCGGCGACGCGCATCTACCCGGGCCACGAGTACCTGGCCCGCAACCTCGAGTTCACGCTCGACCGCGAGCCGGGCAACGCGGAGGCGGCCCGGCTGCTGGAGGCGGCGCGCACGCACGCTCCGGCCGCGGCGCACGTCACGACGCTGGCCGAGGAGCTGCACATCAACACCTTCTTCCGCCTGCAGCAGCCGGCGGTGATCGCCGGGCTGCGGGCGAAGTTCCCCGACCTGCCGGAGCGGCCGGATGCGCAGACCGTGTTCGTCAGGCTGCGCGAGCTGCGCAACCGCTGGTGATCAGCGCAGGTATCTCGCCATCCAGTCGAGATAGCGCTGCCAGCGGTCCACCAGGAAGCTCAGGCGGCTGAAGGTGTGATACTCCCCGGGGTAGACGACGAGCTGCGCGGGCACCTCGAGGCTGCGCAGGGCCTGGTACATCTGCTCGCCGCCGCCGATCGGCACGTCGAAGTCGCGGTCCCCGCCCAGGAACAGCGTCGGGGTGTGGATGCGGTCGGCGTGGAAGAACGGATAGGAGAGCTTCAGCCACAGCTCGGTGCTGCGCCAGGGCGGCCCGATCTCGTTGTCGTCCTCGATGATGTATTCGTCGGTCCCGTACATCCCCACCTGATCGCCGCTGCCGGCGCCGCTGATGGCGGCCTTGAAGCGCGTGTCGCTGGCAATGGCGTAGTCCGTGAGGAGCCCGCCGTAGCTCCAGCCGCCGACCCCGAGCCGTTCGGGATCGGCGATGCCCTCCCTGACGGCCCAGTCTACCCCCGCGAGCAGGTCCTCGACCTCGAGGTGTCCCCAGTCAGCGGCGATCGCGTGCGCAAAGGCGGCCCCGCGCCCGGTGCCGCCGCGATAGTTGACGGCGAGCACCACGTAGCCGTGGCTCGCGAACAGCAGCCGCTCCAGAGGGGGCCCATAGGCCTCGAGCTCGAGCGAGTGATCGTCCTGGCCCTGGGGACCCCCGTGGATCCACAAAAGCGTCGGATAGCGGCGGCCGCTCTCATAGCCCGGAGGCTTCACGATCTGCCCGTGGATCTCGGTACCGTCGCGGCTCTTGAAGGCGATGTCCTCGAGCGAGCCGAGCGTGAGCTCGGCGAACAGCGCCCGGTTCTGGGCGCTCAGCGCTCGCAGGCGGCCGTTCTCGAGCGCGAACACTTCGACCGGCTGGCGATCATGGGAGGCGAGCACCGCGGTGTGACCGGCGGCGGTCGCGAGTTCCTTGATCACCTCGGGACCGCTCGCCAAGGGCGCGATCTCGCCGCTCGCGAGCGTTACCTGCGCCGGATACTGCCGCCCGTCGTCCTCGACAGCGAACATGACGGCACCCCCATCGCTGGTGAAGCGCGGCGAGTAGATGCCTCGATCCAGCGGCGCGGTCAGGGCGCGCACGGCGCCGCTGCCAGCATCCGCCAGCGCCAGCGAATCGTCGATGTAGGCGTTGTAGCGCAGCGCCTCGCCCTGCAGGAAGCCGAGCTGCCGCCCGTCGGGGCTGAAGGACAGCCAGTGGTTGTTCGGTGACCAGGTCGACAGCAGCAGCCGCGGCAGCGCGCCCGGACGGGGATCCATGAGGTAGATCTCGTCGCGCCCGGCGCTGGCGCGCGCGGAACCATTGCCGATGAACGCCAGCTGCCGTCCGTCGGGAGAGAACACCGGGTGCGAGTCGGCGCGCGCGGGGTCGGCCGCGAGCGCCTGGCAGGCGCCGCTCGCGACATCCAGCAGGTACAGGTGGGTGCGCGACTCGGCGGTGAGATAGCCCTCGACGTCCTCCTTGAAGTGATAGGCGTCGATGACCTGAGGTTGGGGCTGCCCGTGCTCGCCCGCGCGCATCACGAGCACCACGTGACGCCCGTCCGGCGCCCAGGCATAGGATTCAATCTCGTCACTGACGTGCGAGAGCTGCCGCGGCTTCTCGCCATGCCGCCCGAGCAGCCACAGCTGCGCCGGGGCGTCCTGCGCGCGGGCCGCGAGATAGCTCAGGCGCCCGTCGGGACTGAAGCGCGGCTCGCTGGCGCTCAGCCCGTGCGCGCGCGCCGCGGCGTGGCGGCCATCCCAGTCGGCGAGCCACAGCTCGCGCAGACTCTGGTCGGAGGCACGGTCGTAGCGCGTCACGAGGTAGGCGACCGCACGGCCGTCGGGGGCGATCTGCAGATCCGACACGGCCCGGAAGCGGTACCAGTCGGCAGGTTCGAGCGGCCGCCCCGCGAGCGCTGCCAGCGGGGCGAGGCCGAGTATCAGGGCAAAAGCAGTCTGCAGGCGTGTCACGCGCACGATGTCTCGCAGTGTTTGGCGCGCCGGACCGGGGCGCGTGCGTGAGTGTAGCCCGAACCCCCGCGGCCGAGGCAAACTGCACAGATGGCTGCGCCCCTTGCGAAGTCGCCACCACCGGGTTTCGCCGCAAACCTGCGCCAGGCGCACGCGGCACTGCGCGCGGGACAGGCGTTGCGGGCCGAAGGCTGGCTGCGCTCGCTCGAGGCGCAATGTCCGGGAGAGGTCAACTGCCTCTGGCTGATCGGCGCGGCGCTGCTCGACCAGGAGCGGATCGAGGAGAGCATCGCGCTCCTGGAGCGCGTGCTGGCCAGCGCTCCCGAATTCGCCGAGGCGCGCGTGGACCTGGCGCGCGCCTACCGCCGCGCCGGCCGTACCGCCGAGTCGCGCGCCGAGGTGCGGCGGGTGCTCGAGAAGGCGCCACGCCATCACCGCGCCTGGCTCGCCTACGGCGATACGCTCGTCGACCTCGGACTGTATGCCGAAGCCCGCATCGCCTTCGAGCGCGCCCGGGTCACGGAGCCGGCGCGGCCACGCGTCGAGGAGGCGACCGCGGCGCTGGTGGCCGACGATCGCAAGCGTGCCGAGCAGCTGTTCCGGGAAATCCTGCAGCAGGATGCGGGCCACGTGGCGGCGTTGTGCGGCCTGGCGGCGCTGTCACTCGCGGCCGACGTGCCGCACGACGCCGAGCGGCTGCTGCGCCACGCGCTCAAGCAGTCGGCCCACGTGCCGCTCGCGTACCGCGGGCTGGGGCCGGCGCTGCTGGCCATGGGACGCGTCGAGGAGGCGCACGCCGCCGCCCGCCAGCTGCTGCAGATCGAGCCGGAAAATCCACAGACCTGGGTCACCGTTGCCTCGGTCGCGGTCCGCTTCATGCGCCACGAGGAGGCGCTGGAAGCCTACCAGCACGCCGCGCGGTTCAAGCCCGAGGAGCTGCGGATCCGCATGTCGATCGGCCACGTCCAGCGCACGCTCGGCCGGCGCGCCGACAGTGAGGCGTCCTACAAGGCGGTGCTCGCGGCCGACCCGGCCAACCCCGAGGCCTACTGGAGCCTGGCGGATCTCAAGAACTACTCATTCAGCGACGCCGAGCTCGAGGCCATGGAGAGCCGCGTGGCCGAGGGCGTCGGCCAGCGCCCCGGCGGGGCGCAGCTGTACTTCGCCGTCGGCAAGGCCCTGGAGCAGCGCCGGCGCTATCCCGAAGCCTTCGCCGCCTATGCGCAGGGCAACGCCACGCGGCGACGTGAGGCGCCCTTCGACAGCGCCAGCTTCGAGCAGCGCAGCGCGCGCATCCGCGCCTTCTTCAGCAGCGAGTTCTTCGCGGCCCACGGCGGCAGCGGCGACCCGAGCCTCGCGCCGATCTTCATCGTCGGCCTGCCGCGCTCGGGCTCCACGCTGGTGGAACAGATTCTCGCGAGCCACTCGCGCGTGGACGGCACCATGGAGTTGCCGAACATCCTCAACATCGTGCGCGAATGCGAGGACAGCGGCGCCAACCGCGACGGTTACCCGGAACAGCTCAATGCCTACTCCGCCGCGCAGCTGGCCGAGCTCGGCGGCCGCTACCTGCGCGAGACTCTGCCGCTGCGGCGCGGGCGTGAGCGCTTCACCGACAAGCTGCCGAACAATTTCAGCCACGTCGGGCTCATTCACTGCATCCTGCCGCACGCGACCATCGTCGACGTACGCCGCCACCCCATGGACGCCTGCTTCAGCACCTTCAAGCAGCACTTCGCCTCGGGGCAGACCTTCAGCTACGACCTCGAGGATCTCGGCCGCTACTACCGCAGCTACCTGGCCCTCATGGACCACTGGGATCGCGTGCTGCCCCACAAGGTGCTGCATGTCCAGTACGAGGATTTGGTGCGCGATCCGGAGGCGAACATCCGTCGCCTGCTCGAGCATTGTGGGCTTGAATTCGAGGCCGGGTGCCTCAGCTTTCACGAGACCCAGCGCGCGGTGCGCACCCCGAGCGCCGAGCAGGTGCGACAGCCGATATATACCAGCGGGGTGGGCTACTGGCGCAATTTTGCGCAAGAGCTTGAACCCCTGCGACATGCGCTCGGCGACTGCCTCGAGCGCTTCGCCTGAGCGCGCGGCGCTGTTGAACGGTCGTTGACTAGAGACAACGCCTCAAAGGATGATCACGGCAGCGCAGCCAGCGGCCGGCAGCGCTCACAGATAAGTCGTCGGGGAGGTCTCGGATGTCATCTATCCGCAATCGAATCACCCGTGGTCCGTCCCTCTCCCGCTTCCCACGCTCGGGGAGCCCAGCTTCCAAAATAGGCGTGGCAGTCGCGACCGCGCTGGCCGGTGCCGCGGCAGGGCGCGCGTACGCGGTGGACGCCGCCGCGGCGGCGGCCGAGACCGGCGGCGGTGCGCTGCAGGAAGTGGTGGTGACGGCGCGCAAGCGCGAAGAGAACCTGCAGACGGTGCCCATCAGCATTGATGTGTTCACGAGCAAGGACGTGCAGAACCTCGGCATCACGAGCTTCGACGACTATGCGGCCAAGGTGCCGTCCATATCCTTCATCAGCATCGGACCGGGCACCCAGACCTTCTTCATGCGCGGCGTCTCCGACGGCAGTAACCCGAACTACGCCAACAGCTCCGCGACCGGATTCTTCCTCGACGACAATTCGCTCAGCTGGTACGGCGTGCAGCCCGACCTGCACCTGTACGACATCGAACGCATCGAGGTGCTCAACGGTCCACAGGGTACGACCTTCGGCGCCGGCTCCATGGCTGGCGCGGTGCGCTACATCACCAACAAACCTGACGTCAGCAACTTCAGCGCCGGCATCGACCTCGACGGCGGCAAGATCCAGGACGGTCGTACCAACCAAACCTACGAGGGCTTCCTCAACATCCCGCTGATCAGCGGCACGCTCGGCCTGCGCGTCTCGGCCTTCAGCGCCTCGCACGGCGGCTTCATCGACAACAAGCTGGTGACGCGCACCTGGGTGAACGGCGCCGTGTCGGACAACTCGGCCTGGGCGCGCAACGATTTCAATCGCGAGCACCAGGAGGGCGCGCGCATCGCCCTCAAGTGGCAGATCAACGAGAAGTGGAGCGCGCTCTTTACCAGCGACTATCAGCGCATGAACGCCTTCGGCGCCTGGGACGAGGATCCGACCCTGGCGCCCCGCACCGTCGAGCGCTTTGGCCCGGAGCAGCTCGGCAATCAAGCCAAGCTCTGGGAGGCGCGCCTGGACGGGGACGTCGGCATCGCCGACCTGGTGTTCGCGAGCACCTACTGGTCGCTGCCCACGCGGCGCTGGGACGAGTACTCGCAGTACATGCAGAACTTCGCCCCCTCCTACACGCCGTTCTTTCACAACGGTGCGCCCCCCGGCTCGCAGGAGGGCTTCGCCTGCCAGAGCGACCCGGCCTACGGCGGCACGCCCTTCACCGGCTGCAAGGTGCCGCTGCAGTACTACGAGTACCACACCAACCCGGTGCGCTGGGCGGACGAGCTGCGGCTTACCTCGAAGGCGGGCGGACGCTTTCATTGGCTCGCCGGCCTGTACTGGGAGAAGACCACCGACAAGAACTCCGGCAGTCCGTACTACATGCCGGGACTGCAGCCCGGCGGAGCCGCGTTCCAGTACGAGCTCTATTACTACAACACCACAGCTTCCTCGCTCCCTCCGGGGGTGTGGTACGACTACACCACGCGCTCCGACTACCGGCAGACCACCGAATTCGCGAACATCAACTTCGACATCACCGACCGGCTCAACGTCGAAGCGGGGCTGGTGCACTTCCACTCGGACTTCAGTTACTACAGCCCCTACGGCCAGTTCGCCTATCAGCCGGTGACTTCGACCCTGTCGGTAGGCAGCTCGCACAAGTGGAACAGCAAGTTCGGCATCAACTACCGGCTCACCGACCACGTCATGCTGTACGGCGACTTCGCGCAGGGCTTCCGCGACGGCGGTACCAATGCCTTGCCCCCGAGCTGCTACGTCGACGCGAACGGCAACCCCAACGGGGTGCAGCATGACTACACCCCCGATACGCTCAACAGCTTCGAGGTCGGCTGGAAGACCACCAGCCTCGGCGGCCGGCTGCTGTGGAACGGCGCCGCCTACTACATGAAGTGGAAGGATCTCCAGACCCTCATCTACGACGTCGACCTGTGCCCTTCGAGCAGCTTCAACGCCAACGTCGGCGATGCGCGCATCTACGGCGTCGAGTCGAACGTCGACTACAAGCTCAACGACAACTGGTCATTCCAGGCCTCGGCGAGCTACACCGATTCGCACCTGGTCTCGAGCACGTACGCCACCTTCCAGGGCAATGTCGGCGAGCGGCTCCCCTACGTGCCGTACTTCAACTACAGCTGGAACCTCAGGTACGAGCATCCCCTCGGCGGTCAGCTGCTCGGCTATGCACAGCTCGACATGGCCCACAAGGGCGACATGTGGAACGACCTGCACGTGGTCGGCTCGAACGGCTTCCCGCGCATGCTGCAGCCGGAGTACAGCCTGCTCAATCTGCGCCTGGGGCTGAACCCCGAGAACTCCGACTGGCTGCTCGAGGCCTACGTCACCAACCTCGCGGACAAGAACGCGATCATCTACACCAACACCGGCAACTTCGACCTGCGCGAGACGACCAACGAGCCGCGGGTCTTCGGCCTGCGGATCAACTACCGCTGGGGCAAGCACGCGGGCGGACAGTAGCCCGCTGCGCCGCCACCCGCGGCAGTGGCACGGGAACGGTGCCCACGCGCGCTGTGGTTCCCCGCGGTTGCCGGCCGCGCCGCGCCGCTGCAGCATAGGCGCGCGCGCCTAGCGTGGCGCGTCGAGGAGAGTTCCCATGCGCACCGCGGTCCCCGTGTCCTGTGCCTGCCTGCTGCTCACGGCGCTGCCCGCCTGGTCGAACGGCGGCGGCTCCATGTCCATGCCGCAGCGCATGCCCGAGGTGCGCCAGCAGAGTCCCGCGGACCTGGCACGCTCGGCCTACAACGACGGCGTGCGCTACGTGAAGAAGGCCGACAAGGCGCAGGCCGCCTCCCTCGAGGCCAAGGACCCCGGCAAGAAGGACAAGCAGGCGAAGGAAGCGCAGGAGCTGTACGGCAAGGCACTCGACAGCTTCAGGCAGGCGGCCAGCCTCGACTTCACCATGCCGGAGGCCTGGAACTACCTCGGCTACTCGAGCCGCAAGCTCGGCAAGTACGACGAGGCCCTGGCCGCCTACGAGAAGGCCCTGTCGCTCAAGCCCGGCTACGCAGACGCGCTCGAGTACCGCGGTGAGGCATTCCTCGGCCTGAACCGCATCTCGGACGCGCAGCAGGCCTATCTCGACCTGTATTCCGGCGACCGCGGCCTCGCCGGTAAGCTCCTCGGCGCCATGAAGGGCTGGCTCGCCACCCAGCGTGCCAATCCGGCCAGCACCGCCATCAACCTCGACGACGTCGACAAGTGGATCCAGGAGCGCGCCCAGATCGCCGGCCAGACCGCCTCGCTCACGCGCGCCGGCACTGCCGCCAGCTGGCGCTGACCGGCCCCGCGCCTCCGGCGCGCGCCGGCGTGCTGCTCGCGGCCCTGCTGGCCGTGGCGGCCACGGCACGTGCCGGGCCTCCCGCCGCCTACGCCTGGCAGCTGCCGCGCGGCTTCCCGCCGCCGGCGGTGCCGGCCGACAACCCGATGTCGCAGGCCAAGGTCGACCTGGGCAGACGCCTGTTCTTCGATCCCCGCCTGTCGGTCACCGGCCGCTACAGCTGCGCGAGCTGCCACCAGCCGGCACGCGCCTTCTCGGACGGCCGCGCCCTGGCCCTCGGCGCCACCGGCGCGACGCTGCCGCACAACGCGCTGGCGCTCGTCAATGTCGCCTACAGCATCAGTCTCGGCTGGACGCGGCGCGAGCCGCGCACGCTGGAGGCGCAGATGCTCGAGCCGATGCTCAACGAGCACCCGGTGGAGCTCGGCCTCAGGGGGCGCGAGCGCGCGCTGTGCCAGGCGCTCGCCGCCGATCAAGACTACGCGGCCGGCTTCGCCGCCGCGTTCGGCGAGCCGGGCGAGGCCGCCGCGGGTGAGCCGTGCGCGGCAGGTGCGGTCACCTTCGTGCGCATCGTTCGGGCGATCGCCGCCTTCGAGCGCACGCTGATCTCGGGCGGCTCGGCCTTCGACCGCTACGTCTTCCGCGGCGAGCACGACGTGCTGCCGGCGAGCGCCAAGCGCGGCATGGCGCTGTTCTTCTCGCCGCGGGTCGGCTGCTCGGGCTGCCACTCCGGCATCAACTTCGCCGGCAACTGGCGCGACGCCAAGGGCGCCACGGGCGCGGCGAGCTTCGCGGTCGACGGCACGAGCGTGCGTCCGGTGCGCGTGCCGACGCTGCGCAATGTCGCCCTCACCGCCCCGTACATGCACGACGGGCGCTTCGCGACCCTGGAGGCGGTGCTGGCGCACTACGCGCAGCTCGGCACCCAGGCCGCCCGCGGCATGAGCCTCGATCCGCGCCTGCCCCGCGCCGGGCTTACCGCCGACGAGCGCGCCGAGCTCGTCGCCTTCCTCGACAGCCTCACCGACCCCGCCTTCGTCAGCCGCTTCGCCGCCCCCGACGAGCCGGCCGCGACGGCCGGCGGAGGTTAGGATTTGTGGAGAAATGCCGCCCCGCATCGCCTCGGCCGGCCGATCCCGCTAGGCTAGGGGGATGCATTCGCTCTTCTATCGCCGCACCTTCCAGCTGGTCACCGCCGCGATCCTCGGCTACGCGCTGTATCGCATTCTCGAGCCGCTGCGCGGTGTCATCGGCTGGGCCGCGGTGCTGGCCTTCATCCTCTACCCGCTGCAGGAGCGGCTGACGCGCCGCCTCAGGGGCCGGCGCGCACTGGCGGCCGGCATCCTCACCACGCTGACGCCGTTCTTCGTGTTCGTGCCGCTGTCGGTGCTCGGCGTCGTGTTCGCCGGGCAGGTGGCACGCATGATCGACTACCTGCGCGGCCACTCGCTGCTGAGCTACAGCGACGCGGCTGAGCGCCTGGCGCACGTGCCGCTCATCGGCAACGCCGTGGAATGGGTGCGCGAGAATGCCTCGGTCAGCGTCGGCGAAGTGCAGGGCTGGGTCAGCGACAGCGTGCAGACGCTGCTGAAGTCCGCCGCCGCCATGGGCGGCAACGTCGCCCTCGGCCTGTTCGGCACGCTGGTGGGCTTCTTCATGATGCTGTTCATGCTGTTTTTCTTCCTGCAGGACGGGCGCGCCATGATCGCCGGCCTCGAGCGCCTCATTCCGGTGGAGCGCGAGCGCCGTCATCAGCTCATGAAGTATCTGGGCGAGGTCACACGCGCGGTGGTGTTCGGCTCGGCCGCCACCGCGCTGGCGCAGGGCCTGTTCATCGGCATCGGCTTCGCGCTCGTGGGGCTGCCCTCGCCGGTGGTGTTCGGCGTACTGGCCACCATCGCCGCCTTCCTGCCCGCCGGCGCGTCCCTCATTCCCGTCCCCTTCATCCTCTACCTCGTGTTCACCGGGCACTGGGGCGCGGCCATCTTCCTGGCGTGCTGGACCGCGGCGGTGTCGGTGCTCGACAACATCCTGCGCCCGCTGCTCACGGCGCACCACGCCGAGGTCTCGACGCTCGCGATTTTCATCGGCGCGGTGGGCGGGGTGGGCGCGTTCGGCATCCTCGGCCTCATCATCGGCCCGGTGCTGCTCAGCTTCGTGGTGGCGCTGGTGCGCTTCGCGCAGGAGGGCCTGCCGGCGGACGCCTAGCGAGGGGGGCCTTTACAGTAGAATGCGCCCCCCATGGATCTGTCCCCGATCCTCAACCCGCTGAACGACGCGCAGCGCGCGGCCGTCACCGCCCCGCTCGGCCCGGTGCTGGTACTGGCCGGCGCCGGCAGCGGCAAGACGCGCGTGCTCACGCACCGCATCGCCTGGGTGATCCAGGCCGAGAACTCCTCCCCGCACAACATCCTCGCCGTCACCTTCACCAACAAGGCGGCCGCCGAGATGCGCGCGCGGGTCGAGAAGCTGCTCAACGTGCCGGGCAGCGCCCTGTGGATCGGCACCTTCCACGGTATCGCCCACCGCCTGCTGCGGGTGCACTGGCGCGAGGCCGGCCTGCCGCAGGGCTTCCAGATCCTCGATTCCGAGGACCAGCAGCGCCTCATCAAGAAGATCGTGCGCGCCGCCGAGCTCGACGAGACCCGCTGGGTGCCGCGCGAGGTGCAGTGGTTCATCAATTCCAACAAGGACGAGGGCCGCCGGCCCCAGCACCTCAAGGACGGCAATGACCCGACCCGCGCCCAGCTGATCAAGCTGTACGCAGCCTACGAGGAGTCCTGCGCGCGCGCCGGGGTGGTGGACTTCGCCGAGCTGCTGCTGCGCGCCTACGAGCTGTGGCGCGACAACCCGGCGCTGCTGGCGCACTACCGGCGGCGCTTCCAGCACGTGCTGGTGGACGAGTTCCAGGACACCAACGACATCCAGTACGCGTGGCTGAAGCTGCTGGCGCCGCCCCAGGCGATCGCCGCGGGCCAGCAGCTGGCGGCCGGCGATGCGCGCCCGAGCTACCCGTTCGTGGTGGGCGATGACGACCAGGCCATCTACAGCTGGCGCAACGCGCGCGCCGAGAACCTGCAGCAGTTCCGCCGCGACTATCCCCAGGCGCAGCTGTTCCGCCTCGAGCAGAACTACCGTTCCACCGCCACGATTCTGGAGGCCGCCAACGGCCTCATCGCCCACAACGCCGGGCGCCTCGGCAAGCAGCTGTGGACCGAAGGCGCGCGCGGTGAGCTGATCCGGCTGTACGCCGCCTTCAACGAGCGCGACGAAGCCGAGTTCGTCACCCACCGCATCCGCGAGCACGTGGCGCGCGGGGGCTTGCGGCGCGAGATCGCCATCCTGTACCGCTCGAACGCGCAGTCGCGGGTGTTCGAAGAGGCGTTCCTGTCGGCGCGCGTGCCGTACCGCGTGTACGGCGGGCTGCGTTTCTTCGAGCGCGCCGAGATCAAGGACGCGCTCGCCTACCTGCGCCTGCTGTCGAACCGCCGTG
>Ga0207699_10001282_pt1 | contig 11937 bp, 7 predicted proteins | sample LARL51metaG_FD_184344 | JGI IMG/M metagenome (GOLD analysis project Ga0207699, IMG submission 184344) | Corn, switchgrass and miscanthus rhizosphere microbial communities from Kellogg Biological Station, Michigan, USA - LAR L5-1 metaG... | ecosystem: Host-associated > Plants > Roots >...
GAGGGGGATGTTCGACCGCAATCACGCCCTCTGGGGTGGTTTCCTGATTGAGGTCGCTGGGAAGCGAATCTTTTTCACGGGCGATTCCGGTTATGGACCCCATTTCAAAGAGATCGGACGAAGGCTGACTCCGATCGATCTGGCGCTGCTCCCCATCGGGGCCTACGAGCCGCGTTGGTTCATGAAAGACATTCATATGAATCCCGAGGAGGCGGTGCAGGTACATTGCGATCTCGGTGCCGCGGCAAGCATCGCGATGCATTGGGGGGTGTTCCACCTCACGGCGGAAGGGATCGATGAGCCGCCCGCGCGGTTGGCCCGGGCACTCGCTTCACGCGGGATACCAGCGAGATACTTTCGCACTGTCGAAGTGGGTGCTTCGGTAGTCATTTAATAGGCTCAAAAGCGGTCGGGGAAGGTGCCGTGCAGGGGACTATATCCGGGCTCATCGCCTCCTACGGCTACGTCGTTCTCTTTTTCCTGATCGGCCTCGAGAGTCTCGGAGTTCCGCTCCCGGGCGAGGCCGCCCTGGTCACGGCGGCCGCTTTCGCGGCGCTCGGACGTCTCTCGATCTACGCGGTGGTGGCAACCGCGGTCGCCGCGGCCATCATTGGCGACAACGGTGGCTACTGGATCGGGCGCGCAGGGGGCGCCGCGCTGGTGGGGCGCTATGGGCGCTTCACGCACCTCAACCCATCGCATCTCGATCGCGCGCGGCACTTCTTTGCGCGGCACGGCCCGAAGACGGTCTTCATCGGCCGCTTCATCGCGCTGCTGCGCACGTGGGCCGCCATGCTTGCCGGGGCGGCCCGCATGCCGTACGGCACGTTCATGCTTTACAACGCGCTCGGCGCGGTCTGCTGGGCGGCAATCGTCGGCGCGCTCGGCTATGTGTTCGGCCGCAATCTGCCGCAGCTCGAGCACTACATCGGTCAGGCCAGCCTGGCGGGCGCGCTGCTCGTCGCGCTGGTCGTGGGGCTCGTGCTCGGGTGGCGGTGGTTTGAGACGAACCGCGGCCATCTTGTCGAGCGTACCCAGCTCGTCTGGCAGCGCGTCGGGGAGTACCTCGGCCTCCACCTCACGATCGGGTTCGTCATCAGCGTCGCGGCGCTGTGGTTGTTTGGGGCGATCACGGAAGACGTCATCCACCACGACCCGCTCACCCAGTTCGACGTGACTCTGCTCGACTGGGTGCGTGCGCGGGCCACGCCGGCTGGGTACGCCATCGCCAGCGCGATCAGCCTGCTCGGCTCGCCCGTGACACAGACCATCTTGGCACTCGGGATGGGCTTCTTCTTCGCGGCCCGCCGTGAGTGGATCCTGCTCGGCGGCTGGCTCACCGCCTTCGCCGGCGGCGGCTTGCTCAATACGGTGCTCAAGCTCGTGATCCGCCGCCCGCGGCCGCCCTATGCGGCCGCGTTCCTCCATCACGCCAGCTGGAGCTTTCCGAGCGGCCACGCGATGGGCTCGCTCATTGGCTATGGCATGCTCGCCTACGCGGTCACGCTGCTCTGGGTGCACCGCCGGAGCGCACAACTCTCCGTGGTGCTGGTTGCCGCCCTGCTGATCGTGGCGATCGGGCTCAGTCGACTCTACCTCGGGGTCCATTACTTCAGCGATGTGGTGGGCGGGTATGCCGCGGGGGTGCTGTGGCTCTCGGCATGTATCTCCGGCCTCGAAGTCGCGCGCCGGTGGGGTGGCGGTGCGGAGCTGCCGTCCGCTCGGTCCAAGGCTCCCTAGTGCAGGGCCGTCGACTTGCCTGGCTAGCGAGCGACTTACGCTGCGGCGACGAGCCCAGGAGGGGCTTCGTGAGCCCTACGCAACGCGCAAATCACCGCCGCGCGCACTTCGCTCCCACACGTACTCATATACGCGGCCCGCAAGTCCCTCAGTCTCTTCTTCAGTGAAGGGCGGCCGCGGTAGCGACCGCCAAAGGTTGTCCAGGATGAACACTTGCACCTCTGCCTGCGTCGTTGTGTTCTGAGTCCAATTGCGCATCCGTGCCAGCAACGCCCGGAGCGATGCCAAGAGAGTTTTGCTAGCTTGCTTCAGCTTCTCGCGGTCCGTCTTAGAGATGTTCTCTTTGAAGAGCAGGTCGAACAACGCCAGCTCGTCGTCACTCAAGCCCTCTTCGGCCGCCCTCTGCTGCTCGGCGTCGAGACTGGCCGCGAGTTCAACCAGCTGAGCGAATGTGGCCTCGACGATCGCCCGATCCTTCTCACGGTTGTAGTCCGCGATGATTTCCTGGTACTTCTTGTAGTAGTCCATCCGCATCGGGTTGCGCCCGAGCATCTGCGCCAGCTTCTTCTCGACAACGTCCCGAATGTCCTGCAACGCAGCGTGCTTTCGCCGCACCTTGGTTGCGAACTCGTCCCGCAGCTTCGCAAAGTCGATCTTGCTCAGGTCCACTTTGAGCCCCTCGGCTTGATCACCGCCGGGCACCGCCGCTCGGATGGCTTCGTTGACGATGCGGTGCAGCTCCTTCAGCACCTCGGTCACATCAGCTGTATCGCGCCGGCTCTGCAACTTCTTGTAGATAGCCTCGATGTTGTCGTGCCGTTCCGCATAGCCTAAGGCACTCGGCTCCATCAACACCGCCTTGAAGCGCGTCAATATTTGCCCGGCCATGATCTCGAACCGCCGTCTTGCTTCGTCCGAGTTGTAGAGCGCGTCCACCGCGTCGCGCAGGGCTTCGATCCGGTTAAATCCAGTTGCGCCGTGCAGCCGAGTCGGATCGAAACCAAGGCTCCGCAGGTACGTCTCGGCGGCCTCTATGGCTAGACGCAAGCTCGCCACCAATTCCTCGATGGGCGCGACGACATCATCCTCTGTCTCGTCGTCTCCCAGGGCGTATTGGGCCAGTGCCTCGCGCAGGCTCTTAAGCATACCGTTGTAATCCACGATGACGCCGCAATCCTTACCCGGGAAGACGCGGTTGGCGCGGGCGATGGCTTGCATAAGATTGTGGGCCTTCATCGGTTTGTCGATGTACATCGTCGTAAGGGACTCGACGTCGAACCCAGTGAGCCACATCGCGCAGACGATGGCGATGCGAAAAGGATGCTGCGGGTCTTTGAATGCGTCGTCGACGGCCACCCGCTTGCCGTCGGTCGTCTGGAACCCAGTTTTCATTACCACTCGGTGTGGGATGATGTCGAAGCCCCACTTCTGAAAGTCGCGCACCTCGTTCTGTGCTTCACTGATCACGATCTCAATGATCGTGCTCCCCATCCATTGCGCCTGGCCGCGCAGGCCCTCGAGCTCGGCCGTCAGGTGCTCCCGGAGGTCGGAGTCGGTGGCCGTGGCAAGCGCCGCCTCCTTGCGGGGAATGAGCCTCTGGAGGTGGGCGAGTTTGGCATTCCAGCGCGGCGCGATACGTTGGAACATCCTCGCACAGGTGATCTTGTCTACACACACTAGTATCGACTTGCCGGTCTGCCAGTGCATAGAGCAGTGCTCCACGAAGTCCTCGGACAGCTTCTCCAGCCGGTCGTCGGCCGTAATAACCTCGTAGTCCTTACCGAGGAGCCTTTCCAGAAGGGCTTCTTGATCTGGGTCGAGGTCGGCCTTCTCGACCGCTTCGGCGATTCGGTCGTTCAGGTCGAGGCGAGCCAACCCCAGCTTCTCGCCCCGGTTCTCGTAGACCAGCTTGACCGTCGACTGGTCCTCCTCCGACCTCTTGAAGTCGTACCGAGAGATGTAGTCCCCGAAAATCCGCCGCGTCAGCTCGTCACGCTTGAAGAGAGGAGTGCCAGTGAACCCGATGAACGAGGCGTTCGGGAGGGCGAGGCGCATGTTGCGGGCGAACTTGCCTGCCTGCGTGCGGTGCGCCTCATCGGAGACGACGATGATGTCGTCGCGCTCGCTGTAGGGCTCCGTCACCGGTTGGTTGAACTTGTGGATCAGGCTGAAGACGAAGCGGTGATTGCCACGCAGGATCTCCTGCAGCTCCTTGCCCGAGCCGGCGCGCGGGGTCTTCTCGTCCGTCACCCCGCAGCCGATGAAGGTGCGCCAGATCTGGTCATCCAGGTCCTCGCGGTCGGTCATGACCAGGAAGGTAAAGTTGCCGGGAACGACGCGACGCACCTTCTCCGCAAAGAACGCCATCGAGTAGGACTTGCCGCTGCCCTGGGTATGCCAGAAGACGCCGAGCCGGCCGAGATCGGGATGGGCTCGGGCAACCAATTGCAGCTCGCGGTCCGCGTCTTTGACCTGCGCCGGCTGCCGCCCCGGTCGGGCAGTCGGCCCAATCACCGGTCGTTCGTTGGATCGCGCGAGGTATTGGACGATTCGCTCGCCGGTCGGGTACTGCCGCTTCAGCTCCTCTTGGCGCAAGACCGACGCGACGGCACTGTTGACGCCGAGGACCTGATGGTTCCGCGCGACGATCTTCCGTGTGCCGCCTGCCCGGCTGTCATCGAACAGGAGGAAGTTCTCGACCAAATCCAGCAGACTCTGCTTCGCGAGCATCCCATCGAGCAGCGCCTCAGCATCCACGCGCGCCCGGTCCTTTTCGGCGTTGCGCTTCCACTCGAGGAAGTGCTCCCAATGACTGGTGATCGAGCCGTAGCGGGCCTGGTCACCGTTGCTCACTACCAGGAAGGCGTTGTGATGGAAGGCCTGGGCGATACTGTGCTCGGAGAGGTAGTCGGTCAGGTTGTCGTCGAAGCCGGCGCGGATGTTCCGATAGACCGCTTTCAGCTCGATAAAGACCAGCGGCAAGCCATTCACGAAGCACACCAGATCGGCGCGCCGGTTGTAGTGCGGCACCCGCACGCCCTGCACGTTCAGCTCCCGCACGACGAGGAAGCGGTTCTGCGCGACGTTGCGGAAGTCGATGACGTGCGCGTGCGCGTGCCGTGTCTCACCGCTCTTGTCCCGCCAATCGACCGGCACGCCGCCGCGGATGAAACCGTAGAACTCCCGGTTGTGCTGGATGAGCGAGCGGCCGAAATCGATGCGTGTGAGCCTCTCGACGGCCTGTTCGCGCGCCGATTCTGGAAGATCCGGGTTCAAGCGCTCCAACGACGCGCGCAGGTCTCGCACTAGCACCACATCGCGCTCCGACGCCCGGCCAAGCGTTCCTTGCGGCCCGAACGTCTCCGTATTGTAGGCGTAGACGCTCTCCCAGCCGAGCCGATCGCGGAGGTGGTCAGCGAAGGTTTGCTGGACCAGCCGGTCCTCGTTATTGATGTCGGTGATCACGGCGCGGGGACTCCCGTCACACCGCCATCTCTCCGCTCATCAGGCGCGGCAGCAACAGGTCGCGGGCAGCGCGGAGCGACTGGTTCTGCGTCGCGAGATTGAGGACCATCGCAAGCACTCGCGCAACTGCCTCGTCAAAATGGGTGAGGAGGGAGTCATTTCGGGGCAACGCGACCTTCAGGCGACCAACCGCTGCAGTATTCAGGTTCTTTTGCGTCGATCCATCGCCGACGCTGCTCACAAGCTCCTCGCGCTTGAACCAAAGGAAGCAGTACAGGAATTGCCGGGAGATTCGCTTGAACTCCGAAAAATGGAGCCAGCCGTCATGTACACACCCGGCTACGGCCGTGAAATACGGGATCCCGCATGTTGCGCTGTTCGACAAAATCAGCGCACCAGGCTGGAGCATGATGCTCTTCTTGGCGCCGGCATCCGTCACATGCTCTTGAGTCCGGAAAATGAACGGGCTCTCGGATGCAGTTGCGTCGCCGATCTTAAACCACGGAACCTCGCCGCCCATGAAGGCGGCAATAGGACGTGGGGACGCTCCGCGCCCGATGCGACAAAGATCGTGAAGGATATGCGTTTCCCACCCCTCCGGCACGCCGTTGGTGATGGGGGTGTGCTCGTGGCCGGGGAAGCGGAGGCGGACGAACCACTCACGGTAGAGCTGCCGCATCGCGTCCCCCAGTAGCGCCATCCGCCGCCGGTTGTTCTCGATCAGGTCGTCGTAGTTGGAAAGCATACGCCCGATCCTGCGCTGAAGCGCTACCGGTCGTACCACGACCTCTAGCTCACCGAGGCTCACGACCGAAAGCTCGACCTGGTTCGTCGCGCCCTTGGCCATGCCCTCAATGATCGGTTCTCGCCAACCAAGGAAGTAGCCGAGATACTCAGGATCGATCAAGCCAGGGTTAGGTCGAACAATTGTGAGGTGAGAGTCGACCGTCGTGGGAAGATCGCTGCCCCGGAAGAGTGCTGTCCGTCCGACAGTTCCGGTCCCCGTTGAATTGACCAGGATATCTCCCGGTTGCAGCAGCTTCTCAGAGGGAATTTTCGTCAGCGGACTTGTGAGGCGCGCCTGGTTGAAATCGACAGTCTGGTTTCTAACGCATTTCTGATTCAGGACCACGGTACCATCCACTTCGACGTACTTCGGCGATATACCCCGGCGCATGTGGAGTGATAGATCCTTGAGCCGTTGAGTAAGGTTATTCATGCCCCCAATTCCCCGAAGCTCTGCTGGATCTTCACTGCTAGTCCCGCCGCCTCCTGGTTGAGATCGGCGAGCTCGGTGTGGATGTCGCGCAGTGTCTGCTCGAAGTCGAAGTCTTCGTCCACCTCTGGAGGAGCGACGCCGACGTAACGGCCCGGTGTGAGGCTCCAGTCCGCGGCTTCGATCTCCGAACGGTCCACCACCTTCACGAGCCCCGGGACGGCCTCCAGCTCCGCCATTGGAAAGCGGTCCAATAGCCATGCCACCTGCCGGTGGAAATAGACAGCGTTCTTCAACTGCCCCGCGGCGGCCTTGCGTTCCTCGTCGAGCTGCTTCACGAGCCTGCCCGTCCCGCGACGGTCGTAGGCGGCGGAGATCGCATCGTCAGCCGCGAGTTCTGCGCCGAGGTCCGCCACCAGCGCGGCGAGCTTGTGGAGCAGGTCCACCTGCTTTACGAGGCCGCGGATCGCGTCCGCGTGGGGGTCGAACGCGCTGCGTGCTGTCTGCTGGACGTCGTTCTTGTCGGGTAGCGCGTTGGCGTACTCTTGGGCAAAGGAGGTGAGGTTCACGAGGATCTTCTTCGCGTCGGTCTGGTAGAGCGTGTCTGCCTCGCGCAGGTCGGCCACGGCATCGACGAGCGCCTGCTTCTTGCCAGCGTCGAGATCGGCGTCCTTCGCCGCCTTACCGAGCGCATCGAACCGCCCACGGACGTCCGCGAGCGTTTTCTCGAACGGCCTGAGCTTCCCTGGGACGGCGGCGCTCTCGGCGCAGACGCGTGTGAGGTAATCCTTCACAAGGTCGAGGAAACGCTCCTTCTGACCGCGATAAAGCCAGACGATCGCAGCGAGGTTATCCATCTGCTCGGGCGAGAAGTCGTAGATCTTGCGTGTGACCTTGCGGTACACGTTGCGCGCGTCGAGCATCAGTACCTTGTTCTTACGCTCGGGCGGCTTGGCCCGGTCGAAATGCCACAGCTCGCAGGGGACGCTGCGCGTGTAGAAGAAGTTGGAGCGGATGGCGACGATCACGTCCACGTCGCCAGTTTCGACTATCTTGCGTCGCACCTCCTTCTCGCCGTGGCCGGCGCTCGAGGCCTGCGAAGACATGACGAAGCCGGCGCGGCCCTTCTCGCTCAGGTAGCTCCAGAAGTATGAGATCCAGAGGTAGTTGCCGTTGCCGACCTTCTTCTGCTTGTTCACGCCCGGCAAGCCGAAAGGCAGACGCGGATCGCCCTTGATGCGCTCGGCATCCACCAGGTCTACGTTGAACGGCGGATTGGCCATCACGAAGTCGCATTTGCCAGCGAGCGTGTACTCATCCTGGTAGTAGGTGATGGCTTCAGCGATCTTCCCCTCCAGCCCGTGCACTGCGAGGTTCATCTTGGCGATACGGATCGTGTCGCGGTTCTTCTCCTGGCCGTAGAAGACCACCTTCTTCGCGGTGTCGCCGCCCTCGTGCTCGATGAAGTGGCTCGACTGTACGAACATGCCACCCGACCCGCAGGCCGGGTCGAACACTGTGCCGTGGTCGGGCTCGATGACGTTGACGATCGTCTGCACAATCGAGGACGGCGTAAAAAACTCGCCGTTATCATGTGCCTTCTGGATCGAGAACTTGGCGAGGAAGTATTCGTAGATGCGGCCAAACACGTCGCCAGTAGCCTCTTTGATCTGCGCGCTGTTGAACAGGCGCATCAGGTCCTCGAGCACCTTGGTCTCAAAGATTCCATAGTCCTTGGGCAGTACGCCTTGCAAGGGCTCGAACTCTTCCTCGATCGCGGTCATGGCGTCGGTGACGAGCTTCGGCAGGTCAGCGCCGCTCGCGGCCGCCTGCTGCATGATCCAGTCGTAGCGTGCATGGTCAGGCAGATAGAGCGAGCGGCGCGCGATGAAGTCCGCCGGCAGCACCTTGCGCTTGGGCATCTTGCCGCTCGCCTGGTCGGCCTCGATCTGCCCCTGCGCCGCCTCGAACCGGTTCGCCGCGTGGCGGAGGAAGATGACCCCCAGCACGGGCATGAAGTAGTCGCTCGAGGTGAGCTTGGAGTTAGCGCGGAGGTTGTCGGCCGCTTCCCAGAGGTCGGTTTCGAGTTTCTCGATGTCGTCGGGCGCGCCTGCGATCACGGGACTTGAGTTTTCCAAAAGGGTTGGTGTTAGGTTCTGGCTGGTGAAGCAACGCTAAAGTAGCTTCTGTCCACAGAGGATGTGAAGGCTCGCCACCTCGTCGCCGCAAGCGCAGGGAAGCGAGGTGTCTCGTTCAACTATGACACCTTCATGGATGGGGCCGCAATCGACCTGTACATCGATTACGACCAGCAAACGAGAGCGAAGAACAAAGCAATCTTCGACGCGCTTTTCGCCTAGAAGGATACGATTGAGCATGAAGTCGGTACCTCTTTGGAGTGGCAACGTCTCGATTCCAAGCGGGCTTCGAGGATTCGCTTGCCGATCAACGACGGAGGGGGATTGTCGAAGCCATTGACTTTGGCCCTCGTTACAGGACCGGATGGTTGAGGCAATGGCTCCATTCGAGCGGGCTCTTCATAGTAGACTCGCAAAGGTGGAAGTCTGATTTGTAACCAGGGGCTCACCTCAGGGCTGGACATCACCCTTCGGCTGCGAAAGCCAAAGTGGCATGGGATCAGGGGAGTCTTGATTCGAGCGCAGGAGGGGCAACTGACATGCGGTGGCTGACCTATGCTGCCCACCCGGTTATCCGTCGGGTCATCGATTGCACGACCCGACGGCGCTGGGGCGCAGAATGAAGAGTCCCCGAAGACGCTCCCTACTTGCCGGTCTCTCCCGGCCTCAGAACGGCCTTCGCTTTCGCAGCGAACAAGAACTTCAGCGCGAGCTCTGCAAGCACGATCTGCGTCTTGACGGTGAATTCAAGCGCACCGCTGTGCGCCGTGAGTTACCTGTAGGGGGATGCGTTCCTGACGTGGTCTACGTCAGGTTCGCAGAGCCGCCGTCGGCGGATGTGTGGCCAGATCGGTGGTCCTTCCTCCACGCGTCTATCGTCTGGTTGCTCCGGCGGAGGCGTCGCCTGAGATCCGCTACCCTTCACAGTCTCGCATACGACTCCCCGGCCCGCATAGAAGCCGCCCTGTATGATCTGCTGGACAGCGGTGCCATCAAGGAACTGCCGTCTGGATCGTATGGTTTGAGTGTGGAACTGGAAGAGATCAGAGCTGAGGTCGTAGCGGTCGAGGCCAAGCTGCGCGACTGGAAGCAAGCGCTCCGGCAAGCCATTTCCTACCGTCGTTTTGCCGATCGTGTCAGCGTCGTCCTCGATTGGAAGGCCACACCTAGGGAAAAGCAGACCATCCGCTTGTTTCGCAGGTGGAATACTGGGCTTGGAGGGCTCCGCAGCCACACACTCGATTGGATTGTCACGCCGTTGGCAGGAACGCGTGTAACCGGCCCCGAACGGGAATACATCATCACCGCGGCAGCGCTGCCAACTCGCTATACCTTGTGGTCCTGGCGATAGGCTAGGAAGGCGTCGCGCCAGGCCAAGACGTGATCAGTCTTGGTCCGCCGAGACGTCCCCAGCGTCGACGCTACAGCAGGAACGAAGGCCAGAGCCCTTTCTAGCCAGTCCTGGACATGATTCGGGCGGTCCTTCCCGGTGAGCACGGACAGACGCTGCTCTGCACCTGTGACAGAAAGCAGGTAATGCTCGATGGATTGTCCCACGTTCCCTTGCGCATACCTCCATCCCGGTACCCTTCCGACCGGCGTTCCTAGCGAAGCGGCCCTTAGAAGCGCAGCGGAGGCGGTCGTCTGGTCCTCCATCTTGAGCAACAGCCCCTTAGGAGCAGCGGCGAGTCGACCAAACTCGGTTTCGAGATGGACGTCAATGGCTCCGGGATACGTCCAGTAGAGAGGGTAGGATCGCCCCCCACCTAGCTTGTCCGCGAGGCGTAGCCGATAGAGGCTCTTGTACCAGTTGCTGGCCCACCAACTGGCTCCCGCGGCCTCGCATGCAAGACCGAAGGCACCCATGAAGTTCACGCCGACACGAAGTCGGGCTTCGGTCCCGAACACATGCGCGAGGTGCAGGATGGACCACAGGCCTCTCGTGTTCCCGCATTGTCTCGTGTCACTAGGTTCTGATCCTTGTTCGAGAACGATGTAAACCCCCTGAATCCCACGGGCGCTGACGGTGTCCAGAATAAGTTCAAGCAACGGGTTTCTTGGGGGGTCCGAGTACCGTACGCACACATCCGCCAGCGCCACGGTCGCATAAATCGGTCGGTCGAAGCCGTTCAGGTCGTGACAGTACTCCAACCCCGCGTCGAGCCACATTAGCTCATCCCCGTAGGTCGTCCCGGGATCAGCCGTGAGTGGGCTCGGTAGGATTACGGCTTCGCAGCCGATGCGAACCTGCAAGTCGACGCAGTCTTTCACCAGGTTTGGTATCAGGGCGGCGTCGGTTGGGGCAGTGCGTGGCCACACCGCAGGAGTCTTCGCTTTGGCAGCGGCCGCCCATTCTGGTTGCGAGTACTTACCGCTCGAAAACTTTGGTATCCCGGCAACGCCGAACCAAGCGTAGCTCGCGAGCTTGGTGCAGTGTTCAACGGACGCGGCAGCGTCCAGACCGGCCAGGTATAGCTGTGGGTCGAACAGCCGGCGCTGCATGTGGGGGTATTCATTGTAGCTCTTGCGTCGTTCAAGCTGATGCATCGGCATCGCACTTGCCAGGATAACGCTCCCGTCCGGCGCAATCGAAGCTGGCTGCTTGAAGTTGTATCCAATGTTCACGAAGAAGGCCATGTTGGCACCTTACACTTGGGCGTATTCGGCGAGCGTTATGACTACGTCCGCAGGAAGGGGACGGCTGGTGGGCCGGGGTTGCAAGAGCGCCGCCAACAAGCTCGCGTGCTTCCAACCTGCGACTTCTGCAGGCAACCTCTCGTGAAGCCCAGCGCCAAGAAGGCGGAGCTGGTCGTAATTGGTCGGGTGCCTGCCAAGGGCTGCCTCAACCGCTATCACGCCGAGAGCAAACAGATCCGACTTGCACGTCAACTGTCTCACAGTCTTGGTCTGCTCCGGTGACATGTAGCCGTACGTTCCCCACGTCATGCCCGCGGCCGTGAGACTGGAGCGATCCACATGACGCGCTAGTCCCAGATCAATCACGCACGTTCTGCCATTGGGCTTGAGCAGAATGTTCTGCGGTTTGAGGTCACGATGGACGATTCGTCGGTTCCACATTTGATCAATTGCGTGCGCCACATCCCATGAGAGCCTTCCGACCTCATCTCCGTCCAGGCGACGCTTCTGCAGGACGGTGTTGAGCGGAACGCCCGGAACGAGAGATGTAGCGACGACGGGCAGGTCATTCCCATCAACTTTGATCGATCCCGACCACAACAATTGGACGATGGTTGGCGAAACGAGATGACGGAGTGCTTCAACCTCTCGATCGATTCGCTGTTGCAGCTGACCTGGGAAGTAGATCTTGATCGCAGCGGGCGTGCCATTGGCGCTTCCCTTGTACACTGCGCCTTGGCC
>Ga0207699_10001285_pt1 | contig 11924 bp, 13 predicted proteins | sample LARL51metaG_FD_184344 | JGI IMG/M metagenome (GOLD analysis project Ga0207699, IMG submission 184344) | Corn, switchgrass and miscanthus rhizosphere microbial communities from Kellogg Biological Station, Michigan, USA - LAR L5-1 metaG... | ecosystem: Host-associated > Plants > Roots >...
CCGTGATCTGTCCGGCTGGGCCAAGGCCCTGTGGTTCCTGTTCGTCTTGTTCATCCCGCTCATCGGCGTGCTGGTCTACCTGATCGTCCGCGGCGGCTCGATGCATGAGCGGGCCGCGCAGGACGCCCGCCAGCAAGATCAGGAGTTCCGCCAGTACGTCCAGCAGGCCGCGTCGGACAGCCCAGCCAGCACGGCGGACCAGCTGACGAAGCTGGCGGACCTGCGCGACCGCGGAGTGATCACCAGCGAGGAGTTCGACCGCGAGAAGGCCAAGATCCTCGCTGCCTGACGGAAGTACGTACGGTAGCGGGCCACCCGGGCGGCGGTCAGCAGCTCACACGAGCCGCTGGCCGCCGTCCACGTGGAGGACCGTCCCGGTGATGAACGGGTTGCCGATCAGCGCGAGCACTGCCTGCGCGACGTCACCTGCTGTCCCCACCCGCCCCGCCGGAAGGCGCGCGGCCATGGCCGCCAGCCGGGTGGACTTGGCCTGTCCTGCGATCGTGTCCCAGATCGGGGTGTCGGTCCGGTCACAGCGTCCACAGTGCCTCGGTGGGTGGCAGCCGGGCCGCCTTGAGCGCCGGGAGCAGGCCGGCGAACGCGCCGATGAGCAGCGCGGCAGCCAGCCCGCCCGCCCAGGCCTGGGCCGGGATGACCACCGCCCAGCCCTTGGCGTGCGCATAGCTGGCGGTGGCGGCCGCCCCGGCCGCTACCCCCGCCGCGCCGCCGGCCAGGGCCAGGGCGACCGCTTCGGACAGGAACTGGACCCGGATGTGCCCCCGGGTCGCGCCGAGCGCACGGCGCAGCCCGATCTCCGAGCGGCGTTCCAGCACCGCGATGACCATGATGTTGGCCACCCCGATGGCGCCGACCAGCAGCGCGACCGCGCCCAGCCCGAGGAACAGGGTGCTGAACGCCTCCTTGGCCTCGGCCTGGGCGACCAGGGCCGAGCACGGCACCGACACGTCCGGGCCGCCCGGGTCCTCCGGGTTGGTCTGTGCGCCGAGCAGCCTGTCCACCGCGGTCACCCGGGAGTCGGCCGCCTTGACGTAGATGGTCGTGGGGTGCCCGTCGAAGCCGAAGCTGTGCTCGGCGAACGGGTAGCCGACCAGCACGCTGGAGTCCACGTCCGGGGACAGCACGTCGGGCTTGAGGATGCCGGCCACGTACAGCCACATGTTCCCGGCCCAGACCCGCTCGCCCGGGAAGACATGGTCGATGCCGAGCAACTGCGCCGCGGCCGCGCCCAGTACGCACACCGGCTCGTGCGCGGTGGCGGCATTGAGGAACTTCCCCTGGGCGATGGCCGTCCCGGCGGTGCCAGGCAGGCCCAGCGTGGTGGCGTCCACGGTCAGCGCGTTGGTGTTGGCCGGGGGGATCAGCGGGCTCCGGTAGGCGCTGACGCCGTCGATGCTGCCGGTGGTCTGCACGGCGAACACACCGGGCAGGCGGCTGATCATCCCCGGTGCCGCGAGCGGCAGTTCTTCGGTGCCGCCGGAGAAGCTGTTCCCGGGCTGCACGGTGAGCAGGTTGGTGCCCAGCGCGGCGATCTCCGCGTTCAGCCCGGCCGCTGATGAGGACGACAGGCCCAGCACGGCGACGATCGCGGCCACGCCGATCGCGATGCCCAGCGCGGACAACGCCGCGCGCAGCCTCCGGGTCCGCAGGCCCACGCCGGCCAGCCGGGCCAGGTCGGTGAGCCGCAGCCGGGCCGCCGCCGGGGCCGGGCGGTGTGTGGCCGCGGTCATCAGGCACCTCCCGCCGTGTCGGAGACGATCCGGCCGTCCAGCATCCGCACCTGCCGGTGCATCCGGGCCGCCACCGCCTCGTCGTGGGTGACCACGATGATCGTGGTCCCGGCGCCGTTCAGCTCGGCGAGCAGGTCGAGGATGGCCGCGCCGGTGGCCTGGTCCAGGTTGCCGGTGGGCTCGTCGGCCAGCACGATCGCGGGCGTGCCGGCCACCGCGCGGGCGATGGCCACCCGCTGCCGTTCCCCGCCGGACAGCTGCGTCGGCCGGGCGCGCAGCTTGTGGCCCAGCCCGACCCGGTCCAGCGCCACGGCGGCGGCCTCCCGCCGCGCCACTATGCCCACCCCGGCGTACAGCAGCGCGTCGGCCACGTTGTCCAGCACGCTGGCGTGCTCGGCCAGGAAGAACTGCTGGAACACGAAGCCGATGTCCGACGCCCGGAGCCCGGCCAGTGCCCGGTCGCCCAGGGTGGCCACGTCCAGCCCAGTGATCCGGACGCGGCCGCTGGTCGGCCGGTCCAGCGTGCCGGCCAGGTGCAGCAGGGTGCTCTTGCCGGACCCGGACGGGCCGAGCACGGCGGCCAGCTCCCCGGCCGCCACGCTCAGGCTCACCCCCCGCAGCGCCCGCACTGGTGGCGAGCCCGGGTACACCTTGCTCACCCCAGCCAGTTCCAGCACCAGCGGCCCGTCCGCCCGCCGCCCGCCGGCGGCCGGGGCGTGCGCCAGGGCGCTCACAGGCCCGGCACCACGACGTGCTGGCCGGGGGTCAGGTTCCCACTGACCTGGACCAGCCCGGCAGCGTCGTCGAACATGCCCGGGGTCACCTTGACCAGGTGATGCCCACCCGGCCCGGTCACCTCCACCGCGTACCCTCCACCCGGCTGCGCCAGCAGCGCGCTCACCGGCACGGTCAGCGCGTTCGGTGCGCTCCCGGTGGTGATCGTCACGGTCACCGCAGCCTGGTTCAGCTTCCCGGCCGCTGCTGGGTGGGTCAGCGAGGCCAGCACGGTGATCGTGGCGCCCGAGCCCCCCGCCGAGCTGTTCGACGAACCGCCCGGCGAACCCGCGGAACCGCCCGAACTCCCCGACGCCGGGGACGACGAGGACGAGGTGGCGACCCGGCCCACCTGGGTCACCACCCCGGGGGTCGTGCGGCCGTCGGGCAGCGTGATACTGACCGGGTCGCCGTTCTTCACCTCGGACTGCATGGCCGGGTCCAGCTGGATGGTCACCACCGGGGTGATCGAGGTGGCGGTCAGCACTACCGCGCCCGCGGTGGCCGGCCCACCGAGCACCGTGCTGGTGCCCAGCCCGGTGATCAGCGCCCGGCCGGGCAGGAACACTGCCTGGCCCAGCGGCAGGGTCCCGGTCACGGTCAGGCCGAGCCTGGCCTGCAGCAGTTCCACCGCGTAGGCGGTCCCGGCGCTGTAGTAGTCCCAGCCCGAGCGGGGCCCAAGCGCCGCCCGGGTCGCGTACCCGAGCGCGACCAGGGCGCGGTTCAGCTCGGTCACATCCGCCCCGGTCACCCCCTCCGACAGGTCCCGGTAGGCGGGCACCGAGCCGTACAGCAGCACCACCGGGCTGCCGGACAGGGCGTAGATCCGCTGGCCCTGGCGGATCACCTGCCCGATCTGCGGCAGCCAGGTGAACGTCCCCGAGCCGGTCGACGACGCGGAGGCGGACGAGGACGCGGCGGACGAGGACGATCCGCCGGACGGGACGGTCACGCTCCAGGTGCCTGCGTCGCCCAGCGTGGCATTTTCCTGGGTCTGGCTGGTCAGCGACTGGCGGGTCACCGCCGCGGTCCCGGTCCGGTACCCGCTGCTGGCCCCGGCGGCCGGCCGGCTGGTACCGCGGAAGGCACCGGCGGCCAGCGCGCCCCCGGCGGCCGCCACGGCCAGTACGGCCACCACCCCGGCCGCCACCCAGCGGCCCCGCCCGCGCCGGTGCCCGCCCGCCGCCCGGTCCGCCGCCGCCGCGCCGCGGCCCGCCCCCGCTGGCCGGCCGGGACCGCCGTCCGCCTGCGCCGCCGGGCCACCGGTCCCCACTGCAGGCCCGCCCGCCCCTGCGGCAGGCCCGGCCTCAGCCACACCGGCTTCCCCGGCCCGCGCGGCCGCCTGCTCATCAGCTTCGGTGCCGCTCATCGCGGTTACCACCTTTCCTGTGGCCGGGCGGTACGCCTGGCCCTGCTTATCTCGGTCTGGAACGGCCGGAGCCCGGTCAGCCGGGTGGCAGCGACACCCCGCACGCCCTGGCCGCCGCGGCCCGGGGGCTGGGTTCGGGTTACGAGGCTGAGTTGCATGTCTGCTGCGCCGCCTCGAACTGCGGTGAGCTGGTGTCGATGCTGGCGGGCAGCGGCTGCTCGATGGGCTGGCCGTTCTGCATCTCTGGGTCCGGGTAGCCCGGGTAGCCGTGCGCCCGCATGCACGCCGCGAACTTGACCAGCTGGTCGATCTGCTGCCGGGTCATGCGCCGCCCCAAGCCCCCCGGCAGCAGGTGTTTGCAGGCCTTCATCGCGGCCGGGAAGGGAGGCTGCTGGGGGTTAACGCCGGGGACGAAGTACCCCATGATGGACAGTTCCTCCCCGGCCGGGCTGGCGCCCGAATTCTTCGCCGAGCTGAAGTAGAAATCCTGTTCCCCGTGACTGCGCATGCATTTCGCGAACACGTCGAGCTGCTGCACCCGGCCCTGGGCCGGGCTGGCACCTGACCCGGCCGGAGGCGAGGCGCCGCCACCGCACGCCACCACCAGCAGGGCCGCCGTGGCCAGGGCGGCCAGGCTGACCGCCGGCCGCCACCCCGCGCGGCGCGGGGGGCGGGCGCAGGTCTTCCCGTCCATCTCAGCTCCTTTCTTTTCCCTGAACGCCATTACCAGCTGGCAGTACCTGGCCTGGTCGATGATCAGCCGCTACTGCACGCTTGCTGCGCGGACAGGAACTGTGGCGAGCTGGTGTCGATGTCGGCGGGCAGCGGCGGCTGGACAATGCCTTGCCCCTGTGCGCTGGGGTCCGGGTAATCCGGGTAGCCGTGCGAGCGCATGCACGCGGCCTCCTTGACCAGGTGGCGCAGCATCGCCTGATGCTGGGCCGCGCTCGGGTGGCGCAGCGGCAGCAGGTGGCGGCAGGCCTGCATCGCGGACTGGAACTGCGGCGAACTGGGATTGGCCGGGGCGACCCACGGCCCGAGCTTCAGCACGTCGTCGGGTGTGTCGGCGGCGCTGGTCGTGGAGCGGGAGAAGTAGAAGTTCGGCACGCCGCGGCTGCGCATGCACGTCGCGAAGGAATCCAGCATCTGCACGGTCGGCTGGCCGCGGCTGGCCGCTGGTACGGCCGACGGCGATCCGCCGCAGGCGGCCAGCAGGATGGTCGCGGCCAGCGCTGCCGGGACCAGTGCGGCGGCCAGCCGGCCGGCCCACTGCCGCCCACCCGGCCGCTGCCCGCCGTCGGTGTCCCCGTTCATCAGCGAATCCGCCCTTACTGTGGAACGAACGATCCTTCGGGGGACCAGCCTGGGTCCCGGGCATCGGACAACCGCGCGGATCGCGTGTGAGTTCGGTGTGAGTTGCCACCCGGCCGGCTGACATGAAATTCACACGCGGGTCACAGCCGGGGTTAGCGTTCCGGTGATCAGATGACCGGGAGGACAGGAGGCGACATGGCGCAGCCGGCAGCGGGCGCGGCCGCCGATCACGGCCGTCTGCTGGTGGTCGACGACGAGCCGTTCCTGCGCGACGCGGTGGCCGCGTCGCTGACCTTCCTGGGATTCCAGGTGACCACCGCGGACACCGGCACCGAGGCGCTGCGACTGGCCCGGGAACGGCCGTTCGACCTGGCGGTGCTGGATGTGATGCTGCCCGACACCGACGGCTTCGAAGTGGTCCGGCGGCTGCGGCGGGACGGCAGCCGCCTTCCGGTGATCTTCCTGACCGCGCGGGACACCCAGGACGACAAGGTGACCGGGCTGACGCTGGGCGGCGACGACTATCTGACCAAGCCGTTCGGGCTGGAGGAACTGGCCGCCCGGATCCGCACCGTGCTGCGCCGCACCCGCCGTGACGACGCGGGCGGCCCGGTGCTGACGTTCGCCGATATCGAACTGGACCAGGACTCCTATGAGGTCCTCCGGTCCGGCCAGCCGATCGACCTGTCGCCGACCGAGTTCCGGCTGCTGCGCTACCTCATGCTCAACCCGGGCCGGGTGCTGACCCGGGCGCAGCTGCTGGACCACGTGTGGGACTACGACTTCGGCGGGTCCAGCACGGTGGTCGCCACCTACATCGCCTACCTGCGGCGCAAGCTGGCTGAGCGCGGCCCCGACGTGATCCACACCCAGCGCGGTGTCGGCTACCGCCTCCGGCTGCCCCGCGAGCCACGATGAGAGTCCACCTGCCCCGCGGCGCCAAACTGCGCACCCGGGTGCTGCTCGGGGTCCTGGCCGTCACTCTGATCGCGCTGGTGGCGTTCGACGTCGCCGCGGTCACCGCGCTGCGCGGCTACCTGATGGGCCAGACCGACCAGCAGCTCCAGGAAGTGCTGAGCCTGTACCGGGTGCTGCCGGTACACAACCCGTTCCGGCCGGCGCAGTCCGGCAGCGTCATGCCGCCGCGGGAAGTCAGGAGCAAGCTCAGGAAGGAAATCACCGGCCCGCGGGCCATCCTGCCGGGAGCGCTTGGGCAGTTCGACGTGGTGACCGTGAACCGCAGCAGGCCGCTGCTCTCGATCATGGGTGGTCCTCAGCTGCTGCCCCAGACGCCCCTCCCGAACCTGACGAAACTGGCCAGAAGCCATACGGCGGTGACCCTGACCGGCCGGGACGGGACCACTCAGATCCGGCTGATGGCGGTGGCCTTTCCCGGGCAAGGCCTGGCGTACGCCAGCACCAGCCTGTCTGGGCTGCAGCGTACCGTCGGCCAGCTCGAGCTCATCCTGATCATCGGGTCGGCCGCCGCCGGGCTGATCGCCGCCGGGGGTGCCGCCTGGGTGATGCGCCGCGGGCTGCGGCCTATCGAGGTGATGGCGGGCCAGGCCGACCGGATCAACGCCGGTGACCTGACCGACCGGGTGAGCCCGCACGACCCGCGGACCGAGATGGGCCGGCTCGGGGCGGCGCTGAACGGGATGCTGGCCCGCATCGGGGACTTCGTGGCCGAGCGGGAGGCCAGCCAGGAGGCCACCCGCCGGTTCTTCGCCGACGCCAGCCACGAGCTGCGCACCCCGCTGGCCTCGCTGCGCGTCAACGCCGAGCTCTACCAGCAGGGCGCGCTGCCCCGCCGCGACCAGGTGGATGAGGCGATGCGGCGGATCACGCTGGAGGCCCAGCGGATGGGCGGGCTGGTGGATGACATGCTCCGGCTGGCCCGGCTCGACCAGCACCCCGGCCGGCAGCGGGAACCCGTCGACCTCAGCGCCCTGGTGGCCGAATGCGCGCAGCGCGCCCGGACGGCCAGCCCGGAGCGGACCTGGCAGTGCGACATCACCGGTGGCCTCGAAGTCACCGGGGACGAGGAACTGCTGCGCCGGGCCATCGACAACATCCTCGGCAACGTGGTCGCGCATACCCCGGAGGGCAGCACCGCCATCCTGGCCGCCACTGAGCGCGACGGCTCAGTGGCCGTGACGGTCAGTGACGACGGTCCCGGCGTGCCACCAGACCAGCTGGCCCGGATCTTCGACCGCTTCTACCGGGCCGGGGTCCCGTCGCGGCGGCCCGGTTCCGGCCTGGGGCTGGCCATCGCCGCCGCGGTCGCCGCCGCGCACGATGGGCACATTGCGGCTGCGCTGAACGAGCCGCACGGCCTGCGGGTCACGCTCACCCTGCCCGCCACCAGCCCGCAGCACGCGCACCCGGCCAGCGCCGAGGCTGCGGACCGGGTGAGCCCAGCGGGCTGACCCGGTCAGGACCCTGGCCCGGCCGACGTCAGGTGATAGGCGAGAAGCTGAAGCTCCAGCAGGACGTCCAGCTTGCGCACCTCCACCCCCCGGGGTACCTCCAGGCTGCTCGGGGCGAAGTTGAGGATGGCCCGCACGTCGCCCGCGATGAAGGCGCTGGCACAGTCCTGGGCCGCCGAGGCCGGCGTCGCGATGACGCCGATCTGGATGCCCAGTTCCCGGCACTTCCCGGTGATCTCTTTGGCGGAGAAAATCTCCACCCCCGAATCGACCGACCCTATCTTCCGTTCGTCGATATCGAAGAGGGCTATTACCTCCAGGCCGCGGCGGGACAGATTGGAGTAATGGGCCAGCGCCCGGCCGAGATTCCCAGCGCCCGCGATGGCCAGCCGCCAGGATGAGGATGCGCCAATAATATCGCCCAGCCGCTCCCTGATCGCGCTGACGTCATAGCCGGAACCGCGGCGCCCGGAGATGGACAAGTCCCAGAGATCGCGCCGGACGGTCGCACTGGAGTAGCCGGTCAGCAGGGCGAGTTGGCTGGAAGAGACCGTCTCCTCGCCTGATCGCACGAGCTGATCGGTGGCCCTGAGGTAGAGGGGCAGCCGCTCGACCGTGGCCAGGCGTGGGGGTCTCTTAATAGGACTTCCGTGCTGAGTCACTCGTCATCTTCACCGATTGAATCCACCCCGAGGATAGCAGATATCTCGTCTTCTACCGCGAGGTACCTGCGGAAAGACGTTTCCGCCTCGGTATGCAGCTTTTCAATGATTGCCATATCCGCCGTGGCCGTGCAGCTGGGTATGGTCAGCTCGGCAACGTCTTTCGGATAGACGTGAGCCGTGCTGCCTTTGATCAGGTCCTGCACCTGCTGGCGGCCGCGGCGGCCGCGCAGGTAATAGAGCAGGGCAAGCGGGCTGACCGGGGAATCACCGTGCAGGCGGATCACGATGACTTCGCCCGAGGGCATGGCACCGGCCGGTGGCAGGTCGCTGACCAGATCGACCTTCTGGCAGATGTACCGCGGAGCGTGGGCCGTTCCGGTGAAGCAAATGTCTCCGCGGTGCAGCTGTTTGCCCGGGCTCGAGTCAAAGAACCTGGTGTCGACCCGTGAGCGCGCGCGGTCACGCCATGAGATGAAGCTCCCAGAAAGGCTCCCCACTTTCAGCAGGAAAGGACCGTCTTTGGTGTACTCGGCCCGGCCGGGATTCTTGCCGCGGAAAACGTCGGCTATGTCCCCGAGCCGGAACCCGTCGCGGGGCGTGTCGTTAGCACCGATCCTGACCTGGCCGTTGAGGAGGGCGGCGGGCGGGCCATGACCGCTATTTCGCCGGGAGACGACGGCATCCAGATCCGGAGACCCGGCTGGGCGCCCGGTCAGGTCATATCCGGCCGCCAACGACACGTCGTAGGTGAAGCGATGCGGAACGGCACGGGGGCGGCTGTTGCGGATAACCAGTACCGACGCGCGGGAGACACCCCGGAACGGGCCAAAGGTGGCCGGGGCGAGCTGGGTCACGTGGTCCAGCGTGTACCGGCCGAAGAAGTCCTCCCGGAACGCTGCCAGCCGCCCGTTGGTCAGCACGCTGTTCGGCAGCACGATCACCAGCAGGCCGCCGGGTGCCAGCCGGTCCATGCACAGTTCCATGGCCAGCACCTCCACCGGCGTGCGGGCCGGCCTGGCGAGCGCGGGCGAGATCAGCTGGCGAAGCTCGGCATGGCCGGCCGTGACGAGGTTCGCCCCAAAGGGCGGGTTGGTGACGATGGCGTCGACGGCCGGGAGACGTCCCGCCGCCCAGAGTTTGAAGACGTCGTCGACGTCGATCCGCACCTGGTGCCCGGCCAGCCGCAGGGCGGTCTCGGCGACCCGGGCGACCGAGTCGTTGATCTCGTAGCCGGACAGGCTGAGCTGCGGGCTCCGGGTGGCGACTGCGTCCAGCAGGATGCCCGACCCGAGGAACGGATCAGCCACCCTCGCTCCCGGGCGGAGGTCACCCAGCAGATCGGCGGCGTGCCGGGCGACGGCCGGTGGCGTCAGGTACTGGCCGAACGCGGAGCGCAGGTCAGTGGTGAGAAATTCCTGGAAGGCGGTCCAGGCCAGTGACGAGACATCACTGGGCCCGGTCAGCGGGGAGCCCGCGGCCAGGAGATCGGCCAGTTCCCTGACCGCCTGGATGGGGTTGCAGCCCCGGGCGCGCAGTTCATCGTGCAGGGCCGACAGCTGGCGGCGGAGCGTGGCGGTATCCCCGCCGGAAAGCGCCGCCAGCTGGGTCTGGCTCATCGAGCCGCTCCTCTGCAAAACCCGTCCCGCCTGCCGAGAATGCACACGCTACCCGTCGGGTTCAGCGGCCGTCTGAGTGCCCCGCCGGCTGTCGCCTGGGGGTCCGGAGGGCTGACGGCCGGGCGCGCGGGCTAGTGCGTCACCGGCAAGCTCAGTCCCCAGTGGCTCTGGTCAGTGTGGTCCGGGACACCACCCGGCCGCGGGTCACCGCGGCGCGGATCCGCCGCCAGGTGGACGGGCGGGTCCGGATACCGGTGCGCGCCTGATGATCATCCGTGGGCCCGGGACGCATCCCGGCCACAGGCGGCGCGTCGCGGCCGGCCACCGGCCCGATCAGGGCCTTGGCCGTGAAATAGGCAGCCGAAGCAATCATCGTGAACCCCCGTGCGGCCAGAACTGGCCGTGACCGCCGCCCCGCCTGGCCATCCGGGCCCGGATGGGCAGCTGTGCCGATCGCCGGTTGTCAGCGGCGGCACCGGGAGGACTTTCCTCCCCACTGATACAGGGGAGGCACAACCCGGCTCTGATACACGCCGGCCAGCGGTTCCGGGGCCGCACGGCCCGCGCCGGGCGGGTCAGTGCCCCCCTTCCTAAGAGAACGGTGGTTGCGTTAGATTCGAAGCCGCCGCACCCGCCACCATCAACGACTGGAGTTCACCGTGGACGAGAAGGCGCCTGGCACCCTCCGCCCCGGAGGCCGGACCGCCCGCACCCGCGCTGCCGTCCTGGCCGCCGTCACCGGCGAACTGATCGAGCACGGGTACGTGGGGGCGTCTGTGGAGCGGGTCGCGGCGCGGGCCGGGATCGCCAAGACCACGATCTACCGGCGCTGGGGTGGCCTCGACGGCCTGCTGGCCGATCTCATGGCGGGCTACGCGGCCCAGCAGATACCCGTGCCTGACCAGGGTGATCTCGGCTCCGACCTGCGGGCGCTGGCCCGGGCCGTGGTGGCTGCGCTGCGGGACCCGGCCATCGGCGCGGCCTTCGCCAGCATCGTCGGCGCGGCGGTGCGTGATCCGGCGGCCCGGGACGTCCTGGCCGCCTTCATCGCCGGCCGGACCGCCGCGATGGGCGCCATCGTGGACCGGGCGGCCGGCCGCGGCGAGGTACCGGCCGGCACGGATGCCGCCGCGGTGATCCAGACCGTGACCGCCCAGCTCTTCTACCGGCTGTTCGTCGCCGGTGAACCGCCCCGCCCGGACGTCGCCGACCGCGCCGCCGCCATTGCCACGGCAGCGGCCCAGAGTGGCGCACTGGCGTTACGGCCGCCAGCTGACCGCCGGGCCTGACATCCTGCCCGCCGGGCCGGGACGGCGGTGCCCGGCGGCTCAGTTTGCGGCCGCGCCGTTGGCCTGGGTGACCTGGCGGATGAGGCCGTCCACCGCGCCCTGGAAGTCACGGTTCCACCGGCGGGCGACTAGCGGGCGGACCAGGGCGATCGGCAGGCCAGTGAACGCCTCTGCGTTGCCGACCTGTGTGCCGCCGCCGGGCAGCGGAGTGAAGCTCCACAGGTGACAGGACCTGATGCCGTTACTGTCTCCGGCCCAGCCGGCGCGCTGGCCAGGTTCCAGCACGGCCAGCGTGACGTGCTCGGTGGTGGTTCCGACCGGGAAACCGAGACTGAGCTGCTGGTCGAAGGTGGCGCCTTCGGCCAGCCGGGCCGGGCCGGCCCAGCTGACCGAGCGGTGCAGGGGCGACCAGCGCGGCCAGCGCTCCAGGTCGGCCCAGACCGCCCACAGGTCCGTGGCGGCCGCCGCGGTGCTGGCCGTGCCGCTGACGACGAGCGTGTCCCAGCCGGGCGCGGACTTGCCGATGCGCGCCAGGCAGAACGCGGCATTGGGGTCGGTGACTGGCATGCTGACTCCTCTGGTCGATGGCGGCGATTCCAGTCGCTGGGCGCTGGCCCGCGTAGGGCCGGCGGGGGTGCGGCGGACCCCCGGGGGCCCAGCGACGGGGCAGGCACTAAGTAGACGTCAGTTGCGTTAAAGGTAGCAAGCGCGAGAGCTTAA
>Ga0207699_10001287_pt1 | contig 11920 bp, 8 predicted proteins | sample LARL51metaG_FD_184344 | JGI IMG/M metagenome (GOLD analysis project Ga0207699, IMG submission 184344) | Corn, switchgrass and miscanthus rhizosphere microbial communities from Kellogg Biological Station, Michigan, USA - LAR L5-1 metaG... | ecosystem: Host-associated > Plants > Roots >...
TGCCTCGGCCAGCTCCGCGTGACTGATCCTCAGGTGACTGGCCAGCTCCGCGTCGGTTGGCGTGTGCCCCAGCACCTGGGCCAGGTCGGTGCTGGCCGTCCTGACCCGCAGCAGCAGGTCCTGGGCGGAGCGCCGGACCCGGATCTGCCACCGCTTATCACGGAAATGCCGCTTGATCTCGCCACTGATGCAGGGCTGCGCGTACGCGGCCAGGCTGCCGCCCAGCCCGGGATCGAAGTTGTTGATCGCCTTGATCAGGCCGACGTAACCGACCTGCATGAGTTCCTCAGCCGACTCCGGGCTGTCCCGGTAGCGCTGCACGCACGACCGGACCAGGCCCTCGTACCGGCGCACCAGGATCTCGCACGCCGCGCTGCGCGCTGCGCTGCCCACCGGCTCGCCCGTGACGAGCGCCAGCAGCTCATCCTCGTCCCGGCGGAGCAGGTCCGCCCGCGACAGTGGCGGGCGACAGCGAACGGCCGTCCTGGTCATGTTCACCTCCGCGCCCGCCGTCCCGGGAAGGACGCGGACCGCCCCCTTCGTGCCCGCCATGCGGAAGATAAACATGCCGTCATCCCCCCGGGGCACCGGGTAACGCCGGCCGTCTCACGGGCGGCCCGGACGGCATGTTCCGCGGGCCTGATCTGTTGCACCGAATGGGGACGAAACAGTCAGGAGGTGGCGCAGATGTGGCGGCGCAGGCAGCGTCCGGCCGGCCCCGCGCCCCAGGTAATCGTGGTGGGCGCTGGATTTGCCGGCCTGGCGGCGGTGCAGGAACTGGGCCGCGCCGGAGCCGACGTATTGCTGATCGACCGGAACGTGTACAGCACGTTCCAGCCGCTGCTGTACCAGGTGGCGACGGGCGGGCTGAATGCCGGTGACGTGTCCTACCCGGCCCGCGCGTTCACCCGGCGGCATCACGCCCGGTTCCGGCTGGGCGAGGTCACCGGGGTGGACCCCGCGGCCCGCGAGGTCACGCTGGCCGACGGCAGCCGCTTCGGCTACGACTACGTGATCCTGGCCACCGGGGTGTCCGCCGCCTACTACGGCGTGACCGGGGCGGCCGAGCACAGCCTCGGCCTGTACACCCGGCGGGACGCGGTCGAGCTGCGCAACCACATCATGGCCCGGCTGGAGCGGCTGGACATCGCCGGCCCGGGCCGGGAAATCAGCTTCACCGTGGTCGGCGGCGGCGCGACCGGCGTGGAACTGGCTGGTGCCCTGGCCGAGCTGCGCAGCACCGCGCTGGACGCGGCCTTCCCCGAGGTGGACCTGGCCTCGGTGCACATCCGGCTGGTCGAGCAGGGGCCCGCGCTGCTGCTGCCGTTCGAGCCACCGCTGCGCGAGTACGCCCGGGCCGAGCTGGCCGCGCGGGGCGTGGCCGTCCGGCTGGGCGAGACCATCACCGAGGTGCGCAGCGACCGGGTCGTGCTGGCCAGTGGCGAGGAGCTGCCCAGCGACGTCACGATCTGGGCCGCCGGGGTGACAGTCCCGGCTGCGGTGGCCGGGTGGGACCTGCCCCAGGGCCCGGGCGGCCGCATCCTGGCCGCCCCTGACCTGAGGGTCCGTGGCCAGCAGCGCATCTTCGCCGCCGGCGACCTGGTGCTGCCCGGGGAGCAGCCGCTGCCGCAGCTGGCCCAGCCCGCCCTGCAGACCGGCCGGCACGCCGCCCGGCAGGCCGCCCGGCTGGCCGCCGGGCAGGTGGCCGAGCCGTTCCGTTACCACGACAAGGGCATCATGGCCACGATCGGCCGCCGGTCCGCGGTGGTGGAGCTGCCGCACCAGGTCCGGGTCCGCGGGACGCTGGCCTGGCTGGCCTGGCTCGGCCTGCACCTGATCACCCTGCTGGGCAACCGGAACCGGCTGTCTGCCCTGCTCAACCTGTCCTGGCGCTACCTGACCTGGGGTCATGGCGGGGGTGTCATCGTGGGCGACGACCCGCCGCCGTTCCTGACCGACACCCCGGTACCAGTGGGCCGGGCCATAGGCGCCGGCCCGGCCGCCGGGCCCGTGACGGCCGCCCGTGCCGGGACGGCCGGCCGCGGCGGGCCAGCGGGCCGCCAGCGCTCACTACGATGAAGCATGCCTCCCGCCGAAGAGGTCCGGTCGGCGCGCCTGGTGCTGCGCCGGCTCCAGGAGGATGACGCCGGGCCCATCGCCGCCGCGGTCGCGGCCAGCCTGGAGCATCTGCGGCCCTGGATGCCGTGGGCCACGCCCGAGGCCGGCCAGCTGCGCACCCAGCTCATCCGGGTCGCCGAAGCGGCTGAGCTGTGGGCGGCCGGGACCGACTACATCTACTCGGTCCTGCTCCAGCCCGGCCGCACCCTGGTCGGCCAGATCGGCCTGCACCGCCGGGTGGGCGAGGGAGGCATCGAGATCGGCTACTGGATCGACGCCCGGTACGCGGGCCGCGGCGTGGGCACCGAGGCGGCCCGGATGCTGACCGGGGTCGCGCTGGCCCTGGACGGCGTGACCCGGGCCGAGATCCACTGCGACCAGGCCAACCTGGCCAGTGCGGCCATCCCGCGCAAGCTCGGCTACCACCTGGACCGGGTGGACCCGCACGAACCGGAAGCGCCGGGGGAGCAGGGCCGCCGGATGATCTGGGTGCACCCGGTGCCGCAGGACGCCCGGCGGTGACCGCCGGGCGTGACTGGCTGGCCTGGCATGACGCCTACGACGTCCCGGGCTCGCCGCTGGCCCAGCGGCTCGGCGTGGTGCAGGGCTGGATCCGGCGGACGCTGGACCAGGCCCCGACCGGCCCGCTCCGCGCGGTCAGCATGTGCGCGGGCCAGGGCCGTGACCTGATCGATGTGCTGAGCGGGCACCCCCGCGGCGCCGAGGTGACCGCCCGCCTGGTGGAACTGGACCCGCGCATCGCGGCGGCCGCCCGGCAGCGCGCCGCGGCCGCGGGCCTGTCCCTGGTTGACGTGGTGACCGGGGACGCCGGGCTGGCCGGGGCCTATGCCGGGCTGGCCCCGGCGGATCTCGTGCTGGCCTGTGGCGTGTTCGGCAACATCAGCACCGCCGACATCCAGCGGACGATCGCGGGCTGCACCCGGCTGTGCGCCACCGGCGGCACGGTCATCTGGACCAGGAGCCGCCAGGCGCCCGATCTCATCCCGCAGATCTGCCAGTGGTTCGCACAGCATGACTTCGGGCTGGCCGGGGTGTCTGATCCCGGGCCCAGCTGGGCGGTGGGTGCGCACCAGTTCACCGGGCGCCCCGGGCCGCCGCTGGCTGGAGAGCGGTTCTTTACCTTCCGCCAGCGGCCGGACGGCCGCTAGTGGCCGAACAGCGGAGTGTACGGCACCAGGGTGAGCCGGCACTGCCGTGCCTTGACGATCAGCTCGCTGGCGGGCGCCTTGACCGAGCTGGCGCACCGCTGCACGGTCGGCGCGCTGGCCCCGATGACCATCGCACAGATGACCGCGGCCAGCGCGCACGGGAAGAAGATGATCGCCTTGACCCGGTCGGACGGCCGGGGGATGAACCGGCGGGCCGGCGCGGTGCGCCGGCCGATCCAGGCGCCGAACCGGGCCAGCCGCGCCCTGATCTCCTCGGCCCGGGGCATGTCCTCGTCCCGGGTGAGCCTGGTGAAAATGGAGAACAAGGAGATCAGCCGCGGATCGGAGTCCCTGAGCTTGCGCTCGATCCGGTCCAGGATCCGCTGCTGGCTAGCGGGCAGGCTCACGACCGCTCTCCCATCTGCCCGGTTACCGGCGAGTAGGCGCAATCCCGGGGGACGCACTGGCTTGACGCTGCTTAACGTTCAGGCTACCGGCCGCCCTCCGCCATTCACCGGGTACCCCGGCCTGACGCCGGGCGGTCAGCGTATGCGCCGGCCCATCTCCTTGGTCGTGTACCCGCCAAGCCCGGTGACCGCGGCCTGGAACCGGTCGGACCGCAGCAGCGACCACAACGGGGCCAGCAGTGGGCTTTCCATGGCCCCGGCCGCCACCACCAGGTCGTAGGGCTCGCGGGTAACCGGCACGAAGTCCAGGCCGAAGGCGCGGGCCGCGGCCAGGATCCCGAGGCCGGCATCACCGCGCCCGGCGGCGACGGCGGCGGCGACCCCCAGGTGGGTAGGCTCCTCGCGGGCATAGCCACCGATCGCGTCCGGGCTGATCCCGCGCTGGCCCAGCTCGTGGTCGAGCAGCACGCGGGTGCCCGCCCCGCGCTGGCGGTTGACGTAACGCAGGCCCCGCTGGGTGAGGTCCTCGATCCCGGTCACGCCGAGCGGGTTGCCGGCCGCGACCATCAGTCCCTGGTCACGGTGCACGAGCCGGACGACGCGGACGTCAGCGCCGCCCAGGATACGGTCGACGTAGGGCAGCGTGTACTCGCCGGTGGCGGGATCCAGCAGGTGGGACCCGGCGATGTGGCACAGCCCGTCCCGCAGGGCCACCAGGCCGCCCAGCGAGCCCACGTTCGACGAGGCCAGCGTGACCAGGGGGTCCTCGGACCGCAGGGCCGAGGCGGCGAGGTCGAGGACGAGGTCATGCGAGCCGATGGCGACGATCGTGCGGGAGATCTCGTCGATGCCGCGCAGCAGCTCGATCTCGACCTGCTCGCCCGGATGATGGCCCTCCAGGCCGGCCGGCACGACCAGCAGGCCGTCCGCGCGGACCAGCGAGGTCAGGACCCCGGCCCCGCGCGGCAGCGGGGTGGCGACCATCGACCCGCCCACCACCCCGAGCCGGACCCGCACCCAGTCGTCCATGCCGAGCGGGGAGGCCAGCTTGCGGGCCAGCCGGGCCGGGGTCCGCGGGCGCCGTCGCGGCGCGGCGCCGGTCAGCTCGGCGAGAAGTGGCTCGGCGAAGATGTCAAAGGTCAGCGCGGCCGACACCGGGTAGCCGGGCGCGCCGAGAACGGGGGTCGGCCCGACGGTGCCGAGCACGACCGGGTGGCCGGGCCGCACGGCGACGCCGTGCACGGCCAGCGTCCCCAGCTCGTCCACCACCCGTGCGGTGTAATCGTCGCGCCCGGCGCTCGAGCCGGCCACGATGACGAGCAGGTCGCAGTCGGTGGCCGCGGCACTGACGGCACGGGCCAGACCGGCCGGGTCGTCCGGCTCGATCGGCAGGCAGTGCGCCTCGCAGCCCGCCTCGCGGGCCTGGGTGGCGAGCATGAGCGAGTTGGTGTCGATGATCTCCCCGGGGCCGGGCTCCGTGCCGATCGGCCGCACCTCGTCCCCGGTCGGCAGGACGGCGACCACCGGGCGGCGCCGGACCAGCAGGTGCGTAGCCCCGGCGGCCGCTGCCGCGGCGATGTCGGTGGCCCGCAGCCGGTGGCCTTCGGGCAGCAGCAGCTCGGCGGTGCTCACGTCCTCGCCGATCGAGCGCACGTGCTGGTAGGGCGGCACGGCCGCGCGGAGCTCGGCGGTGCCGCCGCAGTAGTGCACGTGCTCCCGCATCACGACCGCGTCGCGCCCGGCGGGCATCGGGTCCCCGGTGTCCACCACGTCGTAGGCACCGGGCGGCAGGCTGACCGGCGTAGTCTCACTCGCGCCGAGGGTGTCGGCGGCCCGCACCGCTATCCCGTCCATGCCGGCCGCGTCGAATGGCGGTGAGGACCGGGTGGCCCACACCGGCTCGGCGGTGACCAGGCCGGCCGCGTCCTCGACCCGGACCCGGATGGCCGGCAGCCGGGCCGGGCAGCCTGCGGCGTCCCGGGCGGCGCGCCAGGCGTCTAGGGCGCGGGCGGCGGGAACGTCGCGGAGGAAAGGACTGTCGGCCATGACCGTCGCTAACGATACAAGGTGACCTCGACGTCGGTGCCTGCGTCGAGCCCTGTTGCGTCCTCGGGCACGATCAGGTACCCGTCGGCGGCGGTGAGCACGGACAGCAGCGCCGACAGCCCGAAGATGGGGGTGGCGATGCCACGGCGCACGCGGACCTGGACGACGTCGAGGCGGCCGGTCGCGGAGGCCAGATCGCGCCCGAGCCGGGCGCGCACGGCCGGCTCGGCCGGCGGGCTGGTGCACCCGCCGACCAGGCGCACCAGCGGGATCCCGAGCAGCCGGAAGACGACCAGCGCCGAACGGGGGTTGCCGGGCAGCCCGATCACCGGCACGCCGCCGCAGTCGGCCAGCAAGGTGGGCTTGCCGGGGCGGATGGCCAGGCCGTGGCACCAGATCCCGGGCGGGCCGAGCCGCCCCACCACGCCGGCCGTCTCGTCGCGGATCCCCACCGACGAGCCAGCTGAGATCACGACCAGGTCGCTGGCGCCGAGCGCGGCGCGTACGGCCGACTCCAGCGCCGCAGGGTCATCGGGCACGATGCCGCCCAGGGTCGGCTCGCCCCCCGCCTCGGTCACCATCGCGGCCAGGGCGGCCGCCGACGCGTCCCGCACCTGACCGGGTCGCAGGACCGCGGTCCCGGGCGGCACCACCTCGTCGCCGGTGGACAGGATGGTCACCCGCGGGCGGGCCGCCACGGTCACGCCGGTGACGCCGGCCGCGGCCAGCATGCCGAGGTCCTGGGCCCGCAACGGCCGGCCGGCCGGGACCAGTTCGGCGCCGGCGGCGGCATCCTCGTCGGCCCGCACCACACCGTCTCCCGGCGCGACCGGCCGCACCACCTCGATCGTGCCGGGGATCGCCTCCTGGGTGTACTCGACCATGACCACGGCGTCCGCGCCGGGCGGCAGCACGCCGCCGGTGGGCATGCTGGCCACGGTCCCGGGGCCGACGGTCACGCCGGGTTCGGCGCCCATCCGGACTGCGCCGGTCACCTCGAGGTAACCGGGCAGCCCCTCGGAGACGCCGTAGGTGTCGGCCGCCCGCACGGCGTAGCCGTCCACCGTGGACCGGGCGAAGCCGGGGAGCGCGTGCGGTGTGGTGACCGGCCCCGCGGGCACCCGGTGCCAGGCCTCAGCCAGCGGTACCGTCTCGGCGGGCGTGCGCCGCCCGGGGCGGAACCCGGCCAGCGTCTCGGCCACCGTGCGGGTGGCGAAGAACTCGCGCCCCGCCGGCCTAGCTTCCTGCGCCACTGTGCCCGTTCCCGGCGCCGCGGGCCAGCCGGGCCACGCTCATCACCGGGCCCAGCGCCACCTGGCCCAGCCCGCAGATCGAGGTCCGGCGCATGACCGCTTCCAGGCCGGCGACCTGGCCGTCCACCCCGGCCGGCCCGCCACCCGCGGCGAGCAGATCGGTGAGGATCTGGTGAGCCTTGCTGGACCCGACCCGGCACGGCACGCACTTGCCGCACGACTCGTCCCGGAAGAAACGCAGCACGTTCGTGGCCGCGGCGAGCAGGTCGGTGCCCTCGGCCATGACGACCAGCGCGCCCGACCCGAGCATCGTCCCGGCCGCCTTCAGCGGGCCGAAGTCGAGCGGTATGTCGAGCTGGTCGGGCCCGAGGAAGTTGGACGACGCGCCGCCCGGCTGCACGGCGCCGAGCGGCCTGCCCCCGGCCACGCCGCCGGCCAGGTCCAGCAGGTGCCGGATGGTGCTGCCCATCGGCACGCAGTACACACCGGGCCGCTCGACATGGCCGGACACGGCAAAGAACTTCAGCCCGGAGCTTTCCCCGGCGCCCTGCTCCGTCCACCAGCGGGCTCCGCGCCGCGCGATGACCGGAACGTGTGCGAACGTCTCGACCGAGTTCATCAGGGTGGGCTTGCCATGCAGGCCATATACGCCCGGGAACGGCGGCTTGTTGCGCGGTTCCCCCCGGTGTCCCTCCATGCACTCGATCAGGGCCGATTCCTCGCCCAGGATGTAACCGCCGGGCGAGGTGAAGACCTCGACCGACAGCCGCCGCCCGCTGCCACCCGCGTCCGGCCCGGCCAGCCCGGCGGCCCGCAGCCCCTCGATCTCCCGGCGGACCACTGCCTCCTCGGGGCCGTACTCGTGCCGGATGAACACCCAGCCTTCCTCCGCCCCGACCGCGAGCATCCCGAGCAGCATGCCCTCCAGCACCAGGTGCGGCTGCTCGGCCAGGATCTGCCGGTCCTTGAAGGTCCCCGGCTCCGACTCGTCGGCGTTGCAGATCACGTACCTGGGCTCGGCCTCCTGCGCCGCGACCAGCTCCCATTTGCGGCCGGCCGGGAAGCCGGCGCCACCCATCCCGCGCAGCCCGGAATCCTGCAAGGCCGCGATGACCTGGCCCGCATCGAGCTGGCCGGCCAGCACGGCGCGCAGCACCCCGTAGTGCTCCCCGGCTGCCTGGTACGGATCGTTGGGCCACCGGCGCCCGTTCGCGTAGCGGCGCGGCGCCGCTGGCGGCAGCGGGCCGTCGTGCGCCGCGGCGATCAGGGCGTCGGCCTCGCCAGCCGCCGCGGGACACTCGTTGACGCTCACCGCGGGGGCCGCATCGCACCGGCCGAGGCAGGACACCTCACGGATCTCGGTGCCCGGGTCCGGCCCGTGCCGCTGCCGGAGCGCCGCGGTCCGCTCATCCGCGCCCCGCAGCCAGCAGGACAGGTCGCGGCAGGCGTGCACCTCGACCGGCTTCGGCGGTGCGGTCAGGAAGTGCGGGTAGAAGGAGATCAGCCCCTCGATCTCATACAGCGGCCTGCGCACATCCCTGGACAGCGCGGCCAGTTCCTCGCGGGGCAGCCAGCCGACCCGCTCCTGGATCGCGTACAGGGCCGGGATCAGGCTCGGGCCCGGGAACTTGCCCGCCCGGGCCTCAACGCCGGGCGGCCGGGCCGGGCTCTGCGCCATCAGGCCTGCTCCTCATCAGCGGCTTCGATGCGGACCGCGCAGAACTTGAACTCGGGGATCTTGCCGTGCGGGTCGATCTCGTCGATCGTCAGCAGGTTGGCCGCGGCCTCGCGGAAGTGGAACGGGATGAAGCAGTTGCCGGGCGCCTCGCGGTGCGAGACCCGGACCGCCAGCACGATGCTGCCGCGGCGTGAGGTCACCCGGGCCATCCCGCCATCGGCGATGCCGAGCCGGGCCGCGTCATCCGGGTTCAGGAAGGCCTCGGCCCGCGGCGCGATGGCGTCGAGCGCAAAGGACCGGCGGGTCATCGAGCCAGTGTGCCAGTGCTCCAGCAGCCGCCCGGTGTTGAGCACGAACGGGTACTCCGGGCTGGGCAGCTCCTTGGCCGGCAGCCATTCCGCGGGCACCAGGTGGGCCAGCCCGTCATCGGTCTTGAACCGGTCGCCGAACATGACCACGGTGCCGTCGCTATGCTCCGGGTCAGGGTTCGGGTACAGCTTCCCGGCCGGGCCCAGGTTGTCGTAGGTCAGGTTGGCATAACTGGGCATGACCGCGACGATCTCCTCGAAGACCTCGCGCGGCGAGCCGTAGTCCCAGCCCAGGCCGACCCGGTTCGCGATGTCCTGCACGACTTCCCAGTCCACCCGCGCCTGGCCGGGCGGGTCGAGAACCTTCCGGCCGAGCTGCACCCGTCGGTCGGTGTTCGTGTAGGTGCCGTCCTTCTCCAGGTAGGAGGTGGCGGGCAGGACGACGTCGGCGAACTCGGCCGTCTCGGTCAAGAAGATGTCCTGGACGACCAGGAAGTCCAGGGTGGACAGCGCCTTGCGGACCTTGTTGATGTTGGGGTCGGACAGGAACGGGTTCTCGCCCATCATGTACATGCCGCGGACACCGCCCTTGAGCGCGGAGCCGATGATCTCGGTGACGGTCAGGCCGCGCTCGGGGTCCAGGTCGCCCGTGCCCCAGATCCCCTCGAACCTGGCCCGGACCTCGGGGTCGTCGGCCTTCTTGTAGTCGGGATAGAACATCGGGATCAGGCCCATGTCCGAGGCGCCCTGCACGTTGTTCTGCCCGCGCAGCGGATGCAGCCCGCTGCCCGGGCGCCCGATGTTGCCGGTGATCGCGCACATCGCGATCAGGCAGCGGGCGTTGTCGGTGCCGGTGGTGTGCTGGGAGATCCCCATCCCCCAGAAGATCACGCCGGCCCCGGCCTCGCCCCAGGCCCGCGCCACCCGCCGGATCACGTCCGCGTCCACCCCGGTGATCTGGGCGGCCCGCTCCGGCGGGTAGTCCTGGACCGTCTCGGCCAGCGCCGGGTAGTTCGATGTCCGGCTCTCGATGAACTCGGTGTCGGTCAGCCCGAGCCTGATCACCTCATGCATCACGCCGTTGTAGAACGCGACATCGGTGCCGGGCTTGAGCTGGCAGAAGATGTCCGCGTGATCAGACATCGTGTCGGCCCTCGGGTCGATGTAGATGATCGTGGTGCCGCGGCGGCGGGCCTGCTTGAAGAACGACGAGGCGACCGGGTGGTTCGCCGTCGGGTTGCTGCCGGTGACGATCGCGACGTCGGCGTTGGCCACGTCGCCGTAGGTGGTGGAGACCGCCCCGGAGCCGATGCCCTCGAACAAGGCGAACACGCTGGAGGCATGGCACAGCCGGGTGCAGTGGTCCACGTTGTTGGTGTGGAAGCCGGTCCTGATCAGCTTCTGGAAGAGGTAGGCCTCCTCGTTGGAGCACTTGGCCGACCCGAACCCGGCGATCGCGGCCGGCCCGCCCGCGGCGTGGATCTCGGTGAGCCGCCGGGCGACCAGGTCCAGCGCCTCGTCCCAGGTAGCCTCCCGGAAGTGCGGCAGCACCTCGTCGTAGTCGACCAGCCCGCCGGGCTTGCGCCGGCGCCGCTTGCCCCGGTCTTCCTGGCCGTCACCGGCGTTCATCTCGCCGCGCACCTCGGTGGACAGCGCCCCCTTGGGATAGGCGCCGTCCCGGCGGATCAGCGGCACGGTCAGCCGCTGCGGTGAAGCGGCGTAGTCCCAGCCGTAACGGCCCTTGACGCACAGGCGGCCCTGTGACCCCGGCTGGGCCCGGCCCTCCGCGAAGGCGATCGCGCCCCGCTCCCGGTCCACGTGGTAGGTCAGCGCGCAGCCGACGCCGCAGTACGGGCAGACCGACTCGACCTGGTCGAGCTCGCTGCGCGGCCGGATCGGGATGCTGCGGATCGGCTTGTTGGTCAGCGCGCCGGTCGGGCACGCGGCGACGCACTCCCCGCAGGTGACGCACGAGGACTTGCCCATCGGGTCGTTCAGGTCGAAGGCGATCCGGGTGGCGTAGCCCTTGCCGCTGCGGCCGATCACGTCATTGCCCTGGATGTCATCGCAGGCCCGGACGCAGCGGTCGCAGAGAATGCACGAGTCGTGGTCCACGGCGATGACCGGGTTGGACAAGTCCGTGCCGCGGCCGGCCGCCGTCGGGAGGCCATCCTCGCGGCTCACCCCGTAACGGCCGGCCAGCGCGAGCAGCTCGTTGTCGCCGGTGGTGGTCTGCTTGGGGTCACGCCCTGGCTCCGGCTGGTCGGCCAGCAGCAGCCCGGTCAGCATGGCCCGGCTGCTCTCCAGCTCGGGCGTGGCGGTCTTGACGTCCATGCCGTCCTCGCACGCCCGCACGCAGGAGGCGGCGAACGCCGGGGCGCCCACATCGACCACGCACATCCGGCAGACGCCGACCGGGTCGAAACGCTCGTCGTGGCAGAGCACCGGGATGTCGATGCCGGCTGCCTTGGCCGCGGCCCAGATGGTCGAGCCGGCGGCCACAGTGACCTCGCGGCCGTCGATGGTGAGCGTCACCGTCCGCGAGGTGGCTTGCACGGGGATAGCCATGACGTCAGTATCCGCCGGGCCAGGAGATCACATCAACTGAAGGTCAGCGAGGTCGGCCGGGTCCGGCCCGCCCTGCTCGTCGAGCCCGCGCGCCGCGTAGTAGGCGGTGATCATGCCGCGCAGCCGCTGCGGGGTCAGCGTGGCCACCCGGCCGGACCCGAGCTGCACCGGCTCGGACAGCAGCCGCTCCGGCAGCCAGTCGTCGGCCGGCCGCCAGCCGGCCCGGATGTTGAACACGCGCTTGGCCAGCACGATCCGGCGGGCCGTCTGCCGCAGCTCGGCGCCGTCCACCTCCCAGCCGGTCACCGCGGACAGCAGCGCCGCCCACTCGCCGAACGGCTCGGAGAACACCCCGCGCAGGAACTTGCACAAG
>Ga0207699_10001290_pt1 | contig 11905 bp, 10 predicted proteins | sample LARL51metaG_FD_184344 | JGI IMG/M metagenome (GOLD analysis project Ga0207699, IMG submission 184344) | Corn, switchgrass and miscanthus rhizosphere microbial communities from Kellogg Biological Station, Michigan, USA - LAR L5-1 metaG... | ecosystem: Host-associated > Plants > Roots >...
TGAACGCCGCGGCCGCCGCCGAGCTCTTCCGCCGGATGACCACGCGCCGCCTTGGTCTGCTCCGGCCGGGCCCGGCACGGGCCTACCTGGCCACCCTCGCGCCGCCGGCCGCGGCGCTGGCCCGCGGGCCGCTGGCCGCGCTCGACGACTTCTACCTGGCGAACCGGGCCGGCCGGTGGTCGGCCGCCGCCCGGCAGGCGTACCTGCTACGGTCACCGCTGGTCCAGCCGCTGTTCGCGGACCGCGTGGTGCGGGCCGCGCGGGCGGTCCCGCTCCGCGACCGGATGAGCGACCGGCTGCACCGCGACGTGCTCGGCTTGCTCTGCCCTGAGCTGCTGGGCCCGCCCCTGGCGGGCACGCCCTGGCACGGTCAGCCGCGCACCGCGGCGACCGTGCTGACCGTACCGCCGGGGGCTGCCGCCGCCGACTGGCGCCGGGACTACGGCGACGCCGTGGCCGGGTTCCTGCGCGGCTACGTCCTAGACCACGGCGAGACGAGCCCGGTGTTCGGCATCGTCCGCCGCAGTGCCGCCGAACGCCTGCTCCGCGCGCCGCAGGCCGACCGGCACGGGGCCTGGGCACTGGCCACGCTGACCGCGCTGCTGTCCGCTGACTGGCTGAACGCCCGCGAGCCGGCCGTCGAGGCTCTGCGCAGATAGATTCTGCACAGATAGATACGGCTCAGCCGCGACCGTACCTCGTCTCGGCCTGCCAGAAGTACAGCACGCCCGCGACGAGGATGACGACCGCCCAGCCGACACCGGCCAGCCACAGCTCGCTGGCGGTGATGTCCGGGTGGCAGTAGGCCTGCATCGACGGAGTCTTCTTCACAGTGAAGATCGCGCACCGCGCCGCATTGTAGGGCTTGGCGCCGGGCGCGTCGGCCCGGTACGAGGACATGACCGCGAACCTGGTCAGCGAGATGTACACGGCCGCCGGGTTGAAGGAGAGCACGTTCTTGGCCCACACTGGCAGCTCGGCGGGCAGCGCCGCGATGCTGTACATGACCCCGCAGAAGTACCGCCAGACGCGCAGCAGGAACGGGATCAGCTGGCTGATGTCCTGCGCGCCCGCGCCGACCCTGGCCATGAACAGCGCGGCGCCCATGTTGAACGTGGCCTGCAGCAGCAGCGTCGGGAGCAGCAGCAGCCAGTACCAGGTGAGCGGCTCGCCCGTGCCCAGCACGATGGCGAACAGCACCACCATGGACAGCAGCAGCTGCTGGAACTCCACCAGCACGTACGCGAGCGGCAGGCAAGCCCGCGGGAAATGCAGTGCGCGGATCAGCGTAATATTCGCCCGCATCACAGTGGAGCCGACCACGATCGACCGCTCGGTGAAGGCGAATATGAAAACGCCGGTGACCAGAAAGGCAGTGTAATTACTGATGCCCCGGTTGGCCTTGAAAAGGACCCCGAAGATCAGGTAGTACACGGCCGAGTTGAGCAGCGGTGTCAGCACCTGCCAGAGCTGGCCGAGCCGCGCCTCGGTGTACATCGATACGTTGCGCGCCGTGGCGTAGGCAAAGATGAAGTGTCGCCGTTGCCACACTTTGACCAGGTAAGAGACCAGCCGAGGCCGAGCCGAACTCGGCCGCAGGCCGTACTGCGCGGCCATCTCGGCCAGCGACTCCCCAGCCGCCGGCTCGTCCTCGGCCACGGCCGCCAGTTCGTCCCGCAAGCCGCCCGGAGCAATCAGCCGCCCGCGGTTTCCCATGGCTGTGGAGTTTATGAGAATGAATCCGGCCAGCGCGGATATCCGGGGTCCAGGGCAGATCATTCGCCCGGAATTTGACGTCCATTAACCTGCCGTATCCAAGCCCGTTCTTACTGGCTCAGGTGGGCGGTGTCGTTGAAGGAGCGGAGGACGGCGGGGCCGTCGGCGTACCAGTCGATCTCGCACAGGGCCGCGACGTCGAGATGCATCCGGTAGAGCGCGGCGGGTGGGGCGAGCAGAGCGGCGGCGACCAGCGTCTTGATCGGGGTCACGTGGCTGACGATGAGGACCGTCTGGTGGGCCCGTTCGGCCAAAATCCGATGCAAGGCGGCGGTCACCCGCTCGCTGACCTGGTCGAAGCTCTCCCCGCCCGGCGGCGCGACCGACGGGTCGGCCAGCCACGTGGTCAGCTCCGACGGCCAGCGCTCCCGGACCTCGGCGAACGTCAGACCCTCCCAGGCGCCGAAGTTGGTCTCCCGGAAGCCCTCGTCGGTCAGCACCGGGACGCCGGTGACCGCGGCGACCTCCTCGGCCGTGCGCACGGTCCGCTGCAGCGGCGACGCCACGATCGCGTCGATGCCCGCTGACGCCAGCCGCTTGGCGGCGGCGACGGCCTGCCGGACTCCGGTGTCGGTGAGCGGCGCGTCGGTCAAGCCGGCGTACCGTTTCTGCACCGACATCGGCGTCTGCCCGTGCCTGAGCAGCAGGGTAGCCGTGGGCTCGCCCTGGGCGGAGATCCAGGTGGTCCTGGCGCGCACCTAGATGCCAGACTCCGGGGTCCGGACCAGGATCCGCCTGCACTCCTCGCACCGGACCACCTCGTCGGGGGCCGAAGCCCGGATGACGTTGAGGTCAGCCGCGTTCAGGCTCAGATGGCATCCCTCGCACCGGCCGGCCCGCAGCATGGCCGCGCCGACGCCCTTGGTCTTGCGGATCTGGTCGTAGAGCGCGAGCAGGTCGGCGGGCACCTCGGCCGCGACGCTGGCGCGCTGGTCGGAGGCCTTGGCCGTCTGCTCGTCGATCTCGGAGAAGGCCGCGTCCCGCCGCGCCGCCACCTCGGCCATCTCCCCGCCGAGGTTGTCCCGGCCGGTGGTCAGCTCGTCTCGCTGGCTCTCGAGCGTCTCCCGGCGCTCCATCAGCTCGAGCACCACCTCTTCCAGGTCGCCCTGCCTGCGGTGCAGGTTCTCGATTTCCGACTGCAGGCTGGCGAGCTCGCGCGCGGCCGAGACCTGTCCGGCGTCCAGCCGGGTCCGGTCCCGGTCGATCCTGGCCCGGACCTGCTCCACGTCGCGTTCGGCCCGGGTCTGCTCCCGGCTGAGGTCGCCGAGCTCGGTTTCGGTCGCCACCAGGGCGTCCTTGAGCGCGCCGGCCCTGGTTTCCAGGGCGGCCAGTTGGGCGACTTCGGGGAGGCCGCGCCTGCGGTGGTCGAGACGGGCGAGCTCGGCGTCCAGGTCGGCCAGTTCGAGCAGGCGGAGCTGGATCTGCGGTGATGCCTTCACGGGTCCCAACGTTAGTCGCCCCGGACGACTGTGTCGCGTGGTAGACCTGGCGCCATGGAGATCCCTCGCGTGAGCCGGCCCTACATGCCGGGTTACGGCATCGCAGGACCGAGCGAAGGCAGCGGGCTCCTGCACTGGTCGTGGGCGGCGGAGCGGCTCACCGCTGCGCGCAACTACTGGGTCGCCACGGTCTGGCCCGACGGGCGGCCGCACATCATGCCGGTCTGGGGGATGTGGGACGACAGCACGCTGTGGTTCACCAGCAGCGCCGGCTCCCGGAAGGTCCGTAACCTGACCACCGACCCGCGCTGCTGCATCACCACCGAGGACGCCTCGGACCCGGTGATCATCGAGGGCACCGCGCACATCTCGACCGAGCTGCCGGTGCTGCGCCGGGTGGTCGACCTGATGAACGCCAAGTACCGGACCGACTACCGGGTCGACTTCCTCGATCCGGCCAAGAATGCCACCATCGGGGTCCGCCCGCAGCGGGTGTTCAGCATGCGGGCTGGCGACTTCGCCGGCTCGCCCACACGCTGGACCTTCGAGGACGAAGGGTAATAAGAGCGCAAGCTTCGCGAAGCTAACGAAACTCCGCGGGGCGGGTAGCGTGGTAGGGCGCCTACCCGCGTAATTCCGCCATGAGACAAGCGTCCGTCCCCGCAGGTGACCAGCCCCGGGCTCCGCGTGCCCTGCCCGGAGCCGTGGCAGGCGTGCTCGCGGCGGCCGTAGCGATCGGCGTGGCGCAACTCGTCGCCGGGCTCACCGCGCCGGCCAGCTCGCCGGTGCTCGCGGTCGGCCAGGCCGCCATCGACCTCACTCCGCTGCCGGTCAAGAACTTCGCCATCTCCACGTTCGGCACGGCGGACAAGACCGTGCTGCTCGGCGGCATCCTGGTGGTACTCGCCCTGTACGCCGCGGTGGTCGGCATCGTGGCGGTGCGCCGGCTCGCGTTCGGCATGTGGGGGCTCGGGCTGTTCGCCTTCATCGGCCTGTGGGCCGCCCTGACCAGGCCCGGCTCCACGGCGGATTACCTCTGGCCGACCCTGGCCGGCGCGGCGGCCGGGGCGTTCACGCTGGCCCGGCTGACCGACGCGGCGCGACGGCTGAGCGCGCCCCCGGCCCGCCCCCGGCCCCAGCCGGGCCCTAGCACGGACCGGCCCGCGCCGGAAACGCTGACCCCGCCAGACCTGCCGGTTCCCCCGGCCGCTTCCGAACCCGGGACGGGCTCCTCCTTCACCTTTCTTCCCGACCCTGACGACCAGGGGCCGCCCCGCGGGCCCGCACGGCGGCGGTTCCTGGTCGGCAGCGGGATAGCCGCGGCCGCCGCGGTGGCCGGCACGGTCGCCGGACGCGAGCTGGCCACCCGGCGCAGTGTCACCCTGGCGCGGGGAGCGCTGCGTTTCCCCCGGCCGGCCGTGGCGGCGCCACCGCTCCCCGCAGGCAGCGACCTGCACATTCCCGGCCTCAGCTCGTTCATCACGCCGAACAACACCTTCTACCGGGTCGACACCGCCCTGCTGCTGCCCCAGGTGGACCCGTCGACCTGGCAGCTCCGGATCCACGGGATGGTGCAGCGGGAGGTCACCATCACCTTCGCCGAGTTGCTCAGGCGTCCGCTTATCGAGGCTTACGTCACGCTCACCTGCGTGTCCGACCCGGTGGGCGGCCCCTACGTGGGCAACGCGAAGTGGCTCGGCGCCCGCCTGGCCGACCTGATCAGGCAGGCCCGCCCGCGGGCAGGCGCCAGCCAGCTGCTCTGCACGTCGGTCGACGGGTTCACCTCGGGCACGCCGCTGCAGGTCGTCCTGGACGGGCGGGACGCGCTGCTTGCCGTCGCGATGAACGGCACGGCGCTGCCCGTGGAGCACGGCTTCCCGGCGCGGATGGTGGTCCCCGGCCTGTACGGCTACGTGTCGGCGACCAAGTGGGTCACCGACATCGAGGTCACCACGTTCGCGGACGCCACGGCCTACTGGGCGACGCGCGGCTGGTCGCAGCAGGCGCCAATCAAGACCGAGTCCAGGATCGACGTGCCCGCGACCGGCTCGACGCTGCGTCCGGGGCCGACGCAGGTGGCCGGGGTGGCCTGGGCCCAGCACAAGGGCGTCGCCGCCGTCGAGGTCCGGGTCGACCGCGGCGCGTGGCACGAGGCGCGGCTGGCCGCGGTCCCCGGCATCGACACCTGGCGGCAGTGGGTGTTCCAGTGGCAGGCCACCCCGGGCGACCACATGATCGAGGCCCGCGCCACCGACAAGACCGGGTACACCCAGACCGCGGTGCAGGCGCAGCCCGCGCCGAACGGCGCCTCCGGCTACCCCTCCGCCGCCGTCACCGTCCGCAGCTCTTGAAACGGGGTGCGATGAGCGAAGCCGATGCTGAGTTCGCCCGGGTGGCCCAGGACTACCTGGACGACCGGGCCGAACGGCACCCGGATGCCGCCACCGGGCTTGGTGACCACCGGTTCGACGCCCGGCTGCCGGACCCGTCGGCGCAGGCCCGGGCCGACGAGCGCCGCGCGCTTGACGGCTGGGCCGCCCGGCTCGCCGCGCTCGACCGCGGCGCCCTGTCCGCGGAGCACCAGGTGGACGCCGCGATGATGGCAGACGGCATCGCCCGGCGGGTGTTCGAGATCGACGAACTGCGCGAGCATACGTGGAATCCGCTGGTCGCCAACCCGGGCAAGGCCATTTACCAGCTGCTGGCCAGGGATTTCGCGCCGCTGCCCGACCGGCTGGATTCGGTCGCCGGAAGGCTGGCGGAGATTCCGGGAGTGCTGGCCCAGGCCAGGCGGGAGCTCGGGCGGATGCCCCGGGTACACCTGGAAACCGCGATCGGGCAGTTCGACGGCACGATCGCGCTGATCAGCAACCAGATAGACGTCGCCCTCGAAGCAGCGCCGCAGGGCGCGGCCCGGCTCGCCCAGGTCCGCCCGGCCGCATTGGAGGCGCTGACCGGGCACCGGGCCTGGCTGTCCGCGCGGCTCGCCGAGGCGGACGGGAACGGCGGTTTCGCCGATCCGCGGATCGGGCCGGAGCGGTTCGCCCGCAAGCTGTCGCTCGCGCTGAGCGCGGCGGCGGACGCGGACGCCATCCTGGCCCGGGCCGAGGCCGACCTGGACCGGGTGAGCGAGCAGATCACGGAGCTGGCGGCGCGGATCACCGGGCAGATCAGCGGCGCGGCCGGACCCGGCGTGGTTCCGCAGGTGCTCGGCCGGCTGGCCGAAGACGTGCCCGACGATGCCACGATCCTGGAGTTCTGCCGGGCCGCCCTGGCCGCGCAGACCGCGTTCGTGACCGACCGCCGCCTGATCACGGTGTACGACGACCCGATCGAGCTGATCCCGATGCCGGAGATCGACCGCGGGGTCGCGGTGGCCTACTGCGACTCCCCCGGCCCGCTCGAGCCGGTGCCACAGCCCACGTTCATCGCGGTGTCGCCGACACCCGCCGACTGGACGGCCGAGCGGGTGGCCTCGTTCTACCGCGAGTACAACCGGCACATGGTGCACGACCTGATGGTGCACGAGGCCATGCCCGGCCACTACCTCCAGCTGCAGCACTCCCGCCGGTTCTCCGGCTCGGACACCGCGATCCGCGCGGCGCTGCGGTCGGGCGCGTTCACCGAGGGCTGGGCGGTCTACGCCGAACGGGTCATGGCGGAGCAGGAGTACCCGGGTGAGGGCGATCCGCGCGCGGTGCGGATGCAGCAGCTCAAGATGCAGCTGCGGATGACCCTCAACGCGATCCTGGACGCCAGGATCCACGCGCACGGCATGACCGAAGCCGAGGCCATGGCGCTGATGGCCGGCCGCGGCTACCAGGAGGAGGGCGAGGCGGCGGGCAAGTGGCGCCGGGCCCAGCTCACTTCGGCCCAGCTGTCCACGTACTACGTCGGGTACAGCGAGATCTCTGATCTGGCGGCCGACCTCAGGGCGGCCCACCCCGGCCTGACCGACCAGCAGCTGCACGACCGGATGCTGGCGCACGGCTCGCCGCCGGTCCGGCTGCTGCGTACCCTGATCGCGGTGTGAGCGCCGCACGTACCTAGATCGGGCTCCGGCGTCAGGATCCCGATCTAGGTACGGATATGGGTTATTCGACCGACGCGGTCCGGCGGCGCCTGGGGTCAGACTGGGTCAAGCTGGGCCGCTCAGGAGGGAACCTCCGGCCGCGGGATCCGTGGCCGGTGCTGAGAGCGGTCCAGCCTTTCGGCCGCGAGTAGAGCATCCGCTCGGCCAGGGACCAGGCCAGCGTGGTGAGCAGGTAGATCCCGGCCGCCAGCGGCGCGAACGCGGCGATGACCACGGTCACGTACGGCAGTGCCCTGACCAGCAGCCCGGGGCTGCCCCCAGCGGTCGCGGCGGCGGCCGTGGTGCCCGGAGCGGGCTTGGCCCCGGTCGCCTGGGCCGTCATCAGCCTGCCGAGCCGGGCGGAGAGCCAGCACAGGCCCGCCAGCAGGGCGAACAGGCCGACGAAGACCGCGCCGTGCGCGCTGGCCAGGTCCAGGGGTCCCGCGCCGCTCAGCCAGTGCGCGCCGAGCGGCACGCCGAGCAGGTCGTGGGTGAGCAGCGTGTTGGCCGTCCCGCCGACCGTCGGCGAACGGAACAGCAGGTACATGACCGACAGGAACGGCCACTGGAGCAGGAGCGGGGCGAAGCCAGCGAACATGCTGGTGCCCTCCCGCTTGTACAGCGCGGCCATCTCGCGCTGCAGTCGCTCTGGCTGCTTGCCGTACCGCTGGCGCAACGCCACCAGCTGCGGAGCCAGCCGGGCCTGGGCGGCCTGCCCGCGCAGCGCGCGCAGGCTGAGCGGCATGAGCAGGAGGCGGACCGCCATCGTGAAGACGACGATCGCGGCGACGGCGGCCAGCCCGCCGAGGGCGGGCGTGAGGATACCGGTCAGCCCGGAGACAAGGTAGTACGCGGCGTCCACCGGGACGCCAAGGAAACTCGACATGAGGAAACGGCCTTCCAGCTACGAGGGAATGTGGGCTGGGAGGCGGCCGCGAGGTCCGCGGGACTGTTACCGGGAGCGGGCGGCCGCCAGGGCCGCCGAAGGTGCTCTGGGCCTGGACCGGCCCGCGGCGTCGGGATCGCGCTGGCGCAAGAACGCCGCGCGCCAGGACTTCTCCCGCAGGGCCGACGTGCGGCGGATCATCGGGAGCGCGGCGGTCGTCCGGGAGAGGCTGGCCGCCGAGGTGAGCAGGGCCAGTACCGCAGCGGCGAGCACGGCCCCGGCCAGGACGGCTGCGCCCCCGAGAGCCAGCGCGGTCAGGCCGGAGGGGCTGGTCGCGAGCTGGGTAACGTCGTGCAGCAGCCCGGCCAGCATGGCTAGCACTGCCAGCACGCCGCCGAGCACCGTCATCGCCTTCCCGTCCTGAAGGTTCTGGAGAGCCGAACCTGCTTTCAGCGTACGCCGTCAGGCAAGCTCCGCGACCGCCGCCAGCAGGCGGTCGACGTCGGCCTGGTCGTTGTAGTGCACCACGCCGGCCCGGACGGCGCCGCCCGAGTCCCGCAGCCCGAGCGCGCCGGCCAGCTCCCAGGCGTAGTTGTCGCCGCTCCAGACGTTGACCTGCCGCGCGGCCAGGTGCACGGCGACCTCACGGGGCGTCCGGCCGGCCACGGTGAAGAACGCGGTCGGCGCCCGCCGGGCGGCCCGGCCGTACAGCGTCACGTGCCCCATCGCGTCCAGCCCGCCGAGCAGCCCGGCGAACAGCTGGGTCTCGTAGTCCTCGACGGTCGCCATCGAGGCCAGCACCCGCTGCCGCCTGGTCGCCACGACCAGGTCCGGGCCGTGGCCGAGCGAGGCCAGGTGCTCTACCGCGGCGACGACCCCGGCGAGGTCGGCGAAGGCGGCGGTGCCGCGCTCGAACCGGCCGGGCACCTCGGCGGGCGCCGGCGCGAGCTTGTCCGGGTGCAGGCTGTCGAGCAGGGCCGGATCGGCGACCACGGTGCCGATGTGCGGGCCGGACCATTTGTAGGCGCTGGTGGCGTAGAAGTCGGCGCCGAGTGCCGCGACGTCCACCGGCACGTGCGGGGTTGCGTGCACGCCGTCCACGTAGACCAGCGCGCCGACCGCGTGCGCGGCCGCGGCGATGGCGGCCAGGTCGGGCCGGGTGCCGACGACGTTGCTGGCCGCGGTGACCGCGACCAGCTGGGTGCGCTCGGAGAGCAGCTCGCTGTACTGTCCGGCGGGCAGTTCGGTGGTCGCCAGGTCGACCTCGGCCCACCGCACCGTGGCGCCGCGCCGCGCGGCCGCCTGCACCCACGGCCTGACGTTGGCGTCGTGGTCGAGCCGGGATACCACGATCTCGTCCCCCCGCTCCCAGCGCCGGGACAGCGCCTCGGCGAGCCGGTAGGTGAGGGTGGTCATGTTCGGGCCCAGGATGACCCCGTCCGGGCTGGCTCCGGTCAGGTCGGCCAGGGCCTGACGGCATTCGGCCACGATGGAGCCGGAGCGGCCGCTGGCCGGGAAGGCGCCGCCGACGTTGCCGAGGCCGGCCCGGTAGGCGTCGGTGATCGCGTCGATGACCGTCGCGGGGACCTGGGTGCCGGCCGCGCCGTCCAGGTAGGCGAATCCGTCGTTCAGCGCCGGGTAGGCCGCCCGGACGCGCTTCACATCAAAGCTCACGAATCACAGACTCTACTCCGGCCCGGCGCCCGGCTCCTGAGCGGTGCCGAAGGGGCGCCACTCTAACACCCGGGGCCACCCCGGATCCCGGCTTGACGCGGTCAGCAGGTAATCCCAGGGATCGTCGCCGTCCCACCCGGTCAGTTCCGGCCACAACTGCGGCATGCCGCCGCGCCACGCGGCCAGCACGAGCCCGGGATCGGCCGGGCGGTAGTCCTTGCCCAGCGACCTGGCCAGGTCCCAGGCATGCAGATGCCATTCGGCGCACGCCGCACCCGCCATCGCGCCCACAGTGACGTCGATTTCCCGGTAGCTGTGGTGGATCAGGTCCCAGGACTGCGGCAGCCGCCGGCCGTAGGCCCGCGCCGAATCGGCGAACGCCATGATGTGCTCGGATCCAGGCGCGTCCGGCAGCGCAGCGAGCTCGGCGGCGTTCTGCCGGGCCAGCTTGCGGACGAGCGAGTCGGCGGGCGCGTTGGCCGCCATCAGCCGGGCGAGCCTGCTGCCCGGGGCGTCGTCGAGGTACTCGTGATAGTCGTCGGCGACGCAGCGCAGGTGACCGGCGAGGTCCACGGCCCGCCATTCGCCGCACGGCGTCGCCGCGAGCCAGGTCGCGTCGCTGAACTGAGCCGCCAGCTCGCAGATCACCGTGACCCCGTCGCGGTAGGCGGCCAGCACCCCCGCGCGGGATACCCGGCTCATCTGCGCCTGGGGCGACTGGTACTGCTCCCGCTGCGCCGCACGGTTCCTCCCCCTGCCGGCCATCCGGCAACCCGTTCGCGAAGCCTCCGGGTCAGCCAGCGTGCCAGAGTTGCGGCCCGCAAACAAGCCGTACGCCGGAGGAAAAATGAGGTGACAACCTCCGAGCCGCGCGGTTAACGTCACAAGTAATGCCCTCTGTTACCCCTTCGCTGGTCACGCACGCCTTCGCCAGGGTCCGGCCAGTCGGGGCGCTGTGGCGGCTACGCGGCTACCTGAAGCCGTACCGCACGCAGATGATCGTGATGTTCGCCGCCGCGTGCGGCGCAGTCACCGCCGAGATCGTCATCCCGCTGCTGACCAAGGCCGTCGTCGACGGCGCGATCGCGCACCACGACAAGAGCCTGCTGATCCCGCTGTCCCTGGCGGCGGTCGGCCTCGGCGCGTCCGAGGGGCTGCTGAACATGATCCGCCGCTGGATCCAGGCCGGCGCGGTCTCGAACATTGAGAAGTCAATCAGGGACGACCTGTACGCCCACCTGCAACGGCTGCAGGCGTCCTTCCACGACGACTGGCAGTCGGGCCAGCTCCTGTCGCGGGCCACGACCGACCTGTCCGCGATCCGCAGGTTCGCAGGCTTCGGCTTGATCTTCCTGGTCACGAACATCATGACGTTCCTCGCGGTGGTGGCGCTGCTGATCCACCTCAACTGGTGGCTGGGCCTGATCACCGGCGTGGTGTTCGCGCCGGTGCTGCCGGTCTGCTTCCGGTTCGAGAAGCGCTACCGGGTGCTGTCCCGCCGGGTCCAGGACCAGCAGGGCGACCTGGCCACGGTGATCGAGGAGGCGGCCACCGGCGTCCGGGTGCTGAAGGCGCTCGGCCGGGGACGGCAGGCCGCGGCCAGGCACGATACTCAGGCCGCCGAGGTCTGCCGGACCCAGGTGGAGAAGGCGGGCCTGCTCGGCTCGTTCTGGGCGCTGCTCGACCTGATCCCGAACGCCGTCATCGGCCTGATCATCGTGCTCGGCGCGGTCGCGGTCAGCACCCATTCGCTGACCCTCGGCGGCCTGGTGGCGTTCATCACGCTGGCGCTGCAGCTCGTCTGGCCGGTCGAGGCCATGGGCTACATCATCGCGTCGGGCCAGGAGGCGGCGACCGCGGCCCAGCGCGTGCTGGAGATCTTCGATGCCGAGCCGGAGATCACCGACAAGAATTCTCCCGAACGGGCCGGGGTACACGCCCTGGCGCCGGGCCGGGGGCCGCGCCTGGCGGTGACGGCCACCCGCGGCCATCTGGTGTTCGACCACGTCTCCTTCTCCTATCCCGGAGCGGCCGAGCCGGTACTCCGCGACATCGTGC
>Ga0207699_10001291_pt1 | contig 11902 bp, 14 predicted proteins | sample LARL51metaG_FD_184344 | JGI IMG/M metagenome (GOLD analysis project Ga0207699, IMG submission 184344) | Corn, switchgrass and miscanthus rhizosphere microbial communities from Kellogg Biological Station, Michigan, USA - LAR L5-1 metaG... | ecosystem: Host-associated > Plants > Roots >...
GGCCGCAGCGGGCCGGCCAAGGCGGCGGCCTGGGCGGCCAATGCGCTCGTCGACTCGGAGCTCAGTGCCGGCACATCCTGACGATCGCGCAATAAGCGCCTGCTATGCCGCCTTGGCGCGAGCGAGCAGTGCCTCGCCGAAGGCGACGAACAGCGCGCGATTGATCGGATTCCTCTGCGGATCGTATTCGGCGTGCCACTGCACACCCAGCGCAAATGACGACGCTTCGGCGATGCGGATCGCCTCGATGGTACCGTCTTCCGCGAGGCCCTCGATCAGCACCCGCTTGCCGGGCTCCAAAATGCCCTGGCCGTGCAGCGAGTTCACGCGAATCTTCTCGCAGCCGAGAATGGTCGCGAACGCGCCGCCGGGCGTCAGCGCGACCTCGTGGCGGTCGGCAAAAATCACCTTGGGATCGGGATGGATCTCGCCATTCTCCAGCCGCGGCATGCGGTGATTCATGCGCCCGGGGATCTCGCGGATTTCCGGATGCAGCGAGCCGCCGAAGGCGACGTTCATCTCCTGCAGGCCCCGGCAGATGCCAAACAGCGGCACGCCGCGGTCCACACAGGCTTCAGACAATCTGAGCGCGACCTCGTCGCGATAGACATCATAGGGCTCGTGCTTCGGGTTCGGTTCGGTGTTGAAGCGCGTCGGATGCACATTGGCCCGCGCGCCCGTCAGCACGATGCCATCGACCACGTCCAGCAGCGCACCGATATCGGTGATGTCGGGCTCGCCCGCGAACATCAGCGGCAGCGCCCCCGCAACCTCGGCGACCGCGCGCAAATTCCGCTCGCCCACCGCCTGTACCGTAAATCTGTTCTCGATGCGATGGGCGTTCCCGATCACACCGACCACCGGCTTCCTCATCTCTCCTTGTCCACCTCCCAGCCCTTAGCAATCATTCCACGATCATGCCCGCGGACGGGTCGCAGATCAACATCCCCTCGCGCGGGGCCGGAATGCCGTTTTCGCGAATCGCGCGGACCTGGGCCGTCCGCGGCGTCAATGCGGCGCGGCCATGCGGCTTGATCGCGGGCTCATTTGTCGAAAGAGTGGGCCAAAATGCCATGTTGTGAAAGGAAAAGATGTGACACTTCCGGCCAAGGAGCGCCTGCAGGCGCGCAGCGATCTGGCCTGGGCAATCGCGGTCGGCGGCATCGCCATCGTGCTGTTCGCGGCGCTTCTTGCGTTCACCTGGGCCTTTGCGACGGCGCTGTTCCTGATGTTCGCCGGCATCCTGCTCGGGGTGACGCTCAACGCGATGACCAATCGCCTGGGGCAGCTCGTCAAGCTGCCGCATGCGCTGCGGCTCGTCATCGTCTGCCTCATCCTCGCCGCGCTGCTGGCCGGTGTGGTCTATCTCGGCGGCGCGACGATCGCGGATCAGGCGAAGGCGCTGAGCAACACGATCAAATCCCAGCTCGGCAACGCCAAGGCGTTCCTCGACCAGCACGGCATCGACACCAATTATTTCGGGCTCGGCAACGCGGCCACCAACGCGACGGACACGCAGGGCAGCCAGCAGTCCGGCCAGGGACTGCCACGCAATCTGCCGAGCGCGGGCGAGCTTGCCTCCTCTGGCGGCGCGATCGTCAGCCAGACGCTGAAACTGCTGCTCGGCACCGTCAGCGCGGTCGGCAACTTCTTCATCGTGCTGTTTCTGGGGCTGGCGTTTGCGGCCCAGCCGTCGATCTATCACGACGGCCTGATCTTCATGGCTCCGGCAAAGTACCGCGGCGAGGCCACCATCATCATCGACCGCATCGGCGAGACGCTGGAGCGCTGGCTGATCGCGCAGATCATCGTGATGTTCGCGGTGTTCGCGGCGACCTGGATCGGCCTTGCAATCATCGGCATCCAGAGCTCGTTCATCCTCGGCATCCAGGCCGGGCTGCTCGCCTTCATCCCCACCCTCGGCGCGATCATGGGCGGGCTCATCGTCGTGCTCGCGAGCCTGCCGTCGGGCTGGGTCGCCGGCGGCAGCGCCTTCGTGCTGTTTCTCGGCGTGCATGCGCTCGAGAGCTACATCGTTACCCCGATCGTGCAGCGCCAGGCGCTCGACATTCCGCCGGCCACCCTGTTCGCCTTCCAGATCCTGCTCGGCATCGTGTTCGGCGTCTGGGGGCTGGCGCTCGCGCTGCCCTTGATGGCGATCGCCAAGGTGATGATCGACTATTTCAAGTCGGACGAGGCCGGGATCTAGACCGCCGTCGTCACCACGGTCTCGGTATGCTCGACCTCGGGAGGCGCCGCGAAGTACTGCCCCACCAGTCCGCGCCACTCGGTAAAGTTCTCCGAGCCGCGGAAATCGACGGTGTGGTTTTCCAGCGTCTCCCATTTCGCCATCAGGCGGTAGCGCTGCGGCTTCTCGATCGAGCGGTGCAGCTCGAAGCCATGGAACCCCTTGGAACGGCCGAAGGCGGCGCGCGCCTTCTCTACAGCGGCCTCAAAGTCCTTCTCGGAACCCGGCTTGACGTCGATCTGCGCGATTTCCGTGATCATGGGCTTCAGTCCTTCCCTATTGTGGTCCGGCTATCTAGCCCGACCGCCAGAAAAGAAAAAGGCGGCACGTGCCGCCTTCGCATCCCATCGTTCCTGCCGCTAGTGCCAGATCATCGCAAATCCGGCGACCATCAGTGCGACGCCTGCGACCATCACGGCCGGCCACGGGCCGCGTGAACGGGCGTAGCGGCCCTGCGCGCGGCGCTCGGCGATCAGGGCGCTCTCATATTCGTCCGAGGTCGAGAACAGGCAGGCGAAGCCCGATCGAGCGGAGGTCTCGTCCGCTTCGAGCGACAGGTGCGCAGTATGCGTGCTTTTCCGATTCCAGTTCATGCCTTGATGATCGGCGCGAATGGTAAACGGAGGCTTACCGGTCCCGGCTGAATATCACGCAATCGCCGGCCGCGAACGCGACGAGGACGGATGCCCCGCGGCCGCGCGGCGCCAGTTTTCCAGCGACAGCGGCACCTCGGCGGCGGCTTCGACCCGGTTGCGACCGCCACGCTTGGCCTGATAGAGCGCGGTGTCGGCCGCGGCCAGCAGCACCTCGAGCTCGGTGCCGGCAGGGCCGCCGGCAACGCCGATCGAGACTGTGGTATCGACCGGCCCGTCATCGGAGACGATGCCGCTTGCCGCAAACACCTCACGGACCCGTTCCGCCACGATGAGACCTTCCTCCAGCGCACAGGGCAGCAGCGCGGCAAACTCCTCGCCGCCGACCCGCCCGGAGAGGTCGGTGATACGCAGATTGTTCTGCACCACCGCCGCGAACAGTTTGAGGATCTCATCGCCCGCCGGGTGGCCAAAGCGGTCATTGATCGACTTGAAGTGATCGATGTCAAAAATCATCACGGTCGCCGGCCGCCCGGCCGTGGCCTCGCGCTCGATCACGCGCGTACAGGCCTCGGCAAAACCACGCCGGTTGAACAGGCCGGTGAGGGGATCGACCGATGCGGCGGTCTTGTGCGCGCTCACCGTGCGCTCGGACACCAGCATGAAGATCAGGAACACGGTCCCGACCGCATAGAGCACGAGCTCGATCGCGAATACCGTAACCCAGACGCTCGAAGCAAAGTTCGCATCGTGCGGATGCAGGACGTCGCCGAGCAGGATCGGCAACATCAGCACAAAGCCGTGCAGCACCGGCACCACCACGGCCGGCCAGCGCCGTTTCATCGCCTTGCGCCGTTCCGACCACAATTCGGCGGCCGTCAGCGCCGCATAGAACGCGATGATCGCCGCTCCGATCGTCATGCGCAGCACCGGCGCGACCGGTCCGAGCGCCATGGTCGAGGCCACCCAGGCGATCGGTCCGAGCGCCATGCCCTGGAAATTGGGTTTTCGGCCGCGGAAGATGCGGGCTGCGTTCCAGACCATGCCGCAGGCGAGGAACCCGGCTGCATTGAGCAGCAGCAGCGCGACACCGCCGATCAGCTGGCCGCCCAGCGTCCATGCCGCGACCGACGCGGCACCGAGCAGGTAGGCGCTGCCCCACCAGCTCAATGCCGTGCTGTCCTCCTGCCTGCCGAAGAACAGCAGCATGGCTCCCAGCAGCGCCGCGAGCATCGCGGCGACGAAATACAGCGTCATACTGTCGAGCGACATGGTCACCCCAAGCAAGTCATAGAAGCAGCGTTGCCAGCAAAACGCTTGCGGACACTCTGCGCGCCCTTTTCCAGTCTGCACTCTAAAGAGGGGCGCGTTCGAAATCCGTTTGCTCAGGCGCCCAACTTTGCCCGAAAAAACTGCGTTAATTTGTCTATAAAGGCGGCGCAAAAACAAAGGGCGCCGGAATGCCGGCGCCCTTGTTTTGCAATGCGTTGCCGCGCGATGCGGCAAATTCGAACGAAGCGATTAACGCTTCGAGAACTGGAACGAGCGGCGGGCCTTCGCCTTGCCGTACTTCTTGCGCTCGACGGTGCGCGAGTCGCGGGTCAGGAAGCCGCCCTTCTTCAAGACGCCGCGCAGATCGGGCTCGAAGTTGGTCAGCGCCTTGGAGATGCCGTGGCGCACCGCACCGGCCTGGCCGGAGAGGCCGCCCCCGGCGACCGTGCAGATCACGTCATACTGGCCGTTGCGGCCGGCGGCGACCAGCGGCTGCTGGATCATCATCCGCAGCACCGGGCGAGCGAAATAGATCTCGACCTCGCGGCTGTTGACCATGACCTTGCCGGGGCCCGGCTTGATCCAGACGCGGGCGACCGCGTCCTTGCGCTTGCCGGTGGCATAGGCGCGGCCGAGCTTGTCGACCTTCTTGACGTAGGTCGGCCCGTCCGAGGCGGACGCGGATGCAGCCGGCTTCAGCTGCGACAATTGATCGAGCGACTGGATGGTTTCGGCCATGTTATGCGGCCCTCATGTTCTTGCGGTTCAGCTTGGCGATGTCGAGCTTTTCCGGGCTCTGCGCCTCGTGCGGATGGTCCGGGCCGCCATAGACGCGCAGATTGCCCATCTGCATGCGGCCGAGCGGCCCGCGCGGGATCATGCGCTCCACGGCCTTTTCCAGCACGCGCTCCGGATAGCGGCCCTCGAGGATCTGGCGCGCGGTGCGCTCCTTGACGTGGCCGACATAGCCGGTGTGCTTGAAGTAGACCTTCTGCTCCCGCTTGCGGCCGGTCAGGACCGCATGCGCCGCGTTGACGATGATGACGTTGTCGCCGCAGTCGACATGGGGCGTGTAGGTCGGAAGGTGCTTGCCGCGCAGCCGCATGGCGACGAGCGAGGCGAGCCGGCCGACCACCAGACCCTTGGCGTCGATCAAGACCCACTTCTTCGTCACCTCGGCAGGTTTTGCCGAAAAGGTTTTCATTGGAGCGTTCCGTGAAAGGGGGACATCGGCCGCAAAATGCGCGTCCGAACTTGCGCGGGTTTCTAGAGAACCGCGCGCGCCGCGTCAACGCCCAATTGCATAAATAAACTCAACGAAACCAATATCTTATAATTACGGTATTATAGAACCTGCGAAATCCTCATGGATTCGGAATGGAGTAGGTCGAGGTCACATGGGCGATCGGATCGGCTGACGCGCCCGAAAACAGGTTGACCTCGCCCACCGCCAGCCGCTTGCCGAGCTTCAAGAGCCGCGCCGCCGCGGTGATGTCCTGCCCCGGCGCCCCCTTGCGCAGGAAATTGATGTTGAGATTGGTGGTGACGGCAAGCGCGACCGGCCCGATCGCCGACAGGATCACGACGTACATGGCAAAATCCGCCAGCGCCATCAGCGTCGGCCCGGACACCGTCCCGCCCGGTCGCAACATCCTGTCGCCAAAGCGCTGGCGCAGGCGGCAGGTATTGCCGTCGGCCTGCTCGATCGCGATATCGCCGTCGCTGAACGCCTGCGGAAACACCTCGCGAAGGAAGCTGTCGATCTCCGCCGCGTTCATTTTGGCCCGTTCCATGCCGTCCCCTGCCCTCGCTTTGTGCTGCCGCCCGCATTAAATTCATCTCGATCATGAATGGAAGCGCCGATGTCCGCCCAAGCCGCGCGAGCCGACACGCCAGAGCAGCCGATCCTGCTGCGCGAACAGCTTGGCGCCATCGCGGTGCTGACGCTGAATCGCCCCGCGCAGCGCAACAGCCTTTCGGAGGCACTGGTCGCGCACCTGCATGCCGCGCTCACCGAGATCGCCGATGACAGCACCGTTCGTGCCGTCGTCATCGCGGCTGATGGCCCGGCCTTCAGCGCCGGACACGATCTGAAGGAGTTGTCTGCCCGCCGCAGCGATGCCGATCGCGGCCGCGCGTATTTTGCAAAGCTCATGAATGCCTGCAGCGCAATGATGCAGGCGATCGTCGGCCTGCCGCAGCCGGTGGTCGCCGCCGTCCAAGGCATTGCGACCGCGGCCGGCTGCCAGTTGGTGGCGGCTTGCGACCTGGCGGTGGCGTCCGAGGCCGCCGCCTTTGCGACGCCCGGTGTCGATATCGGCCTGTTCTGCTCGACCCCGATGGTGGCGCTGTCGCGCAACGTGCCGCGCAAGCAGGCGCTGGAGATGCTCCTGACCGGCGAGCCGATCCCTGCTGCGCGTGCGCGCGAGATCGGGCTCGTCAACCGCGTCGTGGCCGCGGGCACCGAGCGGGCCGAGGCCATTGCGCTCGCCGAACAGGTCGCGCTGAAATCCGCCTACACCGTCAAGCTCGGCAAGGCTGCGTTCTACCGCCAGGCCGAGATGGACCTTGCCGCGGCCTATCGCTATGCGGCGGAGGTGATGACCGAGAACATGATGGCCCGCGACGCCGAGGAAGGCATCTGTGCCTTCATCGAAAAGCGCGCGCCGACCTGGAAGGATGAATAGTGAAGCAAGTGCAAATCCATCCCCTCATCCTGAGGGAGCGGCGTCTTCGCCGCGTCTCGAAGGATGAGGCCAATGCTCGGGCCTCATGGTTCGAGACGCGCGCAAGAGCGCGCTGCTCGCCATGAGGGGTATCATCGAACATGATCGAACATCGATGAATCACGACAGCTATTCCGACGACTACATCCGCGGCATCCTCAACGCCGTGAAGGTGATCGCGATGGTCGGCGCCTCGCCGGTCGACGTGCGGCCGAGCTATTTTGCCTTCAAATATCTGGTGCAGCGCGGCTACGACATGGTCCCGGTCAATCCCGGCCATGTCGGCAAGAGCCTGCTCGGCCGCCCTTTTGTGGCCTCGCTCAGCGATATCGGCCGGCCGCTCGACATGATCGACATCTTCCGCTCGTCCGCCCACATCATGCCAGTCGTCGACGAGGCGCTGACACTGACGCCGCTGCCGAAGGTGATCTGGATGCAGCTCGGCGCGCGCGATGACGCGGCCGCGGCGAAGGCGGAAGCCGCTGGCGTCAAGGTCGTGATGAACCGCTGCCCGAAGATCGAATATGGCAGGCTGTCGTCGGAGATCTCCTGGATGGGCGTCAATTCGCGCACCATCAGCGCCAAGCGTGCGCCGATACCGACGCAAGGGATGCGGCTGTCGCTCAATCGCACCAGCCTCGGCGGGGCGGCGACCACGGCCGCGGATCGCGCCGCGAAAAACAAGACCGAGTCGTCCTGACGCAAAAAGCGAAACGGTCGTTTCGACCGCGCGACGAAACGCAGCACGCCGTTTCAATGTGGCCCGTGTGGCTTGGATCTGACATTCGCTAAAGTATCGCCGCGGCATCTCCTAGCGAATGTCAGATCCAAGCCACACCAGACTCTTGATTCTGCTGGTGTCCCGGCGCTGACGTTCGTAAACGAAGCCGCTGCAAAATGATACGAACGTCAGCGCCGGGACACTAGCCACCTGCCGACGTGCCTTGACGGAGGCCGCCTCTGCCGCGATTGTCCTCGTCCTCAAAGGACAGGCCATTGCAGAGGACGCAAGAATGACCGATCGGCTCCCGGGATTTTCCACCCTTGCCGTGCATGCCGGCGCGCAGCCCGACCCGACCACCGGCGCACGCGCGACGCCGATCTATCAGACCACATCCTTTGTCTTCAACGACGCGGACCATGCCGCCTCGCTGTTCGGCCTGCAGGCGTTCGGCAACATCTATACGCGAATTGGCAATCCTACCAATGCGGTGCTGGAGGAGCGTGTCGCGGCGCTGGAAGGCGGCACCGCCGCCCTCGTGGTGGCCTCCGGCCACGCCGCGCAGGTCGTCGTGCTGCAACAACTGCTGAAGCCGGGGGATGAATTCATCGCCGCGCGAAAACTCTATGGCGGCTCGATCAACCAGTTCACCCACGCCTTCAAGAGTTTTGGCTGGAACGTGGTATGGGCCGACACCGACGACATCGGAAGTTTTGAGCGCGCCGTGACGCCGCACACCAAGGCGATTTTTACCGAATCGATCGCCAATCCCGGCGGCACGGTCACCGACATCGAGGCGATCGCGGCGGTGGCGCGCAAGGCGGGTGTGCCGCTGATCGTCGACAACACGCTGGCCACGCCGTATCTGATCCGCCCGATCGACCACGGCGCCGACATCGTGGTGCACTCGCTGACAAAATTCTTGGGCGGTCACGGCAACTCGATCGGCGGCGTCATCGTCGATGCCGGCACCTTTGACTGGTCGCGGGACAACAAATATCCCATGCTCTCGGAGCCGCGGCCGGAATATCATGGCATCAAGATCCACGAGACCTTTGGCAATTTCGCCTTCGCGATCGCCTGCCGGGTGCTCGGCCTGCGCGATCTCGGCCCGGCGCTGTCGCCGTTCAACGCGTTCATGATCCTGACCGGCATCGAGACGCTGCCGCTGCGCATGCAGAAGCATTGCGACAATGCGAAAGCGGTGGCCGAATATCTCGCGGGCCATCCGGCGGTCGCATCCGTCAACTATGCGGGGCTGGAGGGCGACAAATATCACGGTGTCGCGCGCAAATACTGCCCGAGGGGCGCGGGGGCGGTGTTCACGTTCTCGCTCAAGGGTGGCTTTGACGCCGGCGTCAAGCTGGTGTCGAACCTGAAACTGTTCTCGCATCTGGCCAATGTCGGCGACACCCGCTCGCTGGTGATCCATCCGGCCTCGACCACGCACAGCCAGCTCGACGATGCCGCAAAGGTCAAGGCCGGCGCCGGCCCCGACATCGTCCGCCTGTCGATCGGGATCGAGGACAAGGAGGATTTGATCGCCGATCTCGAACAGGCGCTCGCCTGAGATTCTCGAACCTCATGGCGAGGAGCCGCGCCTTTGCGCGGCGTCGAACCAGTCGAACCATGAGGCCCGAGACGGGGCCTCATCCTTCGAGACGCCGCGAAGAGGCCGCTCCTCGGGATGAGGACAACCAGCGTGCCCTAGCTCCCCTGCCCGAAAAAGTTCGAGCGGTTCAAGAGCCGCAAAATGCTGGTCTGCGATTCCTGGGCGAGCGCGAGCGCGGAGGTCGCGATCGCCTGGCGTGTCGACAAGGCGAGGCTGTTGGCGGCCTCCTCGCTCGCGGTCGCCGCTCGCGCGGGCGACGGGCGGCCATCGAACATGCCCTGCAGATTGGCGAAAAACTGCTGGCGGCTCCGAACCGTTGCGAGGCTTGCGGCGATCGTCTGCGCCTGGGTGCGCAGCACCGCATGCGCAGCCTGCAGCGCGCAGAGAACGGTCTCGGCGGCCCGCGCGAGGTCGGTGCCGGCCGCGAGTGGCGCAAGGCCGAGACCGGCCGCGTTGCAGACCGAGCCGCTCACGGCAAGCCGCGATGTCCCGGTCTCGTCGAAGGCGAGCGTCAGCGTGTCGCCCATCAGAAGATTGACGCCGCCACGCAGGGCGTCGCGCGCAACGCCGTCGATCTGCTCCAGGACCGTCTCGTGCTGGATCACGAGGCTGGCGAGCAGGGCCTGCGGTGCGGGCTCGCCGAGGGCCTGGTTGGCAACCTCGAACGCATGGCTCGCCTCGCGCATCAGTTCGGCAATCGCGCAGCCGACGCGAATCCATTTCTGCAGGGACGCGATGCCGTCGCTTGCGGCTTGCAGGATCTCGGCGGCGCTTGCGAGCTCGCGCAGCAGGCCGTGGATGTGGGCAGCACGACCGTCTGACGGCGCGGGCGAAGCCGGCGGATGCTCCCGCGGCGTCGCATCGCGCTGGGGCCCGGATGCTGGCATGATTTCGTGGCGCGGCACTGCCGGTTTGGGCGGCGTCTTGAGGGACAAACGAGGCCGTCGCACGGAAACGGAAACCGCAACATCGGGCATATCAAAAACCTTCCTGGTTCGATCCCCCCTTGGAGTCCGTAAGACCACGGGTTTGGTATCATCGTGCCGAGTATTGCGGTAACATGGTAGATGAGTTTTAAGAAAACATGAACGGAGTACCATCCTCGCTTTCAGCGCATTAACCTTCGCTCCAGCTTCGATTGCGATGCTGCGGCAAAGCCGGTTGATGCTGATTCGGAGGTGTTCGATGTCGCGCCCAACAGTCCTCGTGCTGGCCGCCCTTGTCGCGACCGGACCAGCCTTCGCGGCGGATCAGGTCGCCGTTCAACGCAAGGCGGTCCATGCGGCGAGGCAATTGCCACCCGGCCTGCCGCGCGCACATTACAATTACCGCACCACGATTGCCCCGCCGACGGCCGTCGTGGTCGAGCAGGATCCCGACGCACTGATCTCGCCGAGCTTTTCCACGCCTATCCTGCTGCCGGGCTCCTCGACCCTGCCCGGCCATTACGGCCGCCCGTTCGATTTTACCTATCAGGGCGCCTATTACGGCGGCCCGTACACACCGTATTTCGTGCGGCTGCCTTATGCCTGCGGCGTGCTCGGCTATTGCTGAGCAGAGACCGCAGGATCGGTTGAACTCTTCACCCTCTCTCGCGTTCCGTCGAATGCGCAGAGCGCAGCGCATCGCGGATCGAATGGTGGGTTTCGCTACGCTCGGCCCATCCTACCTTGCACATATACGTGCAGCTTACGCGGGAGGCCGCGATGCCGGGCAGTTCACAGGTGCATTGGGACAGCATCTATTCGCAGAAGCGCGAGCAGGAGGTCAGCTGGTTTCAGGAGAGCCCCGAGCCTTCGCTCGACCTGATCGTCCGTGCCGGCGCAACGCCGCAGTCGGCCATTATCGATGTCGGTGGCGGCGCCTCGCGCCTGGTCGATGTGCTGGTCTCGCGTGGCTTCAGCAATCTCAGCGTGCTCGATCTGTCGGAGGCCGCGCTTGCGACGGCGCGTGCGCGGCTCGGCGAGCGCGCCGGTAACGTCAGATGGATCGCAGCCGATGTCACGACATGGCAGGCGGATGCGGCTTACGATATCTGGCACGATCGCGCCGCGTTTCATTTCCTCACCGAACCCGAGGCACAGCGCGCCTATGTCGAGCGGCTGAAGCTCGCGCTACGGCACGGCGGCCACGCCATCATCGCAACCTTCGCGCTGGACGGACCGGAGAAATGCTCCGGCCTCCCCGTCGCCCGCCATAGCGCGAAAACCATCGGCGCACTGCTCGGCGCGGAGTTCACGCAGGTCGACACCCTCCGGCACGAGCACACGACCCCGTGGGGCTCGGTGCAGAAATTCCAGTTCTCGACGTTCGTGCGAAAACCATAAGGCGACCAGCGACTGGGACCAGATTCTGGCGGCGAAGCATATTTCGCGCTTCTCGACGCGCCGAGCGCGCGACTTTCTGCCCGACGGCATTCCGGACGATCCACCCGCCCGGCCGGACCAGCGCATTTTCTCCGATGAGTGATACGATCAGCCGCACGGGAATCAGCCGTTGCCCGGCGGGCAAAACGCGCAGGTCAGCACTGTGCAGATTGCCCGTCGCGCCAATTTGACGCGGTGGATACATTCTGATTTCCAGAATACGACTTGACGCTGCCCTCAAATCAGAGGCATTCTCCGCGCGTCCCGCCTCTTTGAGAGGGGCGCTTCGCGGTCGTCACGAACGTTGGGTGCGGGATGCGGTGGACGTGTTGGCCTCGCCAGACGAGCGAAGCCGATACGGACG
>Ga0207699_10001292_pt1 | contig 11902 bp, 9 predicted proteins | sample LARL51metaG_FD_184344 | JGI IMG/M metagenome (GOLD analysis project Ga0207699, IMG submission 184344) | Corn, switchgrass and miscanthus rhizosphere microbial communities from Kellogg Biological Station, Michigan, USA - LAR L5-1 metaG... | ecosystem: Host-associated > Plants > Roots >...
TGAACGCAACGATCGGCTTTGTCATCTTTTTTGCGTAAGTGGCTGCCTCTTCCTCCATCCCGCCACCGATCTCACCGACGACGACAGCCGCGTCGGTCCCGCTGTCCTTGTCGAGTGCTTCGAGCGCATCGCGCGTCGTCGTGCCGAGCATCGGGTCGCCGCCAATTCCGATGAACGCCGACTGGCCGAGACCGGCGCGCGTCAAATTTAGACAGATCAGTGTGCCCAGGCTGCCGCTGCGCGAGATCACTCCGACGCGGCCGGCTTTGAATACGCTCGGCACGAATGCAGGCATGATGCCGACGAAACACTCGCCGGGCGTCACAAGGCCCGCGGTATTGGGCCCAACGATGCGGGTGCCATGCCTCGCAGCCGCTGCATGCATTGCCATGACATCCTGAGTCGGAATGTGTTCGGTCAGGACGACCAGCAACTTGATACCCGCTTCGGCCGCAGACAGCGCGGCATCCCTGGCCATCGCCGGGGGAATGAACATGACCGCGACATCGCCGCCGACCTTCGCAACCGCTTCTGCTGTACTCGCGAATATCGGCACGCCGACATGAGTTTCGCCGGCCCGCTTCGGATTGACGCCCGCGACCACGTTGGTCCCGTACGCAATCATCTTCTCGCTCCAGAAAGTGCCCTGCTTGCCGGTAATACCGAGCACGACAACACGATCTTTCCCGCGAACGATCATTGGGCTGCCTTCACCGCCGCCTGGATGGCGTCTTCCATGAAATCATAAGGCTCGATGCCGAGCTCGCTGCGCACCAGCGCCACCGCTTCTTTTTCACCAGTGCCGTGGATGGAAAAAAATACCGGCACACGCGGCGCAAGCTTGTGCCAGGCGCGCACGACCCCTTCGGCCATTACGTCTGTGCGCGCGAAGGCACCGCAGAAATTGATCACCAGACTTTTCACGCCCGGATTGGAGAGCACCAGGTCGAGCGCGATCTCGGACTTGGTGTAGGCCTCACCACCGATTTCAAGAAAATTTGCCGGCTTGCCGCCGTAATGCCGGATCACATCCATGGTGGTCATGGTGAGGCCGGCGCCGTTTGCCAGCACGCCAACATTTCCGTCAAGCTGCATGAGTTTGAGGCCGTTCTCAGCGCCACGCTTCTCGAGTGCCGTCATCGAGCCGGCGGCTCCACCTTTGGCAAGGTCGGGCTGGCGGTAGACTGCCGCGTCATCGAGCACAAACTTGCAATCGAGCGCGACCACCCGTCCATCGCCGAGCAGCGCCAGCGGATTTATTTCGAGAAGTTCGGCGTCGTACTTGCGATACGCCGTGGAGAGCCGCTCGAGAATTTGCGCGATCTGCGTTTCGGAAGGACCAAGATCGAGCTCTTTGAGCATACCGGCGATGTCGGCCGCATTCAGTTTGCCATCAATATCGAGCAGCAGGCGCCGGATGGCGGCAGGTTTTGCCGCGGCGATTTCCTCGATATCCATTCCGCCTTCAGTGGAGAAAAGAATCAGCGGCCGTCGCGCCACGACGTCATGCAGGGCGGCAGCATAGAATTCACGTACGATTTGGGCCTGCTCCTCGACAAGCAAACGTTCGACGGTGTATCCGCCGATGCTCATGCCGAGGAGCTGCTCGGCAGCCGTGCGCGCTTCGTCGGGTGTGCGGGCAAGCTTTATACCGCCTGCTTTTCCACGTTTGCCGGCCGGAACCTGCGCCTTGACGACGCATGGTCCGATATTCGTCGCGGCCACCGCAGCCTCGGCGGCTGTAGTGCAAAGCGCTCCACGAAGCGTGGGAATGCCGACAGCATTCAGGATGAGTGACTTTGCCGCGTGTTCCTCAAAGTTCATTACTCAGTGTCCCAGTCAGCGGCCGTATTTTTTCCAGTACGCACCGAATAACTCTTCCTCACTCGGTTTATCTTCCGGAATTGTCGTCACGAGGTGCGTAATGTTGAGGAAATGCCTGTAGTTGAGGTTCTCCGTGATGCTGTTACCTCCCCAGGTGCCGCACCCCATGCTCAGCGTGAAATTGAGCCCGTTGTCGAAGCCGCCGCCATTCCCGAATGTATGCGCCTGGTTGATCAGGACGCGCACCACATCAGAACGTTCGGCCAACATGCGGCCGCGGCTCACGTCCTTCGTGTGCAGGCCTACCGAATGTCCTCGCCCCTGATGCGCGAGAACCTCGTTCGCGCGCGCGACCGCGGCGTCGAAGTCTTTGGCGCGGTAAACGGCAAGAACCAGTGACAGTTTTTCGCTGGAAAACGGAAAGCCACGACCCACGCCGGTTTCCTCGACCATGAAAAACTTCTTTGATTGCGCGGCATCGGGCAGACCGCAACCGCGAGCGAGCACGTCGGCATCACGCGCAATCAGCGTGCGGCTCAATTTGCCGTCAGGCCACAGCGCAGCCTGGATCTTTGCCTTCTCTGCCGCGGACGCCATGTAGCCGCCCGCACGCTCGAGAGCCGCGATGGCTTTGTCATAGATCGCGTCAACAAGGATCACGGAGTTTTCCGAGGAGCAGGATGTTGAATTGTCGAAAATCTTGGACGCGCAGATCTTCTTCGCGGCATCGTCGAGATCAGCGGTCTCGTCGACAATGACCGGAACGTTGCCGGTGCCCACGCCCATTGCCGGCGTGCCGCTCGAGTAAGCGCGGCGCACGTTGTCCTGCGAGCCGGTGGCCACGATCAGGTCGGCCGCCTGCATCAATGCCTGCGTCATGTCTTTTGAGGCGGGCGGCGGCAGAATTTGCACGAGATCTTCGGGCAAGCCGATTTTCTTGAGCTCTGCCCGCATGTATTCGACCGTGCGTTCCGTGGTCTTCAACCCGGCAGGCGACGCCGCGATAATGATGGCGTTACGGCCCTTGATCGCCATCATCGCCTTGTTCACCGGCGTCGCACCGGGATTGGTCGACGGAGTGATGGCACAAACGAGACCGACCGGCTTTGCGTATTTGACGATGCCGAGTTTCCTGTCTTCTTCGATGATGCCGACAGACTTCACGCGCAGGAGGTCACGAAGCGTACCGAAGGTCTTGCGTTGCTTCTTGATGATCTTGTCGGGCACGTTGCCGAGTTGGGTATCCTTGACCGCCAGTTCGGCCAGTTCTTTTGCATGCGCAGGATTGTAAAGAGACCACGCAAGCGCTGTGACTGCATCATCGACCCGCGCCTGGTCGGCCTCGGCAAATGAAGCCATCGCCGCACGGCCACGCCGCACGAGTTCGTCGACCACCCTCGTTACGTTCGGATCGGCCGTCGGTTTTACTGCGACAGTCATCTCATCAGCTCCGCATTCACAGGTTGGCCGCTTGTTGTGGACGCATGTCCTCGCGTCTGATGCCGGCTACGACCACCGGTTTCTTCATGGCGTCGCGACGGAACGGTTCGCCGAGCTCCTGATTGAGAACCACCTCGATGAAGGTCGTGACGCGCTTCTTCTGCGCTTCGCACGACTGCCGAAGTGCCTCCGTCAGTTCCGTCGGCGTCTTTACTACTACGCCCTTGAGACCACAGGCTTCGGCCACCTTTGCATAGCTGAGATGCGGGTCGAGTTCGGTGCCGACGAAATTGTCGTCGAACCAAAGAATCGAGTTACGTTTTTCGGCGCCCCATTGGTAATTACGGAAGACCACCATGGTCACGCCTGGCCACTCCTCCCGGCCGATCGAACTCATTTCGTTCATCGAGATTCCGAAGGCGCCGTCGCCGGCGAAGCCGATACAGGGCGTATCCGGATTGCCGATCTTGGCGCCGATAATGGATGGAAAGCCGTAACCACACGGCCCAAAAAGCCCGGGCGCCAGGTATTTCCGGCCTTTATCGAATGTCGGATAAGCGTTGCCGATGGCGCAGTTGTTGCCGATGTCACTCGAGATGATCGCATCCTTGGGCAATCCAGCCTGGATGGCCCGCCAGGCCTGACGCGGCGACATCCGGTCTGCATCGCGCTTGCGCGCATCCGCATTCCAGGTCGTGCCTGGATCATCGTCTTCATGATCCATGCTGGACAAGGTCTGCAGCCATTTGGACCTGGTCGTGTGGATCAACGCCTTGCGATCCTCGCGTCCGGCATTTCCGGCCGAGGGAGACAGCTGCGCCAGAATGCCTTGGGCAACCAGTTTGGCATCGCCGCAAATACCGACGGTCACCGGCTTGGTCAGACCGATACGGTCCGCGTTGATGTCGACCTGAATGATCTTGGCGGTCTTCGGCCAGTAGTCGATGCCGTAACCCGGCAGGGTCGAGAACGGATTGAGTCTTGTTCCCAGCGCAAGAACGACGTCGGCCTTGGCGACCAGTTCCATGGCTGCCTTCGACCCGTTGTAGCCGAGTGGGCCGACCGCCAGCCTCTGGCTGCCGGGGAAACTGTCATTGTGCTGGTAGTTGTTGCAAACCGGCGCATCGAGCTTTTCGGCGAGTGCAACACATTCGGGGATTGCGTTCCCAAGCACGACGCCCGCACCCGACAGAATGACCGGGAATTTGGCGCCCGAAAGAAGCTTCGCGGCCTCCGCCACGGCCTGAGAACCACCTGACGGCCGCTCGAACTCGACGATGGCCGGCAAACTGACATCGATCACTTGCGTCCAGTAGTCACGCGGGATGTTGATCTGCGCAGGCGCCGAAAGGCGCTTGGCTTTGGTAATGACGCGATTGAGGACCTCTGCCGTACGTGACGGATCGCGTACTTCTTCCTGATAGCAGACCATGTCGCGGAACAGCGCCATCTGCTCCACTTCCTGGAAACCGCCCTGCCCAATCGTCTTGTTCGCCGCCTGCGGCGTCACCAGGAGCATCGGCGTGTGATTCCAGTACGCAGTCTTCATGGCGGTGACGAAATTCGTGATACCCGGCCCGTTTTGCGCAATCGCCATCGCGATTTTCCCGGTCGAGCGCGTGTAGCCGTCGCAGATCAACCCGCCGTTGGTCTCGTGCGCAACGTCCCAGAAGGTAATGCCGGCTTTGGGAAAGAGATCGGATATCGGCATGAATGCCGAACCAATAATGCCGAAGGCGTGCTCGATGCCGTGCATCTGCAAGACCTTCACGAATGCCTCTTCGGTGGTCATCTTCATATTTATGTCCTCTCAGCCCTGTCCTTGATGGCTCAGGCCTTGTTCTGGAAAATCTCGGCTAGCTCGGTGGCGGCGCTTCTCAGTGCCGGCAGATGTCGGCGCGCCGTTTGAACGTTCATGCGTGCTTCGGGTGCCTGGATAGCGAGAGCCGCGAGCATCTCGCCGTTGGCGCCCGTTACCGGGACGGCCATGCAGACAACGCCGACAAGATACTCTTGCCGATCGAAAGAGACCTGTTCCTTTCGAATCTGACGAAGCTCGACATCGAGCCGGTCGCAGTCGGTGATGGTGCTGTCGGTGTATCGCCGCAGATCCAAACTCTGCAGGAGCCGCTTGCGGCGCGGCGAAGCAGCCAACGCAAGGAACAGTTTGCCGATGGCGCTGCAGTGCAGCGGCACGCGCGAGCCACTGGTGTAGTGCAGTCGCAGCGGCCAATGCTCCGCTTCGACGCGATCGAGATAGACGACCTCACCGTTCAAAAGCGTACCGATATTGCAGGTCTCGTTGAGGGTATGGACGAGCCGCTGAAGCACAACATGCGGGGTATCATGACGCATCGAGGACGACAGCGCACTGAAGGCAAGATTTGCCAGTTTCGGACCGACAATCAGCCGGCGCCGTCCCGGCTCGCGCGCGAGATAGCCTTGCGTCACAAACCAGTCCACCAATCGGTAGGCCGTTGCTTTCGGCAGTTTCACCGAAGCGATGATATCGAGCACATCGACCGGCGCACGTGAACTTGCGACATGCTCGAGGATGGCGAAGGAGCGCGCCGTGGCTCCGAGCTTGTGTTCGCGGCCGCCGCCCTTTTTTGGGGTATGAAGGCGCGGCTTGAGCTCGTCCACATTCCGCGCAGGGCCAGTGCCGGTAGCCCCTTCGTGGATTCCAAGATTGCTACGCATAGATCACCTACCTAGCCCTGGTTTGGGCCGTCATCACGCGGCTTCTGAACAGGCGCTGCACGAACGGCAGCAGCACGACGATAATGGTCAACGCGACGATTGTTCCAGAGATCGGTCGCGTGAAGAACACGGTCCAGTCATTCGAGAAACTGATCATCGTGTTCATGAACGCCTCTTCGGCTATCGGACCGAGGATGACGCCAAGCACGAGCGGCGCGACTGGAAATTTCAGGCGCTCGAAGCCATAGCCGAGTACGCCGAAGCCGATAATCAGCCAAAGATCGGTGATGTTGTTCCGTATCGACAACGCTCCGATAAAGCAGAGGATCAACACGTAGGCCGAGACGACCGCCTCGGGAAAATCGAGGATCTTCACAAGAGGGCGGATCGCGAAATAGCCGAGCGCACACATCAGGGCGAGGCCGAGGAACAGTGAAGCAAACACCGTGTAGACAAGTGGCGCCGAGTTAGCGAGAACCTGCGGACCCGGCTGAATTCCGTGCAGCATGAAAGCGCCGAGAATGACTGCGGTTGCACCGCTGCCCGGAATGCCAAGCGCAAGCAGATGAACCATGGCTCCGCCGACAGAAGCCGTCGCCGCCGCCTGCGGCGCGATGATCCCCTCGGCAATCCCAGTCCCCATCTGCTCTTTGCGCTTGCCGAACCGCGCTTCGATTCCGTAGCTCACAAACGATGCGATGGTGGCACCCGCACCGGGCAGAAGCCCGATGAGATCGCCGACCACCGAAGAGCGAAAAAACATGCCCTTGACCTCATTGAGCTCCTTGAGCGTCGGCAGTTCGGTCCGCGCATTTGAAATCTTGTCGAGCGGTTTGGTGGCAAAGCCCGATTCCAGGCGCGTCAGAACCTCGCCCACGCCATAGGCCCCAACCATCACCACGAGAAACTCGATGCCGTCGGCGAGAATGGGCGAGCCGAAGGTGAATCGGTAGGCACCGTAGATCGGATCCGTACCGACGGTCGAGATCAGGATGCCGACGCTCATGCTGATGAACGCATTGGCGAGCGACCCCTTTCCGATCGCCACCACGCTAAGCAGGCCGAACATGATGATCACAAAATATTCGGGTGAAGAAAAACGCAGGGCGAATCTCGCGAGCGGCTCCGTAAGCGCCACCATGACGACCGCCGAAAGAAGTCCGCCGCCTAGAGCCGCGACAAGCGTCCAACCAAGCGCCTTGGCCGGCTTGCCCTTGCGCCCCATGGTGTAGCCGTCCCACAGCATGGGCACGTCAATCGGCTCGCCAGGTATCCGGAAGAGGATTGCGGTAAAGGCACCGCCGTAAGTGCCCGAAACGTACATCGCGGTGAGCAAAACGATCGAGGCGGTGACGTCCATCTTGTAGGTGAAGGGCAACGCCAGTGCGACACCCATGACCAGCGTCAGCCCCGGCAACACCCCGATCAGCAGGCCGATGACGATGCCGACTACGAGCATCGCCAGATTGAGAGGTGTCATGCAGTGTACAAAACCCGTGGCCAGCTGAGCGAGAATGTCCGTCATGCGCTCACCAAAGGCTCGGAATGGCAAAGAAGATATCGGTCACGCGGTCGAACGGTGGAATGCCACGCGGCAGCGAAACATAGGCAATACGCAGGAACAGAATTCCGCAGAGGATCGTCACCACCGCGCTGGTGCCCCAGATGGCACGGTGCTCGCGATATCCGCCGACATACATGAAGGCCGCAAGGAAGAGGAACGTGCCGAGGATGAATCCGAGCACAGGGACGAGCACCGCATAGATTCCCATCAGAACAATGCCGCCAATCAGCAGTCGCGGATAAACGGGCTGCGTTTCCTCGATTTCGGGCTCCCGGTCGAATGCCTCCATAAATCCGGTGGCATCCTGATTGCCGATGATCAGCCGACGAGAGATTTCAAACAGACAGGAGCCACCCATCAGCAGGATCGCAAGGCGCGGCCAGACGTCGGGCCCGAGCTGCCCGGGCCGCGGTGCGTAGTCGAATGTGCCTGCGTAAAGATAGAGAGCGGCCGCGATGACGAGACCCACCGCATAAGGCACGATCGAACGGAAGAGCGCCTTGTCCATGAGACGTAGTCCGGCGACGTCAGTTGGTCGCTACCGTCTTTTTCATGTCCTCAAGTTGTTCATTCACGAAAGCCGGAGCCTTCGACGCGTCCTCAAAACTGTTCGGATCGGCGTATTGCTCCTCGAGGAACTTCTTGTATTCAGGCGATGCGTAGACTTTCGCCAGCGCATCGGAAAGTTTCTTTATGATGTCGGGTGGCGTGCCAGCGCGTACGACGATCGCACGAAATTGCGGCAGCGCTACCTTGTATCCGAGCTCAAATGATGTTGGCACATCCTTGAACGCGGCAAGCCGCTTCTCCCCGAACAGCAAAATCGGGCGCATCTGCTTGCCATTGAGAAACTGCGCAACGTCGCCTGCCTGCTCGTAGAGCGCATCGGCGTGACCGCCAAGGATGGAAACGTAGCGCTCGCTCGGTTTGGAGAAAGGCACCTGGACAACCTTGATGCCGCCACGGTCAAGCACTGTGAGCGAGAAATCGTCGACGCTGCCGAACCCAAGCGTCGCGACTTTCAATTTGTTAGGATTGGCCTTGGCCTCTTTGGCAAAGTCATCCCAGGTTTTGAACGGGCTGTCCTCTTTCACGAAGAGGAACGATGGACCCTTGATCATCACCGCGACAGGTGTGATGTCGTTCATTGTCCAGCGCGGGCTTTTTCCGGCAAGCAGCGCGTGACTATCGGCGATATAGATCGCCATCGAATAACCATCGGCGGGAGCAGCAAGGAGCTTCGCCATCCCGGTCGCGCCGGTGCCACCAGGAACGTTCACAACCGGGATGCCCTGTCCGAGCATCGGCTCCATGAGTTTGCTGACGAGGCGCGCCAGTTGATCGGCGCCACCGCCCGGACCCCAGGGAACGATCAGTTCGATAGGCCGCTCGGGATACCCGGCCGCGACCGCCTTGCCACCGAACAGTGCGGCACTGATGGCCAACAGCAGAATCGTGACGCTTCGCATGGTCGAACGCATGGACTCCTCCCTGCCAATCGGCCGCTTGCTTGCATGCCCTGCCTGCGGCCGAGCCCGGCAGGGATGCTGGTCCGGCTTATGTTTGCCGGCTGATCGCCCAAACGCGGGGTTTCCGCATTGACGAAGTCTCGTTGTTTGAGACTGGTGTTCTCAATACGCTAACAGAAGGTCTCGGCCCCGCAAGGGTGAATCCGAGGCGCTACGTCCCGCCAAGTGAGAATTTACTTCCTGCCCGCGCGTGCTTCGGAGGATCTTCGGCCGACGCAATACGCTTATCGCCGCTCGAGCGGCACATAGGTGCGGGCATCGGGCCCGTTATAAAGCGTGAGCGGACGCAAAAGGATGTTGTTCTCGAGCTGCTCGAGAACCTGCACGACCCATCCTGGCACCCGGCCGATGGCAAAGATCGGTACGAACAGATCGCGCTTTATGCCGAGCAGGTGATAGACGACGCCCGAATAGAAATCGACATTCACGTTCACGCCGTGACGCGCATAGGGCGCCATCGCCGCGACGACTGCCTGCAAGATCTCGAACCACTTCGGCTGGCCCATCTCCTTTGAAAGTCGCTCCACGCCTGCACGCATATGACGGGCGCGCGGATCTTCCGCGCGGTAGACGCGGTGACCGAAGCCAGTGACCGCTATTCCTGCCTTGCGCTTTTCCTTCACATAGTCCGCGGCACGTGAGGGATCGCCGATCTCCTCGGCCATCTTCATCACGTCCTCCGCGGCCCCGCCATGCGCAGGGCCCGACAATGCGGCAATTGCCGCAACGATCGCAGCGTGGAGATTAGCCTCGGTACCGATCACGACCCGCGCGGCGAACGATGAAGCGTTTGAGCCATGTTCCGCATGCAGGATCAGATCACGATCGATCAGCTGTGCGGCATCGGCGCTCGGCTTCTTTCCGGTCAGCATCCAGAGCAGATTGGCGGAATGGCTGAGCGCCTGGTCGGCCGGCACAGGATCCTGATCGGCACGGATACGCGAATGCGCGGCGACGATCATCGGTATCTGCGATGTCAGCCGGACAGCCTTGCGCAACGTCGCCTCCCGCGAGTTGTCAGCCGTTTCCGGATCAAACGCAGAGAGAGCCGATGCGCCCGTGCGCAGCACATCCATGGGATGCGCCGATTTGATTGCATGAATGATGTCGAGGACCGGAGCCGGCAGCTTGCGGGCCGCCTTCAGATCGGCATCAAAAGCAGTAAGTTGCTGCTTATTGGGCAATTCGCCGTTGAGCAAAAGCCAAGCGGTTTCCTCGAAACTTGAATGTTCGGCGAGGTCGTGAATCGAATAACCACGATAGCGTAGCTCGCCCGCCTTGCCGTCAATGAAGGTACAGGGCGAACGATCAAAGTAAACGCCCTTCAGGCCGCGTTGAATCTTGATCGCTTCGGCGGTTTCGGTCATTGATGCCCTCGCTCGCAACTTCGCGTCTTTCTCACGCGGTGAGAAGCATGGATTTGCTCAACAAGCTTTTTGATATCGCACGGCAGCGCAATCGCAAAATCGTTTTGCCGGAAGGCGACGATGAACGGATCATTACCGCTGCCGCGCGCCTCGCACGCGAGAAGATCGCCTCCTCCATCCTGCTCGGTCATACCGAAGAAATCACCCGGATTGCAGGCCAGCTTAACGTCTCGCTCGCAGGGATAGAGATTACCGACCCGCGAAGCGATGCACGACTGCACAGCTATGGTTCAGCGCTCGCACGGTCTCGCGAGTCGATGACTCCGTCGATGGGCACGCGGCTCGCATCGAAGCCGATCTATTTCGGAGGCATGATGGTTCGGGAAGGCCATGCCGACGCGATGGTCGCGGGCTGCGCTAACCCGACCCGGCGTGTAATCGAAGCGGGCCTGATGACCGTCGGGTTGGCAGATGGCATCGCGTTGCCGTCCAGCTATTTTTTGATGATCGTGCCGGGTTTTCTCGGGCAAGGGCGAAAATCGTTCATTTTTGCCGATTGTGCGGTCAATGCCGATCCGACATCCGCCGAGCTTGCCGATATTGCGGTGACCTCGGCACGCAGCGCGAAGGCGCTGCTCGGAGAGACTCCGCGCGTGGCCATGCTGTCTTTTTCCACCAAGGGCAGCGCGCAGCACGTGCGCGTCGACAAAGTGCGCAAGGCGATGGATCTGGTGCGGCAACGCGAACCGGAACTTGCCATCGATGGCGAGTTCCAGGCTGACGCGGCGCTGGTGCCAAGCGTCGCGCAAAAGAAAGTAAAGGAGGACAGCGCGGTCGCCGGACAGGCGAATGTCCTGATTTTTCCCGACCTTGATTCAGGGAATATCGCGTACAAGCTCACGCAATGGCTTGGCGGCGCCCAGGCGATCGGCCCGTTCCTGCAAGGTTTTGCCAGGCCGGTCAGCGACCTGTCGCGCGGGGCGAGTGTTGAAGACATTGTTACGACGTGTGCCGTGGTCGCGGCAAGGTGATGGGAAAGGCTCAGGTCGCGCCCATCAATGCTTCCACTCAGGTGCGGGTATCGGCTTCCACGAACGCTTGATCTTGAGGTCGTCGATAATCGCGTTGGCGGCGATGTAGCCCGGAGCTCCGTTGATGCCGCCACCATTTCCCGACGACGAACCACAGAGATAGAGCCCTTCCACCGGTGTGCGCGATCCTGGCATCAGAGGATGCGGCCGGTTGATGCCGAGCTGGTTCGGCACATAGGCCCCGATACGCACGGCACCCTGGCGCATGTTCGCGTTGAGCTTTTCGACGTCGAGCGGCGTGAACAAGTAAGTCCCGATCAGGTTGTCGCCTTCGAGATTGGACGCGTAGATCCGCCAATAGTCGAGCACACGGCGGGTGTATTCGGCGCGATTGCGCTCCCATTCCTGCGGCGAGCCATCTACTGAATAGGGAGCGAACGGCCACCA
>Ga0207699_10001293_pt1 | contig 11897 bp, 10 predicted proteins | sample LARL51metaG_FD_184344 | JGI IMG/M metagenome (GOLD analysis project Ga0207699, IMG submission 184344) | Corn, switchgrass and miscanthus rhizosphere microbial communities from Kellogg Biological Station, Michigan, USA - LAR L5-1 metaG... | ecosystem: Host-associated > Plants > Roots >...
CCGGGTTGAGGTGGCTCTTGACCAGGTCGACCGTGCGCAGGAGCTGCTCCAGGCCCTCCAGTGCGTAGTACTCGCACTGAATCGGGATCAGCACCTCCGTGGCCGCCACCAGGGCATTGACCGTGAGCAGGCCCAGCGATGGCGGGCAGTCAATCAGTATGTAGTCCAAGCCCGACGCGTCATAGCTGGCCAGTGCCCGATTCAGCCGCGCTTCCCTGGCGACCAGCGGCACCAGTTCGATCTCGGCACCCGCAAGGTCGATGGTGGCCGGCGCGCAAAAGAGACCCGGTATCGCCGCCACCTCGCGGACGATGCCGTCCAGCGGTTGTTCTTCCACAAGCACGTTGTAGACCGACGGCGTTCCGGTCCGGTGCTCGATGTCCAGAGCGGTGGATGCGTTTCCCTGCGGATCCAGGTCAACCACGAGCACTCGGGGGCCATGCAGAGCCAAGCAGGCTGCCAGGTTGACCGCCGAGGTGGTCTTGCCCACGCCACCCTTCTGGTTCGCAATGGTGATGACACGGCAGGCCGGCGGGTGAGGCCATTCATGTTCGGTCTCTCCCAGAGCGGCCAGCGCCGCCTGTGCCTGGCTTACCGCCACCGGGCCCGGTGCGGGAACCTGGGCCGAGGAAGGTATGTCCACCGTGGCGGGAAGACTTTCGCCAACACCGGCCCGTGCCTGTGCCGGAACGAGATTCCCGGTTGACCCGGCAACGGGTCGCACGGGTGGCGCTGTATCCGGTTTCCCCGGAGCGGGCACCATTGGCCGTGAGCCGACCGGACCGCTGCCCTGCCCGCCAGGCGATTCCTGCTCCAAAAGCGCTCCGGCGCCACTGGCGGGCTTTCCCCGTCTCCTCACTGTGTCACTTCCCTGTGCCTCGTCCCGCGCGCTGAGGTCCCGCGCATCCGTTTCACGTGAAACCGCTGCGGACAGCGCTTGCTTCACCCGGACCGGTGGCCCCACCGGTTCCCCATCCCGGAAGACCTGTCCCCGTCCATCCTCGCCCGTGCTACTCACATTCCGCGCGGGCCTTGCGGCATCATGCCCCGATTCCGCGACAACTGCCCCGGCCTCGGGCACCGGCTCCCCGGTTCCGGACCTGCGGCGCGGCCAGCCCAGCCCAACCGTCGTGAGTCCTGACTCGTCCCTGGGCGCACCGAGATAAAGCTTTGAACGCTCTTCCGGCCATCCCAGGCCGTCTGGCGAAGCCATCGGTGCGCTCCTCCCAGGGCGTCCTGCGCCGTTTTCAGGCCGGTGCCGCCGCACAGTCCCGGTCCCGCCGAAGGCCAGCCTGGTTCCGTTCCTGCCGCCGGGCCCGCTCTGGGTCCCGGGCACCAAGGCCAGCTCCGGTCTGGTCGCCCAGTCCCGCCATCATTGGCGGGCAGTCAGCCGGACCACTGTTGCAGCCGGATCGACCTTACCGCTCCCGGCGACCAGAACCTCCGCGTCCCGCAGACCCAGCCGGTCGAGCGCCGGCTTCGCGTCGCGGACCTCCGCTGAAGCCTTCGCTCCCTTGACGGCGAGCACGATCCCGCCCGGCTTGAGCAGTCCGACCGCCAAGGCTGCCAGCCGGTCAAGAGGGGCCACCGCCCGCGCGGTCACCACGTCCACGGCCAGCTCACCAGCCATCTGCTCGGCACGGGCCCGCACCACTCTGGCGTTGCCCAGCCCCAGTTCGGCCACGCACTCCTCAAGAAAGGTCGCCCGTCGCAACATCGGCTCCAGCAAGACCACCTCGCTGTCAGGCAGCAACATCGCCAGCACAATCCCAGGCAACCCCGCACCCGACCCAAGATCCACCAGAGAATACCCGCGCGGCACCAACTCGGCCACGACGGCGCTGTTCAGCAGGTGCCGCTCCCAGATCCGCGACACCTCGTTAGGCCCAAGAACCCCCCGCTCAACTCCCACCCCAGCAAGCAACCCCGCGTACCGCTCCGCCGTCGCGGCGGCCCCCCCGAACACAGCCCGGCCCACGTCAGGCATAGGCGGCGCAGTCATGCCCACAGCGCATCCACGTACCTGCAGGCACTCAGGCGCGCAGCAGGAAGCGGGCTCAGTTGCAGCGCGGGCCGTGCGGCCAACCGCGGCGCGAAACGTGAGCACGGCGTGCGGTGCTTGATCGGGCGCAGTCTGGAGCACCTGGTTGGGTGCAAAGCGAGGAGAGAGCACGGATGCGGTGCGGGGTGCAGGCTCGGGCGCGGCGCGGGATGTGAGCATAGGTACGGTGTCCGCCACGGGCGCGGTTTGGAGTGCACGCAGCGTGAGGCGCAAGCGGCGGGCGCGGCCGGGATATGGCGCGAGTTGCAAATCCTGGGCGGCCCGGGCTTGCCCCGGGGCCCGGGCACGACACTGGCCGCCGACTCGGGCACGGCGTGCGCTGCGGGCGCGGCGCGTGGCACCGATTCGGGCGCAGCGTTGGCTGCACGCATCGCGAGGGGTGCAGGCCCAGCCGCGTTGCGGTGCGTGCCAGAGTTCCCCGAATCCACCTCTCGCTTCACCCCACCACGAAGTCGATCCGGCCCAGCGGACCGCACCCGACTTGGCAGCCGGCACCGGCCGGTCATCCCAGCGGTGCCAGGGTTGTTCTGAACAGCGTTCTGTCCCGCTGTTCAGCACAATCCTGGTATCGCCTTATCCCTGCGGCTCCATAACCACAACAGCCTCTTCGACCGGCAGAACGACGACCCGCCGGGAAGGCTCCTCACCCTCCGACTCACTTCGCAGCCCCACGGCCGCCACCGCGTCATGCACGACCTTGCGCTCGAACGGCGTCATCGCATCGAGGCGCTGCGGCACTCCCGTCCGGCCGACCTCCTCGGCGACCTGCCGGCCCAGTTCGGCAAGCTCCTGCCGACGGCGTGCGCGGTACCCGCCCACATCCAGCATGATCCGGCTGCGCGTGCCCGTCTGGCGGTGCACGGCCAGGCGGGTGAGCTCCTGCAAGGCCTCCAGCACCTCGCCGCGGGGCCCGACAAGCTCGCTCAGCGTGGCACCGACCACGGACACAACGGGCCGGTCGCCCTCCACGTCCATGTCGATGTCGCCGTCGAGATCCGCCACGTCGAGCAGGCCCTCGATGTAGTCGGCGGCGATCTCGCTCTCCTGCTCCAGGTCGGCGGGGGTCACCCGCTCCGCGGCCTCACCGTCCGCGGATCCCGCCTCGTCGCGCTCTGGAAGCTCCTCGTCACGCTCCGCAGTCACAACCTCGGGTGCAGCCTGGTCATCTGCTGCAATGGTCCCATCGGTCCCGCTGCTGTCAGTCGGCGCCGGGGCCCCCGAGTTGTCATCGCCGGTCACGGCAACCACTTTCTCCTCCTGATTCTCGCAGCGGCGACGCTACGGCCCGGCCCAGCCAAACCCGGCCACTCAAGGCCAGGCCATGGCCTGCTCATGCCCGCGCCTAACGCTTACCGGAACGTTTGCTGCGCGACTGACGGACGCGCTGCTGCCTGACGAGCTTAACGTCGGGTGTCTCCGCCTGTGGCTCGGGTTCGGGCTTGCCCCGCCCCAGGCGGCGCAGCAGGCCACCCGAGCCGCCCGATCCGTTCGACGACGCCTGCTGCCCGGCCGGGGTCACCGGCCGGCCCGAGCGGGCATTCCTGGTCGCGGCCGACCCGGTGTCCTGCGGCTTCTTCCGTGGCGGCTGGCCCGCGGGCGGCTTCTGCGTGGTCTTGCCCGGTGCCGGCTTCGCGGCCGGCTTAGTCCCCGCGGTCGGCTTGGGCCCCGCAGCCGGTTTGGCCCCGGTGGACGGCTTGGGCCCCGTGGCCGGCTTAGCGGAGGCATCGGGCTTGGCGGCAGCGGCGGGCTTCGCCGGGGTGGACGGCTTGCCGGTCGTGGGCTGCTTCCCCGATGTCACCGACTTGGCCGCGGTGAGCCTGCTGACGGCCGCCGGCCTGGCAGGCGCGGCGGGTGCCGCAGGCGTCGTGCCGCCGGTCGCGGACGCGGCACCTAGCACTGGCGTCGGATACCGCTTGAACAGAACGTACTGCTGGCCGAGGGTCCACACGTTGGTGGTCACCCAGTAAAGGACCAGCCCGAACGCCCAGTACAGGCCGGACAGCGCGAAGAACGGGACGATGTAGGCCATGTACTTCTGCGAGGCCGCCATCGGGTTGTCCGGCGTCATCTGCGGCGTCATGCCGCGCTTGGTGCTCTGCCGGACGGTCAGGAACGTCGTGACCACGCTGATCGCCACGGCGCAGAGGATCACGATCTTGGCCTCTAGCGGCACGTGCATGGCGCCGGTGAACAGCACCTTGTCGGAGATGTGCGCGCCCAGGATGTTGGCGTTCTGCGCACTGTGGACCACCGGCTCGGTGAGGCCGTAAGGGGTCGGCGTTCCGGGTTTCCAGTCCGCGATACCGCGCAGCACGCTGAACAGGGCGAAGAACATCGGCATCTGCGCCAGCAGCGGCAGGCACCCGCCCAGCGGGTTGACCCCGTTCTCACGGTAGAGACGCATGGTCTCTTCGTTCAGGGTCTGCTTATCGCCCTTGTACTTCTTCCGCAGTTCCATCAACTGCGGGTTGAGCGCCGACATCTTGCGCATCGAGTGCATCTGCTTGACGAACAGCGGCACGAGGAGGAGCCGCATCAAGACCACGAGCACGACGATCGTCAGGAACCATGCCTGGCCGCTGGTCGAGGGCATGACCAGGCTCAGCACACTATGGATGTGCGCCATCACCCAGGCGACCGCGACGTACAGGGGGTTCAGCGGGTTCACGAGCTAACTCCCTCGGGACGGGACAGGCGCCCGCGGCGCGTGCCGGGCGGGACAGGGTCGAGTCCGCCTGGGTGGAAAGGATGGCAGCGCGCCACCCGGCGCACCGCGAGCCACGAGCCGCGTAGCGCCCCGTGCTCGAGAACCGCATCGAGCGCGTAGGCGCTGCACGAAGGGTAGAACCGGCAGTGCGGGCCGGTCATCGGGCTGATGAACCGGCGGTACCCGCCGATCAGGAGCATGAGGATCCTGGCACCGGCGGAGGGCCGTGCCTCCGCTGATTGCCTGCCCGAATCCATCGTCACCGCAGTGCCCCAACTTGCCGCCGCATGAGCGTGCCCATCACCAGGTCCAGTTCAGCGGCGAGATCTGCCTGCCGCGCGGCCGCAGCCTGTGGATGAGCGCGTACCACAAGCAGGCTACCTCCCGGCAGCGTGGGCAGATACCCACGTAGTACCGAACGCAGGCGCCGCCGCACCTTGTTCCTGACCACGGCGTTCCCCACCGCCTTGCTCACCACGAAACCGACCAGCGGAGCCTGGTCCTCGTCACGCCCGCGGACCAGCAGGTGACCGGTCAGCAACCGGCGCCCGGCGCGGCTACCGCGGCGCACCGTGAGCTGGAACTCAGCGCTGCGGCGCATCCGGGATTCTGCGGGAAGCACGCACGACCTCCGCCGTCACGCGGGGCGGCACAGAGCGGGGGCGGGCGCCGAGCGGGCGCGGAGCGCGGGGGCGGGAAAGAACCAGCGCGGGGGCGGGAAGGACAGGGTCATACGCTGACCCTGGCCCGGCCCTTCCGGCGCCGGGCGGCCAGGACCGCGCGGCCTGCCCTGGTGCGCATGCGCAGCCGGAACCCATGCGTCTTGGCGCGGCGTCGGTTGTTCGGCTGGAACGTGCGCTTGCTCACAGAAGGCTCCACATTTGGGCGGGGCGGCGGGGTCGGAACTACAGGTGTCATCACTGGCAGCCGGGCCGCGAGGCGCGCCAGCGCGCAGCGGACTGCCCAGGGGAAAGCTTTGAGTCGGTTCACGTTACGCGCATCACTGAGCACCGGTCAAACCAGGGGCACCCGCGGTAACCGGATGGCCTTATCTTAGCCGTGGGCAGGAACGGCCGTTTGCCGAACGCAGCCCGGCCGGCGAGCCTAGGCTGTGGACAACCGGTCAGGCCGCGCGGAACGGGGTGGCGCGGGCCAGCCACAGCGGGCCAGCGGCGTCCCGGGCACGGCGCGGAGTGCGGCGTGCACAGCCTGTGGATAAAACTGTTGATTCGCATGTGGGGGCGCAAGGTGAACACCCGATGAGCCAAGCGGACCTGGCGGAGGTGTGGGCGAGATCCCTTGAGGAACTCTCCGATCTCCAGATCGAACCCCATCAGCGTGCGTGGCTGCGCCTGACCAGGCCACTCGGCCTGGTCGAGAACACCGCCCTCATCGCCACCCCCAACGAGTTCGTCAAGGAGCAACTCGAGACCCGCCTTCGCGGCCTCATCACCCACGCGCTGTCCCGGGAGTTCGGCCGCAGCATCCAGCTCGCGGTGACCGTGGACCCGGCGACGGCCGCCGGTGGCATACCGGAGCCGCGCGACGCCGCGACGCCACATGCCCCCGGCCCGGGCATGCCCGACCACCGCTCCGGCGGACCCGGGCACACCGGAAGCGGGCACGACGGCCAGGTCGGCCACGGTATCGGCCAGCCCGAGATGACCGGCCCGATCGGCGCGGCGGGAGCGCACCGCGCCGGGCCCGGCGACCTAACGGCCGAGAACGGGGGCGGGCCCTACCCGCACCCGTTCGGCTATCCCTCCCACGCCTACCCGCCGCCGGCCGGGCACGACAGCCCTCCCGGGCCCGCCACGCATCCCGGACGCGAGCGCGACGCCTCCGCCGGGCTGCTCGCGCCGGGCCAGCTCAGCGCCTCCCCGATCACCGGCGGGCCCACGATCACCGGCCGGGACACCCGGGACCAAGGCGAGCCGCCGCACCGCCAGCCGGGCCTGCCCGGCCTGCCCGCGCCCGGCCTGCCCCGCCCGGCGCAGGCGCGGCTCAACCCGAAGTACACCTTCGAGACGTTCGTCATCGGCTCGAGCAACCGGTTCGCGCACGCCGCGGCGGTCGCTGTTGCCGAGGCGCCGGCCAAGGCCTACAACCCGCTGTTCATCTACGGCGACTCGGGGCTGGGCAAGACCCACCTGCTGCACGCGATCGGGCACTACACGCAGAACCTCTACCACGGGGTGCGGGTCCGCTACGTCAGCTCGGAAGAGTTCACCAACGACTTCATCAACATGATCAGGGACGGCAAGCAGGACGGGTTCCGCCGCCGGTACCGCGACGTGGACGTGCTCCTGGTGGACGACATCCAGTTCCTGGAGAACAAGGAAGGAACGCAGGAGGAGTTCTTCCATACCTTCAACACGCTGCACAACGCCAGCAAGCAGATCGTCATCTCCAGCGACCGGGCGCCCAAGCGGCTGGTCACCCTGGAAGACCGGCTGCGCAGCAGGTTCGAGTGGGGCCTGATCACCGATGTGCAGCCGCCCGAACTGGAAACCCGCATCGCGATCCTCCGCAAAAAGGCCGTCCAAGAGGGCCTGAACGCGCCGCCGGAGGCGCTGGAGTACATCGCCAGCCGCATCTCCACCAATATCCGGGAACTGGAGGGCGCCCTCATCCGGGTGACCGCGTTCGCGAGCCTCAACCGGCAGACCGTTGATCTCCAGTTGGCCGAGATCGTGCTCAAGGACCTTATTCCCGAAGCGCAGGGCCCGGAGATCACCGCCTCGACCATCATGGGCCAAACCGCGTCGTACTTCGGCATGTCCATTGACGACCTCTGCGGTACATCCCGGTCTCGCGTTCTGGTAACCGCCAGGCAGATTGCCATGTACCTCTGCCGCGAACTCACGGACCTCTCACTTCCGAAGATCGGGCAGCAATTCGGCGGCCGCGACCACACCACCGTCATGCACGCGGAACGCAAGATCCGGTCCCTGATGGCCGAACGGCGGTCGATCTACAACCAGGTCACCGAGCTAACCAACCGCATCAAGCAGCAAGCGCGGTCCGGATGAGGCAGCGCACGGCCCGGATGAGCCGCCACGTATCAGCGCCGCCCGTAACAATCGGTACACACAGGCTGTGGATATCTCTGTGGACACGCTTGGGACAGTACGAGGACAACACCGGAAGTCCGGGGGGTAACCGGCGGGCGTCCGGTGGAGAAAGCAAGGCTGTCCACAGCTCTCCCCCGCCGGACCATTGCCGGCGCACAGGGGGTGTGGTCACGCAAAGCCACACTGGGCTGGGAGATAGCCGCTTGTCCCCAGGTTCCACCGGCCCTACGACGACTACTTATTTCTTTATCACCAAGACCCAAAAACAAGTAGGAGGACGCTGGCCGGGGAGCCGGAACCGCCATACGCGAGATACCCGCTCCGCATGCTGGCAACCCACCCACGTAACTGGAGGAAGCTTCCGGTGAAGATCCAGGTGGATCGTGATGCGCTCGCCGATGCGGTGGCCTGGACGGCACGTGCGCTTCCGGCACGTCCCGCCATCCCCGTGCTGGCTTGCATGCGCCTGCATGCGGGCGAGGACCTGGCCCTGTCCAGCTTCGACTACGACGTGTCCGCTCAGGCCAGCGTCCCGGTCGTGGCCGAGGAGGAAGGCACCGTGCTGGTCTCGGGCCGCCTCCTCGCCGAGATCACGCGCAGCCTGCCTGCCCGCCCGGTGGAGATCTCCGCCGACGGTACACGCGCCACGCTGACCTGCGGCAGCGCTACGTTTACGCTGCTGACGATGCCGGTCGAGGACTACCCCACGCTGCCGGAGATGCCGCCCGCGGCTGGTTCGGTGGGCAGCGACGCGTTCGCCTCGGCGGTCAGCCAGTCCGCCACCGCGGCCGCGCGCGACGACACCCTCCCGGGCCTCACCGGCGTCCGCATCGAGATCGACAACGACACGCTCACGCTGGTGTCCACCGACCGGTACCGGCTGGCCGTCCGCGAGCTGCGCTGGAACCCGGTCCGGCCGGGGCTGAGTGCCTCGGTCCTGGTCCCGGCGCGCGCGCTGCTGGACACGGCACGCTCGCTGACCTCCGGCGCCGAGGTGCTCATCGCGCTCGGCCTGCCCGAGGAGGGCGGCCAGACCGGTGACGGAATGATCGGCTTCGAGGGCGGCGGCCGCCGCACGACCACCCGGCTGCTCGGTGGTGAGTTCCCGCCGTACCGGGCGCTACTGCCGGGCACCCCCACGGCCGTGGGCGAGCTTGCCACCGCGCCGTTCAGCGAGGCGGTCAAGCGGGTCGCCCTCGTCGCGGAGCGCAACACCGCGCTGCGGCTGTCGTTCAGCCCGGGCCAGGCCGTGCTCGAGGCGGGCACCGGGGACGAGGCTCAGGCCACCGAGGTGCTCGACGCCAGCTACGAGTTCCTCGCCGACGCCGACGGCGAGCCCGACGCCAGCGGGTTCCAGCCCGAGGGCCTCGAGGTCGCCTTCAACCCGCAGTATCTGCTCGACGGCCTGGCCGCCATCGATTCCGACACCGCCAGGCTCGCGTTCACCAAGCCGGGCAAGGCCGTGCTGATCACCGGCAAGCCGGGCCCCGACGGCGAGAACGACTTCCGCTACCTGCTCATGCCGATCAGGCTGGGGGCATAGCCGCCCCAGCCGCGGCCCGCCATCGGCGGGTGGCTAGCGTAGGTGCCGGACAGCCCGCGGAACAGGCGACGGGAGTGAGCGCGCGATGCAGATCGGCATGATCGGACTGGGCAGGATGGGCGGCAACATGGCGAAACGCCTGCGTCGCGCTGGACACGAGGTCGTCGGCTATGCCCGCACCCCGGACAATAGGGACGTGGCAAGCCTGGAGGAGCTCGTCAGCAGGCTCTCCGCGCCCCGCGCCGTGTGGGTCATGATCCCCGCTGGTGCGCCCACCCGGCAGACGATCGAGCAGCTCATGGGCCTGCTCGAACCCGGGGACCTGATCATCGACGGCGGCAACTCGCACTACGTCGAGGACCAGGCGCACGCCAAAATGCTCGACGAGGCCGGGATCCACTTCATCGACGCCGGCGTGTCCGGTGGGGTCTGGGGCCTGCAGAACGGCTACGGCCTGATGGTCGGCGGGGACGACGCCGACGTGAACCGGATCATGCCGATCTTCCAGGCGCTCAAGCCCGAGGGCGAGTTCGGCTTCGTGCACGCGGGCAAGGTGGGCGCGGGGCACTTCGCCAAGATGGTCCACAACGGCATCGAGTACGGGATCATGCAGGCCTACGCCGAGGGCTACGAACTGCTCGCGGCCACCGACATGGTGACCGACGTCGCCGGCGCGTTCTGCAGCTGGCGCGGCGGCACGGTGATCCGCTCCTGGCTGCTTGACCTGCTGTGCAAGGCGCTCACCGAGGACCCGGGCCTGGAAAACATCCGCGGCGTGGCGCAGGACTCCGGCGAGGGCCGGTGGACCGTGCAGGCGGCGATCGACCACGCGGTGCCGATGCCGGCGATCAGCGCGGCCTTGTTCGCGCGGTTCGCATCACGCCAGGACGACTCTCCCGCGATGAAGGTCGTCGCTGCCTTGCGCAACCAGTTCGGCGGGCACGCGGTCACCGCCTCAGGCACGGATCCTGGCACTACGCCGGCCCATCCAGCCCCCTGACCCAGCGCACCGGGCCCGGGGCCGACCCACCCGGACCGGTCTGTGCCTCGCCCAAGGCGGCGGCGCGCCCAACACCCTCCGCACCCCGCGGATGATCCTCTTGCAGTTCCTCCACCAGCGGGCGTAAGACGCCCGGGCCATAGGCGCGGTATCCGCGAGTAACCTCGGCGTGTGTACCTGAGCCGCCTCGCCCTCACCGACTTCCGGTCCTATGCCGCGGTGGACCTGAGCCTGGAGCCAGGGGTGAGCACGCTCATCGGTGCGAACGGGCAGGGGAAGACGAACGTGGTCGAGGCGGTCGGCTATCTGGCGACGCTGGGCAGCCACCGGGTCGCCAGCGACGGTCCCCTGGTCCGCCACGGGGCGGAGCGGGCCATCCTGCGCGGCGCCGTGACCTCCGCCGAGCGCGACAGCCTGGTGGAGATCGAGATCAACCCCGGCCGCGCGAACCGTGCCAGGCTGAACCGCTCGCCGGTGTCCCGGCCGCGGCAAGTCCTCGGCGTGCTGCGCACGGTGCTGTTCGCCCCCGAGGACCTGTCCCTGGTAAAAGGGGATCCCGAGCAGCGCCGCCGGTACCTCGACGACCTCCTGGTCGCGCGGGCGCCACGGTACGCCGCGGTCCGGGGGGACTACGAGCGGGTGCTGCGCCAGCGCACCGCGCTGCTGAAGTCGCTGCGTGGCCGGCCGTGGGCCCGCCGGTTCGCCGGTGCCGGGCGGCCGGGATCGCCGGGTCCCGGCTCGGGTCCCCCGGACGAAGGGTTTCCCGAGGACTCCGGCGGCGATGGCGCCGCGGAGGGCTCCGCGGCGACCACACTCGACGTGTGGGACGAGCACCTGGCCACGAAGGGTGCCGAGCTGCTGGCAGCCCGGATCGGCCTCACCGGTGCACTCAGGCCGCTGGTCGCCAAGGCCTACACCGCGGTGTCCGGCGAGAGTGCGACGGCGTCAATCGCGTACCGGCAGGCGTTCAGCATCAATATCCCCGGCCAGCGCGATGGCGCAGGTGCCCCCGACCGGCCCGAGCCGGAGCCGGACGCGGGAAAGCTGGCGGCCTGGCTGCGCGAGGCGCTGGCGCTGGCCAGGGCCGAGGAGATCGAGCGCGGGGTGTGCCTGGTCGGCCCGCACCGTGATGAACTCGAACTGCGGATCGGTGACCTGCCCGCCCGCGGCTACGCCAGCCACGGCGAGTCGTGGTCGGCGGCGCTCGCGTTGCGGCTGGCCGCGTTCGAGCTGTTGCGCGAGGACGGGGATGACCCCGTGCTGCTGCTCGACGACGTGTTCGCCGAACTCGACTCGGGGCGGCGGGAGCGCCTGGCGGGCGTGGCGGCGGGAGCGGAGCAGGTGATCGTCACCGCCGCCGTGGCACAGGATGTCCCGCCGGTGCTGGCGGGCGCCCGTTTCGAGGTCGCGGAGGGGAGCGTGACGCGTGGCGGAGGAGGCTGACTGGCAGCGCCGGGCCCGGCTGGCCGCGGACGCGCTTGCGGAAGCGAAGGCGGACGCGCAGGCGAAGG
>Ga0207699_10001296_pt1 | contig 11881 bp, 14 predicted proteins | sample LARL51metaG_FD_184344 | JGI IMG/M metagenome (GOLD analysis project Ga0207699, IMG submission 184344) | Corn, switchgrass and miscanthus rhizosphere microbial communities from Kellogg Biological Station, Michigan, USA - LAR L5-1 metaG... | ecosystem: Host-associated > Plants > Roots >...
CGTCACCTACGGCGAAGACCTTTCCCAGGTTCGGACCGGCAGCGGTCCCCGCGTCATGGCCACCTTGCGTAATCTCGCCCTGGCCATCCTGCGTCTCGCCGGAGCCACCAGCATCGCCGCCGCCCTTATGCCGTCACGCTCCGGTCGGCGTGAAGCACTGTTCCGGGGCTGGGATCGCGGTAAGTACTCGCCCGGGCCGTGACAGGCGGGCGTGGCTGCGGGACAGTCAGGTGAACGGTCCAGGATCTGGCGGGGAGGGCGCCTATGACAGCGATCCGCTGCCGCTGGCACGACGCCGGGGTGGTCGGGGTGCCGCCCGCCACGCCGGGCAAGCAGGCCGGGGCCGCCTTTGCGCTGTACGGCCTGCGGCTGCAGGCCGAAGGCATCTCACCGGGCCCGGTCGAGGCGACCGTCACCATCGCCGACAGCCACGGCTGCTTCCTCGGCCAGCTCGACCTGGACGCCGGCGACGCCCAGTTCATGGTCGATGCGATCAGCGGGATGCTCAACCGGGAATACGGGCCGTGGCGGAGCGAGGACATCGAGCGCCTGCTGGCCGGGCACCGCGCCGGGCCGCCCGGGTAAACCGAGGCGCCCCCGGCAAGACCGCCGCGGGCACTTCCCTGTTGGACGTCGGGCGCCACCAGGTCCACCGGGGCGAAGGTCTTGCCGGACGCTCCCCGGACTCGGCGCGCCGCGGCTTCAGCGGCCGGGGCGAAGGGTAATTAAGCAATGATCAAGCCAGCGTGACCGGCAGGACGGCCACCGTACCGGCCATGCGGGCAGGGAGAGGGGGGAGCCGATGCGAGGCCAACCGGATTACGGTACGCCGGAAGCGGAGGCCTGGGACATGCTGGAACGGGTCAACCTGTTCCTGATCCAGTTCCGCAGCGACCTGGCCAAGGGCGTGCCGGTCGAGCACGAGCTGTTCCTGGGGACGATCCGGAACTGGCACAGTCTTTCCCGCGAAGTCGAGGAGATGCTGCGTGCCAGGGGCCTGCTCGAGGCGGAATGACAGGGGTGTTGCGCGCCGTTGACCGGCTGGCTGTTCACCGGCCGGCCCGGCGGGTGTAACGGGCGGCAGCGGTTTTAGCGTTCCGCACCCAGGATGAGCCCTTGCGCCGGTCCTGGATATCCGGGCCGGTTCCCCGCTGCCGGGCTCATCGTGCTGGCATGCGCGTACGGCAGACACGATGCGGAGGAGCGGGTGCGGGCAAGGACGCCGCCCCGGCACGCCCGGGCGGTGCAGGCTGGTGGCCATCAGAGGCCGCCGTGCCCGCAGCGCCCTCGCTGGCCTCGGCGAACCCGGCGCCGCAGGCCTTGCCCGGGCGGTCTTGCCGGGCCGGGCCCGGGCGTGGGAGCGGCCGGAAAGGAGGAGCCGTGAACACCGCTGAGGCACCGGAGCAGCTGGCTCTCGAATACCGCCTAAAGGACGGCATCGCCGTGGTGCAGGTCACCGGCGAGGTTGACGTGGCCAGCTGTGGCGTGCTGCGCGACAGCCTGCTGCGGGTCGTCACCGATGAGGGCTTCGGCGGCCTGGTGGTCAACCTCGCCGGGGTGCGGTTCATGGATTCCACCGGCATCGGGGTCCTCGTCGGGGTCTGGCGCCGGGTTCGCGCCACGAGCAGCCGCCTGGCCCTGGCGGCGCCGGTCCCGCGGGTCCGGCGCGTCCTGGAGACCGCGGGCCTGACCAAGATCCTGCCGGTCTATGACGGCGAGGCAGACGCCGTGCAGGCGGCCCGGCAGCCGCCCGCCGGATAGCCCCGCGGGCTTTCCGCACCGCCCGGCGGTGGCGGGCCGGAGGCCTTCATGAGGGTACTTTCATGTGCTGCACGCTGTCCGGGCACCCGGGCAGGGAATAGCATCGGAGCCCTTCCGAGACCCGCCTAAGGGGGGACGGAAGGGCTCCGGCCCCCTAGCTGCCGCATCAGCCATGGTTCCGCCCGGGCCTGACGGAAGCGACTGGCCCGCTGCACTGCCTGGTGCGGGGGGTTCCGAAGTCGCGGACGTACTCGGCACTAAGTTCGTCCGGGGTGGTGCGGGGGAGCCGGTACCAGGGGTGCGGCCGGGTGGCCGTATAGGCCCGGCCCCACGCGGGCTAGGTTCCGCGTGGCGGTTTCCCGGCCAGTTACTGGGACCCCGCAAGGCCGGGTCCCTTCGGGGGCCATGAGACCCGGCCCGGGGGTAGCGTTGCGGGGCTAGATCCACGCTAGGCGCGTGCCCGGTCGCTCACGTTAAACATTCGTCGCGTTTGCTAATCGTTTCGTCAAGCCGTCCTGGTCCTCGCCGGTGTACCCGGGCTTGCGGGCCTGGGCGACATACCCGGCCGCAGTGCTGCGGGGGATGCCGTATCTGGCGGCGACGGCGAGCACGAGCCGCTTGCGGGCTGCGATGCGCTCGAGGGGGCCGGGGTCGTCGCCGGCGGAGCCGGTGAGCTTGCTGCGGGAGTTGCGGGCTGAATGGGGCCGTCTGGCCCGCACCTGGCGTGCCCGGCGGGGCTGCCTGGCTCCGGCCGGGCGCAGGCTGGGTGCCACCCGGACAGTCCGGGCCTCTGGTAGTGTCAGGCGACTGCCCTGGACCAGATCGGCCACCGGCAGCCATACGGGGGGTCCATGAATACGCAAGCTGTGTCTTCACGCCTGCGCGCAGGGCGATACTCGGCGATTGCGCTGGGGGCGGGGGCCGTGCTGGCCTTGGGTATTCTCGCCCCTTCTGCCGCCCAGGCCGCCGCGCCGACAACCTTGTACGTGTCACAGGGAGGTCTGGACAGCGGTACCTGCACGTCGGCGAGTCCGTGCGCCACCGTCAGCTATGCCCTCACCAAGGCCGCCTCCGGCGCCACCATCAAGGTCTCGGGCACGATCGATGACCACGTGAACATCTCGCACCCGGTCACCATCACCACGTGGCCTGGCGGCCCGGCCCGCTCGCCTGCGGTCCTCGACGGGACGGCGAGCGGAGGAGTGGTCTTTAACTCGGCGGTGGGAGTGACGCTCAAGGACCTGAGCATCGAGAACGGGGGGAACCGTACCGTCGGAGCGGGCATCGCCAACGTCGGCACCATGACAGTCATCGACAGCACGGTGTCGGGTAACAACGCCCAAAGCTTCGGCGGCGGCATCGACAACGACGGCACCATGACAGTCATCGACAGCACCATCTCGGGTAACGCCGGCGGCGGCATCGAGAACGGCGTAAACAATCACGCTACCTTGACGATCATCGCCAGCACCGTCTCGAACAACACCGGCGGCGGCATCATCTCGAACAACACTGCAGCGACCGCCAGTCTGGGCGCCACGATTGTGGCCGGCAACACCGGCGGCAACTGCGTTCCCGTCTTCACGAGCAACTTCTCTAGTGCCGGCTACAACCTGACCAGCGACAAGACCGGCAAGGCCTGCGCATTCACCGCCGCAACCGACCGCGTGAACAAGAACCCGCTCCTCGGACACCTCGCCAAGAACGGCGGCCCGACCAAGACCCTGCTGCCCGGCGCCACCAGCCCGGCCGACGACGTGATCCCCAAAACCGTCACCTTGCGGGGGGTTACGGTCTGCCCGGGCACCGACCAGCGCGGCGTCACCCGGCCCGCACAAGGTGACACCCGCTGCACCATAGGCGCGGTGGAGGTTTGACCAGTCCACCGCAACTTCGGTGACCTGAGTCTGGCAGTCACGGCCGGCCCCAGGGTCGTCTGCCTGATCGTCGTGACCCCCGCACTCGGGCACTGGAGCCGGACCCTCCGGCACAATGGGGCCGTGAGCTATCTTCCCCCGCAGGTCTACGCGGCTGGCGCTCCGCTGTCGTGGCGGGAGCGGCAGCGTCGAGCCGAGGGGTTGCATGCGCTGGCGTCGCTGGCTGAGGCGATGCGGCCGGCTTCGGCGGTGCCGGAGGGCAGGTACGGCATCATGCGGGCATACGGGGTGGTGCTGTGCGGCCCGGGCCGGGCTGGGGTGGCACGGGGCGCCGCAGTGCCCGGGCTGCGGCTGGGTGTGCTGGCGGTCAACTGAATCTGCCCACTGACGGCCAGCCGGGCACGGGATGTGACTGCCGAGGGTCCTACGGCCGCGCCTGATCCGCCGATCTGCGCGGCAGTCTGATCGTTGGTCCGGTCATCGGGGGCCGCGCCGTCACGGTCGATATGTCGCGCCGACGAGCCGATGTGCGGCCGGGCCGGTTCGAGGCCGGAATCACCTCGCGGTCTGGTCTCACAGGAATTTCGTGTGCCCGCACATCAGATCGACGGCCACTGCCCGGGAAGCCGTCCTTTGAATCATCAAGCCGCGGGCCTGGCGGGTTTGCGGTGCATCCGGTAGTGCAGGACGAGGAAGGGCAGCCCGAAGACGGAGAAGGCGTGCTCGGCGCGCAGTTCGCCGTCGCGGGTGTAGACGTCGAGCTGCTCGGCGAAGCCGTGGACCGCCAGCACCGTGAGGTCTCGGGTGGCGGGGTCGATGTAGGCGAGGTAGTGGCCGGGCTGGTCCAGGTCGCTGCGGCTGGTCAGGACCAGGCCACCGCCGGGGCGGGCACGGGGCAGCAGCGTGGCGGTGAAGCTGGCCTGCGGCAGCGGGAAGCCGACGCTCACGTACCCGCGGCCGCGGTGCCGGTAGGTGGTGTAGATGCCGACGTAGATCGGCTCGTCGGTATCGGCGAACGACCGGATCCAGCCGCGGATCGCCACGACGCCGGCGTCGGCCGAGGTGATGGTGTCGATCCGGCTGCGGATGCCCCGTTGCGTCTCACGCTGATTCATCGGCACGTTCGCCTGCCCCAAGGGGCGTGCGACCACCGTCCGGTAGAGCAGGTAGCCAGGCCGCACCCACAGCCGCCACTGCGGCACGATGTCAAGAGTGAACCGGGTGGTGTGCTCGTAGAACTCGCGGACCCGCGGGTCGATGCCCGCCGGGTCGAACTGCGGGCCGGCCAGCTCGTCGACCGAGGCGACGATGCCGACGTCGGGTGCGCTAGCCACGTAGCGGCCGCCGAGCACCCCGGCCAGCTCGCGGACGTAGCCGGTGCCCACGTACCGGGACCGGGCTTCGCGCGGCACGACGAACGGCAGATCTTCGGCCCGCACCCGCTCGGCGAGCAGGCTCACCTGCGCGTCCCGGAAGACCAGCGCCGAAGCAACCCGGTAGGCCACCATCGTGGTGCTGGCGACCACCGAGGCTGGCACCGGGCGCTGCCGCGCCGCGAACACCCAGCCAACAGCGGCCCCGAACAGCGGCCCCAGCAGCACCTTCTGCGGGCGGATCCCGAGCAAGCCGCCCAGGCCCCCGGTCGCCGCTCCCACCGCGACAGGCCCGGCGCGGGTCACCCGCCCGGCCGCCCACCCCAGCGGGGCAACCAGCGCGGCGCTGCTCGCGATCCGCTGCCACAGCGGCACAATCTCGCCGGGACGCTGCCGCGCCCGGGCCACTGCCTCGGACGCCGCCAGCCCGGCCGCCCCGGCGGCCGCACCCACGCTGGCAGCCCGCGCGCCCCGATGAGCAGCCAGGGCGGCCCCGGCCACGCCGCCCATGACGCAGGCCGCGACGACAGAACCCTTCCGCTCCGCCTCTGCCGCCGGCCCACACGCTGACATCTTCAAAACGTACCGGCCCCAGGCGCCACAACGGCAAACGGTCAGCCAGCATCAGCCGCCGCCACCGCCGCCCTCTTGCGCCCCCTCGAAATCTTCGACCTGGTCCGCCGGGTCATAGCCACAGCCACCGCACCATGATCCGCCCGCACCCGAGCTCCTGATGCCGCCCGCAGAACGCAGCCGGACTCATTGAGGCCTGCCGCGCTCGCAACCGCCTCGATATGCGCGCAATTCCCGGTCAGCTGGCCGGCCGTCCGTGCCGCACGGAACAGCAATTCTGTCGCGCCGACGAGCCGTTCCGCGTGCACGGGACCGCTGGTCTAGTCTTCTGGCGGGCCCGGCCGCCACCACCGGGTCGTTAACTCGGCTTGCCGTGCCCGGCGACCTGCGGCTGTGGGACGACCTGGGCAGGTCGTCCCACAGCACCTGCGGGGGTGGCTGCTAGGCGGTCGCGGCGGGCGGGCCGTTCTGTGGGGATGGTGCGGCTGGGGTGGCGGCGCGCAGCCGGTCCAGCAAGACCCCGGATAGTGCCATGACGGTGATCGCGCCGAAGGCGCCGAAGACCGCGTACTGACTGTCGACGCCAATCCCCGCGGCGGCGGTGACCGTCCAGCCCAGCGCCCACAGCAGCGGCATGGCCGCCGCCCACATCCAGGAGCGGGCCACCCGGTCGCGGAGCAGGAACGCCTGGGCGGCGCCGACCGGGACCCCGGTGATGGCGCCCATCACGGCCAGCTCGCCGACGCTGGTGCCATAGCCGACCACCCAGGCACCGGCGAACAGGCCGATGCCCATGGCCGCCGCCGTTGCCGGGATCCAGGCCAGCGGGTCGCCAAGCAGGCGGCGGGCGGCCAGCCACTGGCCGACGCCGATGACCGCGCCCGCGATCAGGCCCCCGGCCAGCGCTGCGATGGCATCGTTGATCCGGCCGACGGCGGCCTGGGCCGCGATCCCGGCAATCGGGAAGCTGACGAAGGCGATGGTCCACAGCAGCCAGGCCCTGACGTTGAAGCGGCGGGGGTCGCCCATGGCCTGCCCGGGCATGGGCCTGGCGGCCATGCCGGCGCGGTTGCGGGTTGCGCTGGTATCTGTGGTCATGGGGTGCCCCCTCGGTTTTCGCTTGGTATTCAGTTCTGGAATTAAGTTTCTGGAATTCAGTCGACGGCGGGCGGGTGTGAGCGGTGTACGGTCCGGATGCAGATCGCGTGGAGATGCGGTGCTCAGCTCCTGGGCCCGGCCGCTGCCGGCCGGGTTGCGGCTGCGGGGCGCCGGAGGGTCGCGGTGGCCGGGCGCAGCAGCACGGTGACGCCGAGGGCGGCCACCCAGATTCCCCAGCCGGTGCTGCCGATCGGGCCGGCCAGATCCCAGGCCGGGAAGCCGGGGACGGCGGTGGCGAGGATGTCGCCCTGGTTGAGCAGGTAGAGCGCGCTGACGGCGAGCCCGGTGACGCCGAGCCAGCGGGGCAGCACCCGAGTGCGCACGATGATCACGCAGAGGGTGACCGACCAGCCAATAACGAGCAACTGGCCCAGGTGCTCGCCGAGCAGCGCGCCGCCGTACTGATGCTGGGCGGTCCACGCGGCACCCGCCGCTGCCTGGGTGGTGGCATCGCCGGTGACATAGGAGCGGGCCAGCGACGGGACGACGAACACCCAGCGCAAGAACCCGACCAGCGAGAGCACCACGGAGGTGGCGCCCACGTAGGTGGCCGCCCGCAGCGCCGGGTCATCGCGCCGCCCGAGCACGGCCGGCAAAAGCAGGATCGGGACGGCCAGGATCGCGTACGTCCAGGCTACGGCGAACCAGGTCCAGACCAGGCTCGTGCCGCCGCCGGCGAAGGCCGGCAGCACCACGCTCGCCTGCTCGCGCAAGATGTCTGGCCAGTTGAACGTCGAGGACAACACCAACGCCGCGGCGGCGAACGCGACCGCGCCCACCACGAACAATCCCCCGGTCGCCCAGCGAAGCCCACGGCTGGTGCCTGCCGATGCCAGGTCCGGCCGTGCACCGCGGCCGGTGCCCGCTGCGGAGTGGCGGGTCGCCATGCCAGCAGCCAAGGCCAAGACGGTGCAGCAAATGCGGAGCGGCTGTGGTGACGAGATGGAGATGACTGCGTAGGCAGTAACGCAGTTGCGGCAGCGGATCACCCCTTTCCGCTGACCCGGACATGCCCTTGGTACCGGCCGGTGAGCATGATGGCCGATCACGCCACGATCATCTGCGCCGGCGTCGCGCCGCCGCCACCGGGCCCGGTTGCTACACTGCGGCATCAGCGCTGGTGACGCGGTGATGCGCACGGGCTTTGACGCCGGTCATGCTGGAGGGCCGCGATGCCTTGGAACCGGGTGCTGGCGGCCGGGGGCGTGGCGGGGCTGGCCGCCTTGGCGGGGCGGTATGCCGCCGGGCTGGCGCGCGCCGATCGGTCGTGGCCGGCCCAGGTGGACGCGCGGCTGAGCGACCTCGGCGAGGTCGACGAGGTGTCGATCTTGCCGCTGGTGGAACGGCTCACCCCCGACGGCAGCGGCCTGACCGGCGAACCCGGGGTGTCCTACCTCATCCGGGCGGGCGGCATGCGGGTGCTGTTCGACTCCGGGCTGTCCGGCGGCAAGGCGCAATCGGCGCTGGCACGCAACGCGCAGATGCTGGGCGCGCCCTTGGGTGACCTGGACGCCGTGGTGATCTCCCACCTGCACCTCGACCACGTGGGCGGGCCGCGGGCGATGCGCCGCCGCACGTTCACTTTCGCCGCCGAGGCCCTAGAGCCCTCCGGGGTGCCAGCGCATGTGCCCACCCGCATGCACCACCCGCGCGCCGATATCGCGGTCACCACCGGCCCGCGGGTGATCGGGCCCGGCATGGCCGTGCTGCCGCCGCTGCCGCGGATGCTGTTCTGGCTGGGCTACGTCACCGAACAGGCGCTGGTGGTCAACGTCCGCGGCTTTGGCCTGGTCCTGATCAGCGGCTGCGGCCATCCGCGGATCGAGCAGATCCTGGGAGTCACCGAACAGGTCCTCGACGTCCCCATCCGGGCCGTGGTCGGCGGGCTGCACCTGCCCGTCCATCCGGCCGGGACCCCGCTGATACCGCAGGCGGTACTGGGCAACCCGCATCCGCCCTGGCAGCCGATCGGCGAGCGTGACGCCGAGCACGTACTGGACGAGATCGAAGCCTGCGGGCCGCGGGTCATCGCCCTGTCCGGGCACGACAGCACCCCGTGGACCTACGATGCGTTCAGCCGCCGCTTCGGCGACCGCTACCGCACGCTGCGAGTTGGTGAAGAACTGCGGATCACCGCCGCGGACGGCTGAGCCTCCCGCGGCGGTGCCGCCGTCCACTGCCGTGGATGTCAGACCGCAGGGGGCCGGCGATGGTCGTGATTGCCAGGATCAGCAGGACTGCGAACATGACCGCCGACAGCGCTTCCGGCACGTGGTACCCGGCGTATCTCGTTGAGCGGGCGTTAACGGCGTCGTGGGGGAGGATGCATCCAGCCTACGGAACACGATCTGCCGACCGGGCTGGTCCCCCTGATCACATCACATAGGCGTCATACGTGCAGCGACACTGGCCGGGTAGCACCCCACAGGCAAGGGAGAAACCACATGGACCTGGTAGTGCTCGCCTCCGGCTCCCACACCGCCAACGGATGCGACCGGGTCGCCCTCCGCGGTGATCAGGTCATCGTCCAGGGCAAGCCCCCCGCCTACCCGGACGGCAGCCCGCTTCGGGTGCCGGACGACGAGACCCTCAACGGCATCTCGGTCAGGGTGTTCCTGGAGGCCGCGCGTGAGCTCGAGCGGCGGCTGGCACAGCCGTGAGCGTGGACCTGCTGGCTATGTACGCCAGCGCCACCCGCGAAGTGTTCCGGCTGGAGGCGCAGCCGGTGTATGACGTCGAGCAGGAAGCCGCCCAGATCGAGGCGTTCGAGCAGACGGGGACCGTGCCCCCGGATCCTGCCGTGGAAGAGTCCATGGCCGTCGTCCGGGCAGCAGCGGCCTCGGGCACCCGCGTGCACCGGGTGCACGTGGTGGACCTGCCATTGTCCCGGTACCTGCGTTACGAGCTCGCGGCGTATGCGGAGAACATCGCCGCGGGGGAGCCGGTGAGCATCGCGGTCCGCTCCTGGCACCGGGATTTGGCGGCCCTGGCTGAGGACTTCGTGCTGTTCGACCCCGGCACCCCTGGCCAGGCCGTCGTTTACATGCGCTACGACGCCGCAGGGCACCTGACCGGGCTGGACTTCAGCGATGACGCGGCAGAGGTCGCCCGGGCCCGGCGCCGGCGTGACATCGCCCTGGCCCACGCCGTCCCGCTGAGCGAGTTCACCGCCCTGGCGGAGGCTGGATGAGCCACCCGTTCGGCGAGCTGTCGGCGCAGCGCAAGGCACTGGGGGCAGCGCTGCGCCGCCTGCGCCGGGCCGCCGGGCTGTCCGGCGAGCAGATCGCCGAACGGGTGGGCTTGTCACAATCGCAGGTGAGCCGGATCGAGCTCGGCGACCGGGCCGCACCCGCGGCCGTCGCTGAACGGTGGGCCAGGGCCGCAGAGGCAGCCGACCAGGACATGGCTGAAGTGCTGGCGCTGGCCGAGGCGGCGGCCACCCAGGCCATTTCCTGGCGCAGGGCAATGACCCGGGGCCTGGGCCGCCTTCAGCAGGACACGCAAGAAGTGGAAGCCACCGCTGCCACGATCCTCAACTGGCAGCCGCTGGGCATCCCCGGGCTGATGCAGGTCCCCGAGTACGCCCGGCGCCTGTTCGCCGCGGGCTATCCGTCGCCGGGCGAGCAGGACGTGGCTGCGGGAGTCGCGGCGAGGATGGCCCGGCAGGTGATCCTCTACGAGGAATCCAGGCGCTTCGAGTTCGTGATGACCAGCGCCTCCCTGTACTGGCGGCCCGGCCCGGTGAGCATGATGCGGGCCCAGCTTGACCGCGTCAGCACGATCGCCGCGCTGGGCAATGTCACCGTGGGCATAATCCCGCTCGGCACCGAGGTCACCGCATGGTGCGATCACGGGTTCGACATTTTCGATGACAGGGGAGAGGCCGGCCTTCCCGTGGTTCACGTCGAGAATCTCACCTCGGCGCTGAACGTCGAAGACCCGGAAGACGTCGCCGCCTACCGGGACGCCTTCAGCCGGCTCCGGGAGGCAGCAGTCACCGGCGAGGAGGCCCGGCACCTCATCGCAGCAGCAGCGACCGAGTTCGCTTAAGCGGCGTACCCTGAATACATATTTACGGGGGTTCGTGATGATGTACCTGCTGCTCTTGCTGATCCCGATTGTCGCTTTGCTGGCCTGGGCCATCAGGGTCGACCAGAAGCGGCGCCGACGCGAAAACTCAGGTCCCGACGTCAACGCGGCGGCACGAACTGCCAAGCGGGACGCCCAGAGAAAGTCCTCGGAATGGGGTGCCGGGATGTAACATCCCGGCACATTGGCAAGCTCGCTGGTGCGTACAGCCACGGACGGCTCGGAGGTCGAACAGCGGCCGACTTCTTGAGTCTCGGTCCCGTCATCTCCCGCGCTGGGAGAATCCTGGGAGATGATCTTCTGTGCAAGACCGCCTCAGGAAGGGTGAGCCTGGATCAGGATGATGCGCTGACCTGCGTCTTCAGATGATACAGAAGGTCAGCGGCTAGTGATCACCTTGTTCGGGACGAAGAGGCCGCCGGTTCAAATTCGGCCACCCCGACCCAGGTGACAGGCTCGTTTCTCGTTACGAGGGACGGGCCTGTTCTGGTTCGTGCGTCACTGATGCGTCAAGACGCCTCGACCACGACTGTGCGATTCCGGTAGATGCTGGACACCTGAGTTCCGGTTCCCGGGCGACGGTTTGCGGACGCGGTTCCGGTAGGCGGGCGACGGTAGTTCCGGTACGTTCACGACACTCCGCGTGAGTTCCCGGGTTTTGGGCTGCCCGGGCGCTTGCCTGCGATCAATCGGTGGTCGCGGGGAGGGGGCCGGGTGTGCTGGTGGAGCTGGGTGTGGCCGAGCAGCGGTACCGGGCGGTGCTGGAAGTCCTGGATGAGGGCGCGAGCGTGACGGGTGTCGCGCGGCGGTATGGGGTGGCGCGGCAGACGGTGCATGACTGGCTGCGCCGGCATGCCGGTGAGGGCGGGCTGGCCGGGCTGGCGGACCGGTCCTCGCGCCCGGTGTCGTGCCCGCATCAGATGAGCGCGCTGGTGGGGGCCCGGGTCATCGGGTTGCGGCGGGCGCATCCGGCGTGGGGGCCGTCGCGGATCGTGTGGCAGCTCGGACGCGATGGCGTCGATCCGGTGCCGGGCCGGTCGTCGGTCTACC
>Ga0207699_10001298_pt1 | contig 11870 bp, 11 predicted proteins | sample LARL51metaG_FD_184344 | JGI IMG/M metagenome (GOLD analysis project Ga0207699, IMG submission 184344) | Corn, switchgrass and miscanthus rhizosphere microbial communities from Kellogg Biological Station, Michigan, USA - LAR L5-1 metaG... | ecosystem: Host-associated > Plants > Roots >...
GGTCGAGCGCCTGTTCCAGCCCTTCCAGCGGCTCGGCCCGCGCCCCGCCCGCCGCGACGGCGGCCACGGCCTCGGCCTGTCCATCGTCCGCGCCATCGCCACCGCCCACGCCGCCACCATCACCGCCCGGCCCCGGCCCGGCGGCGGCCTGGCCATCGACGTCACCTTCCACCCATCCACCAGCTCACCGGTCTGGCGCACGTCCCGCGGCCGCGCCATCACGGCCTCATGAGGCGAGCAGGACACCGGCCCGCAATCGGCACGCCGCAGCCCCGGCCAGTCCGTGACCGCCGGCGTCCGTGTGTCCGGAAAGGGCGCGCGCTGAGCGTGTTTTGGGCGGTCACGGACGGGCAGTTGTGGGAAGTCCGGTGCAATCCCCGGCTCGTCCTGGCCGAGGCGGTGAGCCTGGGCCACGGCCCGCTGGGTGGCACGCGCGGTACCGCGCCGGCTCCTGGACCGGCCCCGGGAAGCTGGGCGGTAAGGTCGGCTGACGCGGCCGGATCGCAGCCGGATCAATGCAAAGCGGAGGTCGCGTACCTGCGACATCAACCGGGTCCCGTACTGTATACCTGTTTGGATGACCTGTCGGTCTCCGAAAGAGCTAGGACACTGATGGCACATATACCGCCCAGGATTTCCGATGCCCTGTGGCGAATCGTCCCCGCGCCGCTGGAGAACAGGCTGCGCAGCACGGTCGTCAAGCGGTTCATCCGGTTCGCCCCGGCTGCGGTCTGCGCTGTGGCCGCCACCCAGATCACGTACATCATCTGCCTCGGCCCGGCCAACCTGACCGCAGGGGTCTCCGGGTTCCTGGGCTGGCTGGCGGGCGCGACCGTCAGCTACGTGATCAGCCGCTGGGCCTGGGAGCGCAAGGGGCGGCCCCACCTGCTCAAAGAGACCCTGCCGTTCGTCGCGGTGTCCATCAGCGCCGGCATCATCCTGACCCTGGCCAGCAAGCTGGGGAACCAGGTGGCCGCCTCGATGGGGTTCCACGATGGCCCGGGCCAGGTGATCGTGGCCGACGGCTTCTACTTCGCGGCCAACTGCCTGACGTTCGCGCTCCGGTTCGTCATCTTCCACTACGTCCTGTTCGCCGACCGGAGATCCACGGTGGATGCGCTGGCCGTCGTCGAGGGCCGCCAGCCGGCTGTGGCCGAGCCGGCCGAGGCGCCGGCCCAGACCACGCCCGGGACCAGGTCAAACGGGGCGGCACCGGCCGCCGGCCAGCCGGACGCCGACCTGTTCCGTCCGGCCCAGCCCAACGGCGTGCCCGCCTGGGCCAATGGCTCGGCGGACCGGACCGGTGCCCGGCACGGTGAGCGGGACGAGAACGCCTTCCCGGACTCACGCACCCGCCGGTAAGGCCACGGCCAAGCCCCGGATTGACGCCCGGGATTGACGTCTGGAATTGGCACCCGGGTGTCGCGGGACGGGCAACATGCCGACCGGAGAAAATACCGGATAAAACCTTGGCAAAGAATTAGCAAACCGGATAGCTCAGCTATCCGGTTTGCTAATCCGGCTCTATTTGCGGGCGGCGGTTACCTTCGCTCCGCGGTCCCCTGGCCCTGGCTGGCGGCCTCGGCCGGCGGGGTGCCCGCGGCTGCGCCGTTGCCACTGGCTGCGGTGGATCCAGGCGGCACCACGGCCCCGGTACGGGCCGGGGACGGCGCCGGCGCGGCAGGCCCGCGGCGCCACCGCTCGCGCCACCAGGTGCCGAGCACTACGCCGGCGTACCTGAGGCCGTAGATCGCGTTGTGGCCCTTCTTGCTTTCGCCGACCTGCCGCTTGTGGATCGTGGCCGGCACCTCGGACACCCGGAAGCCCCGGGCCAGCACGGCGATCAGCAGCTCGGCCGACTGGTACTGGGGCTGCTCCAGGCGGACCACACCGGTGACCCCGGCGCGCATCGCGCGCAGGCCGAACGAGGAGTCGGTAATCCGCTTGCCGGTCAGCACGGTGATCGTGGTGGCAAACACCCAGGTACCGAGGCGGCGCACCGGGTCCTTGGTCTCCTGGCTGCCCAGCTTGCGCGACCCGGTGACGAAGTCGGCCTCGCCCGCTACTACCGGCGCCAGCACGCGCTCCATCTCGGCCGGGTTGTACTGGCCGTCGGCGTCCGTGGTGATGATGTACTGGGCGCCGCCCTCGCGGGCCAGCCGGTAGCCCAGGCGCAGCGCAGAGCCCTGGCCGCGGTTTACCGGGACGTCGGCGACCAGGGCATCGTGCGAGCGGGCCTCGGCCACCGTCTCGTCCCGGGAACCGTCCGACACGACGATCGCGGCGGTGCTCAGGCCGCAGATGGCCGGGGGAAGCGCGTCCACCACCGAGCCGATCACGCCCTGCTCGTTGAACGCCGCTATCACGATGGCCACCGGCGCCAGGTGCTCGGCAGGCTCACCGAACTCGGCGAAGAACGCCTTAACCGCTGCGTCGTCGATGGCCTGGTCATCTGCCCATGTGCTGGTCACTATGCCGCCTCCGCCTCGCGCATCCGTTCGCGAAGCATGTCGAAGTTGCCACCCGCTTGTACCCGGTTTCCGCCGGATTCTGCCACCTTGGCTGCCAGGGGTTACTGGCTCACGCGCAGTTGTCGCATGGCCGGCGTGTCGCGTGACTGGTGGCGTCCCAGAATCGCCGGGTGCGGAACGCAACCATAGGTGCGCCTGGCCAGTGTAGCGGCGCCACACCGTGCCGCATCCGGATGACACGGCGACTGGTCATGGGATTGTGTAATCCTGGCCAAGGGCAGTGCGGCCACCTGCTTTACCTACTCAAATGGTCTGGAATAGGGAAATCAGCCGATGGCGGCGGGAAGGGGGCACGGTGACCGGCGCGCCGGAGGAGGAGTCCTACCGGATCCTGCGGTCCCGCATCGACCTGAGCCGCCTGGAGCCGCTGAGCCGCGCGGTGACCGAACACGTCATCGCGGCCAGCGCCGACTTCGACTACGCCACCGACCTGGTATGCAGGGAGCCGGTGCTGGCCGCCGCCGTGGCCGGGCTGGCCGACGGGGCGGCGGTCGTGGCGGACACCGCGATGGTGGCCGCCGGGATCACCGGCTACCCGGTCGTCTGCAAGAGCGAGGAGATGCTGACGGCCCGGCTGGCCCGGACCGCGGCCATCAGCAAGCCGGCCGCCGCGGTCCGGCTGGCTTTCGGCCAGGCCGGGCCGGGCGCGATCTGGGTCGTCGGCTGCGAGCCCGCCGCGCTGCACGAGATCATGGCCAGGAATGTGGAGCCGTCGCTCGTCATCGGCCTGCCGGTGGGCTTCGCCGGCGTGGCCGAGGCCAAGGACGCCCTGCGGGCCAGCGGCCTGCCCGCGGTGACCAACGTCTCGGAGAAGGGCGGCGCGGTGGTGGCGGCGGCCGCGTTCTGCGCGCTGGCCGAAGCCGCGGCGGCGCTGGCCGGCCCGGCGCCAGCGGCCACCCCGGACTGACCGCCCGCGCCGCCGGGCTGGGTGCCGCTACCGGCCCGGATAGCACTAGTCTCAGTGCCCTGGGGACGGCTGTGGCCCAGGCAGCCTGGCGGCCGGGGTTGCGGCGTCCCCGGCCAGTGCGGAATCGCTGGGAACCGGCCCAGCCGTAGCGGTAAGGAGGGCGGACCGCCATGGTCGCCGACGCGGCTGCGCCCTATCTGCTCGCGCTCCGGCTGGGCGGCCGCCAGGTGCTGGTGGTCGGGGGCGGCGCGGTGGCCACCCGGCGGGTTCCCGGGCTGCTCGACGCGGGTGCCGATGTCCTGCTGGTTTCCCCTGAGGTGAGCCTGTCCCTGCACGACCTGGCGCTGGCTGGCCGGGTGCGCTGGCAGCCCCGGGCCTACCAGCCCGGTGACTGCGCCGGATCCTGGCTGGTCTGTGCCTGCACCGATGACCCGGCGGTGAACGCGGCGGTGGCGGCCGAGGCCGAGCAGGCCCGGATCTGGTCGGTCCGGGCCGATGACCGGGCCGCCTCAGCCGCCTGGACCCCGGCCTCCGGGCAGGCTGGGGACGTCCGGTTCGGGGTGGTCAGCGGCGACCCGCTGCGCAGCGCGGGGATCCGCGACCAGGTGCTGGCCGGCTTGCAGGCGGGCCGGCTGAGTGCCCGGCGGCACCGCCCCGGGGGCGGCCGGGTCGCGCTGGTCGGCGGGGGCCCCGGCGATCCGGGGCTGATCACGGTACGCGGCCGGGAGCTGCTGGCCGAGGCCGATGTCGTGCTGGCCGACCGGCTGGCCCCCCGCTCGCTGCTCGGGGAGCTCGGCCCGGACGTGGAGCTGATCGACGCGGCCAAGATCCCGCGTGGCCGGGCGATGGCCCAGGATCAGATCAACGCCCTGCTGATCGGCCGGGCCCAGCAGGGGAAGCGGGTGGTCCGGCTCAAAGGCGGTGACCCTTTCGTCTTCGGCCGGGGCGCCGAGGAGGTCATCGCCTGCCTGGCGGCCGGTGTCCCGGTCACCGTGGTGCCCGGAGTGACCAGCGCGGTGGCGGTGCCCGCCGCGGCCGGCATCCCGGTGACCCACCGGGGCATCACCCAGGAATTCCGGGTCATTTCGGCGCATATCCCGCCGGGTGATCCCCGGTCCACCGTCGACTGGGCTGAGCTGGGCGCTTCCCAGGCCACGCTGGTATTGCTGATGAGCCTGGAGCAGCTGGCGGCTATTGCCCGGACGCTGATCGATTCCGGCCGCGATTCGCGCACTCCAGTTTCGGTCATTGTGGACGGAACCCTGCCCACGCAGCACATAATTACCACAGGGCTTGGCGCCGTGGCCGGTGCCGTGAGCGAGGCTGGGCTGCGTCCGCCAGCGATTGTTGTGATAGGTGAGGTAGTAAACGTTGGGACGCACATCGCGGAACTCTCACGGAACGTGCTTAGCGGCGCGCAGGGTGCGCGTGTGCCCACGTCACCGGGGCCTGCCGGAGCTAGCCAACGCGGGAAGGGCAGTGACTAGACAGCAATGACCGAAGGGCAGGGGGGCCTGGCTGCCGCATCCGCCCGTGCTGCGGGCGCGGATGCGGCTTCTTCACCTGACCCTGCCCGGCCGGCGCCGCCACCACCACCGCCAACGGCCCGGCCTGCTCCGGGGCCGCCGGAGCAGGGACGGCACCGCCGGGTGGACGCCCGGCTGCTCGAAGCGGCCCTGCTCGAGCTGCGCCGCCGCATCGTAGACGTGAGCCTGGTCTTCGAGACCGAGGGTGCGGAGGCGGGCCGGGCCGAACGGCGCAAGCTGCTCAGCCAGATCGATGACTACCTGCTGCCGCGGGTGCGGCAATCCGGGGCGCCGCTGCTGGTCGCCCTGGTCGGGTCGACCGGCGCAGGCAAGTCCACCTTGGTGAACAGCATTGTGGGCGCGCAGGTCAGCGCGACCGGGATCCGCCGCCCGACCACGAACAGCCCGGTGCTCGCCTGCCATCCGGACGAGGCGGACTGGTTCGCGGAGAACGTCTTCCTGCCCACGGTTCCCCGGGTGCGGCAGGAAGGGCTGGCCCGGTCGGGCCGGGACGGGCTGCTGGTGCTGGCGGCCAGCGAGGGCATGCCCAAGGGCGTCGCCCTGCTGGACACCCCGGACATCGACTCGGTGGTGCAGGCCCACCGGGAATTCGCCCACCAGTTCCTCGACGCCTCAGACCTGTGGCTGTTCATGACCACGGCGAGCCGTTACGCGGACGCGGCGGTCTGGGAACTGCTGGAGTACGCCAAGGAACGGGGCGCCGCCCTGGGCATCGTGCTGTCCCGGGTCCCGCCGTCCGGCGGCGCGGAGCTCATCAAGCACTTCGGGGCCATGCTGGCCGCCAACGGGCTGGGTGAGAACCAGCGGTTCGTGATCAACGAGACGGTCATCACCGATGCCCGGCTGCCGGCCGAGGTATCCGCGCCGGTGCGGGAGTGGCTGCAGGACACGGCGGTGCAGGCGGACCGGCGGGTGGCCGTGCTGACCCAGACCATGTCCGGGGCGCTGGACACGTTCCGCAGCCGGGTGCCCGCCCTGGCCGGCGAGGTCGAGGCGCAGCTGGTCATCCGCGGTGATCTCAAGGCCGCGGTGGACGGTTCGTACGCGGCGGGCCTGGCCGAAGCCGAGCAGGCGCTGTCCGACGGCTCGCTGCTGCGCGGTGAGGTGCTGGCCCGCTGGCAGGATTTCGCCGGCACCGGCGACCTGCTCCGCGGCCTGCAGGCCCCCCGGGGCCGGCAGGCCCGGCAGCGCAAGCGGGGCGCGCCGGCCCGGGCCGCGGCGCTGAAGAGCGCGCTGCGGGCCGCGATCGAGTCGCTGGTGATCTCGGTCGCCGACCGGGCCGCTGAGGAATCGGTCAAGCGCTGGCGCAGCCACCCGGCCGGAGTGGCTCTGCTGGACGCCTGCTCGGCCGAGGAGAGCGACGAGGGCTGGGCCGGGTCGCAGTTCGCCGCGGACGCGGGGCTGATCTTCGGCACGGCCGAGGAACCGCCCGCCGCGGCTGACGGCCCGGACGCCAGCCTGCCCAGCGCGGCCCGCCCGGCGGCGATGCCGCTGGCGCGGTCCTCCGCCGACCTGCCCACCCGCGCGGTACGCGCGGTGAGCGGCTGGCAGGACCACGTGCTGCGGCTGGTCCAGGCGGAGAGCGTGACCAAGCGGTCGATCGCGCGGGTGATGTCCTTCGACGATGACTCGCTGGCCACTGTGCTCACGGTGGCGATGCTCAGCCAGCGCGACGCGGACGGCGAAGCCGCCGACGGTGCGGGCGCGGTCCCGCAGCTCCTGCTGACGTCGCTGCTGGGCGCCGGGCCGCTGCGCGAGATCCGCACCCGGGCGCGGGCCGACCTGCGGGAGCGCATCCGCCTGCTGTTCGACGAGGAAATGCTGCGCTTCGTCGAGGTGATCGACTCGGCCGGGACGCTGGACGACGCGGCCGCGGTCCGGCTGTACCAGGCCACCTACTCACTTGAGATGGCGCGATGAGCATCGGTGAATACCAGCCCGCCGGGCTGGCCGCCAGCCCGGGCATGGGCGGCGGTCTGGGGGTGCGGCCGGGCGGTGGCCGCGGCGGTGACCTGTCCGGGCGGCTGACCGCGCTGGCCCGGGTGATCCAGATCGGGTCGGCGCGGACCGGCCCGGATGGTTTCAGCCTGCCCCTGCTGGCCGAGGCGGAGCAGCTGGTCACCCGGGCGGGCGAGCGGCTGCGGATGTCGGCCAATCACACGGTGGCGGTGCTGGCGGGTGGTACCGGCAGCGGCAAGTCGTCGCTGTTCAACCAGCTGGCCGGGGCCGATTTCTCCGCGGTCGGTGTGATCAGGCCGTTCACCAAGGATCCGCACGCCTGCGTGTGGGGGATGGACGGGGCGGCCGCCCTGCTGGAGTGGCTGCGTATCCCGCCGCGCAACCGGTACGCCCGGTCCAGTGCGCTCGGTGAGGGCGAGGAGTCACTGCGCGGGCTGATCCTGATCGACCTGCCTGACCACGACTCCGTGGCGGCCGGGGCGTCGGCGGAGATGAACCGCCTGGTCGGCCTGGCCGACCTGATGGTGTGGGTGCTCGACCCGCAGAAGTACGCGGACGCCGCGGTGCACAGCCGCTACCTCACCCCGCTGGCCGGCCACTCAGCGGTCATCGCGGTGGTGCTGAATCAGTCTGACCTGCTCACCACCGAGCAGGCGGAGGACTGCGTGTCCGACCTGACCCGGCTGCTCGACTCGGAGGGCCTGCACGACGCCCGGGTACTGACCACCTCGGCGCGGACCGGGGCCGGCCTGGACGAGCTGCGCACGGTGCTGGCCGAGTCGGTCGCTGCCCGGCGCGCGGCCACCGACCGGATTGCCGCCGACCTTGACGTGATGGGCGTGCGGTTCCTGCCGTACGCGGGTGAAGGGCGCGGGGCCGGCCAGGATGGCGGTACCGACGACTTCGCTGAGGTGCCGCCGAGCAGCGCGATGGTGCTGGCCGAGTCGTTCGGGCGGGCCGCCGGGGCGGCCGGTGTCGGCCAGGCCCTGCAGAGCGCCCGTGAGCTGCGGGCCGTGGACTACGTCGGCTGGCCGGTGTCCTGGCTGGCGGACCGGGCGCTGGGCCGCGACCCGGTGCGCAAGCTCCGGCTCGGCGACCTGTGGGAAGAACTGCGCGGGGTGTCGGCCGGGCCGGCTGGCGCCCAGCAGGCCGAGATCGACAACGCGCTGACCGCGCTGGGCGAGCAGGTCGGGCCGACCCTGCCCAAGCCCTGGTCGGAGACGGTCCGGGCGGCGGCCAGGTCGCGGCGGGACGAGATCCCCGGTGCGCTGGGCACGGCCATCGGCGACTCGCTGCCCGAGGAGAACAGCGCCGCGCCGTGGTGGCGGGTGGTGGCGGTCTGGCAGGGGCTGCTGCTCGGCTGCGCGGTGACCGGGCTGGCGTGGGTCGCGGCCATCCTGGTCATCGGCGTGTTTCACGCGGCTCGCCACGCCCCGGCCATCTTCAGTGATGCCGCGCTGCTGCCCTGGGTGATCCTGCTGATCGCGGCGATCCTGGTGCTGGGCTGGCTGACCGCATCGGGCTGCATGAGCCTGGTCAGCTCGGCCGCGCTGCGCGAGCGCAGCCGGGTCGAGGAACATATGCGGTCCCGGATGAAAGACATAGCCGAGCAGCTGGTGCTGGTCCCGGTGAAGCAGGAGCTGTCCGAGTACGGCCGGTTCTGCGCCGCGCTGGAGACCGTCCGGCACTAGGCGTGGCCCGCAGCCCTGCGTCCTGTCCGCTGACGGCGTAACGCCATGGGAAGACGGACTCCACTGTCCGGTGTTTAGCTGATTCTCAGCACTTTGTAATCATGTAATTGTTGAGGTACAAGCTCATGGCAGGAGGCGGCATGGCCGACAATCAGCCGCTGGACAGTTACTCACAGATCGTGACCGGGGTCGCGGCTGAACTCACCGGCAAGGTGGCCAGCCTCCGGGTGCCCCGGGCCGGCCGGGGCGGGGAAAGCCTCGGCTCGGCGGTGGTGTTCACCGGTGATGGCTTCCTGCTGACCAACGCGCACGTGGTGGGCCGGTCCCCGGCGGGCACCGCGGCGTTCTCCGACGGCTCCACCGTCCCGTTCCGGGTGGTCGGCGCCGATCCCCTGTCCGACCTGGCCGTGCTCCGGACCGCCGGGCAGACGCCGCCCCCGGCCGAGCTCGGTGAGGCGGACCAGCTCGTGGTGGGCCAGCTGGTGGTCGCGGTCGGCAACCCGCTCGGCCTGGCCGGGTCGGTCACCGCCGGCGTGGTCAGCGCGCTGGGCCGGTCGCTGCCCACCCGCAGCGCCTCCGCTGGCCGGCTGATCGAGGACGTGATCCAGACCGACGCCGCGCTCAACCCGGGCAATTCAGGTGGCGCGCTGGCCGACAGCCACGCCCGGGTGGTCGGCATCAACACCGCCGTGGCCGGGGTGGGCGTGGGCCTCGCGGTCCCGGTCAACGCGACCACCCGGCGCATCATCTCCGCGCTGATGCAGCAGGGCCGGGTCAAGCGGGCCTACCTCGGGCTGGCCAGCATGCCGGCCCCGCTGCCCGCCTGGCTGGCCGAGCGGGTCGGCCGGCCCAGTGGGCTGCGGGTGGTCGAGGTGATCGCGGGGGGCCCGGCCGACCGGGCCGGGCTGCGCACCGGGGACCTGCTGCTCAGCGCCGGCGGCCAGCCGGTCAGCAGCGCGCAGGACCTGCAGCGGCTGATGTTCGCCGACGCCATCGGCAAGCCAATGTCGATCACCGTGATGCGCAACGGTGCGCTGGTGGACGTGATCGCCGAGCCGTCCGAGCTGGTCGCCGCCTGACCGGGTTACCCTGGGGGCATGGCCACCGTGCGGGCGGCCCGGTCGCGGGCCCGGTATGAGTCGCGTCCTGGGCGTGGCGTGGTGGTGGCGGCGAGCCTGGCGGAGCTGTGCGGGCCCACTGAGGGTGTGGTGGAGCTGCCGATCTGGCTGTTCTGGCATCCGGATCGGCGGTTTGATCTGGGTGAGCCGGGGATGCTGCGGTGGATGTACCAGACGGTGCTGCGTGAGGCGGCCCGGGCCGAGGATCTGGGCTACCTGAATGGTGAGCTGCTGGCCGCGGTGTGGCCGGAGCTGTGCCTGCCGCCCGGGGTGCGCCAGGCGTGGGCCGACCAGCACCCGGCCCTGCAGGCCACCCCGGTTCCTGTCACCTGATGCCGCTGGACGGCCTGCAGCGTGACGTGGCCGCGATCGCGCTGGGTGCGGCGGCCCGGCACGGGTTCGCACTGGCGGGCGGCAACGCGCTCATCGCGCACGGGATCATCGACCGGCCCACCGACGACGTGGACCTGTTCAGCGACCAGGAAACCGGCGTGGCCGCGGCCGCCCAGGCGGTCGAGGACGCGCTGCGCGAGGCGGGCTTCCAGGCCGACCGGCGGGACAAGACCGGCGGGCTCGGCGACATCTTCGACGGCATGGGCGAAGGGCTGGCCGAGTGGATCATCACCGCCCCCGGCGGGCAGCAGACCATGCTGCAGATGGCCTACTTCGACCGGGCCCGCGGGCCGGTGACCATGGACGTCGGGCCGGTCCTCGACCTCGAGGACCTGGCCGGCTGGAAGGTTTGCGCGCTGGCCAGCCGGGTCGAGCCCCGGGACTACATCGACACCGCGGCCGCGCTGCGGCGCTACACCGTAGACCAGCTGATCGGGCTGGCCAAGCGGCTCGATCCCGGCCTGGCTGACCGGGACTTCGCCGACGCGGGCCGCCAGCTGGACCGGCTGCCAGACGGGGTGTTCGCCCGCTACGGGCTCGGCCCGCCGGACGTCGCCCGGCTGCGCGAGCAGTTCGCGGCCTGGCCGCGGCCCTGACGCGCGGCGCGTTGCGGCCCGGGCATCAGGAAGCGGGTGCCGCGGCTGGGCCCGGCGCCGGGCGGTAGCCGATGTCCCCGATGCCGGTGACGGCCAGGTAGGTAGCGGGCCGGCCGTCCATCACTGGCCGACCAGGCGGTGGTAGGCATCCGCATCCATCAGGCTGGCCAGCTGCTGGCTGGCCGTCCCCGGGTCGACCTCGGTCTCGAACATCCACCCCTGACCGTAGGGATCGGTGTTGACCAGCTCCGGGCGGCTGGTGAGGGCGTCGTTCCGAGTACGGACCGTCCCGGTGACCGGTGCGACCAGGTCGCTCACGCTCTTGACCGACTCGATGTCGCCGCACGGCTCACCGGCCTGTATCGCGTCGCCGGGCCGGGGCGGGCTCACATCGACCACATCGCCGAGGGATTGCTGGGCGAAATCGGTCACCCCGCTGCGCACCAGGCGGCCACCGGCATCGAGGCGGGCCCACAGGTGGTCTTGGCTGTACCGCAGGCCAGCTGGGTTATCGGACATTCGTCCTCCTATCGGCGGGTGGCGGGCGGCCCAGCGCGCCGCCCAGCCGGCCGCGTGGGCGACGGCGAGCCAGAGCAGGCCGGCCGGGCTGGCCTGGCCGGGCGCGGCCGGGACGTAGATGGCGGGCAGCGGGCCGATGGCCGGGCTGACCGCGATGGGCCCGGGCCGGGCGGGCGGCGCATCGGCGCCGCCCGGGTGGCCCTCGCTGGCCACCGCTCCCGGCGGGGCGGATCTGGTCATGGCGCGGCCGGCCCTACATGTCCAGAACGATGTCGGTGGCGGGCTGCGTGCAGCAGACGAGCACCTGGCCCTCGGTGGAGGGCTCAAGCGGGTCCGGGTGGTAGCGCACCTGACCGGACAGCAGCGGCGTCACGCAGGTGTGGCAGACGCCGGTCCGGCAGCTCCACCGGGTGGGAATGGCACAGGCCTCGGCCAGGTCCAGGACGCTGCGCGGGCCGGTGGGGAACCGGGTGGCGAGGCCGCTGCGGGCGAAGGTCACCAGCGGCCCCGTTCCCGGCGGGCCGGCCGGCTGGTGGGGTGGCTCCCAGGTCTGGCCGGCCAGGCCGGGATTGACCGGGGGCAGTGCGCCGAACAATTCGTTATGGATAT